>OLGA01001739.1_pt1 | contig 16644 bp, 20 predicted proteins | sample 1604881 | NCBI WGS metagenome assembly OLGA01 (sample SAMEA3888896, study PRJEB22519) | human gut metagenome | biome: human gut; feature: human-associated habitat; material: faeces | place: Denmark | collected 2009
ATGCGCCACGCTTCCAACCGCGAGGAGTTCATTGCGCTGATGGAGAGCGAGGGCTGCAAGGTTCGCTGGGAAAAGTCCCGAAAAAATATCACCTATACCACGCCGAGTGGCTGGCAGTGTCGTGACCGGCTGCTGTTCGGCGACAAATATCTAAAGGAGAACATGGAATATGAATTCAGGATCAGAGAGGAAATTATCTATGGACGAGCTGTTGGAGAAGAACCGTCCTGCACAGACAGCGCAGATCACATCAGCGCTGTCTGTACAGAGCACGCCGCAACCCCTGACACAGGAGCAGACACCTACTCCCGAAGTGCATCCCACGAAAGAAGACTGGGAGGATCTGCAGAGCGACCTCTACACGCTGGGTTACCACGCCGAGAGACAGACCGGCTATCTGAAGAAGGTCAGCGAACTGCTGGAGCAGTTCCCGACCTGGACACAGGTGGACGAGCTGCTGAAAGTGCTGAAGCATCTGGAGCAGATGACCGAACAGGCTGGAAAGCCGAAAGAGAATTCTTTTTCTCTGCACAGAATCAGACTTCCCAGACTGCATCTGCCACACATCAGTATTCCGGCATTGATCTCTCTGCTAATGGCGGCGGCAGCACTGCTTCTGCTCTGGTGGGGCTTGGGCACCGTCTGGAGCAGCTCCAGCCTGCTGCCCCTGTGATGCCCATACAGCACTACACCGACAGAAAGGTACTGCAAAAAGAACGGGAAAAGAAAATTGCCCTCGGTCACAAGGCTGATGATCACGAGGACGAGGTGAGTTATGACTGGCAGCAGACCATGTGACGCAAAGGGAGAGTTGAAGGATTTCGACTCTCCCTTTCTGCATAGGACAAGGTTCTCGCAAATAAAATGATAGCACCGCGGGAGGTGATAGTTATTATTGTCCGCCCTTTCACTTACGATAGTGACGCGCACATTATTTCCGGCAGAAAAAATATGATCAGAATTGAAAACCTTACCCCACAGCTTACCGCCGAGGAGTGCATGGAACAGCGGCGATGTATCGAGGAAGGTCTTTTCGAGGTCTTTATAAAGTATGAAAAACACAATGAAAATGATAGCTATTTAGGAGCTGCTGCGGTATGATGTACCTGTCAGCAGCTCTTTTCTGTGAGGAAGGAGCTACAAAATGAACGCAATCTACGCAAGACAATCCGTTGACAGAGCCGATAGCATTTCTATCGAAAGCCAGATCGAGTTCTGCCAGTACGAAATGAGAGGTGAACAGTATAAGGTTTATACCGACAGAGGTTACAGCGGTAAAAATACAGACCGTCCCGCCTTTGCTGAAATGATGAACGATATCGAAAGCGGAGTGATCGGTAAGGTCGTTGTTTACAAGTTAGACCGCATCAGCCGTTCTATCCTCGACTTCTCTAATATGATGGAGAAATTCGGAAAGCACAGGGTCGAGTTTGTATCCACGACAGAAAAGTTCGACACTTCCTCGCCCATGGGACGCGCCATGCTCAACATCTGCATTGTATTCGCGCAGTTGGAACGGGAAACCATTCAAAAGCGCGTGGCGGATGCCTACTACTCTCGCAGTCAAAAGAGCTTCTATATGGGCGGCAGAGTTCCGTATGGTTTCCGGCTGACCCCGACGACAATCGATGGTGTCAAGACATCCATGTATGAGATCAACGCGGAGGAAGCGGAACAGGTGCGGTTGATCTATGAGCTCTACTCCAAGCCGGAATGCTCCTACGGTGACATTATCCGCTACTTTCAAGCCCACGGCATTCTCAAAAACGGAAAGCCGTGGGGACGCACACGACTTGCGGATGTTCTCAGGAATCCCATCTATGTCCGCGCGGATCTATCCGTCTATGAGTTCTATCGTGACCAAGGCGCGATCATGGCAAACGATCCGAGTGACTTTATCGGCACGAACGGATGCTACTACTACAAGGGACAGGACTCCGTAGGACGCAAGCAAATGAATTTAGAAGGCAACCATTTGGTGCTGGCTCCACACGAGGGCATCATTCCCTCCGACCTATGGCTGAAATGCCGTGCAAAGTGTCTGGAAGCGCAGCAGATCAAGCCATATCAGAAAGCTAAGAACACATGGCTGGCGGGAAAGATCAAATGCGGCATCTGTGGGTACGCTTTGGTGGATAAGCACTACTCGACCACACGCTCCCGCTACCTCCTCTGTTCGAACAAAATGAACTCCAAAGCCTGCGAGGGTCCCGGAACGATTTATACCGATGAGTTTGAACAAATCATCTACAATGAAATGCGCAAAAAGATGGCTCAGTTCAAAACGCTCAGAAGGTGTAAAGGAAATTATATTAACCCCGAGCTAACGGCGTTGAATGTTCAACTTACGCAAGTTGAGACTGAGATTGGCTCTCTGATGGATCGCCTGTCGGCTGCGGACGATACCATGTTCCGCTACATCAGTGGGCGCGTCAAAGAACTGGATGGGAAAAAGCAAGAGCTGATGAAGCGTATCTCTGAATTGAAGCTGCACAAGGAAGCGGACTATACGGAGATCTATAATCACCTGACTATGTGGGACGAGTTGAGCTTCGATGATAAGCGACAGACGGTAGATCAGCTCATCCGTGTCATCTATGCGACCAGCGATTCCATCAAGATCGAATGGCGCATTTAAGCAAGTACAGTTACTCCATCTTGTACGCTTCGGCGAAGGTCTGCGCCTGGCCAAAGACCGGCTGAACGAAAAGAACGTATATTTTATGAACCCATCCTTTGACAAATAGTGCCGCAATAATAAGCTGTCCCCGGCTCTGCCGGGGACAGCTTATTGTACGACATCCCCCAGGTTTCCCCGGGGGATGTTCATTTACGGCACGAATGCACCAAGTATGTGCAGGACCCGGTACGCCTGATAGTCGTAGGTACTCAGCGGCCGCCAATCCACATCCGCGCTGTGGGCGGCTACCAGTATTTTGGCCGGATCACCGTCAGAGCTGGGCTGTACCACCACCGGAGAATGCTGGAATACATCCCCACTGAACCTTAGCTGTATCACATCTCCAAGCCGTGCCCGGGAGAGGTCCTGCGTCTCCTGGGCTACCGGCCCGGCAGAGCGTTCCTCACGCACCAGAAAGTCACGCAGAAATTCAACACCCGTCCAGGAGGGCGATTTGTCATTGCTGTTGATATAGTACCAGCCGAAGGTAGGTGTATAGTTCATTACACCGGTGCCGACGTAGATGCACTGTGAGGCATAGTTGGTGCAGTCACCGCCGATCTCCTCATAATCGTAAAAGGCCGGATTGCGGCCATAGGCCCAGCGATGGGCGTAGATCACGGCCTCCAGTCTGTCATACGGACGAAAAAGCATCTGGCATCCCTCCGCCCTATTGTATGTGCCCTCCCCTGCTGATGTGATATTTTCCGTTACTTTTCTGTGACTTTTCTGTCGCCCTGCATTGACTTTATATGGGAAATACTATATCCTATTAGGTCAGAAGAACATGGAATGGAGGTTTCCCATGAATAAAGCAGAATTGTCCGGCGTGTGCCGTCAGATGCGCCGTGACATCATCAACATGACCGCCAACGCCGGCAGCGGTCATCCCGGCGGCTCCCTGTCCGCGGTGGAGCTGGTGGCCAGCGTATTCTATAACCATATGCGTATCGACCCCCAAAATCCGCACTGGGCGGACCGTGACCGTTTTGTGCTCAGCAAGGGCCACGCTGCCCCCTGTTACTACGCGGTTCTGGCAGAGTTGGGCTTTATCAGCCGCGATGAGTTCAAGAACTTCCGGCAGCTGCACAGCATCCTGCAGGGCCACCCGGACTGCAAGAAGGTCCCTGGTGTGGACGCCTCCACCGGCTCCCTGGGTCAGGGCTGCTCTATTGCCGTGGGTATGGCGCTGGGCGCCAAGGTGCAGGGCAAGGACACCAAGGTGTTTACGCTGCTGGGCGACGGTGAGTGTCAGGAGGGCCAGATCTGGGAGGCCCTCATGTCCGCTGCCCACTATAAGCTGGACAACCTGACCGTGATCGTGGACAACAATGGCCTGCAGATCGACGGCAGCAACGATGAGGTCATGTCCCTGGGCGATATGCCCGCCAAGCTGCGGGCCTTTGGCTTTGATCTGCACGAGATCGACGGCCATGACCTGGACGCCATTGAGGCAGCGCTGGGCGCGCCTGTGACGCCTGGCAGGCCCAAGGCTATCTTGGCCCACACGGTCAAGGGCAAGGGCGTATCCTTCATGGAAGGCCAGGTGGGCTGGCACGGCAAGGCGCCCAACGAGGAACAGCGGCAGCAGGCATTGAAGGAATTGGAGGACTGAGCCATGAGTGAAAAGATCGCCACCCGTGAAGCCTACGGCAAGGCGCTGGTAGAGCTGGGTGAACAGAATAAGAACGTCGTGGTGTTGGATGCCGACCTGGCTGGTGCCACTATGACCAAGTATTTCAAGGCGGCGCATCCCGAGCGCTTCTTCGACTGCGGCATCGCCGAGGCCAATATGATGAATATCGGCGCCGGTTTGTCCACTATGGGGCTTGTCCCCTTCTGCTCCACCTTCGCCATGTTCGGCGCTGGGCGCGCCTATGAGCAAATCCGCAACACCATCGCCTATCCCAGATTTAATGTGAAGATCTGCTGCTCCCATGCCGGCGTGTCTGTGGGCGAGGACGGCGGCAGCCACCAGGCCATCGAGGACATCGGTCTTATGCGGCTGATCCCCGGCATGACCGTCATCGTCCCTGCTGACGCCAATGAGGCAAAGAAGGCCACCTTTGCCCTGGCGGAGTTTCAGGGTCCCGCCTATATGCGTCTGGCGCGTTTGGCCACCCCGGTATTCGAGGAGGACTATCCCTTTGAGATCGGCAAGGCCAATGTGCTGCGCGAGGGCAAGGACGCGGCGGTGTTCGCCTGCGGCCTGATGGTCAACGAGGCGCTGGAGGCCGCCAAGCTGCTCTCCGCCGAGGGTATCGAGATCAGCGTCATCAACGTACACACCATCAAGCCTATTGACGCGGAGTGCGTGACGAAGTACGCCGAAAAGTGCGGCAATGTCATTACCGTGGAGGAGCACAGCGTCATCGGAGGTCTGGGTGATGCTGTGGCCGATGTACTGATGGGCAAGGTCTGCTGCAAATTCCGCAAGATCGGCGTCAACGACCGGTTCGGTCAGTCCGGCAAGGCTGCCGACGTGCTGCGGGAATACGGCCTGACCGCCGATCAGATCGCGGCCAAGATCAAGGAAACCCTGTAAAGTAGATATAATTTACAGCTGTTGTTATCAGCGGCGGCACGGATATCATCCGCGCCGCCGCTTTCGCTGTCCAAAATAATCGAAATAATTTGTAAGATTCCGCCGAGCCGCGCGTCATATAGACAAAGGAGGTGGCAGCAGATGGAATTTGAGCAGGTCTATGACCTGTACTTCCGGGATGTATACCGCTATATTCTGAAGCTATCCGGCAGCGAGCATGTGGCTGAGGAGATCACCAGCGACACATTCTTCAAGGCACTGCGATCCATCGGAAAATTCCGGGGCAGCTGCGACATGCGGGTATGGCTGTGCCAGATCGCAAAAAACTGCTATTATACCTATCTGCGGAAGGAAAAGCATACCACTCCGCTGGAAGAATTGCCGGAGTCTGTGGGCAGTGCGGATACTCCCGAGGAGCTGATCGGCGCACGGGAGGAAGCCCGGCAGATACAGGCTATTCTGCATGACCTGCCGGAGCCGTACCGGGAGGTGTTCATGTGGCGGGTATACGCCGAGCTGTCTTATAAGCAGATCGGTGAATTGTTCGCCAAGTCGGATAACTGGGTATGTGTCACCTACCACCGTGCCAGAAACATGATAAAAAACAGATTGGAGGACAGCAACAATGAAAAATGAATGCAGTATCGTCCGCGACCTGCTGCCGCTGTATGCGGAGGGCATGCTCAGCGAGGACAGCGCCGCCTTTGTCAAAGAGCATCTGGATACATGCGAAGAATGCTGTGCACTGTCCGCCGGTGAAGAGCCGTCCGCTCCCACCGACGCGGACACGGAGCAGCGCACCGGTGAAGCCGGCGTTCTGCGGACGCTGAAAAAGAAGCTGCGGAAGCAGACCTGGTGCGCCATCGCGATCACTGCGGCGGTGGTGCTGCTGGTGACGCTGATGCTGCGGCTCAACTCCATCGACTATCTGGCGGCCATCAGCTCTGCCGAACAGTATACCTTCAGCGACCGCATGGCGCTGCTGTTCAAGGGAGATTATTCCGACCAGGACAAGGCAGAGGCTGTTCTGAATAACGTACACATCGTATTTGAGTATTCAGAGGAGGAAATATACAACGATGTTCTGGCAATGCCGAGGGACGAGGCTGCCTATGCCATGGGCGCGCTGGTACGTTACTGCGTTCCGGAGATGGACGCCGGCAAAATGCTGACCATCTATCACATTGACCTGCTGTCTGCACATTTCAGCGGAGATTCCGGGAAAATGTGGGTCAAATACGGATACCAGCGCTTTGATAAGACACATGACCTCAGCACATGCGCCAGCACGGGCGCAATAGACCATATCGTACTCTGGAAACTGGAAAAATACGGTGACGGCTATTGGCGCGTGGTGGAGATCGTATAACAATATGGTGCTTTCTTGACAGCGCATACAACTGAAAAAATCCCCCGGCTCTGCGGAGCCGGGAGATTTTTTGTACAGTCGTTTACGCCTTGTCGGCGCAGCCCAGCACGTCCACCAGCTTGTGGCGTACCAGCTCCTTGATGTTGGCGCGGGCGGGCTTCAGATACTCGCGGGGATCAAACTTGTCGGGGTGCTCGTCCATGAACTGCCGGATAGTACCGGTCATGGCCAGACGCAGATCGGAGTCGATGTTGATCTTGCAGACGGACAGACGGGCGGCCTGACGCAGCTGCTCCTCGGGCACACCAATGGCGTTGGGCATCTTGCCGCCGTGCTCGTTGATCATCTTCACATACTCCTGCGGTACGGAGGAGGAGCCGTGCAGCACGATGGGGAAGCCGGGCAGGCGCTTGCTGACCTCCTCCAGCACGTCGAAGCGCAGGGGAGGCGGCACCAGGATGCCCTTCTCGTTGACGGTGCACTGCTCGGGCTTAAACTTATACGCGCCGTGGCTGGTGCCGATGGCAATGGCCAGGGAGTCGCAGCCGGTCTTGGATACGAACTCCTCCACCTCCTCGGGACGGGTGTAGGACGCGGCGTGGTCAGCCACCTTCACGTCGTCCTCGATACCGGCCAGCGTACCCAGCTCCGCTTCCACGACGACGCCGTGGTCATGGGCATACTCCACCACCTTGCGGGTGATCTCGATGTTCTCGGCAAAGGGCTTGGAGGAGGCGTCGATCATCACGGAGGTGAAGCCGCCGTCGATGCAGCTCTTGCAGGTCTCAAAGTCGGGGCCGTGATCCAGATGCAGCACGATGGGGATATCGGGGCAGGCCGCTACCGCCGCCTCCACCAGCTTCACCAGATAGGTGTGGTTGGCGTAAGCGCGGGCGCCCTTGCTGACCTGCAGGATCACGGGAGCGTGCTCCTCCTGGCAGGCCTCGGTGATGCCCTGTACGATCTCCATGTTGTTGACGTTGAACGCGCCGATGGCGTAGCCGCCATCATAAGCCTTGGCGAACATTTCCTTGGAAGTTACCAGTGCCATGTCAAAGTCTCCTTTATGATAAATTTTGCAAGTATGCACCTGTTGTATGGAACGTTCCTATTGTATCATATTTTTACGGATTTGCAAGCACAAACTGTTTACAATCGTCATTCTACATGGTAAAATACCCGTTGTAAACACAAAAATTCCGCTTTTGGAGGTATGCGAATATGAAAGAACTGCGCGGCGCATGTATTATCGGGCAATCCGGCGGCCCCACTTCCGTCATCAATGCCAGCGCTTACGGCGTGATCGACACGGCGCTGAAGTCCGGCGCCATTACCCAGGTGCTGGGTGCCGAGCACGGCATCATGGGTGTACTTAACGATCGGCTGTTCGACATGGGGCAGGAGGATCCCGAGGAGCTGCGCCTGCTGAAGTATACCCCCTCCTCCGCACTGGGCTCCTGCCGCTATAAGATCGCCGATCCGGAGCTGGACGATACGGACTACAAACGCATCCTTGAGGTATTCAAGAAGCACGATGTACGCTATTTCTTCTATAACGGCGGCAACGACTCCATGGACACCTGCAATAAGATCAACCAGTATATGCAGTCTGTGGGCTACGAGTGCCGCGTTATGGGCGTGCCCAAGACCATTGACAACGATCTGTTCGGCACGGATCATTGCCCCGGCTACGCCTCTGCCGCCAAGTACATCGCTACCTCCATTATGGAGGTCTATCAGGACGCACACGTGTACGACAAGGGCATGATCGTGGTGGTGGAGATCATGGGCCGTCACGCCGGCTGGCTGGCCGCAGCTTCCGCTCTGGCCAGCGAATATGGCGCGGGCCCGGATCTGATCTATCTGCCTGAGACGGATTTCAGTATGCCAAAATTCATCGAGGACGTCAAGAAGGTCTACAATGCTACTGGGAATTGCATTGTGGCCGTGTCTGAGGGTATCCACTATGAGGACGGCGGCTTCGTCTCCGAGGCCAAGGTGGCCGCCAACGACGGCTTCGGCCACGCTCAGCTGGGTGGTTTGGCCACCATTCTGGCGGAGGTCCTGAAGGAAGAGACCGGCGCCAAGGTCCGCGGCATCGAGCTGAACCTGCTTCAGCGCTGCGCCGCCCATCTGGCCAGCGAGACGGATATCGAAGAGTCCTACATGGCCGGCAAGGTGGCCGTGGAGAACGCGGTCAACGGCATCAACGGCCGCATGATCGGCTTTGAGCGCGGTATCCAGAACGGGAAGTATGCCTGCCGCACCAAGCTCGTTCCGCTGGTGGAGGTCGCCAACGTGGAGAAGAAGATTCCCCGCGAGTGGATCAATGAGGAGGGCAATGGCGTGAACCACCAGTTCATCGAGTATGCGCTGCCGCTGATCCAGGGTGAGCCGGAGCTGCCCAAGCAGGACTCCCTGCCCCGCTTTGTCAAGCTGAAAAAGGTGCTTGCTAAGTAAAAACGTTATGCATAAACAGCTGGAAAGTATTTTTGCTTTCCAGCTGTTTTTACATAAAGGTACGCCCTCCGGTATCGCCGGAGGGCGCGTATGTCATTTTGCATTTTTCTGATAGATGGCGTACAGTCCCTCCATCAGCAGATATTTGTCGTACACCACGTGGTTGCGGCAGTATCGGGCGATCACCGGTGCGTTTGGGCCGGTGGCCACGATAGAGGGCTCCGCCCCGCCCAGCGTCTCACGGATACGGTCGATGACCCCATCCAGCATGGCGGCGGTGCCGTAGACGATACCGCTTCGCATACAGTCCTCGGTGTTTTTCCCAATGAGCTGCCGGGGGTGCTCCAGCGAGATATTGGGCAGCTGCGCCGTATGATGGGACAGCGCATCCAGCGACAGCCGTACGCCGGGGAACATCAGTCCGCCCTCGTAGGTGCGCTTCTCTGAGATGTAGGAGATGATAGTGGCGGTACCCATATCGATCATGATGATGGGCACCGGGTATTTTTCCAATGCCGATACCGCGTTAGCCACAATGTCCGCGCCCAGCTGCTGGCTGTTGAATTCCATGCGGATGTTCAGCCCGGTTTTGATGCCGGCGCCCACCACCATGGGCGGCTTGCCCAGAAGGCGCGTCAGCGCCTTTTCCATCATGAAGTTCATAGGCGGTACCACGCTGGATAAGATTGCCCCGCTGACATCGTGGATATCACAGCCGTACAGTGTAAACAAATTCATCAGATCAATGCTGATCTGGTCCGCTGTCTTGCGGCTGTCTGTGTCAATGGATGCCAGAAATTTCAGCGTTTTCTCCCGGTCAAACAGCCCTACGGAAATATTTGAATTGCCGATATCGATGGCCAAAAGCATATATGTCCTCCTCCCTATCCACCTTTCCTACTGGTGTTATCATACCACGCGGCGAACCGCTTGACAAGGGTACGGACGCAAGAAATCTCCCCCGGCAGGGCCGGGGGAGATCGTATATATGCCGCTTATTCCTGCGCCACAAAGGCGTCCGCTTCGTCCACGGTGTGCATATGCTCCAGCATACGCACCACCATGTTGCTGTAACCCCACTCGTTGTCATACCAGGCGATGAGCTTCACGAAGTCCTGATCCAGAGAAATACCCGCTGTCTCGTCAAAAATGCAGGGGCAGGGATTGCCGATCAGGTCGGTGGATACCACCTGGTCGCGTGTATAGCCGATAATACCTTTCATGTACGTCTCGGAGGCGTGCTTGACCTCGTAGCAGATGTCCGCATACGATGCCGTCTTGCTGAGCCGCGCCGTCAGGTCCACCACGGATACGTCTGCGGTGGGTACGCGGAAGGCCATGCCGGTCATTTTGCCCTTCAGGGAGGGGATCACGCGACCCACGGCCTTGGCCGCGCCGGTAGTCGTCGGGATGATGTTGTTGAGGATGGAACGGCCTGTACGCCAGTCACTGCCGCCGCGGCTGTCCACGGCCTTCTGCTTGGCGGTGGATGCGTGGATGGTTGACATCAGGGACTGCTCGATACCGAACTCCTTGTGGATGACATAGGCCAGCGGCGCGAGGCAGTTGGTGGTACAGCTGGCATTGGAGATGACCTTCATGTCGCTGCGGTATTCATCACTGTTGACGCCGAAGACAAAGGTAGGGGTGGCATCGTCCTTGGCGGGGGCCGTCAGGATGACCTTCTTGGCGCCGCCCTTGAAATGGCGGGAGGCCTTATCGGTGGTGTTGTTGGCGCCGGTGGACTCGATGATGTACTCCGCGCCGCAGTCTGCCCAGTTGATCATGGCGGCATCGGACTCGCTGTATACCTTGATCTTGCGGCCGTTGACGATCAGGTCACCGCCGGCGTGCTCCACGATTCCGGGGAAATTCCGGAATACGGAATCATATTTCAGCAGATACACCATGTAGTCCACATCCGCCTTCCGCAGGTTGATGCCGCATACCTCGAAGCGCTCCGGGTCGTCTGCAAGTATACGCAGCACCACCCGTCCGATACGGCCGAAGCCGTTGATACCGATCTTGATTCCCATGTGATTGTCCTTCCTTTGTTCCACCGCCCGGGGCGGCCGTATTTGTTCCAAGTACATTATACCAGCTTACATAAATTTGTCACTATAAAAGTAAAAAATATTTCACAATAATTGAGGTTTTACACCTGTTTTTCTACCGAAAAATTCAAAAAATAAGAAAATCAAAACCAAATGTTCCATACGTTTCAAACTTTGTAAACGTGCAGTTTCTTATGATATACCGCCTTAAACAGAGCAACCAGGCGTTTGCCCGGCTGCTCTGTTATGGAGAATATATCCGGTGTTACAGAATAATGCAGATAAGTCCGCCGCCGCCCTCGTTGATTATGCGTTCCAGCGCCTGGCGCAGCTTTGCCTGAGCGTCTGCCGGCATACGCTTCAGCTTTGCCTGCAGGTCCTCTCCTACGATCTCATGGAAGCTGCGGCCGAAGATGTTGGACTGCCACAGCTTTCCTGTATCGCCCTCGAATTCCTGCAGCAGATAGTTTACCATGTCCTCTGACTGCTTCTCGTTGCCTACGATGGGGGAAACCGTCGTCTCGATATCCGCACGGATCAGATGGATAGACGGCGCGCTGGCTCGCATCCGCACGCCGTAGCGTCCTCCCTGCCGCACGATCTCCGGATCCTCCAGGTTCAGCTCCTCCACGCCGGGCATTACGATGCCATAACCAGTCTCCCTGGCGGATCGAAGGGCCGGCGCCACCTTGTCGTATTCCCGTTTTGCCTCCGCCAGCTCACCGATGATCTGCATCAGGTCGCCGTCGTCTGCCACCTGCAAGCCGCTGCGCTGGCTCAGCGTTTCAAAGAACAGACGCCGCGGCAGCCGTATTTCCACCTGTGCCACGCCGCTGCCCAGATCAATGGTGCTGGCTGCCGCACTCTCAATATTTTCGCCCTGGGACAGCGCTGCCAAGCATGGCGGCAGTGCACAGATACGTGTCAGCTGGGACGCAGCCTCGCCGATCTCCTGGTACAGTCCGCTGCGGATGGGGTGTTCACCCGGCAGCGCATCTACCCATTCGGGAAGAAAAACATCCAGTTCCCGTAAAGGGAACTGATACAGCAGATCCCGCAGGATATCGCCGATGTCTTCCTCCGTCAGTGTCAGGCAGTTGACACAGCGGCAGGTCACGCCGTACCGTGTCTGTATTTCTGCTGCGGCAGCAGCTGCCCTGGGGTCCTCCGGCTGGGCAGAATTTACCAGCACCACGAAGGGCTTGCCGATGTCCTGCAATTCTCGTATGACGCGTTCCTCCGCTTCTCGGTAGTCCTCCCGGGGGATATCCGTGATCGTTCCGTCGGTGGTCACCACAACACCCACTGTGGCATGGTCGGTAATGACCTTGCGGGTACCGATCTCCGCCGCTTCGGTCATGGGGATCTCGTGATCGAACCAGGGTGTCATCACCATCCGCGGCGACAGGTCCTCAAACTGCCCTACGGCGGAGTCCACCATATACCCCACGCAGTCTACCAGCCGTACCGAGAAGGCCGCGCCCTCCGCCAGCCGGAGCTCCACGGCCTCCTCCGGAACGAATTTCGGCTCCGCCGTCATAATGGTGCGCCCAGAGCCGCTTTGCGGCAGTTCGTCCTGTGCCCTGTCACGCCGGTAGCTGTTTTCGATGTGCGGCAGCACCAGCGTCTCCATAAATCGTTTGACAAAGGTGGATTTTCCCGTGCGGACCGGTCCCACAACGCCGATATACACGCTGCCGCCGGTTCGCTGAGCCATATCCTGATAAATAGACGTTGTCTCCATCATAATGCCATCCTCCGAATGCTGTCTGTTGCCTTATTTCTATGCGCTGTCTCCGTGGTTTAGAAGTGCCTGATCTTCCACAAGAGTAAGGCGGTTTTGTAAAAAAGCCTTGTTCTTTCTGCCTTTTTGTGCTAAAATCAACACAAGGTCAACTATTCGGCAGATCAAAAAGAGTGCGGAGGGTATTGGTATGGAAGAGAGAGGTATTGACCGGCGCGTCAGAAAGACAAAGCGGCAGCTGCGGCAGGCACTGATGGATCTCATGTCTGAGAAGCCCTCCAAATCCATCTCCGTCCGCGAGTTGGCTGAGCGTGCCGACATCAACCGCGGGACCTTCTATATCCACTATAAGGACGTCAGCGATCTTCTGCAGCGGCTGGAGGACGAAATGGCCGAGCGTTTGATCCTGGTTTGTAAGAAATACGCCTACTCCACCAGCGAAGTCGATGCGTTTCCCTACCTGACGGAGCTATACCGCTTCGCCCGGGACAATGCAGACCTATGTTTGGTGCTGCTGGGCCCCAATGGCGATCGGGCGTATACCGAGCGTATCTGCGGAATCCTACGCAGTTATTTCCTGCGTGACTTCCTGGCCCGGTTCTATTCCGGGAGCAGCGACCGTCTGGACTATTTCTGTTCCTTCATTGTCTCCGGCAATCTGACGCTGACGCTGGAGTGGCTCTCCGGCGGTGCAAAGGAGACGCCGGAAGAGATGGCCGCCCTGGCCGGTGCCATCATCATGGACGGCGTCCGGACACTGTGATATATGCAAAGAGACAGGGCGTCTGCCCTGTCTCTTTTATACAGTTCCATCGCAGACTGTGCATCGATGATGACCTTTTCTGTGCCGCGTATCGCGGCACACGCTTTTCCATCACGCTCGATCCGTTCTATTGTCAAATAATCACTCTCCCCATAGATAAAGGCGGCCGCGAGGCCGCCTTTCGTATGTTCTCAAATCAATCCTGCTGCCAGTTATGCCAGACGTTCTGCACATCCTCATTGTCATCCAGCATATCCAGAAGCTTCGTCATGCTGCGGACATCGTCCTCACTGGTCATGACAATGTAGTTCTGGGGGACCATCTCGATCTCCGCACTCTCGAAGGAATAGCCCTTCTCCTCCAGCGCCTTGACCACGTCGTTGAAGCTGTCCGGATCGGTGGTGATCTCAAACACAGGGCCGTCGGCCTGCATATCCTCGGCGCCGGCATCCAGCGCGTCCATCATCACGGTGTCCTCGTCCAGCTCGCCCTCTTCGTTGTCGATGACGATCACACCCTTGCGGTCAAAGGACCAGCTGACGCATCCCTGAGCACCCATGCCCTTGCCGAATTTGTCAAAATAATGGCGGATCTCGGGTGCAGTGCGCTGACGGTTGTCGGTCAGCGCCTCCACGATGACAGCAACGCCGCAGGGGCCGTAGCCCTCGTAGGTGACAGATTCATAGTTATCGGTATTGCCGGAACCCAGTGCCTTGTCGATGGTGCGCTTGATGTTGTCATTGGGCATATTGGCTGCCTTGGCCTTGGCGATAACAGTGGCCAGGCGGGAGTTGTTGTTGGGGTCGCCGCTGCCGCCCTGCTTGACGGCCACGATGATCTCCTTGGCGATCTTGGTAAAGGTGGCGGAGCGCTTGGCGTCGGCCGCGCCCTTGGTCTTCTGAATATTGTGCCACTTGGAATGTCCTGACATGGTTTACTTCTCCTTTATGCAGTATTGGATGATCTCGCGGCTGTGCGAGGTCGAACATAAGACGTCGACTGCGGGGAATGCCTCTGCCAACCGGTCTCGCAGTGCGGGACATACCACGTTCTCCGTGGGAAAATGACCCGCATCGATCAAATTTAGCCCCTCCGTGTCCAAAAAGTCGTTATATTTCAGGTCGGAGGTCACAAAGGTGTCGCAGCCTGCGGCGATAGCCTGCGGAATATAGCAGCCGCAGGCGCCGCCGCCCACCGCCACCCGGTGTACCGGCCGCCCCGCGTCCACATAGCGCAAACCATTGCATCTTAATAATTCTATCACAGAATGGGTGAACTCCACAAGGGGTATTTCACATTTTAACGTGCCGATCCGCCCTATTTTTTCCTCCGTCAGCATTTTCAGGTCGGAAAGGCCAAGCTTCTGCGCCAAAACCTCATTGACGCCACCGGCCGCCGCGTCCAGATTGGTGTGCATACAGATGGCGGCGATGCCGTGGCGTATCAGCTCTGTCAGTACCCTTCCCTGCCGGTCATCGGTGCGGACTGTCTGCACCTGGTTCCACGCACAGTTCATCACCGGATGGTGTGCCGCGATCAGCTGGCAGTCTTTTTCGATGGCCTCGTCCACCACCTGCGGCGTTACGTCCAGCGCGACCAGAACGCGGTGCACCTCCACTTCCGGGTCACCCACCAGCAGACCCACATTGTCCCAGCTCTCCGCTAATTCCCGCGGTGCCCAGGCGTACAGATACTGTTCGATATCCCGTACCGTTGTCATAGGGTTTTCCTCTTTTCTTCTATCTGCTGTGCCAATGCTTCCGCGGCCTCTGCTCGGTGCAGAGAGTCCTCTCTGCCGCTGCGGCGCAGACCTTCCGCGATATGAAGCAGCTTTTCGGCGTGCTGGGTGAGATAGTCCGCATACAGCGGGTCGCCGTCCAGCAGAACACCGGTCAGCGTCTGTAATTCCGTCAGCGCCGGACAAATGCCGCCGTTCACGCGCAGCACCGGATACAGGTAATTCTTGTCCCACACCAGCCGCTCATCTGTAAAGGTGTACCCATTTACAGATAGCCATCGGCGCAGCTCTGCGGTCTTTGTCATGGGTTGAAGCAGCAGCGTATGCGCGCCGTCCTTCGTCCATGGCGCACTTTCCAGGATGGCGATGATGGTCTCTCCGCCCATGCCGGCGATGATCACTGTATCCGTTTCCTCCGGAGAGATATTGGCCAGCCCGTCACACAGGCGGAAGCTGATACCCTCCACGCCATATTCCTCCGCAGTCCGCCGCGCGTGCGCCAGAGGCTCTGCGCCGATGTCCGCAGCAATGGCGCTTTGGATACGCTCCCTTTGCAGCAGCCACACCGGCAGATACCCGTGGTCCGTGCCGATATCTGCCAGACGGCAGCCCGCCGGTGTCATGTCCGCCAGCAGCTGGAGCCGCGGTTGTAATTGCAGTCGTCTCTCCATATTTCCCTACACAAATGGCCACGCATACGCTTGCGCATGCGTGGCTTTGTTTTTTTGTTTACTCGGCGATGGGCTTGTTGGCTTCCTCGTTCACCAGCTCCAGCAGCTTATCCACATCGATGCCGTGAACAGCGCAGGCCTCCTCCACCGTCTCGCCGCGGGAGGACGGGCAGCCCAGGCAGTGCATACCAATGGACAGGAAGATGGGCGCGGTCTGGGGAGCAACGTCCAGAATATCACCGATAATGGTGTCTTTCGTGATCTCGATCATGTTGGAAAACCTCCAAATACAATATTGTGCTGATAGTATACCCCAAAATGCCGGAACTTTCAACAGGATTTTTCTCATCCTGCGCTATAAAAAACCGCCCTCCGGCGTACCGGAGGGCGGTCTATTCTATCTACTTAACAGTGTGCAGTCAGCAGATCAGCCGTTCTCACGCATCTTGGCGAAGCAGTCGCTGCAGTACACAGGACGATCGCTCTTGGGCTCGAAGGGCACCTTGGCCTCGCCGCCGCAGGCAGCGCAGACAGCGGTGAAATACTCGCGGGGACCACGGGCAGCGTTCTTGCGCGCGTCACGGCAGGCCTTGCAGCGCTGGGGCTCGTTCTGGAAGCCG
>OLGA01001740.1_pt1 | contig 16632 bp, 13 predicted proteins | sample 1604881 | NCBI WGS metagenome assembly OLGA01 (sample SAMEA3888896, study PRJEB22519) | human gut metagenome | biome: human gut; feature: human-associated habitat; material: faeces | place: Denmark | collected 2009
AATTCGAAGAGAAATTCCTTGCTCTGCCGAAGGAATGCATCATCACCCCGATGCGTGAGCATCAGCGTTACTTCCCGGTACTGGCAGAGGACGGCTCTCTGCTGAACAAGTTCATCACCGTCCGCAACGGTGGCAAGGAGCATTTGGAAATTGTTGCTCACGGTAACGAGCGCGTACTGCGTGCACGTCTGAGCGACGCTGAATTCTTCTTCAACGAAGACAGAAAACAAACTTTGGCTGACCGTCTGGAAAAACTCAAAACCGTTTCCTTCCAGGAAGGCCTGGGTAATATGAACGATAAGAGCAAACGTCTGGTACAGGCTGTTGATATGCTGGCTATGGCTATCAATGCCAAGGTTGATAAAGAAAAGCTGGAGCGCACCGCTCTGCTGTGCAAATGCGACCTGGTAACCGGCATGGTTATCGAATTCACCGAGTTGCAGGGCGTTATGGGCCGTGAATATGCTAAGCTCGACGGTGAAGCTCCTGAGGTTGCACTGGGTATTTACGAGCATTATCTGCCGCGCTTTGCCGGTGACGAGCTGCCGACTACCGATATCGGCCGTCTGACCGGTATTGCCGATAAGCTGGACAACATCTGCGCTACCTTCAGCCGCGGTCTGGCTCCGACCGGCTCTCAGGATCCGTACGCACTGCGCCGTCAGGCTCTGGGCATCATCAACATTTTACTGGACGGCAACTATCATGTATCCCTGTACAAGGTTATCGCCGGTGCTCTGTACCTGCTGAACATTCCGGCAGAGGATACCAAAAAGCTCGTACCGCAGATTGCTGAGTTCATGAAACAGCGCCTGCGCAATATGCTGATGGATCAGGGCATCCGTTATGACGTAGTTGACGCAGTTCTGGCTGACCAGATGAACGACGATTTCACCGATCTTGTTGCCCGTGCTAAGGCTCTGAACAGCTTTGTTGCTTCCGCAGAGGCTCCGGCACTGATTCAGGCTGCAACCCGTGTTGCTAACCTGTGCAAGAAGATTGAAGAAGAATCCGCTATCAACCCGCAGCTCTTTGCAGTTGAAGCTGAAGGCGCTCTGCACAATGCTGCTATGGCAGCCAGCAAGGAAGTGCTGGTTGCAGCAACCAAGTATGACTATGCTGCAGTTATGGCTGAAGCAGTTAAGCTGGTTGACCCTATCAACAAATTCTTCGAAGACGTTATGGTTATGGACGAGGACGTTCGCGTGAAGAACAACCGTCTGGCACTCTTGGCAGCAGTTAAGGATATTACCCATGCTGTAGGTGATCTGAGCGTTATCGTACAATAATAAAAACTAAGGAGATTAGTCTAATGGAACAATTTAATGCAGAAGCAAAAGCACTTGTAGAAATGCAGAACGAATACGTTTTGCTCACCAGCAAAAACCCCAGCGAAATGTGCCACGATGATTTCATCCGCGCAGAAGAGCTGAACGTACAGATTAAGGACGCAACCAAGGTTATGGCTGCGTTGGCAATCGAATTTGCCGGCTACAAAAAAGACGAAAAGGGCCTGTGGGTAGAAAAATAATTCTCTCGCTGTGCTTTTTAACAGCCTTTGGGGCTTAAGACCATAAGCCTCGCGTGATTGTTTTTGTAATTTAACCGGTCTCTGATATGCTATTACATATAGCTGTCGGAGGCCGGTTTTATTTTTTAGCTTTTTGAGTAATAAAAAAGTATCGGAGCCCCTGACCGTTATCGGTCGGGACTCCGACACTGAGAAAAGAAGTGTTTTATGAATGTAAGGCGACAGATGTTACAGCTTTGCCGTCCACAATCCGTGCAGATTGCAATAAGCATAAGCGGCGAGCGGAGCTGCACCATCGGCAAGGGCGAAAACAGCCTCCGGCTTGTCACCGGGCTTTAAGATATAGCGCTGACCGCCATGAGTTGTCTGCAGATAAATCCATTGGATGTAGTGCTTTTCAATCATGGGATGCTCCACGCTGCCTACAGCTACACGAACCGTGCTGCCATCAACAGTAATAACCGGCACATGCTTTTCCTGCGCTGCGTCTTCGGTGTTGGCAACAAGCTCCTGCATGGGCTTGCCGCAGCAGACAAGCTCGCCACCGCCGTCCTGAATCAGGCCGACAATATTACCGCAAATACTGCATTTCAAAAATTTTACTGTCATTGTGCATCGCTCCTTTCGCAAAATAAAACCTTTATAGACCAGGAAACTCAATGTCCTTAACTTAATTATAGCTTATGTTATATGCAAAGTATATAGCTTTACAGAAAATGTTGCACACTTCTCACAATTACAGGAAAGATGCAAAGTGATATTTTGGTGTTATGTAGGCTGCGGAATTGATGTAAAGCATTATCTTAGCGTGCTGCTGTTTCTTTGCAGGCTGTTTTTGTGATATAATTAAATATATATACAATAAAATCGAAAAGGTCAGGTGGAAATATATGAAGCAGATAATTCCTGTAAAACAGGGGGATAATATTACGTTAACTGTCAATGGTCTTGGCAGCAGCGGCGAGGGCGTTGGCAAGTACGAGGGCTTTACGGTCTTTGTCAAAGGCGCGCTGCCGGAGGAAGAGGTGCGCGTAACAATTACGCTGGTGAAGAAAAGCTATGCAGTTGGTGCGCTGGAGGAGATTGTCAAAGCATCTGCCGAGCGTGTGGAGCCTGCGTGCCCGGTGTACAAGGAATGCGGCGGCTGTCAGCTGCAGCATTTGAGCTATAAGGGACAGCTGGCGTGCAAGCGTCAGCAGGTGCAGGATGCGCTCACCAGAATCGGACATCTTAATTTAGAGGCATTGCCGGTGTTGGGGGCGGCGGAGCCGTGGAGCTACCGCAATAAGATGCAGTTCCCGGCGGCAGCGGACGCTGAAGGCGTGCTGCATATAGGCTGTTATGCGACGGCAACGCACAGCGTCGTAGATACGGATGCCTGCATGATTTCCAAGGAAGCGAACAATGCGATTATGAAAACGGTACGCACCTGGATGCAACATTATAACATCAGCGCTTATGATGAAAAGACAGGCAAGGGACTCGTGCGCCATATTATGGGACGCGTGGGCGTGCACAGCGGCGAGGTGATGGCGGTTATCATTACCTCCGGCTATGACATTCCGCATCGCGGCGTGCTCATCGAATGGCTGAAGCGTCATGTTCAGGGACTTGTGAGCGTGGTGCAGAATATCAACAAAAAACAGACGAACGTGGTCATGGGCAGCAAAACCCGTGTGCTGTACGGAGCGGAATCGATTAAGGACAGCCTGGGAAGCCTGAGCTTTCATATTTCCGCACAGGCCTTCTTTCAGGTGAACAGCGAGCAGGCTGAAAAGCTGTATAACAAAGCGCTGGAGTTTGCGGCGCTGAGCGGTAAGGAAACCGTAGTGGACGTTTACTGTGGTACCGGTACGATTTCCCTGTATCTTGCGCGTCATGCCAAACAGGTTTATGGTATCGAGATTGTGGCGCCTGCGATTGAAAACGCGAAGAAGAACGCTGAAGAAAATAAATGCGCTAATGCGGAATTTATCTGCGGCGATGCAGCGGTAGAGCTGCCGAAGCTGCTGGCCGGCGGCGTGCGTCCGGACGTTGTGGTGGTGGATCCTCCGCGTGCGGGCTGCGAGCAGAAGGTGCTGGCTGCGATTGCCAAGGTACAGCCTGAGCGCGTTGTCTATGTGTCCTGCAACCCTGCGTCCTTGGCGCGTGATCTGGCGTTTATGGAGCAGCATGGGTATAAGGCGATTGTAGCGCAGCCGGTGGATATGTTCCCGATGACGAGCCATGTTGAGTGCGTCACCCTGCTCACAAGGAGCTGAGCGACGCGGTGAAGTTAGCTTTTTTGAGCGCATTAAATTTATCATGGTGAGGAGTGTTAAGAGTGCAATTTGATTGGACAGACTTTTATTCTGAGTTGGCAACAAAACTTCTATCTTTTAAGAATAATCGCAAGCAACTTATTGAGAAAATATATGCTGTTTATACTGATGTAGGAATGAAGGTTCCCAAATTAGAAAGTGGAGATGCTATCATTGATATAGATCCTTTTACTTTTTTTGGACTCTTTAACAAAGGTATAACTAATGCAAATAGAATAGCTATAATGAAAAGCATATCGAGTATTTTTGGTGTTGTAGCTAAAGTGCCCGAAAATTTTGATGGAATTCCGGTATTAAATAATTTTAAGGCAACATTTTATGGCTTTAAAGAAGATAGAAAAGCAGATGATATAGATAATATTTGGAATCTTTTTGAAGCAGCTATACGTTTAGCAGACAATGATACTGAAGAAAGCCGTGCAGAGTTTTCAAAGTGGTATGATTTAGTTCACGACCAGTTTTGTATACGTTGGAATATTACCATAGGTCTTTATTGGGTTCGACCATATAATTATATAAATCTTGATTCAAGAAACAGATGGTATATTTTGAATGCAGATAATATGCCGGCTGAAGTTGTTGAATCTATAAAAAAGAAAGTTAGCAAGGTTCCATATGCTGCAGACTATCTGTTTATAAATGATATTTGTAATAAAGTTTTGGAAGCTGGTAAGTATAATTATAAAAATTATCCTGAATTGTCATATAGCGCATTGATGATTTCTGAACAGGTTAATCAGGGGAAGACTGCAACAGGTGCTAAGAAAACTTCTAGCGCTGAATTTCTTCGTTGGTTTAAGCCTCTAATTCAAGCGTTGCGTGATTTAGATGGTTCTGCCACACCTGCTGAAGCTCGTGCAAAGATTATAGAGAATGAGCATTTATCAGATGAAGAAGTAAATGCTACAAGAGGAAAAAATAAAGTCAATAAATTGGAAAATGAATTGGCATTCGCTCGTACTTACTTGGTAAATGCTGGATATATTGATAAAAGCGTTTATGGAAGATGGATATTGACTGAAGCTGGCAAATCAGTTGAAATGACTGATGAATTAGCTTCAGAAATATTTAAGAATGGTATAGTTTCAGGTCAGAGAAAACAGCCTCCAAAGGGGACTGCAATTGCAGATGATGATGTAGATACAGTTCATTATTGGATTTATGCTCCTGGTGAAAATTCGAGTATGTGGGAATCGTTTTACGCAGAAGGAATAATGGCAATTGCGTGGGGGGAGATAGGAAATCTTAAATCATTCGATTCAAAGGATGCAATGAAATCCAAAATGAAAGAGATTTTCAAAGGCAATGTTTCATATAAAAATTCGGCTCATGCAACATGGCAGTTTGCCAATGAAATGAAAATCGGTGATATTATATTTGTAAAAAAAGGGTTACATCAACTTGTTGGTCGTGGAGTAGTAACGTCTGATTACGAATATGACATTGAAAGAGATGATGGATATGTAAATATTCGTAAAGTAAATTGGACTCATAAAGGCGATTGGACTTATCCTGGGCCTGCTCTTATAAAGACGTTAACTGATATTACACCATATACGGATTATGTAGAAAAATAAATACTTTGTTTGAAGGTGATTCTGAAGGAGAAGTAGAGGATGTGTTAATAAATTATCCGGTATATACAGAATCTGATTTTCTTGATGAAGTGTTTATGCCAGAAGAAGACTATTTAAGATTAGTGGGTGTTCTAAAAGCTAAGAAAAATATTATTCTGCAAGGAGCACCAGGTGTAGGAAAAACATTTGCAGCAAAGCGCCTTGCTTACTCAATAATGGGAGTCAAAGATATTGATAGAGTTATGATGGTACAGTTTCATCAAAGTTATTCTTATGAAGATTTTATTATGGGATTTAGACCATCTTCCAATGGCTTTGAATTGAAAAAGGGTGCTTTTTATAACTTCTGTAAAAAAGCAGAAATAGACAGTGATAATGATTATTTTTTCATAATTGACGAAATAAATAGAGGTAACTTAAGTAAAATATTTGGTGAGTTATTCATGCTTATTGAAAATGATAAAAGAGGAATTGAATTACAGCTTCTTTATTCAGGTGAGAAGTTTGCCGTTCCTGCTAATGTTCATATAATTGGCATGATGAATACAGCAGATAGAAGCCTTGCAATGTTGGATTATGCACTTAGAAGAAGATTTGCTTTTTTTGAACTTAAACCAGGATTCGAAACTAATGGATTTCGCGAATATAGAATGTCTTTAGATAATGAAAAGTTTAACAAACTAATTAGTTGTGTTGAAAATTTAAATTCAGTTATTGCGGCTGATGAATCACTTGGTGAGGGATTCTGCATCGGACATAGTTATTTCTGTAATCTTGAAGCTGAAAAAATAGATGAACAGTGTTTATATAGTGTTGTTGAATATGAATTGATTCCGCTACTCAAGGAGTATTGGTTTGATGAACCTATAAAGGTTAAAGATTGGAGCAATAATCTAAGGAGTACAATTAAGTGATACCCATAAAAAATATTTACTATATGCTGTCATATGCTTTTCAGGTTTTAAATGAACAAGGGTATAAGAATCTGGCTACAGAACATTTTAATAATACCGCAGAACTTATGGCAGCAATACTTACAAAAGGTGTAAAAGTCCAAATTAAGCGAGGCCTTGGAAAAGAGTATATTCCGCAAACAGAATCTTTATCTTCACTTAGAGGTAAGATTGATGTTACAGAATCAATCAAAATATTAACAATGTTAAAAAAACGAATGATTTGTACTTATGATGAGTTCTCTGTAAACGGAATGATGAACAGAATTATTAAGTCGACCATTAAATTGTTAATTAAATCGGATATATCAAAGCAAAGAAAAAAAGAACTTAGAAAGATTTTGGTATATTTTAGTGATGTAGATATTATTGATTTGTATTCAGTAAATTGGAATATACAATATAACCGCAATAACCAGATGTACAGAATGCTGATATCGGTATGCTATCTTGTTGTAAAAGGATTACTTCATACAAATTCAGATGGTTCTACAAAGCTGATGGATTTTCTTGATGAACAACGTATGTGCAGGCTATATGAAAAATTTATTCTCGAATATTACAGAAAAGAATTTTCGGAGATAACTGCTAATGCTTCACAGATTCCTTGGCAACTTGATGATGGGATTAATACTATGCTTCCTGTAATGCAGACGGATATTATGCTAAGTTATAAAGAAAAAATTTTGATTATTGATGCGAAATATTATGCTAAAACGACGCAATCTCAGTTTGGAACACACACCTTGCATTCTGGAAATCTATATCAGATTTTTACTTATGTAAAGAATAAAGAGGTGGAATTATCCTCACAGCCGCATGAGGTCGCAGGTATGTTATTATATGCAAAAACTGATGAAGATGTTTATCCTGAAAATACTTATCAAATGAGTGGAAACCAAATTAGTGTAAGAACACTTGATTTAAGTTTGGATTTTTCTGGTATTGCGGAGCAGCTGAATACAATTGTTGAAGAGCATTTTAAATTGCCGGAGAGAAGCAAAATTTCCTTATAGGATTACTGCGCACCATGTGATGTGATAGCCGTCCAGAAATGCGAGCGAAAGCGAAGCATGATTGGGGACGGCGAAGCACTGAAACTGTGGTGCTGTTAAACCGTGCTGATAAATTTGATTTGAGAGAAAGTGGTGGAGATATTGGTAAAAAACAAAGCCGAAATAACCATCCGTTCCAGCGCAGCGGAATACCTGACCTATGTTGCCTCTGTGGGTGACCAGCAGGACAGCATTGAGATGTGCTACGAAGATGAAAATATATGGCTGACACAGAAAATGATAGCCACATTATATGGTGTTGGTTTGCCAACGATAAATGAACATATTAAAAAGATTTATGCAGATAGTGAATTAGAAGAGTCTGCAACTATTCGGAATTTCCGAATAGTTCAAACCGAAGGTTCACGTCAGGTGACTCGTGATACAAAGCATTATAATCTTCAAATGATTATTGCTGTTGGATTCAAGGTAAACAATGAGCGAGCTGTACAGTTTCGCAAGTGGGCTAACCGTATCGTTAAGGACTACACCATCAAAGGCTGGGTTATGGATGATGAACGACTGAAAAATGGTGGATCTGTACTTACAGTAGGATACTTTGACCGCTTGCTTGAGCAAATTCGTGAAATCCGTCTCTCTGAGCGTAGATTTTATCAGAAGATAACAGACATCTATGCTACAGCTCTTGATTATGACCGAACAGCAAAAACGACCAAGCAGTTCTTTGCAAAGGTTCAAAATAAGATGCATTATGCAGTTCATGGACATACAGCAGCGGAGTTGATTTACGAGCGGGCTGATGCTGATAAGCCACATATGGGATTAACCACTTGGGCAGCAGCGCCGGAAGGAAAGATTGTAAAAAGTGATGTGAGTATTGCGAAGAATTATCTTTCGGAGAAGGAAATGCGTTCGCTGGAGCGTATTGTATCTGCTTATCTGGATTTGGCAGAAGACCGTGCGGAACGTCACATTCCGATGACGATGGAGGACTGGTCAAAGCGACTTGATTTATTTTTGATGGCCGATGACAGAGAGGTTCTTCAAGATGCAGGAAAAATCACTGCTGAGATTGCCAAAGCAAAAGCTGAAACTGAATTTGAAAAATATCGTGTCATTCAAGACAGATTATTTATGTCTGATTTTGATAAGTACATGTTGGAACTGGAAGAGAAAGCAAAAAATAATGGCTAGTCTCAGTGCGAGATTATGAAATGCGAGGAAGCGCTGAAAGTATGGTATTGTTAAACTATGTCCGAGGTGATTTTTGTGATGTTGAATAAAATTAGTTTTAAGCTGTCAACAGAAACTTTTGGGTGTGATAATGAGCCTACGGATGTAGTTGAAATCTATATTGATGGAGATAATCTGCGTAAAAAAATTTCATGCGGATTACCTTTGTGGCCGTCGGAATTATATACAAGTCTTATGAGAAGTTTCTTTTTGGAGGATGAACCGGTCAACATATTTGTATGTGGTTGTGGATGTGTTGGTTGTGGAGATACCGAGGTTCATATTGATGAAACGGAACGTTTGGTTATTTGGCATGATTTCATTCACGATTCTAAAACCATTGAGTTTAATCAGATATTTGTTTTTGATCGAGAGCAGTACTATTCTGAGGTAAATAAAATACTTGAATGGGTTGGAGATACAAGACTTGTTCATTATCTAGGAAATGATGTCTTGCGCGATAATCTGCCATTGTATAATATAAGACGCAGAATAGATGAAAATGCGAAATGCTTTGAAGATGGTTCGCACATTATCTATGTCAACAGCCAGCGTCGAGATGATACAGCGCTTGGTAAACTGATGCAGGATTTATATTGCACAGAGCCAAAGAATCTGCATTACCAAGAATTTGCCGAGCGCATGGAGTTTTTGAAATACAGCAAGGAAGGTGAAGAAAAAATGACTGATGTAATTGAAGAATATGCTGCAAGAAAGGCAGAAGCAGCAGCGAAGGCAGTTGAAGAAAAAATGACTGACGTGATTGAAGAATATGCTGCAAGAAAGGCAGAAGCAGTAGCGAAAGAAGCTAGTGAAAAAGCACAGGCACGTAACATTGAATTAGCCAAAGACCTTTTGAGTGAAGGGGAAAGCATCGAAAGAACTGTACGTCTTTCAAAGCTTTCGGAAGCAGAAGTACGTGAGCTGGCATCCAAGCTGACAGCATAACAGTAAAATAGCATAAAGCTGCAAAAGGCGTTCTGCCAAACTTTGGTAGAACGCCTTATTTTATATACATGATATACACACCCTCCGCACCCCTGCTGATTTATCTTCTCACTGATTTATGCTATAATAAACTACAAGTATGTTTGCAGGAGGTTGGCCATGTTTGCTGTTAATGTTGCGATAAATTTACCGGTAAAAAATCTATTTCGTCAGTTTACCTACAGTGTGCCGGAAGCGCTGCAGTTTATAGACAGCGGCTGGCGTGTAGTTGTTCCCTTCAGCGGCCAGAAGGTGGAAGGCTTTGTGGTGGAGCGTGTGCCATTGCCTGCTGACCTGGAGCTCCGCGGTAAGCTGAAGCCTGTGGAGGCAGCCTTGGGCGATACTCCTTGGTTTGATAAGGAAATGCTGGCTACTGCCAAATGGATGGCAGATTATTATATGTGTTCGCTGGCAGAGGCGATGCGCCTTTTTGTGCCGGGAAAATCGAGCATTAAGCGGCGTGCCGTGCGTGATGCGCAGGGACGTTTGCTTTATTATGTTTATAATGAGCGCTTGCAGGAAAAAACTGTTTTGGCTTACCGCATCAATGCCGCAGGCAGGCAGGCGTTGGCTGCAGGAACACTTGCCAAACGCGCCAAGGGGCAGCATGCCGCCCTAGGCGTGCTGGCGCAAGCAGGAACGCTGAGTGTGAGCGAGCTGGCGCAGCAGGGCGTGAGCTCCGCTGTGGCGCGCGCATTAGCGCAAAACGGTTTGGCGGACGCAGTGCAGAAGCGTGTGCTGCGCAACAGCTACAACACGGTGCAGGAGCGTGGTGAAAGCCTGCAGCTGACGGCGGAGCAGCAGGATGCTGCGGCAAAGATTAATCAGGCGATAGATGCGCAGCGTGCGCAGTCTTTTTTGCTGCAGGGAATTACCGGCAGCGGCAAGACGGAGGTTTATCTGCGCGCGGCGGCTCATGCTGTGGATGCAGGCTGGCAGGTGCTGATGCTGGTGCCGGAAATTGCGCTCACAGCACAGCTGGTGAAGCGCTTTCAGGCGTGGTTCGGCAGCGAAATTGCTGTGGCGCACAGTAAGCTTTCACAAAACGAAAGAGGTGACGTGTGGTACCGCATGCGTACAGGCAAGGCAAGGGTGCTGATTGGCGTGCGCAGTGCCGTGTTCGCTCCGTTTGAAAAGCTGGGCTTGGTGATTGTAGACGAGGAGCACGAGGGCAGCTATAAGGAGGAGGACCATCGTCCACACTATAATGCACGTGATGTTGCCCGCACCCGCTGTCGCCTGACCGGTGCAGCTTTGGTGCTTGGCAGTGCTACGCCGGATTTATGCACGTATTATAAGGCACTGCAGGGCGAGTGTACACATTTGCATCTTACGTCACGTCCTAATGGTGCTGCTTTGCCAAAGGTTGAGATCGTGGATATGCGCAAGGAACTGGAGGCGCGCAATTTCAGCGTGCTGTCGCGCGCGCTGCAGCAGGCGCTGGTGATGACGGCGGCGGCGGGGGAGCAGGCGATTGTCCTCTTGAACCGTCGTGGCTATTCTACCTTTGTGATGTGCCGTGACTGCGGTCAGACGATTACCTGTCCGCATTGCGCAGTAGCAATGGTTTACCATAAGAAGAACGAGGATTTGCGCTGCCATTACTGCGGTAACACGATGCCGCTGCCACAGGAATGCCCGAACTGCCACAGCCGCCGCATCAAATATTTCGGCAGCGGTACGCAGAAGGCCGAGGAACAGCTGCAGCAGCTGCCGGAGGTGCGTGTGCTGCGTATGGATCAGGATTCGACTGTGGCGAAGTTTGCGCATGCCGACATTCTGCGGCGTTTTGCAGGTGGCGCAGCCAATGTTTTGATAGGCACGCAGATGGTGGCGAAGGGACACGATATTCCTAATGTAACGCTGGTGGGAGTGCTGGCGGCGGACAGCACGCTGCATCTGCCAGATTACAGAGCGTCGGAACGTGCCTTTTCGCTGCTGACGCAGGCAGCGGGGCGCGCGGGACGCGGTGACAGGCCGGGGCATGTAATCTTCCAAACCTATGATCCGGATAACCCGATTCTGCAGCTGGCTGTGACGCAGGATTACGACACCTTTGCCAAGCGCGAGCTGCAGGAACGCCAAAATTATTTTTATCCGCCGTTCGCCCAGATGCTTAAGCTGCAGGTGGTGGATAAAGATGAGGGAGCAGGACTGGCATTGGCGCAGCAGGTTGTCTTTTATCTGCAGAGCTTGAAGCTGCAAGGAAAGCTGGAGGATTTGCTGATTGCAGGACCGTTCCCCTCGCTGGTGGCGAAGGCCTATGACCTGTATCGCTTCAATGTGCTGCTGAAGGCGCGGAATTTGAGGGAAACAAAGGAGGCGCTGCTGAACAGCGAATTTAAGGAAAAAGCAAATTTATACTTTAATGTTGATCCTGTAAGTGTAATTTAAAGTGATAAATGATTGTATAAAAACGGAGTTTGTGTTACAATATAGAAAATTTAACACTGCTAATGCCGGTAGAATGTTGCAAAAAATCTGCCGGTGTCAGCAAATTGATTAATGGGAGTAATTGTTTATGAGCATGCAGATGGAATTTATCAAGGTGCTGCCGTCGCCGCAGGCCTTAATGGAGGATTATCCGGTAAGTAAGGCTTCTAAGCTGCTGAAGCTGCAGCGTGACGAGGCTATAAAGAATATTTTTACAGGCAAGGATGACCGCTTTTTGCTGGTCATCGGTCCTTGCTCCAGCGATAACGAGGACGCTGTGCTGGACTACGTTTATCGTCTGGCCAAGCTGCAGGAAAAGGTGCAGGATAAAATTTTTATCGTACCGCGCCTGTACACCAACAAGCCGCGTACTATCGGCGTAGGCTACAAGGGCATGCTGCATCAGCCTTCTCCCGAGGGTGAAGAGGATATGCTGGGCGGTATTATCGCTATCCGCAAAATGAATGTGCGCGTGGTAGAAGAAACCGGTCTGACCGGTGCGGAGGAAATTCTCTATCCCGAGGTTTTCCGCTATCTGTCCGATTTGCTGAGCTATGCCGCAGTTGGCGCGCGCTCCAGCGAGGACCAGCTCCACCGTATGATTGCCAGCGGCGTAGGCATTCCCGTAGGCATGAAGAATCCTACCAGCGGCGATTTGTCCGTTATGCTCAACAGTGTGGCGGCAGCGCAGCATGAGCAGGAATTCCTATTCCGTGGCTGGGAGGTACGCACCAAGGGTAATCCGCTGGCGCATTCCATTCTGCGCGGCTATGTTGACCCCATCGGCAACAGCTTCCCCAATTACCATTATGAGGTGCTGAAAATCGTTATTGATATGTATGCAGAACGTCAGCTGCAGAACCCGGCAATTATTGTGGATACCAACCACGCTAACTCCGGCAAAAAATATCTGGAGCAAATCCGCATTGCGAAGGATATCGTGCATTCCCGTAAGCTGAACGCTGATATTAACAGAATCGTCAAGGGCCTGATGATTGAAAGCTATATCGAGGACGGTGCTCAGGGCGTGCATGACGGCATTTACGGCAAATCTATTACAGACCCCTGCCTGGGCTGGGAAAAAACGGAAAGATTGCTGCTTGACCTGGCGGAAGAATTGTAAACTGATAAGTATGAGCTGCTGCGGCGAAGGCTGCAGCAGTTTTTTTGCATGCAAAAAAGACCGCCTGCTTCAGCGGGCGGCCTCTAAACATTCTCAGCTATTAAAATGTTTCCAGCAGCTTGTAGCCACGACCGATGAGGAAGGTGGCAGTTTCCGGCTCGTTGGTTTTAAAAACTACTACTGGTTTAACATTGTCGCGGTTAAAGGAAATATACAGATAGGAAATGTCGATGTTGGCACCGTGAATAGCGGCAAGAATTCCGTCCAGATAACCCGGAGTATCGTTCATCTCTACGGCAATAACCTTGTCCTGACGGCATTGGTAGCCTTCTGCCTTCAGCACCTCGATAGCAGTTTCTGCCTTGTCCACAATCAGGCGCACGATGCCGAATTCCGCGCTGTCATTGGCCAGCATAGTGTAAATATTGATATTGGCTTTAGCAAGAATGGTGGTGATTTTGAACAAACCACCCTCGTTGTTTTCGGTGAATAAAGAAACCTGGTTCAGCATATGTAAAAATCCTCCCTAAATTATCATAATCATAAAGCATACTGTACAGTTGTTAGCTTTTGTTTGCTTGATAATAGATTATAGCACAAATTTCGGTGACAAGAAAGATGTTTTTGTAAAGTTATCCTAGTGTAATGCAAGCTATTGTGAATTGAATGAGGACAAAAATAATATTTATTTTTGTTTTGAAAGAAGCAAATAACAGGTTTTTGGGTTAAGGTTGATGCTTGCTAACCATTTTAATCTTTAGCGTAAATGTTTCAGTAGACTTTGGGTTGAAACGAATAAAGATTTCAAATTACTTGATTTTTCGTATGAAAGTGCTATAATAATTCTTACAATACATGAACAAACATCGAAGTGTTTGCAAGAAGGCGGAGGTTGATAATATGGGTATGAAGAAATTATTAGCAGTTTTATTCTCGGCTTTACTGCTTGTAGGCGTTGCAGGCTGCGGCGGCAACAATGCGTAACAGGGCGCGGTGACACAAAAGGTTATGAACGCCAAAACTAAGCAGGATTTTGAGCCTGTAACAGAAATTAAGGAAGGACGCAAAAATGTCTATGCTGTGCTCAAGGTTATGAAGGGTAACTATTGGGAGGATGTTATCCGTGGCATTAAGGACGGAGCAGCTAAGGCTGACGTTAACGTTTATGTCGGCGGCGTTATGAAGGACGGCGACTGGGAGCTGCAACGCGATATGGTCAAAGAGCTTCCCGGTAAAAAAGCGGACGCAGTAATACTTGCTCCGGCGGACAGCTCCAATATGACGGCAAGTGCGAAAACTCTGCGCGAGCAGAAGTTGCCGGTATTTTTGGTTGATACCGCTCTCAGCAGCAATGATTATGATGCAGCCTTCCTTACCAACAACCTGGAAGCCGGTGCTGAGGTTTGCCAACAGATGGTGGAGCAGATGAAGGCTAACGGTGTGAAGGAATCCGAGGAGGCAACAGTTCTGGTACATGTCAGCACCTTGGCTAGCACTACGATTGCCGACCGTCTGAACAGCATTATGGCAAACTGGGGTAAATTTGCTCCTGCAAGCTGGAAAATCGAACATGATTATATTATTAACTACGGTGATGATGCAGGCGCAGTTAAGCTGGTTGCCGAAAAAATCAAAAATACTCATAATGTTAAAGGCATTATTGCCTGCAACAACGGCTCCACCAATGCAACTGTGGAAGCTGTAATGACTGCAGGCCGTAAGGATATTGCCGTTACCGGCTTTGACCTTGGCAAAAAGACCTTACTGGGCCTGGAGGACAAAAACTATAGTATTGCCGTTGCCGTACAGAATCAGTACAAAATGGGCTATGAGGCTGTGATGGCTGCCGCTGCAGCAGTAAAAGATGGCAGCAAGCCGGCACAGAAGCTGGTGAATACCGGTATCCGTATGGTAGATAAAAACAATTATAAAAAATAAATAACTAAAAAGCTCCAAAGCCTTCTGACGTTGACGGGAAAAATACGCCTGACGCAGAAGGCTTTTGCAGTATTTGCTTAAATATATGAGGAAGCCTGTGCAGAGAATTTGTTTTTTCCTGTAGTAATGTGTTATAATGAACTATTGGAATAGATACAAGGAGGAACAAAAATGGCTAAGTTAAAAATAGTGATTGCCGGCGCTCCGGTGCTGCGTGAGGTGGCTCAACCGGTAGAGCGTATAGATAAAAAATTGCAGCGTCTGCTGCGTGATATGGCAGAAACAATGTATGCGGCCGACGGCGTAGGCCTGGCAGCACCGCAGGTGGGTGTAAGCAAGCGCGTAGTAGTTATTGACGTAGGCGAAGGCCTGTACGAGCTGATTAACCCTGAAATTGTTAAACGCGAGGGCAAGGTGCTGGGCAGCGAAGGCTGTCTTTCCGTGCCTGATTATGAGGGCGAGGTAGAGCGCTCCGAATATGTGGAATGCGAATTCACCGACAAAACCGGTCAGCGCATGCTGCTTTCCGCAAGTGGTCTTTTGGCTATCTGCATTCAGCATGAGCTGGACCATCTGGACGGCATTCTGTTCATCGACAAGGCTAAAACCATTTCGCCTAAGCAGAAGGAAAATCCCGAGGATGCTGTAAGATAAATCCTGAGCGGGATATGAAAAAAAGATATACGGAGGAAAACAAATGCGTATAGTATTTATGGGAACACCGGATTTCGCAGTAGGCAGCCTGCAGGCGCTGTGCGAAAGCGGTAAGCATGAAATTCTTGCGGTAGTAACTCAGCCGGATCGTCCTAAGGGACGCGGCAACAAGCTGCTGCAAACACCGGTTAAAGAATATGCGTTGGCGCAGGGACTGACTGTTTACCAGCCGCAAAAGGTAAAAACTCCTGAATTTGTTGAGCTGCTGCACGAGCTGCAGCCGGAGCTGATTGTCGTAGCTGCCTTCGGTCAGTTCTTGAGCAAGGAAATTCTGGAGCTGCCGAAATACGGCTGCATCAACGTACACGCTTCCCTGCTGCCGAAGTATCGCGGTGCGGCACCGATTCAGTACGCCATCATCAAGGGCGAAAAGGAATCAGGCGTAACGATTATGCAGATGGATATTGGCATGGATACCGGCGCTATGCTGGATAAGGTAGTGGTGCCTATTGCTGAAAACACCACGATGGGCGAGCTGCATGACGCTCTGCGTGAGCAGGGTGCAGCGCTGCTGCTCGAGGTTATTGACAAAATTGCTGCAGGTACCGCTGTGGCAGAACCGCAGGATAACGAACAGGCCACCTATGCGACACTTCTCGACCGCAGCATGGAGCATATCGACTGGAGTAAAACGGCGCAGGAGGTACACAACCTTATCCGTGGCTTTAACCCTGCACCCAGCACCTTTACCAAGCTGCCGAACGGCAAGAGCTTGAAAATCTGGGGCAGCAAAATGACTGACAAAAGCAGCGCTGCTGCTGCCGGTACCGTTATCGAAACCGGCAAGCACAGCTTCTTTGTAGCTT
>OLGA01001742.1_pt1 | contig 16622 bp, 12 predicted proteins | sample 1604881 | NCBI WGS metagenome assembly OLGA01 (sample SAMEA3888896, study PRJEB22519) | human gut metagenome | biome: human gut; feature: human-associated habitat; material: faeces | place: Denmark | collected 2009
CAAACGGCGGCACTGGGCGAAAGGGCTGTTCGGCATCTGCTGTGTGATGGCGCTGATCCCCTTTCTGAATAGCGCCTTCTCCGCCTTCAACTCGTCCTATTACGCCCGGTGGTTCTATATGCCGGTGCTGATCATGTCCCTGATGACGGTGATTTCGCTGGAGCAGAACCGGGAGGAGTTCCGTTTCGGCGTCCGGTGGACGACGGTGGTGATCCTGGCCTTTGCGGTGCTGGGTGTCTTCCCCTCCTACGAAGAGGGCGTCCTGAGCTTCGGGAAGCTTGTGAAATATCAGGAGCGGTTCTGGCCCTACGTCATCATCGCACTGATGGGCGTGATCCTGGTCTGGTTCCTGACCCAGCTGAAGGGCAAGGCATTTTTCCGGGTCACCACGGCTTCGGTCTGCTTTGTAAGCATCATTACCTCCCTTCTGATGCTGGCGCTGGGGAAGGGGAACGCCACCACCACCTACCGGGTGGTGGAAATGGGCCTACACGGCCGGGAAAAGTTCTCCACCATCGCCGATGACAATGAACATTTCTACCGCATCGACCTGGATAACTGCATGGACAACTTTCCCATGTACTGGGAGATCCCCACCATTCAGGCGTTCCAGTCGGTGGTGCCCGCGTCCATCTTTGAGTTTTATGACGCCATCGGCTACGACCGGAACGTCGGCTCCCGTCCGGAGCAGAAATACGAGGGCCTGCGGCCTTTGACCTCGGTGAAGTATTTGCTGACCTATGAGGATAAGGATGAGCCCAATGCCTCTGGCTACACCTACGTCGCTACAGAAAACGACCTGAAGATCTATGAAAGCAGCAACTACATCCCTATGGGCTTCACCTACGATTATTATGTGGACGAAGCCATGTTTGCGCCTTATGCCAAGGCCAACCGGGACCGGCTGATGCTGGCGGGCATCTATCTGGATGACGACGCCATCGACCGGAACGAGGACATCTTAGACCTGCTCCCCGATGACAAGATGCCGGCGATCACCGCAAACGGCTTGGCAAAGCTCTGTGAGGAGCGCAGAAGAGAGACCTGTGACACCTTCGTCCGGGATAACGAGGGTTTTACCGCCACTTGTAATCTGAGCCGGGAAAACCTCGTCTTTTTCAGCGTTCCCTACGATGACGGCTGGACTGCCACCGTAAACGGCGAGCCGGTGCGGATCGAAAAGGCGAATGTGGGCTTCATGGCCGTCCGTGTCCCGGCAGGGGAGGCGACCATCCGGTTTGATTACGAAACGCCCGGCTTGAAGCTAGGGCTGCTGATCACGGCGGGAGCCGGCGGAACGCTGCTCCTTTACCTGCTCCTTGTGTGGCTTGTGCGGCGGAAGCATCCGGAGTGGAAGGCAAAGCCCGGCGTCCACCTGAACCGGGAGCCGGCTTTCGACATCATCCCGGCGGCAGAAGCCTATGAACAGAGCGTTTCCCGGAAGATCCGGGCGGTGCTGGCGGCTCCGAAGGAAGAGCCGGGAGAAGAAGCATCGGAAGAGCTGGAACCGGAAGAACCGGCTGAACCATTGGAGGAGGAAGAAGAATGACGACCCTTTATGTGGTAGTTCCCTGCTATAACGAAGAAGAAGTGCTTCCGGAGACTTCCCGGCGGCTGGGGGAGAAGCTGGACGCTCTGGAAGCGACGGGGCGGATCTCGAAGGACAGCCGGGTGCTTTTCGTGGATGACGGCAGCAAGGATCGGACGTGGCAGCTCATTTCCGGGCTGCATCAGAAGGACGACCGGTTCGGCGGGGTTAAGCTCTCCCGAAACCGGGGGCACCAGAACGCCCTGCTGGCTGGGCTTATGACGGCGAAGGATCTCTGCGACGCCGCCATCTCCATGGACGCCGACCTGCAGGACGACATCAACGCCATGGATCGGATGCTGGATGCCTTTGAAACCGGCTGTGACATCGTTTATGGCGTCCGTTCCAGCCGGAAAAAGGACACCTTTTTCAAGCGTGCCACGGCGCAGGGCTTCTATAAATTCATGAAGCTCATGGGGGTGGACATCGTCTACAACCACGCCGACTACCGGCTCATGAGCCGCCGGGCGTTGGAAGGGCTGGCGGATTACGATGAGGTGAATCTCTTCCTCCGGGGGATCGTCCCCCTGATCGGCTATAAGAGCACCACCGTGGAGTATGAACGGGCGGAGCGTTTCGCCGGTGAAAGCAAATATCCCCTCAAAAAGATGCTGGCCTTCGCCTTCGACGGGATCACGTCCTTTTCCGTGAAGCCCATCCGGTGGGTCACGGGGCTTGGCGTGCTGATCTTCGCCGCCAGCATTCTGGCGCTGATCTATATCCTGATCGTGAAGCTCTTAGGGTACACGGTGACCGGCTGGTCGACCACGACAGCGTCCATCTGGCTCTTAGGTGGGTTGCAACTGCTCTCCTTGGGGATCGTAGGGGAGTATGTGGGCAAGATCTATATGGAGGTCAAGGCCCGTCCCCGCTATTTGATCGAGGCACTGGAGCTGACCCCTCCGGAAGAAAAAGAATAAAAAGAGACCCGGGAGCAGGAGAGAACCTGTTCCCGGGTTTTGCTTTCTTCTTATTTTACCCGTGCGCCGCTGGCGTTTACTGTATGGCCGTCGGGAGTGGTGGCGTTTGCCGCCATCACGCCGCTGTCATAGAAGTAGTACCACGCATTGCCCACCTGCTTCCAGCCGGTGGTGACGCCGTTTTCGGTGAGATAGTACCATGCAGGCCCTTCCTGCTTCCAGCCGGTGAGCAGCCCGCCCCAGCTCCGAAGGAAGTACCACTTTCCGCCGATCTGCTGCCAGTCGGTGCGCATCTGGGTTGTGTCGGGGTCGAAGTAGTACCAGACGTTGTCGATCTTCCGCCAGCCGGAGGCCGCCTTGCCGCTTGCCTTGACGAAAAACTTCCAGCTCCCGTCGGAATAGCCGGTCCAAGTGCCGGTGCCGGCCTTGTCGTTATATTGGCTGGTAAGGTTGGGGTCGACGGAAGGCGTCTTCTGGTTGTTATACTGAGTGTAGAATTCATCTAACCCATCTACAGACAGGATAAATTGATACCGAAAATGGATCTCGCCGCTGATCTCAGGGATGGTGGCGTTCAGGGCGATCTGATCCTCGATCTGGGTGATGCCCTTCCAGCTGCCGGTGGTGCCGGCTTTGTAGTCCGCCATGCCGATGTAGAGCTTCACGCCGGTGCCCTTCACGGTATCCGCCCACCATTTGACCAGCGTTTCATAGTCGGCCAAGCTGTGGCCGATCTCCCAGTAGATCTGAGGGCAGATGTAGTCCACCCAGCCTTCCTTCACCCATTTCCGGGTGTCGGCGTAGTGGGAGAAGTAGGTCTGGTTTCCGTTGGTGTTGGAGCCTCCGGAAAGGGAAGACTGGTTGGCCCAGATGCCGAAGGGACTGATGCCGAAGGAAACGGAAGCGTCCAGCTTATGAATGGCGGTATCCAGTTCTTTTACCAACTGGTTTACGTTGTCCCTCCGCCAGTCGTCGGCGTTTTTGAAGGCGGAACCGTAGGTTTTATAGCTTGCGTCGTCGGGGAATCCTGTCCCGGGGTAGAAGTAGTCGTCCATGTGGATGCCGTCCACATCGTAGTTCTTGACGATCTCCGTGACGCCGTCTGCCACCAGCTGCCGCACCTCCGGGATGCCGGGATCCAGGTAGTAGTTACCGTCGGAGTATTTCACCACCCACTCCGGATGCTTGACCGCAGGATTGGTGGAAGCGAGATTGTTATAGTCCGAAGCGCCGGAGCGGGTCACCCGGTAGGGATTGATCCACGCATGAAGCTCCAGTCCCCGCTTGTGGGCTTCCTTCACCCAGTATTCCAGCGGGTCGAATCCGCCGGAGGGGGCGACTCCCTGCTTTCCGGTCAGGTACTGGCTCCAGGGATAGATCGAGGACTTATAAAGTGCGTCGCCGTTTGGCCGAACCTGTAAGATCACGGCAGTCATGCCCATGGCCTTGCAGTTGTCGAGGATCTCCGTCGCCTCGCTTTTTAACTGCGCCACGGAAAGCCCTGTGGTGCTGGGATAATCCAGATTGTAGATGGTGGAGACCCACACGGCCCGGAATTCCTTGGGAGCGTCCGCAGCGGAAACCGGAGTGACCAGTAAAGTCAGTGCGGTGGCCAGCGCCAAAAGCGCCGAAATCAGTCGTTTGAATCCTTTCATAGCTGTCCTTTCTGTCCTTCTGACAACGTAAAACGCCCATGCCGCCGGGTTCGGCTCTCTCTTATGCCCTTGGGCACACCCGGGACTGCCCTTTTTTATCCGGCAGATCACCTCCATTGTACCATATTCTCCTCTCAGATTCAATCGTCGGAGCAGAAAAATACTGCAGCCTGCCGAATTTCGGAGAAACCGCCCGCCTCCCTGTCCGAATTTTCGCTTCCCCCTTGATTGATCCGGAAAAAGACGGTATAATAGCCTCAATGGCATTTGCCCATCGGGCAAATGCATTCTGCGCAAAGCGCAGAACCGGGGCGTAGCCGTCCCCCGGATAGAGAACATTGCATCGTTGGGTTTTGTCTTCGGCACAACGGCGGCGTCACCGCCTTCCAAAATCTGGCGATTTTGGCGGAAATGAAAAAAGAAACGAGCGTTTTTTAAAAGGAAAAATCAAATCTGATTTATCCTGCATAAGATGCAAAAAACATTTTGGAGGGATTAAACCCTATGACAGAATTTCTGGTGCGCAGACTGGTCCGGGATTATCCGAATACAAAGGATCCGGAGGTGCGGACCCGGTACGGAAGGATGGCGGGGTTGGTCGGCGTTGTCTGCAACCTGCTTTTAGGCGGCGGAAAGGCACTGATCGGCGCCTTATTCGGGAGCATCTCCGTTCTGGCAGACGGCATCAACAACCTGTCGGACGCCACTTCTTCGGTGGTCACCCTGATCGGGTTTAAAATGTCCTCCCGGCCGGCGGATAAGGAGCACCCCTTCGGCCACGCCCGGATGGAGTACGTTTCCGGGCTGGTGGTAGCCATGCTGATCCTGATGGTGGGCTTCAGTCTGGTGAAGACCTCCTTCGGGAAGATCCTTCATCCGGAGGACGCCCCCTTCAGCTGGCTTTCCGTAGGAGTTTTGGCCGCTTCCGTGCTGGTCAAATTCTGGATGATGCTCTTCAACCGGAACATCGGCCGCCGCATCGATTCCACCGCTCTGATCGCCACGGCTGCTGACAGCCGCAACGATGTCATCGCCACCTCCGCCGTTCTGCTGGCGACCCTTATTTCCAAGTGGTCGGGGGTCAATCTGGACGGCTGGATGGGTATGGCCATCGCCGTTTTCATCCTCTATTCCGGGGTGATGCTCATCAAGGATACGCTGAGCCCTCTTCTTGGGGAAGCGCCCAACCCGGAGCTGGTGCACCAGGTGATGAAGCGGCTGAAGACCTACGACGGGGTGCTGGGGATCCACGATCTGGTCGTCCACGACTACGGCCCGGGGCGGTGCTTTGCCACCGTCCATGTGGAAGTGGATGCAAAAGAAGACGTCATGCGCAGCCACGATCTCTGCGATGTGATCGAGCGGGATTTCGCCGCTTCAGGGCTTCATCTGGTGGTTCATATGGATCCCGTCGTGATGGACGATCCGGAGCTGAACGCTCTGCATAAGCAGGTAGTCGAGGCGGTCGCTTCGATTGAAAAGGGAATCACCCTCCACGATTTCCGGGTGGTGAAGGGCTACAGCCACACCAATTTGATCTTCGACGTGGCGGTGCCATCGGACTGTCCGTATACGGAATCAGAGCTGAAAGTGCTGATCCAGGAAAAAGTCCGGGCATTAGATCCGGACGCCAATTATTATACCGTGGTCGGTATCGACCGCAATTACACGGAACTGGTCTGAAAGGAGAAGGAAAATGGGAAAGCTTGCATTGGTTTTAGCAGGGGGCGGCTCCCGGGGAGCCTATCAGATCGGCGTCTGGCAGGCGCTGCGGGAGATGGGGATTGAGTATCAGATCGTCACCGGTGCATCGGTGGGCGCTTTGAACGGCGCCATGCTGGTCCAGGGCGACTATGAAAAAGCCCGGGAAATGTGGGAGACCATCCACACGGACGACATCGTGAACTTCACCATCCCTCCGGAGGTCGCCGACTATCAGAAGCCCGGCTGGGAAAGGAACGTCTGGATGGCGTTCGTCAAAAAAGCGGCGGCTACCGGCGGGGCAGACTTTTCCCCGCTGGAAAAGACCATCGCAAAGGTGGTCTTCGAGGATCAGGTTCGGGCATCCGATGTGGATTTCGGGCTGGTAACGGTGCAATTCCCGTCCATGAAGCCGATGGAGCTGACCAAGAGCCAGATCCCGGAAGGGCAGCTGCGGGATTTCCTGCTGGCATCTGCCGCCTGCTTCCCGGCATTTAAAAGCAAACAGATCGGGGACGCCCACTACATCGACGGTGGCTATCACGACAATATGCCCATCAATCTGGCGGTTTCTATGGGAGCGGAGGAAGTCCTCGCCATTGATTTGGACGGCCCCGGTATAGTCCGGAAGGAAAAGACCTACGGGGTACCCGTCCGGTACATCCGTTCCTATTGGAGCCTGGGGCCGTTCCTCTGGTTCGAGCCGGAGCTTTCCCGGCGGAACATGGCGCTGGGGTATCTGGACGCCAAGCGCTCCTACGGGCTTTCGGAGGGGACGGCTTACGCCTTTGCCCCCGGCACGGCGGCGCAGCTGAAAAAAGAGTACCTCGCCCCGGTGCGGCGGCTTTTGGAGAAGTTCCGCAGCTGGAACGAGGGGATAGAACTTAGAAATCAGGCAATGGAGCGGACGATGCTTTTCCGGCTGCAGCGGGCGCTGCGGAAGCGGAGAGGGGGGCTGCGCTCTGCGGAGGAGCTGCTGTTAGCCGGCATCGAGATCGCCGGGGAACAGCTGAATCTGGATCCCACGAAGGAATATACGCTGGATTCCTTCCGGGAGGCGCTCCGTTCGGCCTTCCGGTCAGTGGAACCCATGGCTTCGGAAGCCCTTTCCCAGCTCCGGAGCGGGAAAACGTCGGTTCGGGAACTGGTGGAACGGGTGCTGCGGGAAGGGAAGCTTCAGGCGGTGAGCCTCTGCTTCGGGGAGCTTGTCCGCAGCGGGGAGGAAAAGTCCCTGACCGCCGGGCTTTGGAACATCTGCACCTTAGCGCCGGAACCTTTCCTTGCAGCGGCCTGCATTTATCTGGTGAAATAGGAGGGAATCCTCCACGGGAAAAGATAACCCCCGCACACCTTTCATTTTTCGGAGGTGTGCGAGGGTTTTATTCTTTTATAGCCAGCTTTAAAAATTGCTCTGCGGCAGCTCCGGTGTCCCTTGGAGAAAAGCAGCAGCGGCCCGGCGATCCATTGCCCCAAAAGCGCCACCAGTCCGCCGCCCAGAAAGGACACAAGGACGGCGCTTTCTCTACCGTTTCCTTTCCGCCCCGTCCGATGGCGTGGGCGATCACTACGTTTGCACCCAAGAGGTTGACGATCAGCCCGATGATGGGGCTGTTTGCCCCTACGGCAGTGCGACGGCAGCGGTGCTTTCGGAGCCGGTAAGGTTTCCGACGATCGCCACGTCGGAGGCGTTGAAAAGCTGTTCCAAAATCGCCGTAGTCTCCACAGGCAGCGCAAATTTCGGCAATTTGTCCCGGATGGATCCGTGCAGCATATCCAGAGGGTTTTTCTTTGATGCTTCCATAAGAATTACCCAATTTTTTCATACGCCTTCATTAACAATGCTTTTGTCAAGAGCTGTTTCCCAACGGGGGTTCACGAACTTTCCGTCTGCCCCTGCGTCCGGATCATGCGTTCCAATTCCCGGGCGGCCGCACTCAGCGGCTGCTCTTTTCTCTTTATCAGGACGATGCTGCGCTCCGGGATTGTCTCTTTTAAGCGGATCCGACAGACACCGTCGCCTTTCCGCAGGAATTCCTCCGGGACAAAACCGATCCCCAGGTCGGCTTCTACCATGGGAAGAATCTGGTCAGCGGTAAAGGCTTCGATGTCCGGCTTGTAGTTAAGTCCATGGGTGGTAAAAAGGGCGGAATAGAATTCATAGGATTTGGTACCGCTTCCCAAAGAGATCAGCGGGTAATCCTGCAGCTCGGAGAGAGAGACCTCCCGCCCAAGAAGACCCGAAAAATACGGCGAACAAACCGCAGCTTCCCGGATGGGCCGCACCGCCGTTTCCGTTAAAGAGGCGGAGGGCACAGTGGGCGTGGTCACCAGCGCTAAGTCGGCAGCCCCTTCCTTTAAAGCGTCGATGGCCTGAGGGGTGGAATGGTTGCTGACCCGGATGTGGATGCCGGGATGCAAAAGCCGGAACCCCTTTAACACCGGCAGCAGAAGGCACCGGAGCGCCACCTCGCTGGCGGCGAGAAACACCGTCCCGTTTTCCAGGTTCCGGCTGCTGAGGATCTCCGACTCTCCGGCTTCGATGTGTTCCATGGCGATGCGGATGTGCTCGTAAAGCCGTTCCCCCTCCGGCGTCAGCTTCATTCCCTTGTTGGAACGGGAAAAAAGCGGACAGTGAAGCTCTGCTTCCAGCTTCTTGATCGTCCGGGTCAGATTCGGCTGGTTGCTCAAAAGCAGTTTGGCGGCCTTTGAGACATTTCCGCATTTGGCGACATAGTAAAAAATACGATAGGAATCACAGGTGATATACATTTAAGGCCCTTCTATATCGAATAGATATTGTGAACATGTCAAACATATATTTTACATATGGAATTATTTGTATTATACTGATCTTGATCAAGAATGTCAAGGGCAGACCTGCCCCTGACGGGACTTTTTTAGGAAGCTGGCTTGAAAATGGGATTGATGTTTGAAGTTTTAATGAGCATTCTGCTGGATGCGGCGGCCCTGATGCTGGTTTTGCGGCTCCTTCGGCTGGAGGGTGAGGAAAAGAAAAAATACCGGCTCCTTTCGGTGACCTTTTCCCTGGGATTCCTGTTCGGTGTGATCGAAAAGTGCGCTTCCGGCGGCAGCTATGCTGTCATGATTCTCTTTGCGCTGGGTTTCATGCTCTCCTATGGAGCGTTTGTCTTCACTTTCCCGGAAAAGAGGAAGCAGAATGTGCGCCATTAAGCCCTTCCGGGGGCAGATGTCCGACAGCTTCCGGGCGGCGGTCTTCATCGTCCTCTCCGGCGGCTTTCAGGACGCTTATACCTACACCTGCCGGGGCGAAGTCTTCGCCAACGCCCAGACGGGAAACATTGTGCTCTTAAGCACGGCGCTGTTCCAGCGGGAGTGGATGACGGTGGTCAAATACCTGATCCCTGTATTGTCCTTCCTTGTAGGAACGGCAGTGGCGGAATGCGTCCACATCCGGCTGAAGGCCTGTGAAAAGATCCATTGGCGGCAGATTATCCTGCTTTGCGAGATCTTCCTGCTTCTGGGGGTAGGGTTTCTCCCGCCCGCTCTGGAGCCTCTTGCCAATGCGCTGGTGTCCTTTGTCTGCGCCATGCAGGTCCAGACCTTCCACAAGGTTCGGGGCCATGCTTATGCCAGCACCATGTGCATCGGAAACCTCCGCTCCGGGATGGAGGCCCTCTGCGCCTATTTCCGTATCCGGGAGAAGGAGATTCTCTGGAAGGCTCTGACCTATTTCAGCGTGATTCTGATTTTCGGCGTCGGTGCAGGCTTGGGCAGCATCCTGACCCTTGCCTTGGGGACACGATCCATCTGGATCTGCTGCCTCCTGCTGGCGGTCAGCTTCAGCATGATGTTCGTGCCGGAACGAAAAGAATAAAAAACACAAAACCGCCGCAGAAGGGGATCGATCCCTCTGCGGCGGTTTTTATTTTTCTCCATACCCCTGCCGGTACTGATTCGGCGAGACCCCGTACCATTCCCGGAAGGCCCGAATAAAGTTGTTGGTGTCTCCGAATCCGCATTTGAAGGCGATCTGCGTCACCTGCAGTCCGGTGGTCTCCAAAAGCTCCTGAGCGTAGGAAAGGCGGTTTAAGAGAATGTACTGCTTGGGGCTGTAGCCCACCTGCTCCTTGAAAAGATGGGTCAGGTAGCAGTGGTTCAAAAAGAACCGATCTGCCAGATTGGAGATCCGCAGATCCTCGGTGAAGTGGGCTTCAATGTACCTCTGCACCTCGCTGATCCGGGCAGAAGGGGCGCTTTCCCGGATGGCAAAATTTTCCGGGCAACTGCGGGAGACTAAGATCAAAAGCTGCTCTATGATGCTGCGGATCATCTGGTCGCTGCGGGGCTCCCGGTTTTCGTATTCCTTTTGGAGCCGCCGGAACAGCTGCAGGGGGTAATCGCCCTCGCCAGAAAGATCTACACAGTGGCAGAAGCCAGCTGGACGGTTCCGGAAAATCGCTGGCAGGTTGGAGGCAGGGAAGGCACGCTCCAGCTCGGCGGCATCCACGATGGCAAAGTAGCGGTAATAGGGGGTGGAGCGGACCTCCACTGAATGCTGCTCAAAGCTGTTGATAAAGACGATGGAGCCGCTTTTAGCCGAATACTCCCGCCCGTCGATGGAAAAGCAGGCTTCGCCCGCCTCTACGAAGATCATCTCTCCGGAGAGGTGATAGTGACTGTGCTGGGGCTGGGTGCTCTCACTGTAGCGGAGCTGGGAGATCAGGGGGCTCATAGGCGTCCTTTCCGGCGATCAGGCCATGGTTTCCAGCATTTTTAAGGTGACTTCCCACTTAGGCGCTTCCCTGTTTAACACACGGGTGAAGTCCTCGGCCATGTAGCTGCCCATCCGGGCGACCTCCTTCCCCATACTTCCGGCAATGTGGGGAGTAAGGAAGACGTTTTGCATGGTCCAGAAGGGGCTGTCGGCTTCCGGAGGCTCCGGAAAAGTTACGTCCAGCAGGGCGGTGCGGGTGGGAACTTCCTTCAGCGCTCGGATCAGATCCGCCTCCACCACCTGTGCGCCCCGTCCGGTGTTGATGAAGGTGGCGTTTTCCTTCATTCGGGAGAAGTGCTCGTATTTGAGCATTCCTTTGGTGGTGGGGAGGTTTGCGATGTGGCAGGAGATGGTCTGGCATTCCGAGAAAATTTCCTCCAGCGTGGCGCGCTTGGCGTTTAAGCCGGCCAGCTTTTCGTCGCTGGCAAAGGGATCGTAGACCAGCACGTCCAGATCGTAGGACTTTAACAGCTGGCAGACATGGGAGCCGATCATGCCGGCGCCTAAAATGCCCACCTTCGTCCGGTAGTTGCAGGGGAAGGAGCGGTTGTAGTCGGAGCCGGCCTGCCGCCCCTCCTTATCTTGAATCCGCAGACCCTGATAGAAGCCTTTTCCGGCTAAGATGATCTGAGCTACGGCGTATTCAGCTACGGGGATGGCGTTGGCGGCCCATGCGCTGAAGACCCGGATGCCCCTCTTTAAAAAGGGACGGGCAAAATGCTGAACCGATCCGGCAGAGTAGAATGCGGCTTTCAGGTTCGGCAGATACTTTGCAAGCTGCTCCTCCGTAAGAGCGGGCATTCCCCAAGTGGAGAAGAGATACTCGGCAGGCTCTAAGATCGCCCGGTTTTCTTCCAGCGTTTCGGAGCTTACGATGGTCTCCGGCAGCTCCAGAGCGTTGTTCAAGATTGCCATGGTGTGGGAGTCATAGACGTTGTGGACGTTTTCCGGATAGTCGCAGACGAAAACGGCGGCGGGCTTTTTCACCCACGCTTTCAATGCGGCGGCATCGGAGCGGAAGGCTTCGTCCTTGCCGTCCTTTACGAATTCCAGGATCAGGTCGTGGCGGCCGGGCGCTTTCTGAATCTCAGAAAGATAGGAAAGCCACGTTTCTTTCCCTTCTTCCAGCAGATGGGCTTCGTTTCCGGCAGACCAGTTGAAGACGTGGACGTTCATGAGCCAGGGGGCAAGAACTCGGATCTCCGCCAGCTGTTCTTCAAAGGTAACGTCGGGGTTCGGCTGCCAGTAGCAGCCCACGTTGGGCTGGTTTACCGCCTTTAAAAGGGCGACGGCGCCTTCTTTTGTCTGGGTGGCGGTGCGGCGGTGGAACTCGAAGCCTACCCGGATGCCGACTTCTGCGGCAGCCTTTGCGGCTTCCCGGATCCGGGAGGCCAAAGCGGAAAACTCCTCCGGTGTGCTTTCCTCATAGGTTTTTCGACCCGCCCAGATGCGGATCACCGGCGCTCCCAACGCTTTGGCGGAAGCAAGAACGGGGGAGAAATCCTCCCCCTCATCGGCATGAAAATAAGAACCGTAGGAGAGTACCGAAAGCCCCGCTTCTCTGCAAAGAGCGGCAGCCTTTTCCGCTGCGGGAAGATCCCCGGCGGGAACGTGGATGTCGCCGCCCCACTCGATGCCGGTGAGGTTTGCTTCTTTCGTAATAGAAACGACTTCCTCCACGGATTTTTCCCGGAAGGTCACAGAGGTCATACCAGTTTTCATAAGTCAGCACCCTTTCTGTTCCAAAGAGGTCTTTTTTGTACCTTAATCATATCCCGGAAGGCCCTTTTTGTGTCAGCTTTTTTTGCGGAATCATATGCGTTTTTTGCTTTCAAAGAAACGAATTTAAAAAAACAAGCAAATTTTACATACGATTTGCAAACAAATGCAGACTCTTTTTCTTCCATTTATTTTATCATAAAAATAAGGAAAGAAAAAGGGGAATTCCTCGGAAAAACCGCATTATCACAACAAATGGAGGAAACGGAAATGTTTCATTACAAAACCCTCGGTGACGTCCGTTCAGAAGCGGAAAAACAGCAAATCATTTTGCCGCTTTCGGAAAACACGTCCCTGTTAAAAAATCCGCTTGAAATAAAGGGAAAAACGGTTCCCAACCGCATCGCCATCCAGCCTATGGAGGGCTGCGACGGCACAGCGGAGGGCTGTCCCGGGGAGCTGACCCTGCGGCGGTACGACAAGTTCGCCGAAAGCGGGGCAGGCCTCATCTGGGAGGAAGCCACCGCCGTCTGGGAGGAAGGCCGTGCCAATCCGAGACAGCTCTGGATCAACGAAAAGAGCTTGGACGCCCTGAAGGCCATGACCGACCGGATCCGGGAGCTTTCCATGAAAAAGAACGGTTTTGCTCCCGTCATCCTCATGCAGGCTACCCATTCCGGCCGGTACAGCAAGCCCCACGGCGTGCCGGAGCCGCTGATCGCTTACAACAACCCCATTTTCGAGAAAGAAAACCCCATCCCGGCGGATCGGATCGTCAGCGACGACTATCTCCGCCGCCTGATTGAGCGGATGGGAGAAGCGTCCCATTTGGCGGAGCTGGCGGGCTTCGACGGTGTGGACATCAAGTCCTGTCACCGGTATTTGGGAAGTGAACTGCTCTCTGCTTATAATCGCCCCGGCGATTTCGGCGGCAGCTTTGAAAACCGCACCCGTTTTTTAAGAGAGTCCATTCAGGCGGCGAAGGCTGCCGTTTCCTCGGACTTTTGTGTCGCCTCCCGGCTGAATATTTACGACGGTTTCCCTTACCCTTATGGCTTCGGCGTTTCCGAAAACGGCGGGGTGGAGCCGGAGCTTTCCGAGGCGGTGAAGCTGGTGGGGATCCTTCATAAGGATTTGGGACTGCCCCTTCTGGACATCACCATCGGGAACCCTTACTTTAACCCCCATGTGAATCGCCCCGCCGACATCCAGCCCTATGAGTCCCCGGAGGATCCGCTGGTGGGTGTGGCACGGATGCTCGCCTGCACCAAGACGATTCAGGACGCCTATCCGGATCTGGTGCTGATCGGCTCCGGTCTTTCCTATCTGCGGCAGTTTGCTCCCCAGCTGGCAGCCGGCGGCATCGAGAATGGGTACTTTAAGCTGGCAGGCTTCGGACGGCTCAGCTTTGCGGACCCGGACTTTCCGAGAGAGGTGCTGGCAGGGCGGGAACTGGACCCTAGAAAATGCTGCATCACTTGCGGAAAATGCACCCAGCTCATGCGGTTCGGCTCCATGGCGGGCTGCGTGGTACGGGATTCGGTTTACACCAAGCTCTATCAGGAAAATGTGAACAGCAAGGAAAAACGGGTATAAACACTGCCGCCGGATAAAGGGGCAGCAGAACGCAAATATTGAAGGAGGATTTTCTTATGAAAAAGATCGCAATCGTTACAGGCTCCCGCCGGGGCATCGGCCTGGCCACTGTGAAGAAGCTCATGAGCGACGGCTACACTGCCGTGCTCTGCGACGTGGTGGAGAAGGAAGAGGTCAAGGATCTGCTGGCGGAGCTGAACCGGCACGGCGAGGCGGATTACTTCCGCTGCGACATTTCCGTTCCCGAGGACCGGGAGGCGCTGATGGACGCCGTGGTCGAGAAGTACGGCCGCATTGACGCTCTGGTCAACAACGCGGGCGTGGCCTGCAAGCAGCGGCTGGACATTCTGGAGACTACCGTGGAAAGCGTGGAGCGGCTGCTCCGCATCAATCTGGAGGGCACCTTCTTCATGTGCCAGGCCGGGGCCAAGCGGATGATCGCCATGAAAAAGGCGGGACTGCCCGACTACAACCCCCACATCGTCAACATTGCGTCCATGTCCTCCTACACCTCCTCGGTGAGCCGGGGCGAGTACTGCATGTCCAAGGCGGGCATTTCCATGGTGACGAAGCTCTTTGCCGACCGTCTGGCCGAGGAGAATATTTCGGTATTTGAGGTGCGGCCCGGCATTATCATGACGGACATGACCGCCGTGGTCAAGGAAAAATATGAGAAGCTCATCGCCGAGGGCGTGACCCCCATCCGCCGGTTCGGCCAGCCGGAGGACGTGGCCAACTGCGTCTCCGCCGCCTGCTCCGGACTGCTGGACTTCGGCACCGGCACTGTGCTCAACGCCGACGGCGGCTTCCACATCCAGCGGCTGTAAGCGGAAAGGAAAACGACTGTGAAATTTATCGATTTCGGCGGGCAGAAGGCGTTGGTCATTGCTCTGGATACCCTGATCATCGGCAGCGGCTGCGCAGGCTTCAATGCTGCCGATACCCTCTATGACATGGGGCGGACGGACATCGCCATCCTTACGGAAGGCGTCAACATGGGCACCTCCCGGAACACCGGCAGCGACAAGCAGACCTACTATAAGCTCTCCCTCTGCTCCGATGGGGCGGACAGCATTTATGAGCTGGCGGAAAACCTCTTTCAGGGGGGCAGCGTCAACGGAGATACGGCTTTGGCGGAAGCGGCGGGATCGGTGCGCTCCTTTATGAAACTGGTGAATCTGGGCGTGCCGTTCCCCACCAACGAATACGGCGAATATGTGGGTTATAAGACTGACCACGATCCCCGGCAGCGGGCCACCTCCTGCGGGCCTTTGACCTCCAAGATCATGACCGAGAAGCTGGAAGCGTCAGTGCTCCGGAAGGGGATCCGGATCTATGACGGCATGGAGGCCGTGCGGCTCATCAAGGAAAACGGGCGGGTCACGGGAGTCGCCGCCATCGATAAGAACCGGCTGTCGGAAAGCGACTGGGGTATAACGGTGTTCCGCTGCAATCAGGTGATCTTAGCTACCGGCGGGCCGGCGATCGCTTACGACGCCTCCGTTTATCCGGAAAGCCAGACCGGCATGACCGGAATGGCGCTGGAAGCCGGAGCTGCAGCCTGCAACATCCAGGAATGGCAGTACGGGTTAGCCTCCGTAAAGTTCCGTTGGAACGTGTCCGGGACGTATCAGCAGGTGCTGCCCCGGTACATTGCCGTGGACTCTCAGGGCAACGAGCGGGAATTTCTGACGGAATATTTTGAGAAGCCGGAGCAGGCGCTGGATCTGGTCTTTTTAAAGGGCTATCAGTGGCCCTTTGACACCAATAAGGTGGCAGGGTCGTCCCTCATTGACATCCTTGTTCACCACGAGGTGTTCCACAAGGGGAATCGGGTGTTCATGGACTTCCGGCAGGATCCCAAGGGGCTGGAAAACGGCTTCGGCGGGCTTTCCGAGGAGACCCGGAACTATCTGGAGCGGTCCGGGGCGCTGATGGCGACGCCCATCGCCCGGCTGGAAAAGATGAACCGCAAGGCCATCGAGCTCTATGCCGCCCACGACATCGATCTGTACAAGGAGCCGCTGGAGGTCAGCGTCTGCGCCCAGCACAACAACGGCGGTCTTGCAGTGGATGCCCACTGGCGGACGACTCTTCCGGGACTTTATGCGGCCGGAGAAGCCGCCGGTACCTTCGGGGTCAGCCGCCCCGGCGGGTCGGCGTTGAACTCCACCCAGGCAGGCTCCCTTCGGGCGGCGGAGGACATCGTCCTTTCCGGGAAGAAACCCCTGCCGGCCGAAGAGCTGTCCGGGGAAGCAAAAGCAGCCGTTCAGACTGTTTGGGGGCAGATGGAACAGCTGCTCCGCAACGGGAAGACGGATCTCCCGGCTGCCCGGAAGCGGTTCCAGGAGAAGATGAGCCTCTGCGCCGCCCATATCCGGAGCCTTTCGGGAATGAAGGAGCTGGCGGAGGAAGTGGATGCCGCACTGGATGGCTTTTTTGAAGCCAACGGAGCGGGAAGCCCGTTGGAGCTGCCCTTTGCTTTCAAGAGCCGGGATATGCTGCTGGTGCAGCAGGCGATGCTGTCGGCCATGACGGCGGTGGGGGAAGCCTGCGGCAGCCGGGGGTCAGCTTTGCTGGCGGCTCCGGAAGGGGAAGAACTGTCCCTTGCCGGATTTTTGGGAAGCGAGGTGCTTTCCGATTATCGCTTCCTGCCCGGAAACGGGCTGCATCGGGATCACTGGATC
>OLGA01001757.1_pt1 | contig 16554 bp, 18 predicted proteins | sample 1604881 | NCBI WGS metagenome assembly OLGA01 (sample SAMEA3888896, study PRJEB22519) | human gut metagenome | biome: human gut; feature: human-associated habitat; material: faeces | place: Denmark | collected 2009
GGTGTGTCGTGACTTCATTCTACCAGAGCCTGCAAGCTATGTCTTCTTTTATGCTCTTTTCAATTTGCGCAACTTATTGTACCTTATCTCAAAACAATTGAATAGAATACAAAAAATCCGATAAACAGTAATTCTTTTATGTTCATCGGATTTTACTTTGAATTGTTATGTTTTAAAGCTTTTCAACTTTGTAAATAGTATACCCAGCATTTCTTGCGATTCTTATAAATGCTTCAAATCTTTCGCTTGTTACACTTTCGGAAGAAAAGGTTTGAATTGCCCTATTTTCTTTCGCATTCGGATCGGCTTTGATTTTATTAATCAGGTGTTTCCTGTAAGTTATTACCTCGCTAAAGCGGTCATTGTTATGCTGAAAAATGTATTGCTCATTTGGGGCATTCTCGTTTTCGATAAGCATTATTATTCTCCTCAACTGATGAATTTTTTTATTTTATCTAAGCGTAATTGATACTATTTCATTCTTGTATATGTGTCTGGTCCTACTATTAATTTATTTCCTTCAATAGAAAAAGTGTAAGTTTCACTTACAGGATTAACTCCACCAAAATTTATAGTAATTTTGTTTCCAGAAATACTATAAGTCTCTATAGAGTCGCCGCTTTGTCCTGTAATAATACATTTTCCATCATCTGTGAATGTAACCTGAGAAGAAGGATTTTCTACCCATTGCCAAGTGCCAACTATAGTATCTTTACTACCAGTTAATCTGCTAAAAGCTACTATTAGTACAATAATAGCTACCAAAAATAGACATAATATACCCACTTTTTTCTTTGTCCATTTACCTTTAGTAGTGACAGGATGATCTGAATTTTGATCTGAATTTTGATCTGAATTTTGATCTGATGCGGAATTTCTTTGAGTATTTGCATTGATTAACGGCACATAACTTGGGTCTAATGCTTTTATTCTTTTTTCTGCAGCTATTAACTCGTTTGAGTGAAATTGTAATGTTATATTGATAAATTCTTTGCCTATAGTATCGAGCAATAAATAGTTTTTAACATATAATTTCAAATAGGAAATCACTACTTGTGTCGAATTTTCGGCAAAATATTTTTCTAAAAGGTCGGCCATATTTTTTTGAAGCTCGGCAATAGCAAACGTTCGATCTTTAAGGTCTGAAATAGAGCTATCTAATTGTGAAAATTTTCTATAGTGAGATTTTGCCCAATAGACATAGGACTCACAAAGAGTATCAATATTTTCAATTATTTCTTTTGCAAGATTCCATTTTTCGTCTACTGTTTTGTCACTCTTGTCAATCAAGTCGAATACACTATCTAACGAATTAGCAAGGCGAATCACTGAATTTTCCATATTTTGCAAATTGGTTTGTCTGGCTTTAAAGTAATTAAAATAAAATAATGCTTCCCAATCATTTGGATTTTCAAATGTAATCATTTCGTAGTATTTTGACGCTAATTCTGCATTATTATCGTCCTTTGCTCGTCTCGCCATTATGTAAAGATTTTTTACTTTATCTGACACATCAACCTTTACTGTGCTACCTGATACATCAACTGTTCCTTCTACCATCATTTTTTTGGCTTCTTCAACTGAATATTTGCAGCCACAAGATTGACAAACAAATACTCCGTCCTGTTTAATTAAATCTGTGCTACCACACATTTCACAAGTGAGTTGTTTCATTTTTTATCCTCCGAATCATTTCAATATTTTTGCTTTCCGATTCCGCTCGGCTAAAAGCAAATCAAGTTCCGCAATGATTTCCGGCTTATAATCAGCTGTTCTGAGTGCCGTCACTTTTTCCCGGATTCTTGCTTCCAAATCAGCAAGTGCGATGTTGCTCATCGGATCGCTATAACGGATTTTCTCGGCAAGCCTTGTGAGCGATGTTTTTATTTCAGGATTTTGCTCCTGCTCTGCCAGCATTTCAACGTCAGCTTGAAGTTCTCGAATATAGAATACTTTTTGATTTACCTTTTCTTCTACACGATTGATTTCACCTCTTGCAACATCGGCACTGATCAGGGAGATTGCGGAGATTCCTAAAATCAAAGCACACGCTATCACAACTATCCAAGACGGAATTAGAGGAAAAAACATAAAGACTGCAAATACAATTAGTTGTAAAACAAGATAAACAATACCCACATAAACAATCGGGACACCGAGAAACTTACTTTTTAATGTTTCGGCTACTTTGAAAGCTGCGTTCCAAATTCCTATCTGTAAAGCAAAGGCAACAACCGTGAACGCATAGGCAATCCAAAAGGTTATTATTTTGTCCGTGGGCACAGCAAAGGCTATGACATTAAAAAGGATAAAAACGATACCCAAAACAGCATAAGCTAATTTTGTATTTTTCTTCATCTTTTACCCCTCCCTTTTTGCTCCGCACTTTGGGCAGAATTTCCCGGGACGTTCAAACTTATATCCACAGTTTTTACAAGTGTCTCCATTTGCAATGGGTGTTCCACACTCATCGCAGAATGCCGCACCGGGCGTTAATGCAGCGCCGCAGTTTTCACAAAATCCGCCGCCGACCTGTTGTGCAGCTGTTTGTTGCTGTGGATTCATTGCTGCATTCAGGGTGTCGTTCATCATACCACCGACCATGCCGCCCACAGCGCCTCCAACGCCTGCCATTGTGCCAAATCCTATGCCCATATTGGTAAATTCACCAACCGCTTCATTTTGCGCAACTTTTTCTGCTACATCAAAGCCTCGCTCCTGTTGGTATGTATATCCTTCCTGCGCACGCTTGGTTGCCTGTGCCTGCGAATCAATGACAGTTTTTTGCGCTTCTGTTTGTGCATAAATAATGTCTGTCTGCTGACGAAGCTTTGCTTCTGCAATATCGGCATATTGGCGGAAATGAAGTTCCTTGAATTTCTCATACTGCGGATCACCGTCGGGCTTTACGATTGTTGTTACAAAGAAGCGGTTAAGAGTAATTCCGTATTCGTCAAAATCTCCGTACAAACGATCTTGGAGAGCTTTAGAGAATTGTTCCAAGTTTTCATCAATTTCAAAGATATTGATGGCGCTTGCTTTCATTTCCTGTGCAATATAGGTTTTTACTCTGGTCATCAAGAAAGCTCGAAAGAAAGTGACAAGCTGGTTCCTCTCCAGTACCCGTTCAGTACCTACAAGCTTTACAAGCAATTTTCTGGAATCATTGACGCTTAACGCCATTTCACCGGAAGCACCGATAGACAATGGGAATTTATATGTAGGCTCTATGTATTGTACCTTGCTGTCTGTACCCCATTTAATCGCCATTTGCTCGGTTTTGTTTATAAAATAGACCTCGCAATGAAAAGGAGTTTTTCCATCGGTCGGAATATTGGCGAATTTTCTAAGTAATGGAATGTTTTGTGTTTCGAGCGTATAACGACCTGCACCAAACAAATCAAGTGCCTGACCGTTCATAAAGAAGATTGCTTCCTGACTTTCGTGAACAATCAATTGTGTAGTGGTGTTAAAATCTTCGCATGGATGTTTCCATATAAAAGTGCTGTTATCGCCCTCATATTTAATTATTTCAGCGATTTGTGCCATTTTTCATCCTCCTATTGATCTACAAAAGCAACACAATGAAGTTTATGTTGTAAGCTTTATAAATGGATATACCTATATTTATTTTAGCATACAACAGCACGAAAAGCAATAATTTCAGATGAGAAAAGTATGATTTATCAGGAATTTGTCGAAATTTTCACAACACAAATAAGCCTTGGGCGTTTTCTTTTTTGGAAAACACATAAGGCTTGATCTTTTGCGCCTAATTTTAGAACGGCAATTCTATTATCGACGCCCTTATAGCTATTCCAGCGTCCATACAGCATCCGCAAGCAAATTCCGAGCTGCCGATCGCTGGCTGCCAAAAAGTATTTCATAGCATTGCCTCCTTTCATAATAGGAGGTGCGTTTTTAGCGGCTCTTAAAAGAACAGATTTGTGATATTGTTCCAAATATCTTCCAATGACTTTCCATCGAAGAAGTTTAAACTTATGACCTCATCAACAGAGGTGAGATTTATTTCGTTGTCGCCATACCATAAGGCATATAAATCTTTGGCTAATGGATCAATTCCACATGAATGTCCGTTATAGTCAAAAGTAACATGACCAACCAAACTACGAAGATGTTTCTTAAGTTCATAAATACTCATAATATATCACTATTCTCCTTTCGTTCTTTTTCCGTTAATTCTCGACTTGGCCGACCAGTCAAGTCACCGTTTTCATTGTAAGTATAATCATGTGCGTGCTCTCCATGCTTTCCATAATTATGTTGTTTCGGTCGACCGTGATCGTGATTGGTGATTTGTTTGGTTTGTCTTCCTGATTCATCATAATAATTTCGATCAATTCCACCTTTTGCGTTTGTTACCTGAGTTATTCCATAGCGGAGCAGTTTTTGTTTTAGCTCCTTTACAATAAACACCGTTCTTGTTTTACCTTTAAGAGATACCACCGCTTCGCCGCATTTTACCGCTTCCACCGTAATATATTGCAGTTCGCTGACACGGATACCCGTGCCGCATATTGTTTGAATTAGCAAATTAAGGCGTTCGTTGCCTTTCTGCTTTGCGGTGTTTATAAGGCGAACATACTCTGCCTTTGTCAGCTCCGTTTCTTCGGGACAGTATATCTGACGTTGGAGTTTAATGGACTTCACTTTTAAGTCCACCCAACCCAAGAAAGCAAACAGGCTATTGAGCGATGCCAGCATCGAATTGATATGCAAGAGCCGATTATATCCGAGAAGGATTGGTTAAAGGTGCAGGAGCTTCGAAAAAACAAACGCCGCCCTACCAAGACGGGACGGGCAAGTCTATTTTCGGGATTGGTGTTCTGTCCCGATTGCGGTGCTAAACTTCATTTTTGTGCTTCAAAGAGTTTACGCCGTGACCAAGAGTTCTTTCGCTGTGCCAATTATAAAGATGGCAGAGGAACTTGCAAAATCCATTATATCCGTGACGTTGTGCTTAAGGATATAGTGAAGGAAGCAATAAGTGGACTTGCCGATTTTGTAAAAGACCAAGAGCCATTGTTCCGTTATATGTTAGCCAAGAACAAAAACGCTAAGGAAAAAGCGGAATATGAACAGATGAAGGTAGCGGTAGAGCGTAACGAAAAGCGTATCAAAAATATTGACCGCTTAATCAAGAGTCTGTATGAGGACAGGGTTATCGGTGGTATGGAGGAAGAACGCTACACGGCAATGCTTTCGGATTACACACGAGAGCAAAGAGAGCTAATTGCTTCCGTTGCAGAAATGAAGGAAGAATTGGCAAAGGATGAGCAGAAGGTTATTGACCTACGCCTTTTAGTTCGCAGTCTTAGAGAATACACAGATATGCGAGAGCTTACGCCAACCTTAGTCAATTCAATTATCGACCGTATTGAAGTTCATAATAATGATAAATCAAGCGGTCATTGCTATGTGAAGGTAGATATTTACTTCACAGCAGTAGGTATGATTACACTGCCCGATGCAGAGCAAATGCGAGCATTGAAAGAAGAAATGGACAAAAATCCTCAAAAATGCCGCATTGTTGCCTAATAACGAGGAAACGGTGCAACCCCTCACGGGGTTACACCGTACCTACATTCAGATTACTGCCTTATGGGACTGTCCCGAATGCGGAAGGCTCTTTTTTAATTTTGACTTTCGATTCAAGCGTCCTTTATCATCCCAAGCCCATCCATCCAATAAAGAACATGGGAGGCAAAGCCATGGTTGCAGCTGGCGTTGGACGTTTCGTTTTCCCAGAGAGTCCCGGTGGTCTCCGCCATTTTCCGGAAGAAGCCTTTGATGTTTTCGATGAGCTTTTCTCTTTCCCCGCTGCGGAAGATCAACTCCAAGCGGAGAAAATCGCCGATGAAAGCGTTGGAGGGAGAAACTTCCTTCCATTTTGCATCTTCCCGGAAATGGGGCCAATCGGCGATCCGTTCCGGGCCGAAGTCGTTTAACAGGATCTGCCACAGCTCCGGCCGGCTCTCGAAGGTAGCCGTCCCGCAGAAGAAGGCGTAATATTGACAGCTCTCCGTGGCTTCCCCGGAGATCTTCAGCTTCCCGTCCTCACCCCGGATCGCATTGTCACAGTAAAACGTTCCCATAAACGCCAGATCGTTGATCGCCTTATGGATCCGCTCCGATTTCTCCAGCAGTGCCACGTCCCCATAAAGCTGCGCCGCACTCTGGAGCATCCGGGCGTACAGCATATTGGAGGGGAAGCTCACGTCCTGCACCAGATCATTGGAGCGGGACCATTCCACGAAGACCCACTTTTTCAACTTTTCCAGCAGACCGTACTCGTTCTCAAAAGGCTTGAAGTAGCTGATCAGCCCGTAGACCCGATCCCTTGCCCGGTCGATCAGCTCCTGGTCGCCGGTGCGACCGAAATACTCGTCCAGCTCGATCACATACCACATGGCCCAGTTGGGGATAAAGTTTCCGTCGGGCGTATCCGCCGGATAGCACATGGGAAGCATCCCTTCGGGGATCCACCGGAATTTCTCCGGCAGCAGAAAGTTTTCAAGGAAGACCCGCTCTACCTCGCTCTTTCCGGTCAGCGTCCACTCCGTCCGGGAGGTGAAAAAGCTGTCGCAAAGCCACCCCGCCCGTTCCCGGGAAGGGCAGTCCATGAAGATCGTAAAGGTGTTCTGCCGATAAGTCGCCACTGCTGCATCGAAGATTTCTTTCAGAACCGGATCATCGCCCGCATACTCTTTCTTCGGCTCGTCCGCTCCGAAATAGTTCATTCCCAAACGGGAGACCTTCACGTTTCCGCCCACTGCGGCGACCTTGATGTACATTCCCGTGTAGGGCTCGATGGTGGAAAGGCGGTACTCCCCTTTTTTGAGCCGCCAGACCGTCACACAAACTGTCCCCGCATGACGGAAATCCACCGGTTCGCTGCCTTCTTTTTCCAAAAGCTCCCCGTAAGTGACCAGCACCTTGACATCCCGGTCGCAGGAAACGTTCAGCTCTACCTGTCCGGTGGTGTTCCGTTCCATCTCAAAGACGGCAAACTCCCCGTCTGCCAGGTCCGCACCATCTTCGGGAAGATCCAGGGTCTCCATTTGACGGGTCTGAACACTGGCCGCTTCCACCAAGGAGTTGGTGGACAGCTCGTCCAGCCGGAAACCGGTCATTTTCTCCGAAATGTTCAAGATGTGTCGCTGATACTTCATGTCATAATCCGGCGCACGGAAATCAAAGCTGCCCCGGCGCACCAGCTTCTTCACCGGGATATGGCCGTAGGTATTTAAATGGCTTCCCCGCTTGATAAAACGCTTTTTCTCCGTAGGAATAAGCGTGACCGTGGGAACATCAGAGACATCCGCTTCCGTTTCAAACGCTTGATACGAGGAATCCAGATTGTAAACCTCCACAAAGGGGCGCTGGAAGCTGAACCGCTCCACCTTCTCTTCGTGCTCCGTCATAAGCCGGGCAGTGAATCCCTCTCCGCTGGTAAAAGCCGTCACTTCTCCCCCGCAGATCAACTCGGCGCACAGGAAGGAGGGCTGGCAGAGGTGGTAAAAGCTGGTGCAGTTGTAGCCCATGACCGTGACGGTGATTACGTTTTTCTCCCGATCGCAAAGTGCGGTCAAAGGCAGTTCGTCCACCCGGTAAAACCCGTGGGCGCTCCGGGCAGGACCGAAGGCTGCAAACACGCCGTTCACCTTCACCACATAGGCGCTGGAGCCGGTCAGGGCCAGCACCACCGGCTGCCCGCCTTTCGCTTCCGTCCGGAACTGCAGCCAGCGGTTCATAACGGTCCCGCTTCCCGCCTCCCAGACGGGGACCGCTTTCTGAAACGTATAATTTTCCATAAAAACTTCTCCTTTTCGACAGGACTTGACTTGCTCTTATTAAAGCATAACCCCCCGCAAAAGGCAAGGGGTTTTGTTGTTTTTCTCACTTTTTTCAGATCAGCACACCATCACAGTGGTCTATCTCATGCTGCAGGATCTGGGCGGTAAAGCCGTGATAGGTCTTCACCCGCAGCTGCATCCGCTCGTTTTGAAACTGTACCTTGACCGTGCGGTACCGTTTGCATTTTTTAGGCCCGCCCAGCAGAGAGAGACACCCCTCCTCCGTTTCGTAAGGCCCGTCTTTTTTGAGGATCACCGGGTTGAAGAGGATGGTATAGCAGGGCTTCCCGCTGCTTTCGTCCAAAAACGCAACAATCCGCTTTTTCACGCCGATCATATTGGCGGCCATGCCGACGCAGGTGTCCTTGTGGGCTTTTAACGTGTCCAGAAGATCCTCCGCCGTCTGCCGATCGCTTTCCCCTGCAGGCAGGGACTCCCCCGCCAGAAACAGCGGGTCATGCATCAATTCTTTTACCATCTTATTTCTCCTGTTTCAGCACCTGGCGGATGGCGAACAGCTGCAGCCGCTTCGGGCAGAGATCCAAAATCCGCAGAAGCGGGTTCCGGTTGATGCCGTAAGCAAAAGCCGGGTGTTTTTTTCTGAGGATCTCCAGCGCTTTTTTCCCGATCTTTTCCGGCAGGATCGATCTGGCTTCCACCCTATCCACAATCCGATGGAACCGCCTGGCGTTGCAGGGATAGAGCTTCGTTTTTTCACAGAACCGATCCAGTTCCCTTGTGGACACCCCCAGCATCCCGGTCTCCACGGAAATGCCCAGCAGCTGCAGCTCCATGGCAAGGGAGTAAGCGTACTTATCAAGTGCCCCTTTCGTTACCGCATAGATTCCCGTAAAGGAAAGCAGATCCAACGGCGCCAGCTCGCTGGTGGTGATGCAGGAAGGGCAGAAACGTCCGATTCACCAGAAAATCGCTCAAAAGGTTTACCCGGAAGATCTCCTCAAAGGCCTCCCGTTTCATCTCCATCAGTGAATCCAGCCGGTACATCCCCGCACCCTTTCTGCGTTGTTTTCTGCGATCCGTTCCTCCAAATGGTCGTTTTCCTCCCCCATTATACCGGAAACTTTCCCAAAAAGCAACCGCAGCGAAGCCGAAACCTCGCTGCGGTGCGGTTTTGATTATGCCATGTTTTTGAGCATTTCCTGGGTGACTTCGCAGTCCATCTTTTCGCCGTTTAAGAATTTGGCAAGCTCGCTGCAGGTGTGAATGCCGATCCGGCGCTGACCGTTGTTGACCAGTCCCGCCAGATGGGGCGTGAAGATTACGTTCGGCAGCGACCGCAGAGGATGATCCACTGCCGGCGGCTCCGGATCTGTCACGTCCAGGCAGGCGTATTTGAGATTGCCCGCCTTCATGTGGTCGTAAAGAGCTGCTTCATCGATCAGAGAGCCCCGGGCGGTGTTGACTAAGACTGCGTCTTTTTTCATGAGCTTCAGGGTCTCGGCGTTGAACATGTGATAGGTCTCGGGGATAGAGGGCGCATGAATGGAAACGATGTCGCTCCGTTTCAGCAAATCCTCGAACTCCGCCTTCTCCGCTCCCAGCTCGGCGGCCTTTTCCGCAGAGATGAAGGGGTCGTACATGAGAATATCCACGCCGAAATTGCGCATCAGCCGGATGTAGTGCTTTCCGGCCCAACCGGCGCCGACAACGCCCACGGTGATGTCAAAGAGCTCCCGGATGTTGTCCTTTCCCTCTTCCCAGCCGCCGGCCGCAATATTCTTCGACAGCCAGTAGACGTTTTTGGAAGCCGTGATGGAAAGGCCCAGCGCTGTCTCCGCAACGCCTTCTCCCAAGGGCTTAGGAGAACCGGTGACCCGGATACCCTTTTCCCACAGCTCGTCGGAAACGATGGGTTTTACGCTTCCCGCCGCATGAACCACCAGCTTTAAGTCCGGCGCTGCCGCTAAGATCTCGCCGTCGATGTGCCCGCTGCCCCAGGAGGTGATGGCCACATCTGCGCCACTAATCACCTTTTTCACCTGCTCCGGACTGGTATCGTCGGTCTCGTTGACGACCACTTCGCCGAAGGAGCGCAGTTTCTCCATGGCTTTTTCCGAAAAGAGCCTCTGCCGCATGGCATTGCTCAGAATCATTGCAATTTTCATCATCTGACATCCTTTCTTTGTCGCGGTGGTTTCATTGTATCATACGCCGTCGGTTTTGTATTTGCAGAATCGTCGGCAGTATTTACAGATTCGGTGCTTTGCATTTCTTTGAAAATGTGCTACAATAAAAGAAAAGTCCGCAAATTTCCCGCAAAGGAGCCGTCCTTCCATGGTCAACGTTTACTGGATCGCCAAATATCCGCAGATCGGAAATACTTCTCCTCACTCTCACCGGTTTTACCAGCTTCTGGTGCCCACCGGCGGAGAAGGCACGATCCTTATCGGCGAAACCCCCTACCCTGCCTTGCGGGGAACGGCACTGCTGGCCCGACCGGATATTCCTCACGGGGTGTTCTGTGAAGAAGCCTCCTCACCGGCCAAATTCATTGACATCAAGTTTTCCGTTTTAAACGAAAGCTTCGACCGGGAACTGCAGATCCTTCCGGACTGCATCCCTCTGACGGATCTGGAGACCTGTCTGTTTCAGCTGGAAAACCTCCTTCAGGAAGCCCAGCGGCAAGAAGCCTTCAGCAGCGAGGTCATCAATATGACCTTTACCATCTTTCTCATCAGCCTGATCCGCAGTTGCCGGGGCGAGAAAAGCGCTGCTGTGATCCAGTACGAAAAGGCGGAGGCCCTGACCAGCACCTATAAAGGGCTGCCTGTGTCCCAGCTTCTTGCCTATATCAACCAAAACTTCAACCGCATCATCAGCTTAGACGACCTGACCCATTTTGCCCATGTGAGCAAAACGACCCTCATCGACCTGTTCAAAGAGCTTTACGGCACTACACCCATCCGCTATCTGAACAATCTCCGGATGGAAAAAGCAAGAGAGCTTCTCGCCAATTCTGATCTGAGCATCGGCGAGATCTCGGAGCTGGTGGGGTTCCAGAGTATCCACTATTTCAGCCGCAGCTTCAAGGAACGGGAGGGCTGTACCCCTTTATGCTATCGGAAAACCCATCAGGACAGTCGCTACATCACTTTGAACAGCCGTCCGGTCTAAAACCCCTGCCGCAGCTCGGAAAGCTCTACCGGTTTTCCGGTTTTGGCGGAACGATAAATGGCGAGAATGATCTCCACCGCCCGGCTTCCCTCCTCTGCATCGATCAGAGGCAGACGATCCGACCGAATGGCGGCGACCATATCCGCCAGCTGCTCCCGATGGCATTCCGCCGCCAGGGCGGTGGGATCCCCCGCCGTCCGAACGCCGCTTTCCACCGGGTTTACCAGCAGATCCGGCGAAGCATCCAGATTCCAAGCCGTGATCCGGTCTTCCGTCAGGGTAATCCCCCCCAAGGTGCCGTTTATCTCCATCCGCCGGCTGTAACCGGGGCGGGTGGAGGTGGCGGCTTCGATGACACCCAAAGCACCGTTTTCGTATTCCAGAACGGCGGAAAGGGTGTCTTCCGCCTCGATTTTGTGAAGCAGGGTGCGGCTCCGGGCAAACACGCTCTTCACCGGCCCCATGATGCTCTGCACCAGATCCACCCCGTGGATCCCCTGATTCATCAAGGCTCCGCCGCCGTCCATGGCAAGGGTCCCCCGCCAGGAGCTTCCGGCGTAATAGGCTTCGTCCCGGTAATATTTCATGTAAATGTCCCCGCAGACCAGCCGTCCCAGCCGCCCTTCCGCCACCGCTTCCCGAATAAGACGATAATCCCTTGTGAACCGCAGCTGAGAAATGCAACAGAACTTGACGCCGGTCTTCCGACAGGTCTCCTTCACCTTCCAAAGCTGCTCCAAAGTGATGGCCATGGGTTTTTCCACCACTACATGCTTTCCGGCTTCCGCCGCTTGAACGGCCAGTTCCGCATGAGTGCCGCTGGGTGTGCAGATGCAGACGGCGTCAATGGCAGGATCCGCAAGAAGCGCTTCAACCGACGGATACGGCTTTCCTCCCTGCTCGTTCATAAAAGCCTCCGCCCGACCGGGAACCGGATCGAAAGCGCCGCCCAGCTCCGCCCCGGGGATCTCCCGAATGGCGCCTGCATGAAGCCGTGCGATCATTCCGCAGCCGATGAGTCCAAACCGTACCGTCGCTGTCATTTTCCTTCTCCTCCAAACTGTCCGGAGTAATAGGGACTGTCTTCCAAAATGCCGCCGCTGCAGCGGTAAAAATCTTTCCCCAGATGGAAAACACCCTGCTCTGCCCGGGTGAAATCTGCGCCATGACAAGGCTCATAGCCGCACATTTCCTCCCAGCGCTTATAGTTCTGGTCGCCGTTTGTTTCCACCACGCCGACCCGAATACCGGGCAGCGCTCCGATCCGGGCTGCCACGTTCTTATTCCATTCCAGCATCACCGGATTCACCGTCAGATCGGCGCAGAAGCAGGGTATGCCTCTTTGATGCGCCGCCTCAAGGATCCGGAAGGTCATGCTCAGGGTTTTGGCAATTGGCTTTAACGCCACTGCCCTGTAGCCCTGATCCATCCGGCGGACGGCGTCCGCTTCGCAGTGTGCGCTTTCATCCGCTGCCACCCGGACAGGAACATCGCTTAAATCCTCGTCGTTTTCCTCGTCCAGCGGCTCCTCCAGCAAAACGATCCGGGAAAGCGCCCCGATCTGATCCGCATGATCCAAAAACCGCAGCAGCGTGTCTCGATCCGGGTACCGCCCGTTGGCGTCCAGATAATAGGCGATGCGGCCGTTTTCCGTATAAGGAGTCTCCCGGTCTTTCGCCAGTTCATGCAGAAAGGTCAGTCGGTTTTTGTCCCATTCCAGCATCTTCCTCGGGTCATGATCCCCTTCCGGATCCGACCCGATTTTGATTTTCAAAAGGAATTCCCCGCCGTCCAAGATCTTTTCGACCGCTTCTTTTCCCATTCCGTAAGTGATCAGCGGGATCCGGCCCAGCTTCTCCTGCCGGAACGCCATGGCGCTGCGGGTGCTTTCCGGGATCAGCCCGTCAAAGCTATCGATGCCCTTTTCCCTTGCATAGAGAACCCACGCCGCAAAATCCACCGGAACCAATGCGTTCAGCGCAAAGGTCATCCGCAGATCCTGCCGTCCGGTCACCGCCCGCCCGTAAGCGAGCACCTCCGGAAGCAGCCGGTCCAGAAGCTCCTGCGGATCCTCAAACGCCATGCCTTTACAGAGGTTCACCGCATGACAGGTCATGGCGAACATCAGCGTATTCCCGCCGCTGGGGCAATTATCCGCAAATACTGCTGCATCTGACCAAAGCACGCTCTGAACGCCTAGCCCGACGCCCTCTTTGCAGTCGGAACGAAGTCGCACCACGCTCTGCCACAGCTCGTCTACATGGTTTCCTTTAAATCCGAAGGGAGCCAGAAGCGGCTCCCGGATAAACTCGGCCGATGCATCCCGGATAACGATCATTCTTTCTCCTCCGAAGGAAGATAGAGCTTCCGGGCCGCCGCTGCATAGCCTTTCGCAAAGAGATCTCCGTCAAAGCCGGGATCCGCTTCCGACAGCTCGCAAAGCCGCACCGGCACGCCGCCTTTCAGCTGAGAGGAACGTCCTGCCAGCATGATCTTGATGGATTCGGTAAAGCTCTCCACCGGCGGCATAGCTTCTTCTTTTCCGTCCAGCGCATCACAGACCCGATCCAGCATCGCACCGTAGGCGACGCCTGCGTCAATGATGGTAGCCACGGTCTTCTTGGTAGTGATAACGGTCATGGTGCTGGCCTGCCACCCATTCAGATAGATGTGATAATCGGCGGAGACGCCGTTTTTGAACCGGACGAAGTAGCTGTCGCACTGAGCGCCCTCCCAACCGGTGCGTCCTACATATGTGACGGATTCCGCACGGCTGTCCGGTCCCACCAGGCCCATCAGCGTTTCCACTGCATGGATGGCGTAGTTGAATTCGTCCACGCCGACCGTTGCGGTGATATGGACGATCTCGCCCCGCTCTTCTACCGGAAGGGCAGCAAAGGACGCCACTTCCTGGGCATAGCGGAGAGAAGAGGTGCCGTAGATCTTCGCCCCTTCCCGAGCCAGCTTCTCCGCCTCCAAGCAATCCTTCAGATTTCCGACGAAAGGCTTATCCATGAAGACCGGCTTGCCTGCTTTGATAAAAACCTTGGCATATTCCAGGTGCTTATCCCAGTTGCAGCCCTGAACAAAGCCGATGTCTACGTTCTTCGCCATCTCTTCCACGGAATCGTAACGCTTTTCGATCCCGTTCATCTGCATGAAGGCTTCCACTTCGTCGTCGCCCCGGAAGCTGTCGTTATATACCGCCGTATAGTGGGCCCGGTCGCCCTTGTTCAGATACCTCGAAAACGCCAGCGGGTGGGACGTATCCAAGTTTACAACACCGATTCGATACATGATGATCACTCCTTGTCATTTGGCTCGCCTTCTCTTCGAACCGGCGGCCGTTATCCTCATTATAGCGATCTTCTCATGAAAAGTCTTTGCAGGATCGACAAAAAAATTTGAAGATTCTTCGGAAAATCCCCTTTTAAATATACAAAAACAGAAGATTTGCAGTTGACATTTTAGCAAGATATGCTATAATATCCACAATAACGCTGCACTTCAGCCGATTTGTTGCTATAAGGAGGGCCCTACATGAATCAAGCCTATTCTGCGGCTGTTGCCCAGGGGATTTCCTGGATCAACGGACAGATGCTCACCTTTGACGGAGGAACCTATGGGATCTACGAACGGATCCGCATCGACGAACACCTGCGGACCTGCTGGGTCCGCCCGGACTGCAACACCGAATATCTCCGGGTGCTGCAGATGCAGAAGAAACGGACCGGCTCCGACGAATTTGACTCCCTTGCGGAAAAAATCCTCCGCTGGCTCATAAAAACGCAGGACACCTCTCCCACTTCCATCTGGAAAGGCGCCTTCCCCTTTTATGTCATTGACGGAACCATCCGCGGCCTTGCCAACAGTGAAGCAGTCTATCAGAACGACAACGGGAAGATCTTAAACGCCCTCTGCCAGATGTACGAAAACAATCCCGATCCCCGCTTTCTCACCATCGCCCGTCCGTTGGCCGACTATTGGTGCAGCCGCCAGCGGGAATCCGGCCTTTTCGGCATGGACGACTCCCGCTGCGTCAATCGGGTGGCGGAAGGCCCCTGCTTCATCCTCTGGCCGGCAGTCGGGCTTTTCCGGCTCTGGAAGCTGACGAAGGAAGAACGCTATTACCACTGCGCCGAAAAAGCCATGACAGCACTGGAGCAGCACATCCTTCCAAACGCCGCACCACCTATGAAGTGATGCACGGGGAAGACTGGCGGCCTGTTTCTTCAGAAACCGCCATGGCGTTTTATGCCTTCGGTACGGCCTATGAGGTCACCGGTTCCGACCATTACCGGGAGCTTACCGAGCGCAGCGGCGCTTTTCTCCTGCAGCTACAGCACGAAAGCGGAGCCATTTTGAACTGCAACGAAAGCTGCATGGACTGTGCCCTCCAGACCAACCCGGATCTGGCGGATCTGGTCTACACCCAGGGCTTCGCTCTTCAGGCGTTCAATCAGGTTTACCGGCTTACGAAAGATCCCAAATGGCACCAGGCGGCCGTGAAGCTGGCAGATTTTCTCGTTTCCATCCAGTGCAGCGGCGAGTTTCCCCTCTGGGACGGCGGTTGGCGGGGTTCCTATAACGTGAAGACCCACACATGGGATGGCCGCGCCAATCAGAACAATCAGATTGATGAAGGCGGAATGTATTCCGTTTATACCGGCTGGTGCTGCACTAACATCCTTTATGGCCTGCAGGAGCTGCTGGAAACAGAAGAATAACAAAAGGCGTCCTCTTACGAAAAAAGAGGGCGCTGCTTTTCTTTTTTACGGAACCGTGGTATACTGATAAAGTAGAAATGTGTCTCTGAAAGAATCCAAAAGGAGGATCCCTTATGAATCTGCCGGAAGAGCTGCTTCGCCGTGCGGAAGCCATCGGCCCCGTCATTACCGCCCATCGCCGCCATCTCCATCAGTTCCCCGAAACAGGCCCGGACCTGCCGAACACCGTTGCCTATGTCCGGGAACAACTGGAAGCGTTGGGGTACGCCCCGAAAGAGCTGGGCGGCGGACTGGTCGCCGACCTGCCCGGAAAAGACACCGGCCGCTGCCTTCTGCTCCGGGCGGACATGGATGCTTTGCGGATCCGGGAGGAAAGCGGCCTTCCCTTTGCTTCGGAAAACGGAGAAATGCATGCCTGCGGGCACGATATGCACACAGCCATGCTGCTGGGAGCCGCCCAACTTTTGCAGGAATACCGCTCGGAATTAAACGGAACGGTTCGGCTGGTGTTCCAGCCCGATGAGGAGGGTTTCACCGGAGCCAAAACTATGTTGGCTGCCGGCGTACTGGAAGGCTCTCCCCGTCCTCAGGCCGGCTTCGCCCTTCATGTGAACTCCGGGACCCCTTCGGGGCTCCTCATTTGCGGCAGCGGCACCTTCATGGCCGGCTGCACCCTGTTCCGCATCACTGCCCACGGAGTAGGATGCCACGGCGCCATGCCGGAAACGGGGGTCGATCCCATCAACATCGCTGCCCACATCTATCTCTCCCTGCAGGAAATCGTTTCCCGGGAGTTTGCTGCAAAGGCCCCGCTG
>OLGA01001769.1_pt1 | contig 16447 bp, 15 predicted proteins | sample 1604881 | NCBI WGS metagenome assembly OLGA01 (sample SAMEA3888896, study PRJEB22519) | human gut metagenome | biome: human gut; feature: human-associated habitat; material: faeces | place: Denmark | collected 2009
GACCTTTCTCCAGAAAGGTCCCCTCTCCCCTCCCCAAGATCTCCATTACAACCCCAAATACGCTTTCTGCACGGCGGGATCCGTGAGAAGCTTGTCGGCGGAGTCTTCCATGACGATACGGCCGTTTTCCATGACATAGGCGCGGTTGGCGATGCGGAGCGCCTGATTGGCGTTCTGCTCGACGAGGAAAACGGTGGTGCCGTCGGCATTGAAAAGTTCCACGTCGGGATAGAGCGAGATCCGCGTCGCGGTGTCGAAGCAATCGGTGCCGTCGTCGTAGCACGACACCGAAACGAGCAGGATCGCACAGATCCATGCCGCTGTTTTTATCGTAGATTTCATGTTCCTGTCGAATTAGATGTGTATCAATACCAGCCCTCGGTCTGCGTGAGATTCGAGTTCTTGTCCCGCGCGGATTTCGAGATCGGCCACAGAAGGATGTTCGTGTTGTTCCGGTTCGCCGCGAGGTAGTCGTTGTAGTCCCAGATCTTGTCGAGCCGGATCAGCGCCCACCAGATGACGCCCTCGGCCGGAAATTCGAGGAAATACTCGTCCACGAGCGCTTCGAGCACGGCTTCCTGCGAGGCATCGGTATAGTAGTCGTCTTTTCCGTAAGCACGTTTTGCGATGATGTTCAGCGATTCGAGCGCACCGCCGTAGTCCTTGCGGTAGTACTTCAACTCGGCATCCATCATCACGGCCAGCGCCGCACGATAGTAGATCAGATCGGCGTCGAGCACCATCTTGCCGGCACTCATGTCGCCGAGGAACTTGCGGCAGAAGGTCAGCCGGCCGCCGTCGGCACCGTAGTCGCCCTCGCCCAGATTGTACTTGACGCGGGTGTCGCCCCGGTTGTCGCGGCTGTCGCGCAGTTTCAGCCCCGATGCGGCCGCTATGCCGTACGTGCGCAGGTCGAGCAGGTGGTTGGCGTTGCCTTTCACATGCAGGTCGAGCGTGACGAGGCCCTCTACCGAGCCGATGTCGATCACCTGATTGAAATAGGCCGCCGTGCCTGCCAGCGAGAGGTTCGAAAGCAGCAGGCTGAGGTCGTAGTCGGCCGTCGCCTGGTCGTATTCCAGCGAGGTGCGGAGCGAACCGCCCCGTGAGAAGTTGAACACGATGCCCATGTCCGTCCGTTCGTGTCCGGAGAGGTGCAGTCCCGGTACGTCGATGTCGAGCTCGTTGAAGCCCCACGTGACGTTACGCTGCATGTCCTTGTAAGTCAGCTCGCCGTTGTGTATCTTGATGTCGTCGATATCGACTGTCCAGGGGTTCGACGGGGCCTTTTCGACTGTGTCCGCAGGGGTCAGGAATCGGTTCAGCAGGTCGTCGAAATTGAAGCTGGTGCCATCCTGATAGACGTTCAGGTAGGGTTTGTCGATCAGTACGGCGTCGATGTGTATCCGCTGGCGCAGCAGGGGCAGCAGGTGTATTCGAGTATAGAAATTTCCCAGCGATGCGAATGTCGTCGAGTCGTCCGGCTCGAGCATGGCGATCCGGTCGATGCGAAGTTTGCCGTTGAGTACGTTGAACCGCAACTTTTCGATGGTTATTTGCCGACCGACGAGTTCCTTGCTGTGTTTTTCAAGGTAGTTTTTCGCGATGGGAGGCAACAGCAGAATCGTCGTCACGACGAGTACTGCGATGATGCCGAGGGTGACGAGCAGAATCTTGATCCATTTTTTCATGGCCGTCTATCTTCTTTTTTATCGGGTTCTGTGTGTTAGCGTTGAAGCTTCATCGTGTACTTGCGGGCAACCCGGAGTACGCACATCGGCATCAGACGGCAGAAGGGTATGAAAAGCCGGTTCCACCAGCCGGGTACGCAGCAGCGGCGTCCTCGCCATAGGGCTTTCAAGGCTCGCCGGGCGCAACTGTCCGGCGTGATGAGCACACCTAGCCGCAGCCCGATACGCTGCCAGCGGGGCGGCAGTCCGTAGAGGTCGGTGGCCACACCTGCCGGGCAGACGGCCGTGACACGGATGTTCTGTTCGCGCACCTCCTTGGCGAAAGCTACCGAAAAACCACGCAGGTAGGATTTGCTGGCGCTGTACAGCGCCAGTCCCGGCCAGGGCATCCAAAGCGAGTAGGAGGCCATGTTGAGGATATGTCCTCCGCAGCCCCGGCGGGCCATTTCGGTGCCGAACAGCCGACAGGTCAGGGTCGTGGTCAGGGCGTGGAGGCAGAGGATTCTTTCGATCCGCTCGACGGGTGTTTGCAGAATGTCGCGGAACGAGAAAGCTCCGGCGTTATTGACCAGGACATCGACTTCACGGCCGAGAGCCTGTACCCGCTCGAAAAGTTCGTGTGCGGCTTCGGGTCGTGCCAGGTCGATCGGGATGACCTCTACCGCCAATCCGTATTGTTCGTGGAGTTCTTCGGCTGCGGCTTCCAGTTTCGCCGGATCGAGTCCTGCGAGGATCAGCCGGTATCCGAGTTCGGCCAGCCGCCTGGCCATGCAGCGCCCGATGCCGCTGCCGGCACCCGTCACCAGAGCGGTCCGGCTCCCTTTTTCGATCGTTCCCTTGCGTGTCATTACGGTAGTTTTGCCAGTTCCTCCCGGATTTTTCGGGGCAGGTCGCCGCAATGTTTGCAGCATTTCATATCGACCGAATACATGCGGGCGATGCAGTAGTTGCGGTGGTCGCACTCGCTGCGGGTCGCCGCATCGCCTTCGCGCAGCTTGTTCACGAAAGCCGGGTCGTTCACGAGCGCCCGAGCCATCTGCACCAGTTCGAACCCGCTGTCCAGAGCCCGCTCGATTCCTTCGCGGCTCACCAGACCTCCCACGTAAATTAGCGGCAGTTGCAGCGCTTCGCGGAATTTTTTGGCATCCTCCAGGAAGTAGCACTCCGAGAAGGGGAACTGCCGGATCATGAAGGGGCCGCAGTAGCGGATGAAGGCCCGCAACCAGAGGGGCGAGTAGTAGCTCATGGTGTAGATCGGAATCAGACCCCGCATCACGGCCATCGGCGCCTTGCTTACGAAACCGCCCGAGAGAACGATGCCATTGACCTTCCAGCGCTCGATTTCGCGGGCGATCTCGATGCTCTCCGGAATCTCGATGCCGCCCTTGAATCCGTCGTACATGTTGTGCTTGACGAGTACCGAGGTGCCCGTCGCAGCGGCGGCGTTCATCACCTCCTCGAGGCACATGCGCATGAAGCGCATCCGGTTGTCGAGCGAGCCGCCGTATTCGTCGCGGCGGTGGTTGGTATAGGGCGAGAGGAACTGCGAGATGAGGTAGCCGTGCCCGGCGTGCACCTCGACGCAGTCGAAACCGGCGGCATGAGCTGTTCGCACGGCCTTGCCGAAGTCTTTGGAAACCTGCATTATTTCATCCCGGCGCATTTTGCGGACGGGGGTGTAGGCGTAGAGGTTGAATCCGCTCGAAGCCCCGATGGGAATCTGTCCGGCGGTCGAGTAGTGGGTCATGTTACCGCAGTGACCGATCTGGATCGAAGCGGCGGCGCCTTCCTTGTGGATGGCGTCGGTGATGTCGCGCAGCGCCGGGACGATCTCCGGGCGCAGCCAGAGCTGGCTCTTGAACGAGAGCCCGCTGCGGCAGACGGCAGCGTAGGCCAGCGTGGTCATGCCGATACCGCCCCGGGCGACGCTCACGTGGTAGTCCTTGAGCTGCTGCGTGGGGCTGAAGTCTTTGCCCATCGATTCGAAGGCTGCCGAACGGATGGTGCGGTTGCGGAGCGTAACCTGCCCCAGACGATAGGGCGTGAAGAGTACGGAATCCTGCAAATTACTCATAATTGAAAACTTAATAGATGAAAGGTATGATCCTCTTTCGGTGCAGGGAGGTGAATTCCTGCCCGAACTCTTTTTCGTATCGTTTGTAAAGCGAAGCTGCGCGGGGGGCGAGGTTGGCGAAGGTCCACCAGGCGAATACTGCCCCGGCCCATGACCACGAAGCGATGGCGAAGCCCACCCATTCGGTCAGCTCTCCGAAATAGTTGGCCGACGAAACGTAGCGGAACATACCGCCCCGGGGAATGTAATGGCGTGTATCGCCCGGCTTGCGCAGATGGCGGATGATGTAGTCGGAGTGGAGGTTGATGACCATGCCTGCGACGAAGAGTGCGGCTCCGATGTAAAAATAGGGTTTGGAAAACCAGCCGTCGTAATAGTCGGCAGGGGAGATATAGAAGATCCAGCCGCCTTGCATCAGGGCGTTGAGCGTATTGAAGAGCATGCCCATTCCCACGATCCCGGCCGGCATTTTCGAATTGCCCCGGATCAGCAGCGGAAAGATGAACGCCCGTTGCAGGTAGTGTCCCTGGAACAGGATCAGCAGGGCCAGCGGCGCCGCCTCCCACGTGCGGTCGGAGAGGAGCCAGAGAACGGTCATGGCGATGAATACCGGACATTCCATCAGCACCCAGCCGATCCGGTTCGGGATCGGAAAGCCGTATTTACGGTTGAAGAGATAGCCGTATCCGGCCTCGAAATAGTGGAGTGCGATGTAAACCGCCAAGGCCAGCAGGGCCATGACGATCAAAAAAATGTTAAAATATGCTGCCATGCCGCAAAAGTTTTTACCTATTTTATAAAGGGTGGATAAAAATTATTACAAAGGTAGTGAAAATGAGAACAGAATAAAACAAATGAGTTCGTTTTTTTTATGCCGGAGGCTCCCTGTCTTCTGCGGGGGCGATAAAAACGGGAACAGAGTCCGACCGGTGCGTCCGGCGGCTTTGCCGAGTGCGTCCGACCTTTCCGAAAGTATGTATAATCGCAGGATTCCGGGTCGTTGAATTTCGTTATTTCGGGGTTTTATCTGCGAATGTGTCGGATGTTCTTCTGAAAATGTTTGGAGGCGGGATTGCCTCCTGGCATAGTTTGTGTCATTCTTCTGTTACGAACCAAAATAATTATAGCGTATGAACCAGAAACGAAACAATGATGAACTGCTGACGACAGTTTTCGGATCGAAAGAAGTGCTCGAGCCTGCTCCCGCCGATGTGATCCCCCAGGGAATGATGCGCCCGGAAATTGCATATCAGATCGTCAAAGACGAAACTTACCCCCAGACTCAGCCCCGGTTGAATCTGGCGACGTTCGTGACTACCTACATGGACGAATACGCTACCCGACTTATGAATGAAGCAATCAGTGTAAACTATATCGACGAAACGGAGTATCCCCGCATTGCCGTTATGAATGGACGCTGTATCAACATGATCGCTAATCTTTGGAATACTCCGGAGAAGGCGCAGTGGAAGGCAGGCGCCCTCGGTATCGGCTCTTCGGAGGCCTGTATGCTGGGCGGTGTGGCTGCGTGGCTGCGCTGGCGCAAGCGTCGCCAGGCTGCGGGCAAGCCGTTCGACAAACCGAATCTGGTGATGAGCGCCGGTTTCCAGGTGGTATGGGAGAAGTTCTGCCAGCTTTGGCAAATCGAACTGCGCACCGTGCCTCTGACGTTGAAGAACCCGACGCTGGACCCTGAGCAGGCGCTCGCCATGTGCGACGAGAACACGATCTGTATCGTCCCGATTCAGGGTGTTACCTGGACGGGTCTGAACGACGATGTCGAGGCGCTCGACAAGGCGCTCGATGCTTATAACAAGAAGACCGGCTTCGAAATTCCGATCCACGTGGACGCCGCTTCCGGCGGTTTCATCCTGCCGTTCCTGAATCCCGAGGTGAAATGGGACTTCCGCCTGAAGTGGGTGCTCTCGATCTCTACGTCGGGTCACAAGTACGGTCTGGTGTATCCGGGCCTGGGTTGGGTAGTCTGGAAGGACAAGAAGTACCTGCCCGATGAGATGTCGTTCAGCGTCAATTATCTGGGCGCGAATATCACGCAGGTCGGTCTGAACTTCTCGCGTCCGGCGGCCCAGGTGCTGGGACAGTACTACAATTTCCTTCGCCTGGGATTCGAGGGCTACAAGGAGATTCAGCAGAATTCGATGGACATCGCCACCTATTGCCACGATCAGATCGGCAAGATGAAGTGCTTCCGCAACTATGCCGACAAGCTGGTCAATCCGTTGTTCATCTGGTATATGAATCCCGATTACGACAAGAAGGCCAAGTGGACGCTCTACGACCTGCAGGCTCTGCTGCAGCAGAGCGGGTGGATGGTTCCGGCCTATACGATGCCTGAGAACCTGGAAAATCTGGTCGTAATGCGTGTGGTCGTTCGCCAGGGTACGTCGCGCGATATGATCGACATGCTTATCGACGACATCAAGAACGCTGTGGCCGAGCTTGAAAAGCTGGAGTATCCGACCGATTCCCGTATCAAATACGAGAAGCAGATCAAGCAGAAAGGCCGCGTATTTACGCACTGATCCGCAGAAACTCGATCCTGCATCCGCCCCGTCGAACCGCTGCACGTGTAGCCGGGGAGAGTCGATGGTTGCGACCGCGATCCGCCTGTCCCGATTGGTGGCGGTGCCGATGCGGTGGGTTGGGATTCCCGCTGATCGCCCGGCTTCCGGGGTTAGCCTGTCCCCGTGACCGAGGCATTGCAAGCTCCGCCCGTCTGAATTTTCAGACAGGCGGAGCTTTTTTGCTAAAAAATCGTTGCATAATTAAAATAAAAATGATATATTTGGGTAATGAAAAAAAACTATTTACCAACCAAACTAAAACCTTTGTATTTATGAAAAAATTTAATTACTTATTCGGCTGGCTTTTTTGCGGGGCGGCGCTTCTCGGTTTTGGATGCGACGATGACAAGACGGATGTCCCCCCCCCGACGGTTACGTTTGAAATCGCGACGCCGGAAGCCTCGTCTAATTCCGTTTCTGTGACGGTTACGCCGTCGGACGACAAAACGACCTATTTTGCGGGAGTGACGGAATCTTCCTCCGTCGAAGGACTTGCCGACGAGGAGCTTGTTGCCGAAATGGTCGCACGTTCGGATTTCGACAAGTGTCTTTATATGGGCAAGAAGGATGTTTTGGCAACCGGGCTGAAGGCTGATACCGATTATACGGTGGTGGTTTTCAGCTATCAGAATAAAGAAGTCGGAGCTGTGGTCAAGAAGACCGTCAGGACGCAGAAGGAGGGTGAGGAGCCGACGCCGGGCGATTTCAAAATCGAGATCACGGTAACCGATATCACCCACAATTCGGCTAAGGTGAAGGTTACGCCCAGCGACGATACGGTGGACTACTACGTGAACGTGTTTCCCAAATCCGAGGTCGAGCGTGACGGAAAGATGCTTGAAGGCTGGGAGTTCATCGAATATTACGGACAGGACCCCTACATCGGGAACAAAACCCAGAAGGGTGTGTACGAGAGGTCGCTATCGGGACTTTCGTCGAGCTACTCGTACGTAGTGGCGGCTTACGACCTTTCTCAGGATGAGGAAGTCGTTTATTATGAGTTCCTGACGACCAAGGCTCCGGACGTTCCCGACCAGTTCCAGATTACGAACATCCAGCCTACGACCACGGGGGTGACCTTTACCGTGACACCCCAGAGTGCGGACGAATGGTATTGCGCCTGGATTACGACGAAATCTACCTATGAGAGTTTCGAGCCGGAATCGTATATTCAGGGCGTTTATTATGGCCTGAACAATATTGCGGTTGATAAGCAGATGACGATGTCGGACTACGTGAAGTCGATCGCCAAGCAGGGTACGGCAGAGTGGAGCAATTATGACGGCGATCTGAAGCCCAAGACTGATTACGTGATCTTGGCGTTTTACGTGGACCCGAACAATGAAGACCAGTTGGAGGTATACGACTATGCATATACGAAGGCGGAATTCCGCACGGAGACTCCGGAGACCGAAATTTCGTTGACGCTGGGCGACATCAAGAACCTGACGGACAACGGCGACGGTACTGCCGAGGTAACGGTTCATGTCAAGGCCTCCCTGGCCACATCGTATCGCATCGGCGCTCACACGCAGACCGAAATCGATGAGGAAATCGCGAATGGTTACGGCCCTGAGGATTGGGGGGACTTTTGGATCAGTTGGCGTCCCTCCTCCGATGTCGAAGGCATTTGTTCACCCGAAGGCGCCGATGTCACTGCGCTCATTCCTTTCGTTGCAGGACAGGGATATTGCCTCATTTTCCGAGTCTGTAGTGAAGATGGCAACACGAAAACCGAGTACAAACCTTTGAATAAATAACATTCGGATACATATTCCGGTCCGGTATTTCTCGGCGAATGCAGGTTTTCTGTTTCATCTGAGATTCGGAGAATAATGGTGGGGAGATGCCGGACCGGATTTTTCTTTGAAGTTCATGCTATGAAAAAAACGATATTCGAGCACTTTGGATTCTGGTTGCGCGGAGTTGTGTGTGGCGCGTTGCTCCTGTCGGCGGCGGTTGCATGCAGCGATGATAACGACGATCCGGGGGCAGCGGCTCCCGAGATCACTTTGGAGAGCGTTTCGACGGGTCAGACCGAATTTTCGTTCCGCCTGCGGACGAATGTGGACGGGGCGTACGGTTATCAGGTCGTGAAACGGACGCAGAATGACGGGATAGAGAAGCCCGACGCCGCATCGCTTTTCGACGAGCACACCGGTACCGTGAATAAAGAGACTACGGTGGCCGTGACCGGTTTGGAGACGGGCTGTTCCTATGTGCTTTATGCGGCCGTGAAGGCGGAGACGCTGTATAGCGAAGTGGCGGAGCTCGCCTTTACGACAGGGGTGAACTCGAACGAAATTATCGAGGTGTCGGACATCGGCTCCGACCGGTTTACGTTCTCTATCCGTTGTGAGGGTCCCTACTTTTTCGCCGCGATTCCGACGGCCACGCTGAATACGTATACCATCGAGGAGTACCTCACTGAGGCGGGTTGCATCGGCCGGGGCGAGGCCGAATACGACTGGGTCGACGGAGGGGAATTCTCCGCCGAAAACGGGACTTTCTCCATGAAGGTCATCGCGGGTGTTCCGTACGTCATTCTGATGGCGCCCTGCGACGCATCGTACAATATCACCGGGGAGCCTCAGCGGCTGGATTTCGAGACGCTGCCCCGCCAGGGTAGCGGTGCGGAAGTGGAGGTGGAATTGACCGAAATCGCCTCTACGTCGGTGAAGGTCGGAACCTCGCCTGGCGAAGGTGTCGCCGAATATTACGTATATGTCCGTGATAAGGAGTGGTATACGAACATCATCGAGAACAACGGAGGCGAGGCGATGGCGATCCATATGATCAAGTATGCCACCGATGCGGGACTGGGCAGGAAATACGAGGCGGTCGCGAGCGAAGTGTGGGAGGGTCTGAAACCCTCCAAGGAATATTACTGCGGCGTGGTGAGCGTCGATTTTTCCGGGGGCGAGAATCTTCAGTTGGTACCGTTCACGACTGAAGAGTCCTCGGGACGGGTGCCTCTGCTGGAGGTCGAGGCCCGTAAATCCGATACGAATCCTTCCGAGACGCTGAATCTCCGCATTCGGAGCGATATAGCTTATCTGGGACGTTACGCCGTTTTGGCCGCCGCCGAGGTAAAGAATTACGAAGCGCAGGGTAAGGGTGACAAGGAAATTATTTCGGACGTAGGCACCGACCTGAACATCCAGGAGATAGAGCAGGTCAATACGGCGGAAGGTTACGATATCGAGGTGGAATTCCTCTATCCGGGCATGGAGTATGTCTGCATCGTCGCCGTACGTTCGTTGGAGGATGTGGAAGTTTATAAACGGGTGACGGTGCGGATGGACGACTGGCCCTCCGAGGCGCGTGTCGAGTCCGAGTTGTTCGACGTGCTTCCGGGTACCTGGACGATCTCCTATTCCTATCTGGACTATAATGATATGCCTCAGGAGATTAAGGATGTCGAAGTGAAGATCGAAGCCGGAGTCGATGATAAGACTTGTAAGGAGTACCGTGCTCGGAATATGCTGGTGCTGACCGGCTATCCGTTCCAGGGGGGCGAGCCGCTCTATTATTCTCCGGCCGATTTGATGAGAGAATCTTCCTGGTACAGCGCGGCACCTGAACTGGCTTACCGTGACTACGGGGCCAAAATCTTCTTCCACATTGGAGAGGGCGATGAGGTGACGGTGCCTTCGTCGAAGAGTGTTTATCTGTATAACTGGGGAGACTGGCCGCTTCTTTTCGTGGGCATGGATTACGATAAGTACCAGCTCGCGCCGGCATCGTTTCCGGTGGAGGTATCGTCCGACCGCAGGACGCTTACGATCAAGCAGTACGTATCGGGTGCCGAGTTCGAATACGGTGTATACCGGCCTTCAGTGGTGATGGATGGAGTCAAGTTGAACGTGGCTGTGTCGGATATCGTGCTGCGTAAGGTCGATTGAGTGATGCGGCAGCAAAGGGCTGTCCCGATTGGTGGCGGTGCCGATGCGGTGGGTTGGGATTCCCGCTGATCGCCCGGCTTGCGGGGTTAGCCTCTTCCCGTGACCGAGGCATTGTAAGCTCCGCCCGTCTGAATTTTCAGACGGGCGGAGCTTTTTTTACGAAAAATCGTTGCGTAATTAAAAATAGAATGATATATTTGTAATATCAAAATAATATCATAAAAACAGGATGGTTATGGAAAAGGGAAATTTTGTCTATTCGGGTTGGCGGGCCAACGGCTTCGTCGCGCTCGTCGGGTTGCTGGTGTTGATCGCCGGAGGTATCGCGCTGTGCGTGTTCGGCAGCGATGTAATGGATCCGCGCATTGGGCTGCGGACTGCGATGCTGGTTTGCGGCGTATGCCTGTTTTTTATAAGTATGTTCTGTTTCAAGGGCTTTATGTTGCTCGAACCCAACGAAGCCCGTGTCGTTATGTTTTTCGGCAAATACAAGGGGACTTTTTACGAAACGGGTTTTTGGTGGATCAATCCCTTTATGGGGCGCAAGAAAATTTCGGTGCGTGCCCGCAACCTGAACGTCGAGCCGATCAAGGTGAACGACAAGAACGGCAATCCGGTGATGATCGGCCTGGTGCTGGTGTGGAAAATCCGTCCGGACGAGATCTACCGGGCCGTGTTCGACATCGACGCTTCGACGATGGGCGGCACCGATCTTGCGGTTTCGGCTTCGGCTCGTATGAAGGTGCTCGAAAACTTCGTCAGCGTGCAGAGCGATGCCGCACTGCGTCAGGTGGCGGGGTATTATGCGTATGATAACAACGGCGTCGCGGACGACGAACTGACTTTGCGTTCGAACAGTGACGAGATCAACGATCAGCTCGAAGCCAAGCTCAACGACCGTCTTTCGATGGCCGGTATCGAAGTGATCGAGGCCCGCATCAACTATCTGGCCTACGCGCCGGAAATTGCAGCCGTGATGTTGCGGCGCCAACAGGCCGATGCGATTATCTCGGCCCGCGAGAAGATCGTCGAGGGAGCCGTCACGATGGTCAAGATGGCTCTCGACCGGTTGGCCGACGACCGGATCGTCGAGTTGGACGAGGAGCGCAAGGCGGCTATGGTGAGCAATCTTCTGGTGGTGCTGTGTGCCGACGAGGCCGCACAGCCGATCGTCAATGCAGGTACGTTGCATCATTAGGATCGGACAATGGCGAAGGAGGCGACGAGGAGTTTTGTGCTGCGTGTCGATGCGTCTACGATGGAGGCGGTCGAGCGGTGGGCTGCGGACGAGTTCCGCAGCACCAACGGCCAACTGCAGTGGATCATCATGGAAGCTCTGCGCAGAAGCGGCCGCCTGAAAAAATCACGGGTCGGGAAACCGGAGCCGAAACCCGAAAAAGAGTGAATCTATGCGAATCAGTTTTATGCGGTGGCGTCCCGGCAGCGACGGCCGGGAGCCTCGGGAGCGGAGAAAATGGCTCGAAATAAACGGTGTGCCGAGTAGGGCCAGGTTTCGCATGTTTATCCGTAACAGATTGTGGATCGGACTTCCTCCCGCTTTCGTGGCAGGGTTTGGAGTCGTATTGCTGCTGCTGGTTTCCGGCGGAGAATCGACTCCGGAGCGGAGCTTGGTGCGGGCGTCGATCGCCGGCAGTTTATGCGTATTCGGTTGGATATTGGGCGTCTGGGCTGCAACGGGACCCGATTCGGAGCCGGTGGCCGAAAACTCGGAACAGGCTTCCGGGGATCGGTTTGCTCCCCGCAAGTTGCGATGGTGGCTGTGGATTCTTTGCGGTGGGGCTGCGATATGCTATGCCGTCTTTTCTCCGAGTATCGGACGGATCGTCGAAGGCGAACGTACGGTGTTGGAGGGTGCGGCGGAAATCGTCAGTAAAGTATTGACGGTAGTCTGTGTGATCGTTCCTGTTTGGTTGGCGGAACGAGCCCGGCGGTAACTTCGTCCGGCCGGATACGCAGCGCGGGTACGGTGTTTCCCTGCCGGTCCTTACTTGCGGTTTTCGACACTCGGCTGTTGGGCGCCCGTTCGGGAGGTTTTTCCTGGTGTCACTCCGGCGGAACGGATTTTTAGGACGATGCGGGATATTTTTCTGAAATTTACGCTATCTTTAACCCGATGAAAAAGATCGTTGTTTTTACGGGTGCCGGCGTGAGTGCCGACAGCGGACTGGCTACTTTCCGCGATTCCGACGGGCTGTGGGCCAACTACCGAATCGAAGATGTCTGTACGCCCGAGGCGTTGCGCGACAATCGGGCGCAGGTCGTCGATTTTTACAACATGCGCCGCCGCGAGATGCTCGGGAAGGAGCCGAATGCGGGCCATCGTGCTATTGCGGGCCTGGAGAAGTGTTTCGATGTGGAGGTAATTACCCAAAATGTCGATAATCTGCACGAGCGGGCCGGCTCTTCGCGCGTCACGCACTTGCACGGAGAACTGACTAAATTGCGTTCGTCGCGCGATCCCGAGTTGATCGTGCCCATCGACGGCTGGGAACAGCGGCTCGATGCAACCGCTCCGGACGGCTCCCTGCTTCGCCCTTATATCGTCTTTTTCGGCGAGGCGGTCCCGATGTTCGAACGGGCGGCCGAGATCGCCGGGACAGCCGATCTCATGGTCGTAGTCGGTACTTCGCTGGCGGTCTATCCCGCCGCATCGCTGGTGCGTTACGTGCGGCCCGATGTGCCGATTTTTCTGGTCGATCCGGGAAATCCCGATACGGCGATGATCCGCAATCCGCTCACCCATATCCGTTCACGTGCCGCCGAGGGCATGCCCGAACTGGCGGAGCGGTTGAAGTCGGAATTCTCTTGAATCACAGCTTTTCTGTCTGTCGTTTTCTCGCGGTCGGAAGGCAGTCGGTTCGAAACTCTTCCCGCATGATTTGCCGGGTTGCGCCGGAGGGATGGGACGACCTTCGAGGATTGTAAAACGATAAGGAGCGGTAATCCGCTCCTTATCGTTTTATTGTTTCTTTTGAAAATTTCTCCGGAACTATCGGTAGGTGATCTCGATCGTTGCCGGGTTTACGATGTCGCGTATTTTGGTTTTCGTCCGGTTTTTGATTTCGTATTTGTAAAGTTTTTCTTCTTCGGGGAACTCGGGGTGGTTCATAGCTTCATCGATGACTTCGTTGCCGACTACGATGTCGTATTCTACCTGATACTCCTCATACGGGACGTCGTAGGATATCCGCTTTACCGCATTGTCGGCATCCGTTTCGATGCGCAGTTTCAGGTATTCGTCCTCTCCGCAGGCGGATTCCGTAGTGGTGTAGGATTTGTGTAGCGTGACATTTGGTGTGGGATAAGCACCCTCATCCACTCCCACCTCGTCGTCCTCGTCGGCGGCAGTGGCAGTGGTTATTTCGGGCAGGCAATCGCCGTAGTTTCCGGTCAGGCGTAACAGGGAAAAAATAGCGCTGGAAGTGTTTTCGAATGAGATGCGACCGCCCATTGCATACATGTAGAAATCGAGGTTGCTCCGGTCGTTGGCATAACGGTGGGGGTAGCACTCATCGGCCGGGAGCGAATACTCCCAGGGCTGGTAGTCCGGGTCGTAGGAGGCCTCGTAACTGTCGTAGTAGGTGTAGCGCGTCAGCAGGCCGTCCGTGTAGTAGAATTTGTTTTCGCTGTATTGATTCAGGCCGCTGGAAGAGGAATAGGAATACTTGGATAGCAAGGAAGAGAGACGTCCTTCCGGGGTGTATGTATAGGTCTCCTGCCCTTCGAGCCGGGGTGTCCCGTTGTCGTAGTCGTAACTCGAAGTTTCGGTGATGCGTCCTTTCGCGTCGGTTTTGGCGGAAATTTTGTAGAGAAGGCGCTCCGCCTCATCGGTTGTCCGGACCGAAACTTCGTTGGCGATCGTATAGTCGAATGTATATATCTCCGTTCCGTTGTCTTTATAGGAGTATTCGTCGGTCGAGTGGTAGTTTTCGGTAATTCGGGCTACTCTGTTTTCTTCGTCGTAGTCGAATGATTGCGAGACGGTCGTCGTCGCTCCCTCTTCGCGGTTGTCTGTGAGTTTGTAATCCACCCGGGCGACGTATTTGTAATCGGTCGGAGGCGTGTCTGGATCATCTGGATCATTTGGATTGTCCGGATTGTCTGAACCGTGTCCCTTTTGTTCGATTTCGATGGCGATGCGGTAAGAGCCGCAGACGATCGTGATTTTGGCGAAGCGCGATTCGGAAGAGCTGTTGGATTCGAGGATTTCGATGGTGATCTGCGCTTTGCCGGCATCGCCGCTGTAGGCGGACAGACGGAGCCACGAAGGTTCCGTGCGCGTCGTCTCTTCGAGGGTTGCAGTCCATGCTTCCGCTGCCGTGAACGAAATGGTTTTCGGAGCGGTTTGATCAGCGTCAAAGATTTGCTCCAGTAAAGAGCTGTCGATCAGGATGGAAGAAAGCCCCCCCCCTCCTCGGGAGATTCGGTGCAGGCTCCGAGCATGACGAATGCCAGCAGAGCTGCGAATAGTTTTACGTGTTTCATTGTTTAGGAATTTAAGTGATATTAAGTGTTTGGTTCAATGCCGTATGACAGGAACGGTTGCTGCGTGGTCCGTTAGTTCTTGTTTTTGAAGTAAAGCTCCAGCAATTCGTGCGCCGCGACGAACGAGCTGACTTTGGCGTCGAGCACTTTTTGCTCGAGCTCCGTGATGCGGGGTTCGATCTGCGGGTTGTGGTAGAAGCTGTTCTTCAACACCTCGTCGATGGTTTCGTACATCCAATACTTGTTCTGACGGTTGCGGTTGTGCGTGAAGTATCCGTTCGCCTGAATGAAGTCGAGGAACTCTTCGACGCCTTTCCACACCTCCTCGAGTCCCGTTTTTGTGTATGCCGAGCAGGTATATACTTTCGGACGCCAACCCGATTCCGGGACCGGGAAAAGACGCAGCGCACCCTGATATTGCGTTTTGGCCAGTTCGGCTTTGTGGATGTTCTCGCCGTCGGCCTTGGTGATGACCATCATATCGGCCATCTCCATAATGCCGCGCTTGATGCCCTGCAATTCGTCGCCCGCACCGGAGATCTGGAGCATCATGAACATATCGACCATCGAATGTACGGCCGTTTCGGACTGTCCCACGCCGACCGTTTCGATGAAGATGACGTCGAATCCGGCAGCTTCGCACAGGATGATCGTTTCGCGGGTTTTGCGGGCTACGCCGCCGAGCGACCCGGCCGAAGGGGAGGGGCGGATGAAGACCTTGGGATTGGACGAGATGCTCTCCATGCGGGTCTTGTCGCCGAGGATCGAGCCTCCGCTGCGCTCCGACGAGGGGTCGATGGCCAGCACCGCGAGCTTGTGGCGCAGCGAGGTGACCATGTTGCCCACGGCCTCGATGAAGGTCGATTTGCCGGCTCCCGGGACGCCCGTGATGCCTATGCGGACCGATTTCCCGGCGTGCGGGAGGCACGCTTCGATGATCTCCTGCGCCTGTGCATAGTGGTCGGGGTTCGACGATTCGACGAGCGTGATGGCCTGCGAGAGGGTGGTGATGTTGCCCGCGAGAATGCCCTCGACGTACTCTCCGGTGGAGAGCGCGCGCTTCTTGCGCCGCTTGAAGTAAGGGCTTACTATCGGTTGTTCTTCAACGCCTTGCGTGACGTTGAGGGCTGTGTCGTGATGCGTGTCTGCGTACTCTTTTTCGTAATGGTCTATCCTGGTGAACGACATGGTGTGTCAGCGTGTTGATTGTTCGATCAGTTTTTCGTTGATTTGCAGGGAATTGCCCATCCATAGGGTGCGGTTCTTGGCGTCGGTCAGCACGCCGAACGGCAGGTAGCTGACGCCGAACGCCGTGAAACTCTTTTCGGCGTTGAGGCCCACGGAGATCCGTTCCGAGAGGTAGGGGCGCAGCAGCGGGGCTATTTTCGCGGGGTCCTCCTTCGTCACGACGATCACGCGCAGTTTGGTACCCGATTTGCCCGTGATTTCCTTCAGGCGTTCGAGCGAGGTTTTGCACGCGGGATTCGTCGAATGGAAAAATTCGATGTAGGTCGTCGGGGCCGGTTCGGGCTGGCGGTTGTCGAGCCACGTCTGGATTTTGAGTTCGGGAACGCGTTCGCCGAGGGCGATGTTCTGGGCCGTGGCTCCCGCGGATGCGAAACCTGCGGCCAACAGCCATATAAGCAGCACTTTCTTCATAAGAGAGCCTTGTTTTATTCGATAAAGATA
>OLGA01001784.1_pt1 | contig 16357 bp, 15 predicted proteins | sample 1604881 | NCBI WGS metagenome assembly OLGA01 (sample SAMEA3888896, study PRJEB22519) | human gut metagenome | biome: human gut; feature: human-associated habitat; material: faeces | place: Denmark | collected 2009
CAGCCAAAAAACCAGCTTGTCAGAAACGCCTGCCGTTGTACCATCATCATGTTCCACGGGGTTTGCTTTCAGATACGCCACAAACTCCTTCAGCGTTTGTACTGTCACAATGATAATAAAAGCCATGAACAACCCAATGATTACACGCGCATACTCCACAGAGTCCACGATTTGCAGAGGATCATTTTCCGACTCAATCAGCGTGATGCCAAATGCCATCGCTATCACAAACAAGAAACCCATGAACATTAATTCTACGATATAGTTCTTTTTCTTCATATAACACTCCTATCCTAAAACAAGTTGGATACCGCTCAGGCTGTCATATTATTTCGCAAGCAGAGCGTTTCTCATCCAAATGAGCTGTACTTGTATTAGATAATTCTTGAAAGGCAGGGGGCAGCAATCTCTTCCGCCCCCTGCTCCCCCTTTGCAAGCAGCTTAACTCAAAGTTAAGAATTATGCAGATGATGAACTTTCAACTGAGAAGTGTACGTTTATCCCATCTGCTCAGCGATCTTGTTCATGGTGACGGCTTCAGCTTCGAATGCGGCCAGAGCCTCGTCAGCAGGCAACCATTTGGGAGTGATACCCTGAGCAGCCATAGCTTCAGCGAACTCACTGCTGGTGACGATAGTTTCAAATACCTCTTCAATAGCGTTAAACACATCATCAGGAGTTTCCTTGGGCAGGAAGCCAAAGAACCGCAGGTTGTATGTAGCGTCATAACCGGCAGACTTCCAAGAAGGAATTTCCTTACCGCCCACAATAATGGTATCCTCGGCACTGCCGCCCAAGCACTTCAGCTCGCCAGCCTTCACATACTCTTCCATGGCATTGCCCTGTGCAATCACGATATCGGCCGTACCGCCGATGACCTGGACCACAGAGTCACTGTCGCCCTTGGTCAGGCAAGGAACGATCTCGCTGGGATCAATACCGGCTGCATTGTAGAACACATAGGATGCAAAATGAGTATTGCCGCCCTGGCCTGCCCAAGTCCACTTATACTTGCCAGGATTCTTATGAATCTCTTCCACCAAGCCCTTCAGGTCATCAGCGGGGAAATCACTGCGGACGCCGATAGCCAGAGGCGTTTCATAAATCTGACCAATCATCCGGAAGGAGTCATAAGTAAAGTCCTGCTTACCCAGCGCATAACCATTGATCATGGCATTGTGATGCATCAGAATGGTGTAGCCGTCCGGATCAGCATACAGAACTTCTTCCTGCCCTTCCAGAGTTGCAGCATTGGGCATACAAACCACAATGAACGGGTTTTTCATCAGCCCCAACTTCTCAGAAACGTCCTTTATAACCAAGGAGACCTTGTGAGAGCCGCCACCTTCGCCATAAGGAACGATCAGGCGAACTTCGCGCTCCGGCCATTTGGTGTTTTTCTCAGTGGATGCAGGAGTATCGGTTGTGGAAGTCTTGTCAGTGGGAGACGATGCTTCTTTCTTGCCTCCGCAGGCCGTCAAGGAGAGTGCCATCGCTAAAGTCAAAATCATAGCAAGGAACTTTTTCATCAATCTTTTCTCCTTTTTAATTATTTGTACACCCGAAGTCATATAAGTCCTGAATTTCCGAGACAGTTGCGCACTTCGTTTTACGCCCGTCTGGAATCCCAAACGGCGGGATTCGCCAATCCCCAAGGCTTCTTGCCTTCAAAGAGAACGCCAACGACCTGCTCGGCAGCGCCGACAGCCATGTTAACATTGCCCTCCTTGGTCAACGCAGCAGTATGGGGCGTTGCCACCACATTTTCCAGCGTGAACAAGGGGTTGTTTGGATCGGGGGGTTCGCAAGCAGTGACGTCCAGGCCGGCACCAGCCAGATGTCCGTTCTTCAATGCAGCATACAGGGCAGGCTCATCTACCAAAGAACCGCGAGCAGTGTTGATCAGAATTGCCCCCTCCCGCATCAGGGAGATAGCGCGCTCGCCGATCATACCGACCTCGGAACCCGGTGCATGCAAGGTGATAATATCGCTGTTAGCCAGCAGCTCGTCCATATCGGTGGTCAGACGGCCATCCAAATTCATGGACTCAAAACGTTCCTGCGGCACATAGGGGTCATAACCAATAATGGTAGCACCGAAGCCGCGGGTAACGATTTCCGCCACACGGCGACCGATATTGCCCAGGCCGAAAACACCAATCGTCTTGCCTTTCAATTCGCTGTTCATGACACCCAAACGGCACTGATAATCTTTTTCGATCATCAGCTTACGACTGAGGATGCAGTTCTTCTTCATCACGTCCAGCATCAGGCTGACAGCCTGCTCGGCAACGGCATTTGCGTTGGCACCAGGCGTAAAGGCTACAGGGATACCAGCCTTGCTGGCGGCGTCCACATCAATAGTCTCCAAGCCCACGCCATGACGGCTGATGACCTTGCAGTTGATTGCCTTTTCAATAACAGGTGCAGTCAACTTTACCATGCCGCGGACGATGATAGCATCATAATTGGCCGCTACGGCAGCCAAGCTCTCCTCAGAGGTATCCGTGGGAATATCCACCTGCAGACCAGCGTCAGCCAAGATCTTCATGCCGGTGTCGTCCATTTTCTGCAGCAACAGTACTTTCATTCTGCGACTCCCTTCACTTCATTGCGCGGACAGCTTCAACACCGCCGCTAAAAGCCTTGCGGTTGATCTCCTCCGTTCCCTTGGGAACGCGGGTGAGGATCTCTTCGATCATGTTCTCATTCTTGATGAGCTTGGTGTATTCGCAGATGACGCCCAGAGCAGTCACATTAGCCAGCATGGTCTTACCGGTCTCATTTTTGCTGATCTCGGTGATGGGGATCTTGACAATAGTGCAATCGCGGCCATCCAGAGCGCTCATATCTTCCACAAACACAGTATCCACAAACACGATGCCGCCATCCTTGATGCGAGGTGCATACTTATTGAATGCGGCCTGAGACATCGCCAAAACGATATCGGGCACGTTGACCTTCGCATAGTTGATATCGCTGTCATCGCTGACGATGACTTCGGAGCAGCATTCGCCGCCACGGGCGGCAATGCCGTACACCTGATCCTGAGTAGCGTTGATACCTTCCTGCACAACGGCGGCCTCTGCAAGCAGAATACCGGCCAGGATCAGGCCCTGTCCGCCAAAGCCGCTGAGGATCACTTCATTTCTCATTACAACTTTCCTCCCTTAGTAGCCTGTGCCTTCTGGACCATCTCATGGTAGACCTCATCAAAGGGCTTGCGGTCAGTGCGGTGCAGCAGCTCGCCGATAACGATCTTACCTTCCAGATCTTCTTTGGTCATGGTCTCAGCCTGCTCAACGGTAACAGCCATTTCCTTCTGCTTCATCAGCATATCATACGGGCTACCCATCTTGTTGCGCTTACCAAAGTTGGTGGGGCACTGGGCGATAACTTCCACAAAACTGAAGCCCTTGTGACGAATGGCGTTTTCGATTAGCTTCTGTGTCAGATTGATGTGGTAAGTAGTAGAACGAGCTACATAAGTGGCACCGGCAGCCTTTACCAGCTCGCATACATCGAACGGATACTCAAAGGTGCTGTACTGAGCGGTAGACGCCTTGCTGGGATAGGGAGTCATCGGGGAATACTGGCCTCCAGTCATGCCGTAGATCTGATTGTTGATCATCACAACCGTCAGGTCGATATTACGGCGGGCGGTGTGGATCAAGTGGTTACCGCCGATACCCGCGCAGTCACCGTCACCAGTAGCAACCAGAACATCCATCTCAGGCTTCATCATCTTAAAACCGGTAGCATAGGCCAGCGCACGACCGTGGGCGGTCTGAAAAGTGTGGAAGTCCATGATGTTGTTGAAACGAGCGGAGCAGCCAATACCCGTAATCAGGGCGGTATTGTCCTTTTCCAAACCGCAGGCATCGATGGCGCGGATCATAGCACCAGCAATAGTACCGTCACCACAGCCGGGGCACCAAATATGAGGCAGCTTGTCCTGCCGGATATAATCTTTTACATTTGTCATGCTTACATCTCCCTCACTTTTTCGATAATCTGCTGCGGGGTGATTTCCGCACCATCAAAGCGGTTCAGACCTTCCACAGGCTTATTAGTTGCCAGTCTTACCTGATCGATCAATTGACCCAAGTTCATCTCAGGCATCAGGACCTTGTTGGCCTTTTCGGCATACTCTGCAACGACCTTCTTGGGGAAAGGCCACAGGGACTGCAGCTGCAGCACGCCGACCTTGCCGCCCTCAGCATTCATTGCGTTAGCGGCATCCTTTGCGGCGCGGGTCACGCAACCATAAGCAACGATCAAGGTGTCATAATCCTCAGCGCCAAAGAACTTATAAGTGGTAATCTCATCCTCATAGTTCTCCAGCTTCTTATGCAGCCGAGTCAGCAGTTTGGCAGCCACGGCGTTGTTGGTATCTGCGGGGAAGCCCTTTTCCGTATGCACGTTACTGCACATATGATAACGATAGGCAGTACCGCGTTCAGCAAAGCAAGGAACACCGTCCTCGTCAGCCTCAAAAGGTGCATACTCATCGGGAGACTTGGTGGTCATCTTGCGATTGATGATCTTCACGGTAGAGGGATCAGGCAGGTCGATGCGCTCACGCAGATGGCCCACGATAGCATCAGAAAGGATGATAACGGGTTGACGAACCAGTTCAGCCAGATTGAATGCCTTGATCGCCAGTTCATAGCACTCGGTAACGGTAGCGGGGCTCAAAACGATAATGGGGTGATCGCCGTGGCAACCCCAGCGAGCCTGCATGACATCCATCTGAGAGGGCAGGGTAGACATACCAGAGGCGGGACCACCACGCATAACGTCAACGATGACCACGGGAATTTCCATCATGGAAGCAATGCCAATACCTTCTTGCTTCAGAGAGAAGCCGGGACCAGCAGTAGAAGTCAGGCACTTTGCTCCAGCCATAGAAGCGCCAATAGCAGCGCCCATACTAGCGATCTCATCTTCCATCTGCAGGAACACACCGCCAACCAGGGGCAGGCGAACAGACATACCTTCGGTAATCTCACTTGCAGGAGTAATGGGATAGCCTGCGAAGAAGCGAGCACCCGCAACGATGGCGCCTTCTACCAGCGCGTCGTTTCCCTGCATGAAACGTACAGTCGTATTGCTCATATTACTTTACTTCCTCCACTTCAATTGCAAAATCGGGGCAACGCAATTCGCACTGGCCGCAACCAACGCAGTTTTCCGGATGATCGACGCTGAGTTTGCCATTTACAGCGATGCTCAGCACCTGCTTCTTGCAAAAGCCGACGCAAATGCCGCAGCCCTTGCACCAAGCCTCCTGCACATGAAGTTTGAACGTTTTCTTTTCCAAGCTTCTCATTCCTTTCCTCTGAAAAAATTTATGGTCAACATTACTTGGCAATAATCAGCAGCCCTTGAATTCCGGTGTCCGTTTTTCCAAGAAGGCGGAAACAGCTTCGTTTTTATCCTCGGTATCCCACAGTTCACCGATGGCCGCGGCCTCCTGATCGATGGTATCCTGCATCAACTGCTCGGAAGCAGCCACCAGAACTTCCTTTGCCTTACGCAGCGCCACGGGAGGCTTGGCCGCGATTTTCTCTGCCAAAGCCATACAGCGAGGCATCAGCTCCTCAGCGGGAACCACTTCATCCACGATACCTGCGTGATATGCCTGTTCTGCAGTGATGTTTTCGCCTGAGTAAACCAGCTTTCTCATCGTACCAGACTGACCCATAGATGCAGCATAGGGGATTGCGCCAATGATACCCATGTTAATCTCGCTCAGACTCAGTTTGGCCTTCTCTGCGGCGATACGGATATCGCACACCAGCGCTAATGCACACCCTCCGCCCAAAGCCAATCCATTGATCGCACAGATCACCGGCTTTGGGAAGTGGCGGATATACTCGCGGACCCCTGCGTTTTTCTTCGTATAAACCATGCCGGTTCTGCTGTTAAACTTGAGGAACTCGCGGACATCCGCGCCGGCCACGAACGCCTTTTCGCCCGCACCGGTCATGATGACCACACGGACTTCATCATCAATGGCAAAGTCATGCATGATTTCATACAGCTCAAAATATGCCCGGGAATCCAGTGCATTGACCGGGGGACGATCAAAGGTCACAATGCCGATATTTCCCTGTTTACTTGCTAATACAGTTGCCATACCTATTCTCCTTCCTGGTTTCCAAAAACTGGCACGTTGTCAGTAATTGTATTTCTGAATAGTATGTTAAAAAAAAATACCCGAAAAGTCTTTATCTTGCTTTTTACAATTGTTGTACTATATTTCACTTTTCTTTCCTATATAGGGCAATCAGCTTCATTTCACGTGCAGCGGCATACCCGCCTTCAGAATCGAACACATATGCAAGAAAAGGGCCTGTTGCAAAATAGGCTCACAAAGGACGCGGGGGCAAAAGGTCAGAGAAAGACCTTTTGCCCCTGCGTTTGTTTGTACAAGCTGCTATAATGAAAAGGTCAAGCCAAATAAGAAAAAAGCAAAAGGCTACAACCCTAACGGGAGGAAAATCTCAGGAAAGAACTGTAAGAAAAATACAAAGCGGAATACACAATGTACCATCTCCTGAAATTATTTGCTCGATTTCCCGAATAGAATCAAAAATATAAAAATCACATTGAAACAAAAAAGATATCCTTCAAATGTCATCAAATAGATCCCCAGCCATGAGCGAAAACGCAAAAAACGCAGTAATTGCAATGCCCTCCGGCCATGGCTGAAACCGAAAAACACTCCATTGATATAGAAAGCGGAGCCCCTTTTTGGTAAAATCGACTTGAAAGAAAACCAACCAGAAAGGTCCTGACTGCTATCTACCGACAGGAAATCATCCAGAATTCCAAGCCCTTTGCCAAGGATATATTTAACCCAGAAAAGCAACAAAGCGGATCCTGGCTGCGCCCTCGGCGTCCATTCGGCTTCCAACCAGCACAATGAGCGGCGATATGAGTTCTGCTAGAGATACCGAAAATGGTCTGACATGCTCCAACTTTGGCAACAGACGAATGTGCCCATAGTCATGCTTGTCCGTTGGCCTGATATATAGCCATTAGGTCGCACCAAACAGCCTCACGTATTTACGGATAGCCTGTCTTCTTCGGTTCCAATTTCCTGTGGCAACTCCCAACACGGCCGTCTGCGTTCTCGGCTGCATTTTTATCCGCGGAATATCATTTTTCCCCTTTCGCGTCATGACCGAAAGACTGCAGTCATCCCGTGTGTGTGGAGATTCGGTATGCTCCAGTACAACCTGCAGAAACGTTTCCGATGCCTTTGCTTCCAACAGTTCTGCCCGTTGGAACAGTCTGCCGATAAGAGGCGCGGCAGCCGCTTTCTTCTTCTGATAGAGAGCCACCTCGCAGCCATCAGACATCAGGGAAAATCCCTCTAGATCAGGCTGTTTTCCACGCAGTACTTTTACTTTTTGCAAAGCACTTCTGGCGGTGACGAATGTTGTGGTATTGGCAAATTCCCCATTCTGAGGATGGGATGCTACCAGCAGTTTTCCATTTTTCTGGTAGGCAATAACACCGTCCCCAACGTGTGCCAGAAGATACTCATCTCCGCGGACAGCGACAGCAAGTAGCGTACACTTGCCCAACTATTACTTTTTTATTATAATGTGTGCGTAGAAAAATTGCTGCTCTAAAATCCTGTAAGCGCTGCAAAGGGCTTATTATGAATTTGCCGGTATGCTGTGGTTTGTGCTATACTTTTACACACAGAGGGAATGGTTTTTTCTTCCAGATGTTAAAAAAACAAGCAGCCATTATGCGTTTTATTGAGACGACAAGGAAAACTTACGCTGGATCAACAATCATGTGGCCTGTACGATAACGATATGGTTAAAAGTGGATACCGGCTATAAAAAGTGTGCAGATGAAGAACAGGAGGCATATCGTGAAAATTTTACGAAAAATATATAGCTTTTTGCCTGGTATGTAAATATTGTGCAAAAAATACTTGATATGAGACAAAGACAATCAGAAAAAAATTCAGTAAACTATGTTTAGATCGGTTGATTCCTACAATGAACGCTGATGAAACTGTTGCTTTGCGGTGCATTTTGACAGATTTGATGTCTGTTAGTAATAAAAGAAGAATCTTATGGAAGAAAGAGAAGGAGAACACACAATGAAAAACATCTTTGCAACTCTGCTAACTCTGTGCATAGTCCTCTCCCTGGCCGCTTGTGGCGGCACCAAAACGGAAACCACTCCCGCCAGTTCCGGCAACGATGCCCAAATCGAAGGCGCCACCACGTCCGAAGTTAATTGGCCTGGCAATGCAACCATTAACGTTGTTGTTCCTTACGGCGCTGGCGGTGACACCGACTTCAACGCGCGTCTGATCTTTGAGAAGGTTCAGGCAAAGCTGGGCGGCAACTTCATCGTTCAGAACATCACCGGTAACTCTGGCGCTGTTGGTGCCCAGACTGTTCTGGATGCCGCTCCCGACGGCAAGACTTTACTGGTCTACCATACCGCTCTGTTGATCAACGAGGCTACCGGCCTGGCCCCCTTTGGCTACAAGGACTTCGACATGGTCTGCATTGCTGCTAATAAGGATAACGGCTGCTTCTTCATGCGCGGCGACAATAAGTATGGCATCACCGATTACAACAGCCTGAAGGCATACACCGAGGCTCATCCCGGCGAGCTGACTGTTACTTACCAGGCCGGCGGTACGTCTCACTTGGGCACAAAGCTGTTTGTTGACTCCGGCATTGACGCCACCATGGTCGATATCGGCGGTAAGAGCGAGCAGCTGGCCGCTCTGTTGGGCGATCAGGTCGACATTGCTTGCCTGACTTACGCTGCTGCCAAGGAGTATGTTGATTCCGGCGAATTCATCGCTATTGGCTACTTTGGTCCCGAAAACCCCAATGTCGATTCCACGAAGTATCCCGCACTGCTGACCTATGGCCTGTATGATGACTGGGCAATGAACTACAGCGTTTTCGCTCCCAAGGGCACTGATCCCGCTATCATCAAGCTGCTGTCTGAGACCATTGGCGATATCGTTGCCAACGATGCTGACTATGCTCAGCGCATCGCCGAGGCATATTATCAGACTCCCACCTATTATGACGGTCCCGAAGGCGTTGAGATCTTTGCCAAGCAGGCTGAGATCCTGACTCCCTATGTGGACGAGTTGAAAGGCTAATTTAGTCAATTTTCTGATTAAATCTGAAAATCGAACGAACCTAGCAGAGAAACACCCGCCTCTGTTCTGGCAGAGGCGGGTGTTATAATATGAAAGGTGGTATAAAATGGGTTCTCTTAGAAACAAACATAAAGCAAACCTGATCTGCGGCCTGGTTTATATGGGTATTGCCATTGCCGTGGCGTTGTATGCTCAGACGATCCCCGTTGGTACGCTGAATTTTGACGGCGTCAACTCCCGAACATTCCCTCTGATCTGCGCCGCTGCTGTTGCGCTGCTGGCTGGCTGCCTGATCTGGCAGGGCATCCACGGTATGCGTAAAGCTCCCAAGCCTACGACGGAAGAACTAGCTGCTGAAAAGGAAAGCCGCAAAAAGCTGATCGACGTAGTGCTCACCATTGCTCTGGTGGCCTTGAATATTTGGCTGTTGAAGCCGGCTGGATACCTCATTGTTACGCCGATATTCCTGTTTTCTCTGATCATGCTGGTAACACCTAAGGAAGTGCGTAAACCTGTGAAATTTGCCATTATTTCCATAGTGACAGCTGTTGCAACATATCTCGTTTTCCGCTATGTATTCTCCGTGCAGCTCCCCATGGGCATTCTTGGTTAAAAGGAGGGTAAGAACATGAGCACTATTTTGGCTGGTATGATGTCTGTCTGCACACCCATGGCATTGGGCTTGATGCTATGCGGCGTTGTCTTGGGTATTGTGTTCGGTGCCCTGCCTGGTTTGAGCGCCACCACCGGTATTGCACTCTGCCTTCCCCTGACCTTTAAGCTGAGTCCTGTGGACTCTATTGCCCTGCTGATCGGTATTTATGTGGGCGGTATCTCCGGTTCCCTGATTTCTGCTATTCTAATCAACGTCCCCGGTACGGCAGCCTCTGTTGCCACTTGCTTTGACGGCCATCCCATGGCCCAGCAGGGTAAGGCGGGCAATGCGTTGGGCATCGGCTTGATGGCTTCCTTTATCGGCACGTTGCTGTCTTTTATCGCTCTGGTCACGATTGCTCCCACCCTGGCACAAATCACTATCAAATTTACACCTTTTGAATATTTCGCCATCGTTTTATTTTCACTGACATTGATCGGTACACTGATTTCCGGTTCTGTGGTCAAGGGCCTGCTGGCTGGTATTACCGGCGTTTTGCTAGGTTGCGTGGGCGTTGCTCCCGGCACTGGCACTCTGCGCTTTACTTTTAATGTAGTCGAATTGTCTGCTGGTCTGTCTCAGACTCCCGGCATGGTTGGTGTGTTTGCTTTGGGTGCCCAGTTGGGTATCATCAGCAAAGGCTTTAAGGCCCATGAGGATGAGGTTCAGCAGTGCAAGCTGAAGGGTTTCGGCATGCCTCTGGCTGACTGGATCAAGCAGATTCCCAATATTATCCGTTCTGCACTGCTGGGCATCGGTATCGGGATTCTGCCCGGTATTGGTGGTGGTACTTCTAACCTGATTGCCTATGGTGTTGCTAAGAGCTGCAGCAAGTATCCTGAGAAGTTCGGCACTGGTATCCCTGATGGAATTGTCGCTTCCGAGACCTCCAATAACGCCTCAGTTGGCGGCGCACTGATCCCCCTGCTGACGGTCGGTATTCCCGGCGATACGGTCACTGCTATGCTGTTGGGTGCTCTGACCATCCAAGGTCTGACTCCTGGACCGCTGCTGTTCAACACCAACGGAGTTTTTGTTTACGGCCTGTTCACTGCTGTGTTGATCTCCACGATCATGATGATCATTGTGGAGTATTCCGGTATGCGTGCCGTGGTGAAAATTTTGGGCGCCCCTCGCTATATCCTGCTGCCTGTGATCCTGGTCATTTGCATGGCTGGTATCTTCACGTGCAATAACCGAGTTTTCGACCTGTGGATCATGCTGTTCTTCGGCATTATTGCATTCATTATGTCCCGCTATGGTTTCCCCACCGCTCCTATGATCCTGGGTTTCATTCTGGGACCTTATCTGGAGACTTACATGGTGCGTGCCAACCAACTGGGGCGCGGTAGCCTGATGCCCATTTTCCAGCGTCCGATCGCTATGGGATTCCTAATCGTTATGGCAGCATTCGTTGTTTTCCAGATTTATACCAATGTTAAGAAGATGAAGGCTGGCAATGACAACCCCATTGAGGATGTGGATGACTGATTTTGATTGATGACTGGCTGTGGACTGCGGTATTGTCGGATCTTCCGGCAATACCGCGTCCAAACATTAAAACTGAATTGAGTTAAGGAGATGGTTTTGTGACCTTGCAGGAACCTCGTAAGCTCACCGACTGTGGCTGTTTCCCCACGCCTCTTCACCGCCTGAACCGGTTGAGCAAGGAGTTGGGATGCAATATTTTTCTCAAACGTGATGATTTGACCGGCATAGGCTTTTCTGGTAATAAGATCCGTAAACTACAGTATTTGGTGCAGGATGCCATTGACCAAGGTTGCACAACGCTGATGACGTTCGGCGGCGTTCAGTCCAACCACGCCCGCCAGACGGCTGCGGTTGCTGCCAGATATGGACTGAAGTCTGTACTGATTGCAAATTTGAAGGAGGAGAATCCTCCCGAGCAGCTCAGTGGAAACCTGCTGCTAGATGCTATTTTGGAGTGCGATGTGGTATTTATGGACGTCACACAGATCCCAAAAAACGCAGTGGGCAAGACTTCCGATGAAGTAGAGGCGGAGACTGATCATCTGCGTAGACAAGTGGCCGACAAAGTGATCGCAGAGTACGAAGCCCGCGGTGAAAAGGTATATGAGATCCCCGCAGGTGGAAGCACGCCGTTGGGCTGTATGGGATATTTCTATGCGGTGCCAGAGATCGTAAGCCAGATGGATGCCATGGGGGAAAAGATCGATTATGTTGTTTGCCCCAGCGGCTCCAAGGGTACCTTTGCAGGTCTGTGGGCCGGCGCGAAGTATTTCAATGCTCCCTTTACGGTAATTGGTTCTAGCGTTAGTGCGCACAGTGACGGCTATCGTCGGAAGGTCAGCGGGCTTATCGATGACATCAGCGATACCTATGGCTTGGATATCCATGCGGATTCGAATGAACTGAAGATCTACTGCTCAGAATACGCAGGTATTGGCTATGATGTGCCGGATCCCGTGACATTTGAAACGATTCATCGTCTGGCGATGACGGAGGGTCTGTTTGTAGATCCCTGTTACAGTGGTAAGGGGTTTACGGCCTTGATAAAGCTGATTGAAAACGGAACGATCCCCACAGGCTCTAATGTGCTGTTTATTCACACTGGCGGACTACCTGCACTTTACAGTGCCCAGCATCTTGCTCAGTTTAACCATGACTATTGGGTTGGAAAGCCCCATCGGGTGATTCGCCCCGACGAAGTGTAAATAACGATTTTTGGGGAGTGAAACAAATAGTATGATTTATGATTTTGACCGTGTGATCGACCGCAGAGGAACTAACTGCTCCAAGTGGGATAATGTGGGAGGCCGGATCGGCAATCCCGATGCGCTGCCCATGTGGGTCGCAGATATGGATTTTCCGGCTCCAAAGCCTGTGATGGATGCTGTGTGCAAGCTGGCCAATTCCGGCATCTATGGATATTCTTATCTGCCTCCCGCATTTAAGGAGGCGACGGTTCGCTGGATGAAGCTGCGTCATGGTTGGGACATCGCGAATGCCGGTGTTGACTATGTTTGCAGTATTCTGCCGGTCTTATTCACTGCTACCCAAGTGTTCAGTAATCCCGGTGACTTTGTCATTCTGCAACAGCCGGTTTACTATCCGTTTATGCAGGCGGTGGAGAACCAAGGGCGCGTGATTAGCAATAACGAACTGAACTTGGTGGATGGGCACTATGAGATTGACTTTGTGGATCTGGAGAAGCGCGCAGCCGATCCAAGAGCTAAGATCATGTTCCTGTGTAACCCCCACAATCCTGTGGGGCGTGTGTACACACGGGAAGAGTTGGAGAAAATCGGTGAGATCTGCTGCCGGAACCATGTGCTGATCGTCAGCGATGAGGTCCATTCCGATTTTGTCTATCCCGGCCATAAGCATATTCCTATGGCTTCTGTTTCTAAGGAGATTGCAGATAATACCATTACGGCGATCGCTCCCAGCAAGACTTTCAATACTGCTGGTTTGCGTGCCGCAGCCATGATTACCTTTAATAAGGAACTGCGTGACCGAATGACCCTCGTTCTTCAGAATAACCGCTGCGTTTCAATTTCTTCCTTCGGCTTGGAGGCATACATCGCAGCCTATTCCGCTGGCGAAGAGTATGTGGATCAACTGCTGACCTATTTACAGGGGAATATCCACTATCTGGATGAAACGTTGAAAACGACTATGCCAAAAATCAAACTTATCCAGCCGGAGGGAACATACCTTATGTGGCTGGATTGCCGGGAATTGGGTCTGGACAATGTTGCGCTGGATGATTTCATTACCAATCAGGCGGCTGTGGGTCTGGATAAAGGCTTCTGGTTTGGCGATCATGCTGGCTCCGGTTTTATGCGCATGAATGTGGCCTGTCCGAGAGCTATTTTGGAAGAAGCAATGAAGCGCCTACAGCAGGCCTACAAAGCGTTGGCTTAAGTGCTGTAATCTGCCTTGCTTCTCTCCCTACATAAAAAACAACCTCGTTCGGAACCATCCGAACGAGGTTGTTTTTTTGTATACTTTGCATGGTGTATATCGATTCCAAAAGGTGTATAATAATCAAAATAAATTATATTTTGAAGCTTTTATGATAAAATGAGAGAAAACGGAGGGGGATACCAATGAAAGCAAAACTTCTCCATATTTTTATGATGGATTTTTCAAGAGGCTGGGGTGTGCGGGAGCATAGCCATGCTTTTTATCAGATCTGGTATATCCTGGCCGGCCAAGCGGAGTATTTGCTGGATGGAAAGCGGGTGACCATTCATGCAAATGACATGGTTTTTATGCCACCAGGCATTTCCCATGAGTTGCCGGTGATGCAAGACGGATTGCTTCGTTACGTTGATATCAAATTTCGGATTGATGATGAACAACTGCAGAAAGAATGTACCAAACTTCCGCTGATCATGCAGTTGGATAATAAAGAGATCCATGATGCTATCATTAAGTGCCGAGAGTGCTGGTATGAGTCGGATCAGTACAGCTTCGAAATTTCAAAACTCCTGTTTGAGCAGGTGCTGCTGCTGATTTTGAAAGAACGCTTGGATACGAAAAAGACACCGCTTTGGTTGCCTACCATCAAGGGAGCGGAAGATTTGAGCGGTGTGGCAGCGGAAATTGCTGATTATATCGATATCCATTATGCGGAAGAATTTTCCCTGGAAAAGATGGCCGGTATTTTCCGATACAACAAGGCGTATCTGTGCAAACGCTTTAAGGAAGCCACGGGGATGACCATTGTCAACTATTTAAATTATGTTCGTATAGTCCGGGCGTATGACTTGATTTGCTACACTTCGGATTCTATCTCGAACATCAGCCTGACAGTCGGTTTTTCCAGTGTACATTATTTTACACGACTTTTTAAGAAAATCTGTGGTGTTCCACCTGGGGGAATCCGGGATATGCAGAAGGACTCGGTGCTCCGGGATACCCGACTGCACGGCAATTTCAGTTATCGTTATTATGAACCTCAACAAGATACTAAAGCGCCAGAAAAAGATGCTGATATCGAATAATGGACAGCTAAATCAAAGGCGGGAAGCAACTTGGCGCTGATACCATACAGATCAAAACCTCCTATGCGGAAGAAAAGTCTTCCGCATAGGAGATTTTTTCTACGTTCACGCAAAAAGACTGCACAAATCGCCTTCTGGTCCGTAGGTTGTCTCAAGCACAAATCGGAGTCATTTCGGCTCCGATTTCTGATTTTACCACCATTCATTCGGCGGATTTTCCGTTGTTCCCGACTGGTTCTGCCTGCTTTTTTCGTGTTCTGGGTCAAAAGTGGGTCAGGCACAATTCTGTAATAGAAAATCCAATCGTAAATATTGAGTCAGTCATTTGCACCGAAGGCGATTATTGTATTAACAAAAGCCTCATCAAATACTTGATTGCTTGTTCTTTATCATAAATTTTTCCTTTCACAGCCGACCGCTGCCACATAAGGAACAGCGTATTGCTGTAATGGTCGACAAGCAGTTCATTCAACATATCCTTTTACTGAGCATCCGGGCAATCCTTGAATATCCGCCGCATCTGGCTGTTCAGAAGAGTCGGTTTTCTTATATGGCAGCTTAGCGGTCTGCCCTGCCATTCGTATGGCTTATCGTTTAGCGCACAGCGAGCCGATGCTCGATATCACCGTGCAGGAGTTGTGCGATTACCGCCGCCAGCGGAATAAAAAACACGATGCCAATGATGCCGAACAGCTTTCCGCCCAGCAGGGTGGCCAACAGCGTCCACAATGGTGAGAGCCCTACGCTGCTACCGACCACATGGGGATAGATGAACTGATTCTCAATGAACTGCACCATTTGATAAACAATGAAACACAAAATTGCCTTTTCCGGTACAGCCATAAGCGTAAGCAGCACACCAATCAGGCAGGAGGCAAACGCACCAATATATGGAACAAAGGCAAACGCTGCGGTCAACACCGCTATCAGAGCCGCATAAGGAATGCGGAAGACCGAAAATGCGAGAAAGATCATTGTGCCGAGAATCAGCACCTCGATGCATTGGCCGGAAAAGAACTTTGTATAGGTGTCGTGCGTCAGTTTTGCAACGTGGCAGATGCGCTCTGCCGTTGGCTTCTTGAAGTAAGCGCACAGAAAACCACGGCATTGTCTGCCAAGCTCACGGCGGCCCAACACCGCAACACAGGCCATTGTCAGTACCAGACTCAGAGCATCAACTGTCTTTTCTTTCAGCCTTGGAAAGACACCTTTGAGCCGCCGTGCAATGCCAAGCTTCGGGACGCTGAGTATGAACGCCAGCAGCAGTCCTGAAAATACAGGTGAAAAAATGCCTGTAAAGGTGCGGAAAAAGCCTGCCACATCATTCAGATTCATCAGCGCCGCAAAAAAGCGTCACGCCGAAGGCACTACAAGAATCTGCTGTTTCAGCTGCTTATTCATAGATCTATCCCTCCATCTTTAAGACTTTCACCGGGGGGCGACACGCCCTTTCCAGCGCCTTTTTCTCTTCACTTTATTAATAATTATATTCGTTTACCGCCGGATCCATTTCAGAAGCTGAATCACCAGCATAGAGCCAAACGC
>OLGA01001789.1_pt1 | contig 16340 bp, 16 predicted proteins | sample 1604881 | NCBI WGS metagenome assembly OLGA01 (sample SAMEA3888896, study PRJEB22519) | human gut metagenome | biome: human gut; feature: human-associated habitat; material: faeces | place: Denmark | collected 2009
CCGTGCGTCGGGCATCCATCTGGTCATTGCGACGCAGCGTCCGTCCGCGGACGTCATCACGGGCCTGATGAAGGCCAATATCCCCTCGCGCATTGCGTTCGCCGTCGCCTCCGCGATGGAATCGCGCATCATTCTCGATACCGCGGGCGCGGAAAAGCTCGTCGGCAAGGGCGACATGCTCTATGCGCCGTTGGGGCAGGGAAAGCCCAAGCGTGTGCAGGGCTGCTTCATCACCGACGACGAGGTGCAGGAGGTCGTAACGTTCATCAAGCGCTCGAACACGGCGGAATATTCCGACGAGGTCATGGCCGAAATCGACAAGAAGGCCGCCGAGAGCGGCAAGGGCAGCAAGGACACGTCTGCATCGAATGTATCGGTCGACAGCGCCGACGACGGCGGAGACGAAATGCTCCCGGCCGCGGTCGATGTAATCCTGGAGACCGGGCAGGCCTCCGTTTCCATGCTCCAGCGCAGGCTGAAGCTCGGTTACGCGAGAGCTGCGCGCATCATGGATGAGATGGAAGAGCGCGGCATTGTCGGCCACTTCGAGGGCTCGAAGCCCCGGCAGCTGCTGATTACAAAAGAGCAGTGGCAGGCCATGCAGTCCGGCCAGCAGATGCAGATCCCGGAGGCGGACTACGACCCGCCCGTCGAAGAGGAGATCCCGTAATACTGAAATTCCGCGAATTTTCGCGTAATTTACCCATTGTGTTTGGAAAACGCATCAAACACAAACAGGTCGTTTCGATCAGAATCAGGCGGTTGGCTGAGGCTGAGCGATGCGACCGAAAAAAATGAGGCATTGCATCCGGACGAAGGTGCCGGAGCGAGAGCTGGAGGTACGTATGAAAAGCAAAAAACACACATCCGTTGTCCGTCTGACGTCGCTGGCGCTGCTTGCTGCGCTGGTGGTCGTCCTGCAAACCATCGCGACCGGTATCAAAATCGGCCCCGTGCCGATTTCCCTGACGCTGGTTCCCATCGTCGTGGGTGCGATCCTCTTTGGCCCGGGCGCAGGCGCGTTCCTTGGCGGTGTATTCGGTGTTGTCTGCCTGATCGCGGGCATTGCCGGAACCGACAAGTTTACAAACCTGCTTTGGGTGGCGAGCCCCTTCTGGCTGACGCTTGTCTGCGTCGGAAAGGCCGTGCTCTGCGGCTATGTCGCGGGACTCGTCTATAAGGCGCTTTCCAAAAACCAGACGCTCGGCTGCATCGTGGCTGCCATCTGCGCGCCGATTGTGAACACAGGTGTTTTCGCCGTTGGCATGCTCACAGTCTTCCGCTCCATTTTGCAGGACTTTGCGGGCGGAACGGACATCGTCTATTATTTCTTCGTCGCATTTATCGGCGTGAATTTCCTCGTGGAGCTCGGCGTGAACGCGGTTCTGAGCGCGGCCATCGCGCGGATCGTGAAGGCCGTCCAGAAATCGCACGGAGAAGCAAATTCGTAATTGGCAGAAGGGGGAGCGGAGCTTTCCGCTTCCCGCCTGTGCAAAGCATGGAGAATACATATGAGCAAACAAAAAATCCGCGCCGCCGTCTTCGATCTGGACGGAACGCTGCTGGACACCCTGTATGATCTCGCCGCGTGCGCGGACAAGGCGCTCTCTCACTGCGGCTTGCCGGGGCATACGATGGAAGAGTACCGGACGTATATCGGAAACGGCATTCCGAAGCTTGTAGCCAGAGCCGTCCCGCCCGGAACGAGCGAGGAGGATATCAAAAAGGTTCTGCGCTTCTATCTTGCCTATTACCCGGAGCACTGCGCCGAGCACACGCGGTTTTTCCCGGGTGTGGAAGAAACCATCCGGACGCTTCACGAGCGCGGCTATTTGCTCGCGGTACTGTCGAATAAGACAGAAGCAACAGCGAAAAAAATCATCGACCGCTATTTCCCGGATGCGCCGTTTCGCGTTGTCTGGGGCAACAATGGTGTAAGGCCGCTTAAGCCCGCGACGGATGCAGGATACTTGCTTCTGAGCGAGCTCGGCTGCGAGCCGGAGGAGGTCTTCTACGTCGGAGACGGCGATACGGATATGGAGTTTGCCAGCCGCATGGGCTTTTTTGCCGCCGGGGCAACCTGGGGCTACCGTCCGGCAGAGGTGCTGAAACGCTGCGGCGCGGACGCGCTGTTTTCGTCCATGGAAGAGATTCTTCCGTATCTTCCGTAGAGGGTTTTCAGAGACACCCGAAGAAACACAAACGCTGAAAGGGGAATGCATCATGCGCGAAGTAAAAAACCACATCGAGACCAATTGCGTTCAGGCGGGCTATACCCCGGGGTCGGGCGAGCCGCGCCAGATTCCGATCATCCAGTCGACCACGTTCAAATACGACACCTGCGAGGCCATGGGACAGCTCTTTGACCTCGAGGCTGAGGGGTATTTCTATTCGCGTCTGCAAAATCCGACCTGCGACATGGTAGCGGCGAAGATCTGCGCGCTCGAGGGCGGCACAGCGGCCATGCTGACGTCCTCCGGGCAGGCGGCAAACTTCTTTGCGCTCTTCAACATTGCCTCGAACGGCGATCATATTGTCGCGTCGTCCAGCATCTACGGCGGCACATTCAACCTCATTTCCGTCACGATGGCGAAAATGGGCGTGGAAGCGACGTTTGTCGCGCCGGACTGCTCGGAAGAGGAACTCGAAGCGGCGTTCCGCCCAAACACGAAGGCCGTCTTCGGCGAGACGATCGCAAACCCGGCGCTCACGGTTCTGGACATCGAGCGCTTCGCGCAGGCTGCGCACCGACACGGCGTGCCGCTCATCGTCGACAACACATTTGCGACGCCTATCAACTGCCGCCCGATCGAGTGGGGCGCGGACATTGTGACGCATTCGACGACCAAGTACATGGACGGCCACGCGGCGGCGCTCGGCGGCGCGATCGTCGACGGTGGAAACTTTGACTGGATGGCGCATGCAGACAAATTCCCCGGCCTCTGCACGCCGGACGAGAGCTACCACGGCGTAACGTATGCCGAGAAGTTCGGAAACGCGGGCGCGTTCATCACGAAATGCACCGCGCAGCTGATGCGGGACTTTGGCTCGATGCAGTCGCCGCAGAGCGCATTCTACTTGAATCTGGGACTCGAGAGCCTGCATGTGCGCATGCCGCGCCACTGCGAAAACGCGCAGGCGGTGGCAGAGTACCTTTCAAAGCACCCGAAGGTCGAAACGGTCCACTACTGCAGTCTTCCGACAGACCCCTACTATAAAACCGCGCAGAAGTATCTTCCGAACGGTTCGTGCGGCGTTGTGTGCTTTGAGCTGAAGGGCGGACGCGAAGCGGCGGGCGCATTCATGCGGGAATTAAAGCTTGCCGCGATCGAGACACATGTGGCCGACGCGAGGACGTGTTGCCTGAGCCCGGCTTCCACAACGCACCGGCAGATGACCGACGAGCAGCTGAAGGCCGCCGGTGTTCCGGCGGGACTCATTCGGCTGTCGTGCGGGTTAGAGAACAAGGAAGATCTGATTTCCGATATCGCGAACGCACTGGAGGCTATCCCAAATGCCGATTAAAATTCCCAATCAGCTCCCCGCGACCCAGACGCTCCGGCAGGAAAACATCTTCGTGATGACCGAAACGCGCGCCATCACGCAGGACATCCGTCCGCTGCGCATTCTGCTTCTGAACCTGATGCCGACGAAGGTCGACACGGAGACGCAGTTTGCTCGCGTGCTCGGAAATACGCCCTTGCAGATCGAGCTCGAGCTCGTCGCGCCGCGGAGTCACGTGTCGAAAAACACCTCGCAGGAGCACATGCTGGCGTTTTACAAGACGTTTGACGAGGTGAAAGACCAGAATTTTGACGGCCTCATCATCACCGGCGCGCCGGTGGAGCACCTTCCGTTTGAAGAGGTCGACTACTGGCCGGAACTGTGCCGGATCATGGAGTGGTCGAAGACACACGTCCACTCGACGCTTCACATCTGCTGGGGCGCGCAGGCGGGGCTTTACTATCATTATGGCGTTCCCAAGCGGCCGCTTTCGGAGAAGCTTTTCGGTGTGTTCCGCCACACGGTGGAGGAGCCGAACTTCATGCTTTTCCGCGGCTTTGACGATGAGTTCTGGGTGCCGCATTCGAGAAACACGACGATTCTGCGCGAGGACATCGAAAAGGTGCCGGAGCTCAAGATCCTCTCGTGCTCGGAAACCGCAGGCGTATACGCCGTCAAAACGCAAGACGGCCGGCAGGTCTTTCTGATGGGGCATGCGGAGTATGACCGCGACACGCTCAAGCGGGAATATCTGCGCGATGTGGCGGCCAATGTGCCGATTCACGTGCCGGAGCACTATTTCCCGGGCGATGACCCGGAGAAAACGCCGCTTGTCACATGGCGCTCGTGCGCGCACCTGCTCTACGGCAATTGGCTCAATTACTTTGTCTACCAGACCGTGCCGTACGACATCATGCGCATCCAGTCCGGCGAGCGAACGGAAGAATAAGGCAACACCGCGCAATTGCGTCGACGCGCTTCGCCGGATCTTTTCCGCCAATTCTTCGGTTTGAAAAGTTTGAAATACATACAGTATTCCTGCGCTTTTCAAATCTTGACTTGGCGAAAAATCTCTCGTCGAATCTGCTTGCCGAATTGTGCGGTGCCGCCTAAAAAAATCCCGGCGATTGCAGCTTGTGCCGCAGTCGCCGGGATATTTTTATGCTCAGAATAGGAATGTGTAGATGACGGCAAAAACGAGCGTCGGAAGCAGGTTCGCGACCTTGATCGTTTTGCCCCAGATGAGGTTCACACCCACACAGAAGATCATGACGGAGCCCGTAAAAGACAAACTTGCGATCGCCGCGTCGGTCATCACGGGCGCGATCACGCGCGAAAGAAGCGTCACACCGCCCTGTAAAATGGCGACAGGAATCGCCGAGAAAATACAGCCCTTGCCCATCGAGGCCGTCATGACGAGGATAATGACCGCGTCGAGCGCCGCTTTCGCGCAAAGAAGGGAAGCGTCTCCGAGGAGCCCGTCTTGAATCGAGCCGACGATTGCCATTGCGCCGATGCAGACCGTGAGTGAGGCGTGGATGAAACCGGAGAGAAAGCCGGAATCGGATTCATTGTGCGTCTTTTTGCGGAGCCACGCGCCGAAGCGCTCAAATGCACCTTCGATATTTAAAAGTTCTCCCACGAGGCCGCCCAGCACGAAGCAGATGATGAGCATCATGCTGCCGCTTGTTATAAGCGCGCCGTCTGTAATTTTCAGCATCTGCGACATCGCGCCGCCGATGCCGATGAAAAGCACGCATACGCTGCTGGCCTTTAAGAGCGTGTCTTCCATGCTTTTTGTCAGCAGATTTTTGAACAGCAGTCCCAGAAGGCCGCCCGCAACGATTGCAGCTGTGTTGATGATGGTTCCAAGTCCCGGCATAACGTAACCCCTTTGCGTGTTTACGCGCATCATCATACCGCGAAGCAGCCTGTAAATCAAGACAAAAATCGCGCGCCCCGCAAAATCGCAGAGCGCGCGTCAGCTTATAGATGGTCTGTTTGCGTGTTTCCGTGCCGGTCTGCATGGGCGCAGATGGCGCGGTAGCTCTGCTCGCTCAGATCGTGCTCCATTTTGCACGCGTCCGTTTCGGCGGTGATCTCGTCCACGCCGAGGTTCACGAGAAATTTTGTGAGCGTTTTGTGCCGGTCGAGCATGCTCGCGGCGATCTGCATGCCGGAATCGGTGAGCGTGATGAGGCCGTCCTTGTCCATGGTGATATAGCCGTTTTCCTTGAGACGCTTGGTGGTGTAGGTGACGCTTGGCTTCGTCACGCCGAGAAATTCGGCAATATCGATCGAGCGGATGTAGCCGTGCTTTTTCTGCATCATCAGCATCGCTTCAAGATAGTCTTCTGCTGCGCGCAGAATTTTCATAGGGGATACCAACTTTCTATAGAGATAACTATAGGTTAGCACACTTTAACCAAAAATGCAAGAGACGAGGAAAAACTGTTTGTAAATTTTCGTCAAACTTTCAGAAGAGGGCAGGGATATATGCGTGCTTTGTAAAATCTGGCCTTAGAAAGAAGAATAAAAATGGCAATATTAAAAATGCCAGATATCTGCTATGATACGACCAGCCGAAAGAATACACCCTAGAAGGGAGGAGGATACATGCAGCAAACAGCTTCCCACAACAGGCAGAAAAAGCTTGCCGTCATCAACGACTTCTGCGGCTTCGGGCGGTGCTCGATTGCGGTGGCGCTGCCGATCATCTCGGCGATGCACATTCAGTGCTGTCCGCTGCCGACGGCAATTTTCTCCGACCACACGGGTTTTGAGAGCTTCTTCTGCGAGGACTTTACCGAGCATATGCCAGCCTATGCGGGCGAATGGGAAAAGCTCGGATTACACTTTGACGGCATTGCCACGGGCTTTCTCGGCTCGGCGCGGCAAATTGACATCGTCAAGGACTTTCTCGCGCGGTTCAAAGGGGAACATACGAAGGTTCTGGTCGACCCTGTGATGGGCGACTACGGAAAGCTCTATCCGACCTACACGCCGGAGCTTGCCGGAAGGATGCACGAGCTTCTGCGCTTTGCGGATCTGCTGACACCGAATCTTACCGAGGCCTGCATTTTGACAAATACCCCGTATCGCGAGGATTTTACCGAGCAGGAGCTGACGGTGCTCTGCGAATCGCTCTCGGAGGCCGGGCCGCAGGAGATCGTGATTTCCGGTATCCATCTGGGCGACGATCTTGGAAACTTCGTCTATTCGCAGGGAGAAACGGCGATGCTCTGCGCGCACCGCGTGGGCGGCTACCGGTCCGGCACGGGCGATGTGTTTGGCGCGATTCTGGCGGCGGATCTCGTAAACGGCGAGCCGCTGGAGGCGTCTGTCCGCAAGGCAGCGGATTTTATCACGAAAACCATTTTGTACACCCAGAAGATCGGCGTTCCGGACACAGACGGCATCTGCTTCGAGGAATATCTGTGGGAACTGGGACAAACGACAAAGGAAGTGGCAACATGAAAAACAAAACGACAAGAAGGATCTGCCTGACGGCTCTGATGGCTGCGATCATCTACGTCTTTACGGCGTATATCCACGTGCCGAGCCACACGGGCTACACGCATGTGGGAGACGGCTTTTTATACCTCGCGGCAAGTCTGCTTCCGGCTCCCTACGCGGCGGCGGCCGGCGCGATCGGCGCGGGTCTGGCGGACCTGCTCTCGGGCTACAGTATCTGGGCGCCCGGCACCATCATCATTAAAGCGCTGACGGCGTTCTGCTTTACCAACAAGCTGGACAAGCTCGTAAACAAGCGCAATGTTCTCGGCATTATCCCGGCGCTCGTTCTCTGCGTCGGCGGATACTATCTCTATGAGGCCATCATCACCGGTAATTTTGCCGCGCCCGCGCTCGGCATTCCAGGGTATCTGACACAGGTTGCGCTGAGCAGCGTTGTGTATCTGGCGCTCGGAGCGGCGCTTGACCGCGCGGGACTCAAAAAGAAATTGGGGGAAATCTAATATGACAGATCAGAAGGGCATGACCATTACCTACAAGGCCAAAAACGGGATCTACGTGAACATGACGAACCGCTGTCCCTGCGCGTGTACGTTCTGCCTGCGGCAGAATGCGCCGGGGGTCTACGGCTCCGACCCGCTGTGGCTCGAGCGCGAGCCGACGGTGGAGGAGGTCGAGGCGTCTCTTTCCAAGTGGGACTTAAACAGCATGGATGAGGTCGTCTTCTGCGGCTACGGCGAGCCTGCCGAGCGGCTGAAGGACCTTTTGGAGGTTGCGGCGTGGCTCAAGAAGAACTACACCGTGAAGACCCGCATCAATACGAACGGCCTGGCGGACCTCATTTGGGGCGAGCCGACCGCGCCGTGGCTGGAAGGGAAGATCGACGCGGTCTCCATCAGCCTCAACGCCATCGATGCAGAGGAATATCTCCGGCTCACGCGTTCGAAGTTCGGCATCGGCTCGTATGACGCAATGCTCAAGTACACGCACGAGTGCACAAAGTACGTGCCAACCGTCATGATGACCGTCGTCGATCAGGTCACAACGCCGGAGGAACAGGAATCAGCGCGGAAAATCTGCGAGAAGCTGGGCGCGACCCTTCGCGTCCGACCCTTCGAGAGCTGAGCAATTACGGAGGAACAGCCAAAACCGTTCGTAGGGGTCGATGCCCACATCGACCCGGCGATATTACCCGTTTTTACGAAAATCCAATGCGAATTCGAAACTTCCCAATGGGGCGATGTGGGCATCGCCCCTTACGCAAACGTGGAAAATTTTCCGGAAAGTTCGTAGGGGCGGACGACTCTGTCCGCCCAAGGGAAGTACCGAATTTGCCGAAGATTTTCGCGTTTCGGGCATGCATTTTGCCGGACGGACAGAGACGTCCGCCCATATGGGATACCGGCGAATTCTGCGCGGATTTGTAAGAACGGCACTTTGCAGGCACAGCCGGAAGGGTAAGGAAAGCAGGCAGACACGGAGGGCGTCTGCCCGCTTTTCTGATCAGCGCCGATTGACTGCTGAGAAGAAGGCGAAGTTATGAATTGCCGAGGGAGAAGGAAAAGCGCATTGCGAGGTTCCGGAACAGCTCCTGCATGACCTGCTCGGAAAGACCGCGAATATCGAGCGTTCGGATATGCGCGAGGATCTCCCGCTGCTCATCGGGCGGAACGGAGTAGGCGCTCAGACTCATTGTGAGAAAGCGGGAGAGCTTTCGCTCGAGCGTAAAATAGAGGTCGCAAGAGCGCGCCATATACGCGCGGATGATGCCGCTTGAACCGATCTCCAGCTCATAGAAATCACTCTCGGTACACGCCGGGAGGTACGAGTGGAACGTCTGGTAGAGCCGGATGGCCATGTGGCGGTAGATGTATTCTGCGCTCTGCGGCTGGCGATAGGCCTCGAGGTACATTTCGCGCACATTTTCGTTGAGCTCGGTCAGCGTGAGCTGGATGCTCGTCTCGAGCGCGTAAATGAAAACGGGCGGGAAATTCTGTTCGGTGTATTTTAAGGCGATGTTGAACTGGTTGTCGAACATAAAGCGGACGAGCTCAATGAACACACCGTCTTTTGTGTGGAAGATATTCTGAAACGTACTGGCCGAGACGTTGGCGGCTTTCAGAATTTCGGCGACGGTTGTGCGTTTGTAGCCCTTTTCCAGAAATAGCCGGACGCAGGCGCTGAGAATCCGCTGCTTCGCGGCGAGGCTTGCTGCGGTAATCGCCACGGCGGACACCCTCTTTCAATTCATGCTTGGTATATATGCCAAGCATAGCATAAAAACGATAAAAACGCAAGTGAAAACCTTTCATCGGGTCATTAAGAAATGAGACATATGAAAAGCCGTGCGGCATATATAATATGATATATGTTCATCGCAAAAAAGTGCGCGATTTTTTGCGGTTTTTCCGAAAACCTATGCCAGGGGAATTGACGAAGCCCACATAAAATCACTATACTATTTTCGAAAGCAAATGCGGCCGGATGCGGCATCGGGTAAGCCCGCCGGAGCGTTTGTCTGGAAAAACCGTTTTGCTGTGACGATTTTCCAGATACTGCAAAGCGTGAGACACTTTGTACGGCTTTTTGCAGCTGGCAGGAGCAGAGCTCCTGTGTTCCGGGCGAGCAGTTCCTTCTATCCATATGGCGCCGACTTGCGCGCCGCGCCGCCCGGAGCTTTTTCATCCCTTCCTCCGCTTCTGCCAGCCGCCCTATCTGAAAAACCATATGTACTCCCCCACACCGCAGGCCAGCGTTCGCGCTGGCCTGCGGTATTTTTCGGCCATTCCGAATGAAATCCGAAACTTTGGCACAATACGCTAAAAAACTGACAAAACTTTCGTCAGCCAAACAAAATTTTTGTATTGCTTCACGAAAAATGAACACGTATACTATAAGTGAGGCCGGAACAACGGACAGCGATTGTCACTTTTCCCTTTTCGGACAAGGACGCTCTCCACCGCGGACGCGGCTCCGGCCATCAAACAAAAGGAGAAATTTCAATGAAGGACAAGAAATCCAACGCATCGGTTTCTGTAGACAACATCTACAAGTTAGATGGCAGAGTTCCGGTCGCAAAGGCCATTCCGTTTGGCTTACAGCACGTGCTGGCGATGTTCGTCGCGAACGTCACGCCGGTCATGCTGATTGCAAGCGTCGCGGTCTATAACGGCGTAGCGTTCACCGCCATCGACACGGCGCTTCTCATTCAGGCGGCCATGCTTGTTGCCGGCATCGGCACGCTTATCCAGCTCTATCCCATCTGGCGCATCGGCTCACGTCTTCCCGTCGTGATGGGCCTGAGCTTTACGTTTTTGTCTGCGATGATGACGCTTGCGGCCAGAGACTACGGCCTTATGATCGGCGCAGTGCTTGTCGGCGGCTGCATCGAGGGCCTTCTGGGCCTGACGGCAAAATACTGGCGGCGTTTTGTGAGCCCGATCGTCTCGGCGTGCGTCGTGACGACCATCGGCTTCAGCCTGCTTTCTACCGGCATCTCGTCCTTCGCGAGCTCTTCCGTGTACCCCACCGGCGCATGGCAGAACCTTCTTGTCGCGGTCATTACACTGGCGGCCTGCCTCATTTACAATTCTCTTGCCAAGGGCTTCTGGAAGCAGCTTTACGTGCTCTTCGGCCTGATCGTGGGCTATATCGTCTCGCTGTTTTTCGGCATGGTCGACTTTGCGTCCATGAAAAATACCGTCCAGGAGCTCGGTATCATCGCCCTTCCCAAGCTCTTTGCCTATACGCCGAAGTTTGAAATCGGCGCGATTGTCTCAGTGACGCTTGTCTTCCTCGTCTCGGCGGCGGAAACTATCGGCGATACCTCCGCGGTCTGCACGGGCGGCCTCGGCCGGGAGATCACCGAAAAAGAGGTCTCCGGCTCTCTTGGCTGCGACGGCTTTATTTCCGCAATCTCCGGCGGCGTGTTCGGCTGCCCTCCCATTACGTCCTTCAGCCAGAACGTGGGATTGGTTGCGATGACGAAGGTCGTCAACCGCTTTACGATCATGTTCGGCGCGCTGACGCTCATTTTGGCAGGCCTCTTCCCACCGGTCGGCGCGTTCTTCTCGACGCTTCCCGACTGTGTGCTCGGCGGCTGCACGGTCATCATGTTCGGCGCGATCATCGTCTCGGGCGTCACGATGCTCGGCGAGTGCGGCTTTGACCAGCGCAACACCATCATCGCCGCGACCTCCTTCGCCATCGGCATCGGCGTGACGCAGGTCCCGGAATTCTTCTCCGGCATGCCGCAGATCATCAGCGACATCTTCGCGGGCAACCCCGTCGCGGGCGTGTTCGTCGTCGCGATGATCCTGTCTCTGACGCTGCCGAAGAAGGTCAAGATCGAAGAGGTCGGCGCGCTGACCGAGGAAACGCTCGAGCGCAAGCCGGATGAAACCAACTGAGGTTTTGCATCTGCATGCAAAGCAGCCTGCCGCGACCTGCGGCAGGCTGCTTTTTCGGTATCGGCGAACGCCGCCTGGCTTTACTTTCTTCCGGTAACGTGGTACTCTAGTCAAGCATTACGTCAAGGAGAACCTTTGAACATCATGGACAAGAAAGCGAATCATTTTTCCGGGCAGCTCGGCTTCGTGCTCGCGGCTGCCGGGAGCGCAGTCGGCGTTGGGAATCTCTGGCGCTTCCCCTATCTCGCGGCAAAGGACGGCGGCGGGCGTCGTGGTGGGCGCGCTGTTCTTCGTCACGGCGATCTTCGCCACGCTGACCTCCTGCATCTCGGTGCTCGAGTCGATCACGGCCAACTGCGTCGAGATCTTCCACTGGGAGCGCAAAAAGGCCGTGCGCATCCTGTCGGTCATCTATCTTGCGGCCTCGGCCGTGATCGCGCTGGGCTACAGCGTGTTCTACTTCGAGGTGCAGCTGCCCAACGGCTCGGCCGCGCAGCTGCTGGACATCATGGACTACATCAGCAACAGCGTCATGATGCCGTTCATCGCCCTGCTGTCGACCATCCTCATCGGCTGGATCAAGACGCCCGACTATGTGATCGGCGAGATGGAACGCAACGGCGAGCATTTCCGCCGCAAGAGTGTCTACCGCGTCATGATCCGCTACATCGCGCCTGTCCTGATGCTGATCCTGTTCCTGCAGTCCACCGGCATTCTCTCCTGAGATGGCGAAGCCCCTCTGCATGCGTATGCAGAGGGGCTTTTCTGTCTCTGGTCGTTCACTCCGTGCCCAGCTCGACCAGCACGGCTTCTTCCGGGGCAAAGTAATCGTCTGAGTTGCTGCTCAGACCGGCGGCCATCGCGGCCCGCTCGAAGGAGATCTCCGGCACGTTGCTCAGGTAGACGAACACGGAATCACAGGCAGCTCTGCTCAGCCTGCCCCGGATCTCCAGCCGGTAGGCGTAGCTCCTGCCGTCGCAGGTCCAGGTCCCGTCCGTCATCTCGGCGTAGGTCTTCATTCCCTCGATTGTCCGCTTCACCTTCGGTTCTCTGGCACATCCGGCCAGCAGGAGCAGCAGGCAAAAAACTGCCGCAAAACATCTGATCCTTTTCATGCTCCGACCCTCCTGTCGATCATACGCGAGTATAGAGTTGTGTTCCTGTTCCGATCATAGCAGAATCCATGGAAAATTTCCACTGTAAAAACCCGCCCGAACCACAGTTTGGGCGGGTTTTGCAGCATATTTACCTGGCGGCGGACTTTTTGGTCAGGTGGAGCGTCCGGTCGCAGAGGGCACAGAAGACCAGGCCGCAGGCCAGCGCCTCCTGCTCCGTGCCGCCGAGCTCCGGCGTGAAGGAGAACAGGTCACGGCAGGCCTCTGCCAGCGTCGGCGCTTTGCCGTCCGGCTTGCCGGTCAGCGACTGCACGTCGTAGACCGTCCTTCCCTCGCCCGCGCAGCCGATCCCAGCTGCGGGCAAAAACGCCAGCTCCTCCGACTGAAAGAGGACGAGCGGCGCGCGCTCGCCGAGAAACGCTTCGATGGAGGCGGCGACTTCAGCCGCCGCGGGAGCAGACGCGACCATGGAATCTGTCACACCGGCCTCCCGCGCATAGCGGGTCAGGCCCTTTTCCGGGCGGATGGACACCGTGAGGATGGTCTCCGGAGCGAAGCGGCGGAATTTCAGCGCGGACAGCTGCACCAGCTCGTCCCGGCCCGGGTGCTTGCCGGTGGTCTTGAGCGCGAGGACGCAGAAGGTATCCAGCGTCTGCAGCGGCGTATCCGCGCGCAGGGCGGACGGCTGCGGGAGCGGCCCCTGCACGGCTTCTCCGGCAGCACCCTCCTGCACGGCAGGCTGCACGCGGCGCAGCTGCCTGCAGATGGACTCGAACCACTGCTCGGCGCGCAGGGCGCTCTGCAGGGCGCTTTCCTGTCGGGAGGCGCGTTTTTTGACGGCGGCGGTCAGATCGTCCAGCAGCTCGCCGGAGGTGCGGCGGCCGTGGATGCGCCCGCGTTTGCCGAAGCCAGGCAGGAGAAATTCGTCGGTATAGTCGGCGTAGCGCGCCTTCGCGCGCACAAAAGACGCAAAAACGGGATCCTTCACCGCCGCCTCCCACCGCTCACAGAACGCGCGGCACAGGCGGATGTCCCGCTCGAGCATCCACGCCGGGCCGCGGCAGGTCAGCTCGTCGATGCGGGTATAGGCCTCGGCCAGCGTCCCGAACAGTGTCTGCGCGTCGGCCGCGGGAGGCGGCTCGGGCTTTTTTTGCGCGGGCGGGTCGGTCAGGATGTCCGGCAGGGCCTCGGGTCGGAGATCCGGCGCGGGATCCTCGGGCTCCGGCGCGGGGGCGGGCGGCTGTTCTGCCTGCGGCTGCTGCGTCTTCTTCGGCAGGGCGAAGATCACGACCGCGGCCAGCCCCGCCGCGGCGAGCACGCCGCCCGCGATCAGGCTGTAGCTTGTGACGGCAAAGCCGAGCAGGATCAGAAGAAAGCCGATGATGATGCCTTTGATGGAACGCACGGCGGATCCTCCTTCAGGTGCGCGGCTGCGGGAACTTCTCGAGGCAGTAGAGCTGCTCTTCATCGAGCGTGTCGCCGCCGGGCGCGAAGGTATAGCCGAGGCCCTGATAAAAATGCAGGGCGTTGATGGACGCGGGGATGATGACGCGCCGGGCCGTCAGGAACCAAGGGTCCCGCTCGATCGCTTCGATCAGCGCGCGGCCGACGCCGCGATTCTGCTTTTCCGGCAGCACGAAGACGGAATACAGGCAGCTCTCCGCTGGATCGTCCCGGTACGGGCGGCCGATGGCGGCGCAGCCGATGACGGTCCCGTCGTCCTCACAGGCGACATAGAAGTGCATCTGCTCGCCGCGGCGCAGGAAATACGCCCGCGTCTGATTTTCGACCATCTCCTCCACAAAGGCCTGATCGTAGACCTTGCCGGAGGTGATGCGGGTGGCAAGCTCGGACACGCGGACAACAGCGTCGGCGTCCGCGGGGGCAAAACGGCGGATGTTCATGGTGCATTCCTCCCATGCGTCTGTTCGTAGTGTTCCAGTTCCTTCAAAAACGCGTCGCCGAAGCGCTCGGCCTTGGCCTGGCCGATGCCGGAGACCTCCAGCAGCTCCTCGATGGTGCGCGGGCGTCTGGCCGCCATGTCGAGCAGCGTCGCGTTGGTGCAGATGATGTAGGCCGGGATGTGCTGCTCCTGAGAAAGGCGCAGCCGCAGCGCCTTGAGCGCGGCGAGCAGGTCGTCCTCCGCCTTTTTGGGCCGTTCGGCCTTGGCTTTGGCCCTGCCCCGGGCCGGCTGGTCCTGCAGGGGCTGGCGCTTGACAGAGACCTCGACCCGCTGGCCGTGGAAAAGGACCTCGGCCGCCTGCGGCGTGGTGTCGACGCCGCCGTGGACCGGGTCGGTCTGCAGATAGCCGCCCGCCTCCAGCAGCTCGAGAAGCTCGCGGATGCGCCCGGCGGGCAGATCGCGCATGAGCCCGTAGGTCGGCAGATCCTCCAGCCCGAGCTCGCGCACACGGGCCGCGCGGCTGCCGCGCAGCACCTGGCCCAGAAGCGCCGTGCCCACGCAGTAGCCCAGCCGGGTGCGCACGCGCACGACGCACGAGAGGATCATCTGCGCCTCGCGCGTCAGATCCTGCAGGTCGTATTCCGCCTGACAGTTGCCGCAGTTTTCGCAGCGCGGCGCGTGCGGCTGGCCGAAATAATCGAGCAGATACCCGCGCAGGCAGCCGGTGGTCTTGCAGTAGCCGGTCATCTGCTCGAGGCGGATGAGGTCCTGCGCCTGCACGGTCTGCCGCTCCTCGTCGGTCAGCTCGTCGTTTTCCGTCTGGTTGAGGATCAGGTATTTGGCCGTCGTGATGTCGCCGGGAGAAAAGAGCAGGATGCAGTCGGCGGGAGCGCCGTCGCGTCCGGCGCGGCCGGCCTCCTGATAATATGCCTCCACGCTCTTGGGCATGTTGCAGTGGATGACGTAGGAAACGTTCGACTTGTCGATGCCCATGCCGAAGGCGTTCGTGGCGACCATGACGGTGCAGCGGTCGCAGATGAAATCCTCCTGATTCTGCCGCCGCTCGTCCGGGCTGAGTCCGGCGTGGTAGCGCGAGGCGGCGAAACCGCTGCTCTGCAGCAGCTCGCAGATCTGCTCGACGCCCTTGCGCGTGGCACAGTAGACGATGCCGCTCTTGTCCCGGCGTTCTTCGAGCAGCTCGAGCAGCGCCCGGCGCTTGTCCTGCGGCCGCAGGACCTCAAAGCGCAGGTTCGGCCGGTCAAAGCCGGTGACGACCGTCACCGGGTCCTGCAGCTGCAGGATGCGGACGATGTCGCTGCGCACCTGCGCCGTCGCCGTGGCGGTGAAGGCGGCCAGGGCGGGCCGCCGCGGCAGCTTTTGCAGAAAGTCCAGAATTTTCAGATAGCTCGGGCGGAAATCCTGCCCCCACTGGGAGATGCAGTGCGCCTCGTCGACCGCGAGCAGCGAGATCTCCAGCTCCTGCGCGAGCGCGCAGAAGCCGTCGGTCAGCAGCCGCTCCGGCGCGATGTAGAGGATCTTGTAAGCGCCGAAGCGCGTGTCGCGGTAGGCCTCGCGCAGCTCCTCGACGGACATGGCGCTGTGGATGCAGCCGGCAGGGATGCCGGCGTTCTGCAGGGCCATGACCTGATCCTTCATGAGCGAGATGAGCGGCGAGATGACGAGCGTCAGCCCCGGCAGCAGCAGGGCGGGCAGCTCATAGCAAAGGCTCTTGCCGCCGCCCGTCGGCATGACGCCGAGCACATCGCGCCCGGCCAGGACCGCGTCGATAAGCGTCTGCTGCCCCTCCCGGAAGGAAGAAAACCCAAAATACTGCCGCAGCACCTCCATCTTCTCCATCCCCGCACCCCGTTTCGTCGTTTTTCTCCATTATATCATATCCGCACCGGTTTACAAGGGAAAGAAAAAGCCCCCGGC
>OLGA01001795.1_pt1 | contig 16307 bp, 17 predicted proteins | sample 1604881 | NCBI WGS metagenome assembly OLGA01 (sample SAMEA3888896, study PRJEB22519) | human gut metagenome | biome: human gut; feature: human-associated habitat; material: faeces | place: Denmark | collected 2009
TTTACACCAACATGCTCGGGTTAAGGTACTTTTGAATTGTTCAGCAGGCATTAATTAAAATACGGATAAGGCGTAATGTTCTACGGCACCGCATGAAAACATATTTTTAATTGTATGGGAGTGATTGCGGAATGTTTAAGGGACGAACGGCGGCGGTATTATCATTGATTTTATGTCTGGCCTTTTTCAGCACGCTTATGCGCGGCAGAATTCCGACCTTGGCGGTATCGGGAAGCGTGATGGGAAGACCCACGGTTATTTTAGACGCCGGTCACGGCGGGTTTGACGGCGGCGCGGTTGCGCCCGACGGAACGGTGGAAAAGGAAATAAATCTTAAAATTGCCTTAAAGCTGAAGGAATTTTTAAGGCTCGGAGGGTATGAGGTCGTTATGACGCGGGACAGCGATGTTTCAACCGACAATGTTGAAACCGACAAAATTGCCGCCCGCAAAAAAAGCGATCTTAAAAATCGATTGAAGCTTATGAAGGATTATCCCGACGCGGTGTTTGTGAGTATACATCTCAATAAATTCACCACCTCCGCCGCAGCGGGCTCGCAGGTGTTTTACGGCGCGGGCAGAGAGGAATCGAAAAAGCTCGGAGAGGATATACAGAAAGCGATAGTACGGCTTTTGCAGCCCGAAAACACAAGAGTTAACAAGAAGGCAACGAGCAGCACCTATATTCTTTACAATGCAACCCTGCCCGCGGTGCTTGTGGAATGCGGCTTTTTAAGCAACACCGCCGAGCTTAAACGGCTTAAGACCGAGGAATACCAAAACAAAATGGCGTTCGGCATTTTTTGCGGAATAATGGATTATTATAAAATTGCGGAGGAAGGCTAAATGGCAACAAAAAGCAAAACGGTATTTGTCTGCGACGAATGCGGCTATGAAACGCCCAAATGGGTGGGGAAATGTCCAGGCTGCGGCGAATGGAACACAATGGTTGAGGATGTCCGCCTGCCGCAGAAGGCGGCGGTGTCCGCAGCTCCGCGGCCGGCTCACACATTTTCGGCAATGCCGCTGTCGCAAATAAACGCGGCGGACGAGCACCGCTTTGTAACCGGAATATCCGAGCTTGACAGAGTGCTCGGCGGCGGCATAGTAAAGGGCTCGGTGATATTGCTTTCGGGCGATCCCGGAATCGGAAAATCGACCATACTTCTGCAGGTCTGCAACGCGCTGCAGGGCGATATTAAAATTCTTTATGTATCGGGTGAGGAATCGGCGATTCAAATTAAATTAAGAGCAAAGCGCATAGGCGTTGAAAGCGACGCAGTATCCGTAATGACCGAGACCGATGTTCAGACGGTTTGCGAATACATAAATTCCGCCCGTCCCGATCTTGTTATGATAGACTCGATCCAAACCATGCAGCACCCCGATATTTCATCGTCCCCCGGCAGCATAGTTCAGGTGCGCGAATCGGCAAATCTGCTTCTGCGCACGGGTAAGAGCCTTGACATTCCGATCTTTATTGTCGGTCATGTCAATAAGGGCGGCGATATCGCAGGGCCTAAGGTGATGGAACATATTGTGGATACGGTGCTTTATTTCGAGGGGGAAAGAAATCAGTCCTACCGCATTTTAAGGGCGATAAAAAACCGTTTCGGCTCAACAAACGAAATAGGCGTTTTCGAGATGACCGAAACGGGGCTTGCGGAGGTTGAAAACCCGTCCGCTATGATGCTTTCGGGCAGAATGAGCGATGTCTCGGGCGGGTGCATAACCTGCATTATCGAGGGTACGCGCCCGATATTGGCAGAGGTGCAGGGGCTTGTTGCGGCAACGGGCTTCGGCAACGCGCGCAGAACCGCCGCCGGCTTTGATTATAACCGCTTAAATCTTCTGCTTGCGGTACTCGAAAAAAGGCTGGGGCTTATGTTCTCGAATCTTGATACCTATATAAACATAGTCGGAGGAATAAGGCTTGATGAGCCTGCGGCGGATCTTGCCGTGGCTATGGCGCTGGTTTCGGGGCTTCGCGATATACCGATCGACGAAAATACGATTGCATTCGGCGAGATAGGTCTTTCGGGTGAGCTGCGCAGCGTTCCGCGCGCACAGGCGCGTGTAAACGAGGCGGAGCGGATGGGCTTTACTCGCTGCATACTGCCGACGGCGTGCCTTAAGCAGATCAATTCCACCCCCGGGGGAATCAAGCTTATCGGGGTCAAGCGGCTGTCGGACGCGGTGGCGTTTATTAAGTAGAGCCGCCGTTTTTGTCGGTCTCGGGTCGGCTTAAATACGGGCACACCCCCGAAACGGAATTTACAACCGTGCATTTGTTAAGCGTGCAGTAGCCGTCGGACTGATATTTGCAGTTTTCGGCGCATTGAATTAATCCCATTTTGATTATCTCCAAAACCGTTATATACGGTTAGTATGAAAAATAAAATCAATAATATACACAAAACGGCTGTTTGAAACAGGTATTTAGCTTTCCTGTGCTCGGGCGGCTGTTTTATTTGTCTGCGGAAATTTCAAGAATTCATAAAAATGTCTTTATTTTTGTAATCGGCTGTGATATAATCTATGATGTATATTTATGTGCGGGGACGGTGAAAGCATGAGCTTGAAAAAAGCTGCGGCGTTGATATATACGCTTATTATATGCATATCGCTTTGCGGCTGTAAAATGTTTACCGCTGATACCGCGGAGCTTTTAAGCCCGCCCGAGCTCACGGGCGATATCGCCCCGATAGCAAGCGCCATTTCCGCCTCTGCGGGAGGGGAGTACACCCTTAAATATCCGTCGGTAGGGAACTACCGCTCGGCTGTTGTACAGAACGATATCAACGGCGACGGCATTATGGAAGCATTTGCCTTTTACAGCATGACCGAGGATGAATCCACCGTTATGTATGTAAATGCTATCTGCAGCGAAAACGGCAAGTGGAAATCGGTAGCAAAGCAGAAAATAGTGGCCGGCGGAGTTGACCGTGTGGATTTCTGCGATTTGGACGGCGACGGTATTTCGGAAATACTTATCGGCTGGGAAATTTACGGCACCAGTGAAATGCAAATGGCGGTATACAGCTTTAAAAACAACGAGCTTAACCGAAGAATGTTACAACAGTACACGCATTTTCTGTGCGGTGATATTGATGAGGACGGCAACAACGAAATAACGGTCATAATGATAAACAGCGGCGACACGCCCAATACCGCCACGGTTTATCGCCTTAACGAAAACGGCGTTACCGCGCTTTACTCCGCCGAGCTTGACAGGGGAGTCAAAACCGTAAACGAGCCGGTATATGCTCATTTGTCATCGGGCAAGCCCGCGATTTATATTGATGAGATAAAGGGCGTCGGTGCTGTAACTGAGGTGCTTTTCATAGAAAAAAACAAGCTGGTGAATCCGCTCTTTAATGCGGAGAAGGGCGAGACTACCGCAACGCTGCGTGCGGCTGCCTTCGGTGTGCAGGATATAAACAGCGACGGAATTATTGAAATTCCCGTTCAGCGCGAGGTGCCCGCCGTAAGCAAGAGCGATGTCGCCGAAAAAATTTATCTTACCGACTGGTGCTCCTATAACGGAGAAGCGCTGACCCCGCAGATAAGCGCACTTATGAACGCGAATGACGGATATTACTATATCGTACCGTCAAAGCTTATAGATCGGATGGCGGTTTATAAAAACACCGACCGCCATTTGAGAGAGATATACCGATACGACGGCAATGCCGCGGGAGACCTGCTTTTTACCATTAAAACAGTTAAAAAGACCGATTGGGATAATGAGCGGTACGCGGGGCGCGGCTTTTCCGAAATCACGCATGACGGCGTTTCCTCTTATATTTGCAGCATTTCCGAAGCAGGCGAGGCAAACGGCATGACCGTCACGGAAATAAGGCAGAATTTCAGACTTATTGATTAGCTCTGATGAAACATAACATATCATGCTTAAAGGGACGGAGATAGAATGAAACGCATAATGATCGTTGAGGACGAAACGGCAATACGCGAGTTTGAAGCGATAAACCTGAAAAGGGTAGGCTACACGGTGGTTGAGGCAGGCTCGGGCGAAGAGGCGCTTGAGATATATGACAGTGACGCAGAGGGCTTTGATATTGCCCTGCTCGATATTTCAATGCCGGGAATGGATGGCTTTACTCTTTGTAAGGAGCTGCGCAAGCGCAGCGAAACGCTCGGCATAATAATGCTGACGGCACGCACGCAGGAAATGGATAAAATAAGCGGGCTAATGCTTGGTGCGGACGATTACATAACAAAGCCCTTCAGCCCTACGGAGCTTTTGGCACGCGTCGATTCGCTTTACAGACGGGTTGAAATGCATACTCCGAAGGCGGCGGCACCGGTGGACGATATAACCCTCGGAGAGTTTGTTTTGAATCTGCGCCGCAGAACGCTCTTAAAAAACGGCAAGAACATAGAGCTTACGCAGGTTGAATTCCAAATGATAGAATATTTCTTCAATAATCCCGATACCGCGCTTGACCGCACTGACATTCTCGAAAAGGTGTGGGGCTCGAATTATTTCGGCGAGGAAAAGATCGTCGATGTCAATATAAGAAGACTGCGTATGAAGGTAGAGGACGACCCCTCTCAGCCGCGGCATTTGGTAACGGTTTGGGGCATGGGCTATAAGTGGAACACAAAATAAAAAAGCTTTAAAATTAACGGAAAGGAGCAAACCCCTTGCAGCTTGAAATTAAATTCAAAAGCATTGCCGTAAGATGGTTTTTCAACATATTTCTTATAGTTGCGGTTATTGTCTGCACGGCGGTGATTTCCTTTTCGGTGATTTACAGCAGCATTTACACCGAGCGGATCAAAACGCTGGCAAACGATTTGACCTATGAATTCAATTCGCTTTCAAATTCTTCAAAAACGGCGTTTAAGGAAAACGCGGTTGAGCTTGCGGGCAGCTTTGCCTACAAAAACAAGCTTGAGGTGCAGGTTATAGACCGCAACGATAATATTGTGGTCTCCACGACAGGCTTTCAGCCGACCGAGCAGCGTATGCCGGATTATGAAAAGGCAATCAAGACAGGTGAAACCGCGGCTGCGAAAATAAAGACCGCCTCGGGTGAAAAGGTGCTGGCGTCAACCACCGTGATTTTTGATTCGTCCGGCAGGAGACTCGGTGCATACCGCTGGATAACTTCGCTTGAAAATGCGGATAAAATGGTCGCATGGATTATTTTAATGCTGGCTGCTGCGGCGCTTTTGGTGCTTGCCTTCTGCGCCTTTTCGGGTCTGTTTTTCATAAGCTCGATTGTGAGACCCATAAGGGATGTAAGCAATATCGCCAGAAAGATTGCAATGGGGGATTTTAATTCCCGAATCGAGATAAAAAAGAACGATGAAATAGGCGAGCTTTGCGATACCATAAATTATATGGCGTCCGAGCTTGATCAGGCGGAAAATCTTAAAAACGATTTTATTTCGTCGGTTTCACATGAGCTCAGGACTCCGCTTACCGCAATAAGAGGCTGGGGTGAAACGGCTAAAATGTCCCTCGGAACGGACGAAGCGCTTGTAAAACGCGGGCTGGATGTTGTGCTGTCGGAGGCGGACAGACTGTCGGGCCTTGTTGAAGAGCTGCTCGATTTTTCGAGAATGGAAACGGGAAGGCTGTCGGTCGTGTCACAGCAGCTTGATGTTTCGCAGATTCTTTCGGAATCGGTGGATATGTACATAGAGCTTGCGCGTCAGCAGGGAATCGAGCTTATTTTCACCCGCCCCGCGGATGACGCTTTTGTGCTCGGTGACCCGAACAGGCTTAAGCAGGTGTTCATCAATATAATAGACAATGCGGTCAAATACACCGAAAAGGGCGGGCAGGTGCTGGTCGACCAAACGGCGGAAGAGGGCTGCGCGAGAATAACCGTTAAGGATACCGGCGTGGGCATACCCGCGCAGGATATTGACAGGGTAAAGGAAAAATTCTACAAGGCAAACAAAACCGTCCGCGGCTCAGGTATCGGGCTTGCGGTGGCGGATGAAATAATAAAGCAGCATAAGGGTCTTCTGTTCCTTGAAAGCACAGAGGGCGTCGGGACTACGGTTACAATAGTTCTGCCGCTGTATGAGCAGGAAACGGAAGCGGAGGAGACCGACGCTGATAACGAAAAGGGAGAAACTAATGGCTAAAGCTAAATATACGGCGATAGGCGGCCAGGCGCTTATTGAGGGAATTATGATGAAAAGCCCCGAAAAAACCGCGCTTGCCGTAAGATGTCCCGATAAGAACATCGACATAACCTATTTGAACGGCAAAAGCGTCAGGGAGCGCGTGCCGATTTTAAAGCTGCCGATATTAAGGGGAATCGCGGGATTTTTGGAATCCATGATCCAGGGCTACAAGGCTATGATGATATCCGCCGATAAATCGGGTATGACAGACCTTGAGGATGAAAAAGAAAAGGAAAAAGAGAAAAAAAGCAGCGGTGCGCTGATGAGTGTTATAATGGCTATAGCCTCGGTACTCGGCGTAGCACTGGCGGTAATATTGTTTATGCTGCTGCCGCGGCTTGCCGTATCGGGTCTGAGCGTGCTTTTCAAGACCGATTTCAGCCCGGTTGCGCGGTCAAGCATAGAGCAGCTGATAAAGCTGACGATATTTGTTATATATGTGTGGGCGGTATCCTTTATGAAGGATATAAGGCGGGTGTTTATGTACCACGGTGCGGAGCACAAGACCATTTTTTGCTACGAAAGCGGATTGCCGCTGACAGTGGAAAATGTTCGCATTCAGCGCCGCTTTCATCCGAGGTGCGGCACCTCGTTTATGATACTTATGATTTTGATAAGTATTATATTTTCAACCGTTATTCAGCTTATTTTCCCCGAGGTCTACAACCTTGCGTGGGTTTGGGTGATTGTTAAAATTTTGCTTATACCCATAGTTTGCGGCGCGGGCTTTGAGGTTTTAAGGGTTTGCGGAAGGTATGATAATCTGCTCACCCGCATAATTTCCGCCCCGGGACTGTGGCTGCAGAGAATCACCACAAAGGAGCCCGAGGACGACATGATAGAGGTGGCTATAGCGGCAATAAAAGCCTGCGAACCCGCCGTGCCCGATGTTGAAAGACCGAAAGAGGAAGAAACTAACGAAACGGATGAAAATGCCGAATGAACATTTTTGAGGCGTACAATAAGACAAAAAAAGAGCTTGAAGCGGCGGGAATCGAGGATTATGTTTTTGAAGCAAAGCAGATAATAAAGCATATTACCGGCTTTTCAAATTCTGAAATTCTTATGAATTACACAAACCGGCTTACCGAGTTTCAAAGCAATAATCTCACTGCAATAATAAAGCAGCGGGCTATAAGATATCCGCTGCAGTACATATTCGGCGAATGGGCATTTTACGGCAGGGAGTTCTTTGTAGGTCCGGGGGTGCTTGTACCGAGAGCCGATACCGAAACGCTGGTTGGGGTATGCTTAAAGTATTTAAAAAATTCCGAAAGCCCCGCGGTGCTCGATTTATGCGCGGGAAGCGGCTGCATAGGCATAACCTTGGCGCTTGAAAAGGCGGACGCGGCGGTCACGCTGGTGGAAAAATTCCCCGAGGCTGCACGCTATGCCGAGAGGAATATAAAAAGGCACGGGACCGATAATGCAACCCTTATTTGCGGGGATGTTTTAAACGGAGCGGCGAACGACAAGGAATACGAGCTTATAGTGAGCAATCCGCCGTATGTTCCGAAAAACGAAATGGAAACGGTATCGCCCGAGGTGCATTATGAGCCCGAAACGGCGCTTTTCGGCGGCGAGGACGGTTTGGATTTTTACAGAGCGGTCATAACGGAATATAAGAAGGCTTTAAAGGCAGGCGGAATGCTTGCGTTTGAAGTCGGCGCGGGAGAAGCGGCGGCGGTCGAAGCGCTGCTTGAAGATGCGGGACTTAAGGAAATAAATACCGAAAAGGATCTCGGCGGTATTTGCCGCGCGATTTACGGTATTAAGAAATAAATCAGATTTATAAGCGGAGGGAAACAAAATGGCACAGAAATCCAATAACAACAGTAAATCACACGCCCCGGTAAAGGTGACCGAAGCAGAGGGCAAGGAAAAAGCGCTTAAAACCGCTATGGAGCAGATCGAGAAAAACTTCGGCAAGGGCGCGGTTATGCGCCTCGGAGAAAACGTGGCAATGAACGTGGGCGCAATTCATACAGGTTCGCTCACGCTCGATTTAGCGCTCGGCATAGGCGGCATACCCAAGGGCAGAATAGTTGAAATATACGGACCCGAGTCATCGGGTAAAACCACCGTTGCGCTCCACTGCGTGGCAGAGGCGCAAAAGGCGGGCGGCACCGCCGCGTTTATAGACGTTGAGCACGCGCTTGACCCCGTATACGCCAAAAAGCTGGGCGTTGATATTGACAGCCTTTTGGTATCACAGCCCGATTCGGGCGAGCAGGCGCTTGAAATTGCCGAGGCGCTTGTGCGTTCGGGCGCTATTGACATTATAGTTATCGACTCGGTTGCGGCGCTCGTTACCAAGGCGGAAATTGAGGGCGAAATGGGCGATTCCCATGTCGGTCAGTTGGCACGCCTTATGTCGCAGGCGCTGCGCAAGCTGACGGGCGCGCTTTCAAAAACCGATTGTGCGGCAATATTTATAAACCAGCTGCGCGAGAAGATCGGCGTGACCTACGGCAATCCCGAGGTAACAACCGGAGGCCGCGCGCTCAAGTTCTATTCGAGCGTGCGCATCGATGTGCGCAAGGGCGAGCCGATAAAAGACGGCAGCGAGGTTATAGGCAACCGCACAAGGGTTAAAATAGTTAAGAACAAGGTGGCTCCCCCCTTTAAAACGGCAGAGTTTGACATTATGTACGGCACGGGCATTTCCCATGTGGGCGAGCTTGTGGACGTAGGCGTTGAAACCGATGTTTTGAAGAAATCCGGCGCATGGTTCTACTACGGTGAGACAAGGCTCGGTCAGGGCAGAGACAATGTTAAGAAGCTGCTTTCGGAAAATAAGGAAATGGCGCAGGAAATTGAGGATAAGATATTTGCGGCAGTTAAAGCGGGTGCCGAAATTACCGGAGCCGGCGAGGATGACGACGAGCCGGGAATCGAGCCTGTGGCGCCCGAAAGCATTCGCCCGCACAAAAGCGTGGATATCGATATAGCGGTTGAAGACTGATGCTTATTGAGGCTTTTAAAAAGCAAAAAAAGCACCTCACGGCGCTTATACTGTCAGATGGCAGAGAAGTCTTGCTCGATAACGAAACCTGCTCGGATTTTTGCCTAAAGCCGGGAACGGAAATTACCGAGGAAAGACTGGAAGAGCTGATATACGATTCAGAATACCGCAGGGCAAAATCCCGCGCGCTGTGGTATTTGGACCGTGCGGACCGCACCGAAAAGGGCTTATACAAAAAGCTCTGTGAGGCGGGGTTTGATAAAAAAGCCTCCGCCGCGGTGGTGGCGAGGTTTGCAGAGGTCGGTCTGCTTGACGACCGCCGCTTTGCGGAAAACTTTGCCGAAAGGTGTAAGGACGCGAACATATCCCCACGCGAGACGGTGCGAAAGCTTTACGAAAAGGGTATTTCCTACGATATGGCAAAGGAAATCGTCTCGGAGACCGAAACCGACGAGGAGGCGCAGATACGCGCCCTTATAGAGAAGAAATACGCCCGAAAGCTGGAGCTTGAAAACGGGGCGGAAAAGGTTTACGCCGCGCTTATAAGAAAGGGTTTTTCCTTTTCTGCGGTGAGAAGCGTGCTTAAAAAATACAGCGAAGAGCTTGAATACAGCGAGGAATAGTGTAGCAATGTATAAAATCAGTATGGTATCGCTCGGATGCCCGAAAAATCAGGTTGACGCGGAAATGATGCTGGCAACCCTTAAAACGGCAGGCTTTGAAATAGGCGCGCCCGAGGCAGAAGCAGACGCGATAATTATTAACACCTGCGGCTTTATCGAGGACGCGAAAAAAGAGGCTATTGAAAATATTTTAGAGGCTGCGGAGTATAAAAAGACGGGTAAGTGCAAGGCGCTTATCGTAACCGGCTGCCTTGCAGAGCGCTATAAAAACGACGTTACCGAGGAAATACCAGAGGTCGATGTTTGCGTAGGCATAGGCGCGGACGGCGATATAGCCAAAATAGTGACCGACGCACTGAACGGAAGCAAGGAAAATGTTTTTGCAGATAAATACGAGCTCAACCTGAACAGCGACAGAATTTTGGGCGGCTATCCGTTCAGCACATATCTTAAAATAGGCGATGGGTGCGATAACTGCTGCACCTACTGCGCAATACCGAAAATAAGGGGCAGAATGAGAAGCAGAACTATCGAGGACTGCGTTAAAGAGGCTGAAAAATTGGCTGCGGGCGGGGTAAAGGAGCTTACAGTGGTAGCACAGGACACTACCGCTTACGGCGAGGATATTTACGGCAAGCCAATGTTGGCAAAACTTTTGAGCGAGCTTTGCAAAATAGAAGGCTTGCACTGGATAAGAACCCTTTACACCTACCCCGACAGAATAACCGACGAATTGCTTGAAACGGTGGCGCGGGAAGAAAAGCTTGTAAAATATTTCGATATACCCCTGCAGCATGTGAACGGCGATATTTTAAAGCGGATGAACCGCAAGGGCGATTACGAAAGCCTTTCGGCGCTTATTGATAAAATAAGGGCGAAGGTGCCGGGCGTTACGCTGCGCACCACGCTTATAACGGGCTTTCCCGGGGAGACCGACGGGCAGTTTTGCGAGCTTGCGCAATTCGTTAAGGAAAAGCGGTTCGACAGGCTCGGCTGCTTTACCTACTCTGCCGAGGAGGATACCGTGGCGGCTGCCTTCCCCGACCAGATAGACGAGCAGACAAAGCAGGACAGAATGGAAAACATTATGGAAATGCAGCTTACTATCGCCGCCGAGAAAAACGAGGAAAAGGTAGGCACGGTTACCGAGGTGCTGATTGAAGGCTGGGACGATTATATAAAGTGCTATTTCGGCAGAACGCCCGCCGACGCACCCGAGGTTGACGGCAAAATATTCTTTATGTCCGCGCGACCGCTTGTTATAGGCGAGTTTGTAAGGGTAAGAGTAAACGATACGCTTGATTACGATTTATTGGGGGAGCTTGAAGAATGAACACACCGAATAAGCTGACTGTAGGCAGAATAATAGCAACACCGTTTTTTATGGCGGCGCTTATGATTGATTTTCCATACCACTACACCGTGGCGCTTATTTTGTTTATCGCCGCATCTTTAACCGATATGATAGACGGCAAAATGGCGCGCAAATACAATATGATAACCGATTTCGGCAAATTTTTAGACCCGCTTGCCGATAAAATGCTCACCACCGCGGCGTTTTTGGGCTTTATTAAAATGGATATAGGCTGGCAGGTCACCTGGATTGCCTTTATAGTTTTATTCAGGGAATTTTTAATTTCCTCGCTCCGATTAGTTGTGGTATCAAGCGGCGGCAAGGTAATAGCGGCGAATATATGGGGCAAGTGCAAAACCGTAAGCCAGATGGTCGGCATAATATTTGCGCTGGCAGCATATGCGCTTATAATCGATTTTCACGCCGGAAACGCAGCATTTGTTACCGGGTGCGATATAATTATCAGTATTCTTTTCTGGATATCCGCCGTATTATGTATTATATCGGGTATCATATATCTGCTTGACAGCAAAGAGTATATCGATCCTACCAAATAGGGGGCTTTCGTTTGTTTGACAGAATAAGAGAGGATGTCCGTGCGGTTAAGGAGCGTGACCCCGCCGCGCGCAGCTTTTTGGAAATTTTACTGCTTTACCCGGGCGTTAAGGCAATAAGAATGTACCGCAGGGCACATTTTTACTACACCCACGGGTGGCTTTTCTTAGCGCGCTATGTATCGCAGCGGGCGGTAAGAAAAACCGGCATTGAAATTCACCCGGGCGCTAAAATAGGCAGAAGATTGGTTATAGACCACGGAACGGGCATAGTAATAGGCGAAACCGCCGAAATAGGGGACGATGTGCTGATTTACCAGGGCGTGACGCTCGGCGGCACGGGAAAGGATACCGGCAAGCGCCACCCAACCGTGGGGAATAACGTTATGATAAGCGCGGGCGCTAAGGTGTTGGGACCCTTTAAGATAGGCGACAATTCACGCGTTGCTGCGGGCGCGGTCGTGCTTGAAGAGGTGCCGCCGAACTGTACTGTTGTGGGCGTGCCGGCAAGAATAGTGCGGCAGGACGGCAAAAAGATAGGCTGTGCAAGCCTTGACCAGATACACATTCCCGACCCGGTTAAGCAGAAGATGGAATGTCTTGAAAAACGCATTTCAGAGCTTGAAAAGGCTCTTGAAGAAAAATAAAATATAAAAAGGTGATAAAAATGGATTACGGTATACAGCTTTACAGCGTGCGCGATTTAGCGGAAAAGGATCTTTCGGCGGCGGTAAAACGCGTGGCGGAGCTCGGTTATTCATCGGTTGAATTTGCGGGCTTTTTCGGGCACAGCGCGGAGGAAGTAAACGAAATGCTGCGTGAGAATAACTTACGTGTATCAAGCACACATTCGGGGTTTGATGATCTTGTAAATAATTATGATGAAACCGTGGCTTTTCATAAGGCGATAGGCAATAAGCTTTATATTATTCCGGGATATGATTTAGGCTCGCAGGAAAAATTGGATGTTTTTGTAAAGAAAGCCTCTGAAATTTCAAAGCGTTTGGCAGCGGACGGCATAACGCTTGCCTACCATAACCATGCGCGCGAATTTATCCCGAATGCGGACGGCTCGCTTATATACGATCAGCTGCTTTACCGCACCGATTTAAAGCTTGAAGTGGATACCTACTGGGCATTTGTGGGTATGAAGAACCCGATAGCCCTGCTTGACAGGGTGGGCGACAGGCTTGCCTGCATACATATTAAGGACGGCTCGGCGGACGGTCACGGCACACCGCTCGGAAAGGGCGAGGCACCGGTTGCGGCGGTTTACGATTATGCGGTTAAAAACAATATTCATATGGTGGTTGAAAGCGAAACCTGTAACCCCGACGGTATTACCGAGGCGAAGATATGTATAGATTACCTTCATTCGCTTGAAAACAGATAATATACCGGGAGAGGAAACCAATGAGGATATTTAACACCCTGACAAGGGAAAAGGATGAATTTAAACCGATAACCGAGGGCGAGGTTAAAATTTACGCCTGCGGACCTACGGTTTATAACTACATTCACATAGGCAACGCGCGCCCGCTTTGCGTTTTTGACGTTTTACGCCGCTATTTTGAGTGGCGCGGCTATAAGGTAAGCTTTGTTCAGAATTTTACCGATATTGACGATAAGCTTATAAAGCGCGCGAATGAGGAAGGCTCCACCGTGCCCGAAATTGCCGAGCGCTATATAAAGGAATTTTGGACTGACGCCGATGGGCTTAACGTAAAGCACGCTACGGTTAATCCGCGCGCTACCGAAAATATTGAGCAGATACAGAGCATTATTTCGGCGCTTGTGGAAAAGGGTTATGCGTATCAGTCGGGCGGGGACGTTTACTACCGCGCTAAAAAGTTTTCGGGCTACGGCAAGCTATCGCACCAGCCGCTTGAGGACCTTGAGGCGGGCGCGAGAATAGACGTTACCGAGGTTAAGGAAGACCCTATGGATTTCTGCCTGTGGAAAGGCGCTAAACCCGGCGAGCCCTATTGGGATTCACCTTGGGGTAAGGGCAGACCCGGCTGGCACATTGAGTGCTCGGCTATGGCGTGCCGCTATCTCGGTAAGACAATTGATATTCACTGCGGCGGGCTTGATCTTATTTTCCCGCATCACGAAAACGAAATTGCGCAGTCAGAGGCTGCAAACGGCTGCGAATTTGCGCACTACTGGATGCACAACGGCTTTATAAATGTGGATAACCACAAAATGTCAAAGTCTCTCGGCAATTTCTTTACCGTGCGCGATGTCGCCGAAAAATACGGCTATGAGCCGATACGCTATATGATGGTCTCCTGCCAATACAGAAGCCCAATAAACTATTCCTATGAGGTAATAGAGCAGGCGAAAAACTCGCTTGAAAGGCTTTACACCTGCCGCGATAATATTGATTTTGCGCTGAAAAACGCAAAAGACGGCGCCGAAGCGCCCGAATTCATAGAAAAACGCAAGCAGGAATTTATTGCCGCTATGGATGACGATCTTAATACCGCCGACGCGCTTGCTGCGATATTTATGCTTGTGCGCGATATAAATACCCTTATAGCCGAGGGAGCGGGCAAAACGGCGCTGGAAGCCTGCGCTGATATGTTTGACCAATTAACGGGCGTTTTGGGACTTGTTTACAACCGTAAAACCGAGGCGCTTGACAGCGACATTGAGGCTTTAATAGAGCAGCGCACGGCGGCAAGAAAGGCAAAGGACTTTAAAACCGCCGATGAAATACGCGATAAGCTAAAGGCAATGGGCATTGTGCTTGAGGACACACCGCAGGGCGTTAAATGGACGAGAGCATAATAAAAAAAGAGCCGCTCGGAAACGGTTTTTTCATAAATGTATCAAAGCACCATACCTTCGGCACGGACGCGGTTTTGCTTGCCGATTTTGCGCACGCTAAAAAGGCGGACAGGCTTGTAGATCTCGGCACGGGATGCGGAATAATTCCGTTTTTAATGCTGCGCGACGGTAATTTAAAAATCGCCGTGGGGGTAGATATCAGCACAGAGGCTATAAGGCTTGCCGCAAAAACCGCCGAAGAAAACGGCGCCTACAGGTTTACCGCCCTAAACGCCGACCTTAACGATTTAAAGGGCAGGGTGGATTTCGGGTGCCACACGCTTATCACCTGCAACCCGCCCTATAAAGCGCCGGGTGCGGGGCTTAAAAATCCCGACGGCGTAACTGCTGCGGCGCGGCATGAGGTCGCCTGCACATTAAGCGATATAATTTCGGTATCTGCAAGGCTGCTGCAGACCTCGGGCAGGCTTTGTATGTGCCAGCGTCCCGAAAGGCTTGCCGAAATAATTACGGTAATGCGAGCGAATAAATTAGAACCGAAGCGCCTGCGGCTTGTCTGCAAAAAAGTGGGCGAGGAACCGTGGCTGGTGCTTACAGAGGCGCGAAAGTGCGGAAACACGGGGCTTCGCATAGAGCCCACGCTGTATGTTTACGAAAACGGCGAATACTCGCCCGAAATGATAAGAATTTACGGACCGTATAAGGAGGCGTACTTATAATAATGAGCGGAAAACTTTATGTTGTCGGTACGCCGATAGGGAATTTGGAGGATTTCAGCCCCCGCGCCGCGCGAATACTCGGTGAGGCGGATTTTATCGCCGCCGAGGACACGCGCGTTACGCTGAAGCTGCTTAATCATTTTGAAATTAAAAAGGAAATGCTCTCTTATTATGAGCATAACAAAAGCACAAAAGGAAATCTTATAATTGAGCGCATTTTAAAGGGAGAAAGCTGCGCGTTGGTATCCGACGCGGGCATGCCCGCAATATCCGACCCCGGCGAGGATCTGGTGCGGCAGGCGCATGAAAACGGCATAACGGTCGAGTCCGTTCCGGGGCCGAGCGCGCTTATAACCGCCCTTGCAATATCGGGTATGGAAAGCGGCAGATTTTGCTTTGAGGGCTTTTTATCGGTGAATAAAATAAGCCGTAAAAAGCATTTGGAGGAAATAAAGAACGAAAAACGGACTATGATTTTTTACGAGGCGCCGCATAAATTACCCGCTACGCTCCGCGATATGTCAGCTTATTTGGGGGATAGGAGGATATCCCTTGTGCGGGAGCTTACAAAAATTCACGAAACGGTTATGAATACCACTCTGTCTCAGGCGGCGGAGTATTACGGTGAAAACACGCCGCGCGGTGAATTCGTTTTAATAATTGAGGGAAAAAAGGAAGAGGAGACCGCGGCTTATTCCTTTGAGGACGCGGTCAATTTGGCAAAAAGGCTTATAAAAGACGGAAAATCAACCTCAGCCGCCGCAAAAGAGGCTGCCGAGGTTTCAAAATACAGAAAAAGCGAAATTTACAAAGAATTGATATAATCAGGTGTGGATATGGAAGAAAACAAGGATTTTTTTGATTTTGGAAGTGAAGATATTTTTTCCTCTTCGGCAGGAAATGCGAAGGAATACGAGGACATTGTAAGCAGCAGTAAAATGCGCGGAAAGCACTACGCCAAGAAAAAGCGCGGCAACGCCTTTACCAAATGGTGGCGCGGCTGTAAAAAGTGGCAGCGGGTTTCTATGATAACCGTCACCTCGCTTGTTTTGGTGGTGGCTATTGCCGTGGGTGTTCTGCGGATAGTGTTTAACTACAACTATAATAATATTACGAAAAACCCCGAGGATTT
>OLGA01001796.1_pt1 | contig 16306 bp, 14 predicted proteins | sample 1604881 | NCBI WGS metagenome assembly OLGA01 (sample SAMEA3888896, study PRJEB22519) | human gut metagenome | biome: human gut; feature: human-associated habitat; material: faeces | place: Denmark | collected 2009
TGGCGGCGAAAAGCTCCTGCCAATCGCCGTTTTTCTCAAATGTTATGCAAAGATAATCAAACTCGCTCACATACGGATGGATTTCGCAGGAATAATGCAAACCGTTGGAATAAAAGGGAGATATGCAGATTTTACCTATATTCGTCCATTATGGGGTTTTTACCCGTTTTGGAGGAGTTAGGAAAATAAATTGCTACTTATCCGTTGCCGATTCAAGGTCGAAAATGTACGCTGAAAAGGCATTTGGATTATCCCGGACATCACCGTAAAGAACGCTGTTTCACTTGTCTTTTGCGAGTACAAAGTTAATACTTTTTTCGCTAAAGGGAGAAAATACAGGTTCTGAATGTCACGCATGGGGCTTTTTCCATATTCCGCTATATTCGTCATGCCGTTCATTTGCTCGATATCCGGTAATTTTGCAAACAAAGTAAAAGATTATGGTTCAGGCAAATGTAAAGGTGTCGTTCTACCTCAAAAAGAGCGAGGCAGATGCCGATGGGATGTGCCCTGTAATGGCAAGATTGAATGTCGGCAAGTATTCCGAAGCCTCCTTCAGCGTAAAGCTCCGTGTGCCGCAGGCAATATGGAGTTCTGGGCGTGCTTCCGGAAAGAGTGTGAAGGCGAAGGAAATCAACAACCGGCTGGATGAAATCCGTGCGATGGCGTTGGGAGTCTATGCGGAACTGTCGGCTGTCCGTGACGGTGTGACTGCCGGGGATGTCAAAAGCCTATTGCTGGGCATGGCGGGAGAACAGGCAACGCTATTGAGCTACTTTCGCACGTTTATCGAGAACTTCGCAAAGCGTGTGGGCGTAAACCGGACGGAAGGTAGCCTGAGAAGCTATCGGAACGCCTACAACCATGTGGAACGGTTCATGCGGGAAAAATACAACTTGTCGGATATCCCGTTTTCGGCATTGACCCTCTCCTTCATACAGGATTACGATTCGCACCTTCGGACGGATTGCCGCCTCTCTCCGGGGACGATTATCAACCTGACCGTGCAGTTGAAAATCATCGTCGGTGAAGCCGTAGCGGACGGCATAATCACCACCTACCCGTTTACCGGCTATGAACCCGTGCGCCCGAAACAGAAACGGAGGTATCTCACATCCGAGGAACTGCAACGGCTTATGACCATGCCTCTTCACAGTCCGAACCTTTATCTCACACGGGATTTGTTCCTGTTCTCATGCTACACCGGCATCCCGTACAGTGATATGCGGCTTCTGTCGAAAGAGCATCTGTCGCTTACCGATGACGGCACGTGGTGGATTAAAAGCTCGCGCCGGAAAACCGGAGTCGAGTTTGAAATCCCCCTGCTGGACCTGCCGTTACATATCATGGAGAAATACAGGGATACGGCACCGGACGGGAAACTGCTACCCATGTATTCCAACAGCACGATGAACCTTAACTTGAAACGTATCGCAAAACTCTGTGACATAGACTGTCCGCTGGTTTTTCATGCCGGCCGCCATACCTATGCGACCGAAATCACGCTCGGACATGGGGTTCCGCTTGAAACGGTCAGCAAGATGTTGGGACACGCCCGGATTGAGACGACCCAAATCTACGCCAAAGTGACTGATGACAAGATAAATGCCGACACCCGTGTGCTGAATGAGAGGATAGCGGAACGTTTCTCCGTGGTTATTTGACAAACGATAAAAAGCCAACGACATGAAAAAGAAATCAGAACATACAGACAATACCATCAAGCATCGCAGCACGTTCGCGATACTGTTTTATATCAACCGTACCAAAATGCGCAAGGACGGAACGTGCCAGTTATTGTGCAAGGTGAGCATTGATGCCGAATGGGAACAGATTGGCACGAAGGTATCCGTCAATCCCGACATCTGGAATCCGGAAAAAGGCCGTGCCAACGGACGCAGTGCGAATGCCGTGACGGTGAACCGTGCCATAGATGAATTGACGGAAGAGATTACCGGACATTACAACACAATCAAACATAATCTCGGCTTCATTACAGCAGAACTGGTAAAGAACGCTGTCATGGGTGTCGGCCAGAAACCGCTTACCTTGCTGGCCCTGTTCAGGGAACATAACGAGGATTTCAGCAAGCGGGTCGGATTGGACCGCATCAAGGAAACGCTTGATTCTTACTTGAGATCGTACAAGCACCTTTCCGCTTTCATCAAGGATAAGAAAGGCGTGGAAGATGTCACACTGCGTAGCCTCGACAAGAATTTTTACGATGACTTTGAACTGTTCCTTTGCAAGGATTGCCACATGATGCCCAAGACCGTGCATGAACACCTGTACCGTCTGAAAAAGATGACCAAGTTGGCAGTCAGCCAGGGAACACTCCGCCGTGACCCGTACTGCCGTCTTCACCCTGCGCTGCCACGACGGAAAAGCCGCCACATGAAGCTGGAAGACCTCAGGAAACTTATGGAGACACCCGTGGAGAAACCGCAACTGCAATTCGTGAGAGACATGTTCTTGTTTTCGACCTTTACCGGACTGGCTTACGCGGACTTGAAAAAGTTGAAGACAAGTGACATCACACAATCCGAAGACGGTGCGTGGTGGATTCACATACGCCGTCAAAAGACAGACACACTCTCTTCCGTCCGATTGCTGGATATTCCCTTACGAATTATTGAAAAATACCGGAACCAGCGACAAGGGGATAATGTGTTCAATGTTTACCGCCGTGGCTACTTTATCCTGCTTACACGGGAACTTGGAAAGGTGTACGGTTTTGATTTGACCTTCCATCAGGCCCGGCATAATTTCGGAACCCATGTCACGCTCTCGCTCGGTGTTCCGATTGAGACGGTCAGCCGCATGATGGGGCACATGTCGATTTCGACCACGCAACTTTACGCGCAGGTGACGGACAAGAAAGTGGACGAGGACATGAAGGCTTTGAAAGCAAGCGGTTTCAGCGGCACGACTGAACTTCGCGAGGAGGATTTCACCGCTCGAAAAGGCAGAAAAAGGACACCCCGCGCTATCTGAAAATCAAGAACGGAGAAACGCATGTCCCTATGAACGGGCCGTTTCTCCGTTTTGTCATGTCACACCCACCGCATATCTTCTTTGCACCGTTTGTAGGCATCCTCTAATATTTTAAGGATGTCCGATTCCTTGTAGAGGGCCTTACCTTGTACAAGATAGTAAGGGACAACACCAAGTGTGCGGTATTCCTGCAATGTCCGTCTGCTGACCCTCAGAATTTTGGATAGTTCCTCGTCCGTCAGGAAACGTTCGCCGTGGAATACGGATTTAGGGGTGTCCTCCATCGCTGCGATTAACCGCTCCATATTGTCAAGCCACTGAAACAGAACATCGACACGCGGGTCTTTCCGTTCTAAAAAATGATAGCTCATGATTCTCGTTTTAAGTGGTAGTAATTCGATTCCAATAGTTTGTGCACGTCTTCGGTCTTGAAGAATATCTTGTGCTTGATGCGCGAGAACGGCAGGATGCCCTTGTCACGGTATACCTGAAGTGTCTTCTTGGATATACGCAATATCTCGCACACTTCCTGGTTGTCAAGCCACTTCTTCAAGCCGAGGTCTTCCACCGGGCGGCATATTCTTACTACCTTCTCCTCCAGTTTGCCGAAACGCACTCGGAGTTCATCAAATATCTGTTTGTCTATACATACGATTTCCATATCCGTCATTTTTTGAGTTGAACATCCATTTGATTTTTCAGTTTCGGAGGCAGCACCTTCCCTTTCCGGTTGAGGAATGCTTCCACTTCGGAGGCCTTGTAGTAAGTCCGTCCGTCAATCATGTAATAGGTGACATACTTTTTCTGGCGGTAACGTGCCAGCGTGCGTTTGGTGATGCCGAGCAACTGGCAAAGGTCGTAGTTGTCCAGGAGCGTGTCGCCTTCCAGACACTCCTTCAGTTTGTTCATCCGCTCCAGGGTACGGTCGATTCTATCGAACCGTTCCATGATCTGCATGAACATCATTTGGGCACTTTCGCTGTTTATCTGTAGCATAATGCATTCTGTCTTTAGTGTAAATGATAGTTTTACTTACACCTTGTCGCGCAACAGGTTATACTACATATAGGGCTAATGGCGTACCAATGACCATGTATTTCATGGGATGACACCGGCATTCCATTGAAATACAGTGGAATAAAAATTTTTAGTATGAAAAGTGGAGATGAAAATGTTCTTGCAAAATGCAAGATTTTTCGCAAAATGCAAGTTACATCCTGCAAGGTTTGCGATAGATAAGGCGGCAGATGCCGTTGGAAAAAGAGGTGATTTTATGCAATCCCCAATATTGTGGTCGGAATGTATTCAACACAGAAATCCCTTGTCCGGCAGAAAACGGCAACTGGTAAACCACAAGTTCATCAACAAGATCATAGAGGAAAAGCCCGCGAAGCAATTCCACCGATTCCGGTTCTATGATTTCGGCAAGGTAAGTGAATGAATCGTCCCTGTTGTCTTTCTCGCAAAGCAAATCAAGGATGGAATGGGGCAATATAAGGGCCAAGCAGCGTTCACGCCAAAAGGGGAACCCCCGCCTGTCGTTTCTTACCCAGGACACAAGTGTTCCGGCCGGTTCCGGAAGGAAACCGTCCAATGTTATTGCCGTCACAACTTGAATCCTTGCCATAGCTTTCATTCTTTTTTCAACCGGAAGACGCAAAAAAAAAGCGTGCAATCCACGCTATCTCTAATGGAGGCTCTGGAATGCCCTTAACAGGAATAGGTGAATGCACGCTATGCCAAGGCATAGCATAAGCAATCACGCAATAGTTCCTGTTAATGTTCATTTTCCAGATTCCCATTAGGACGCTTGCGGTCTTATGTCTATATATAAACAGCGACTGTCTCATGGACAGTACGCCGCCTTTTTCGCTATTTAAGTGCAAAAGTACACATATTCAGTGACATTTGTACTAATTTTAGTCGTTAAATTCATTTCAGCCCGTATTTCTTCATCTTCCTGTACAGTGTTGCCGGGTTGATGTTCAGCATTCCAGCCGCCTGTTCCCGGTGACCGTTGCACGCCTTGAGTGCTCGGATAATACTTTCTTTCTCAAATGCTTCACCTTTCAGAGGCAGGATTGCAAGTGTGTCTGTTTCCTCATTTCTACATACACAGACAGTTGATCCCAATCCATCCACGTCAAGCATCGGAGACTCAGAGACCAGCACGGTTCGCTTGACACGGTTTTGCAGTTCACGCACGTTGCCCGGCCACCGGTAGGCAAGCATCCTTTGTTTGGTCTCTTCGGTAAATCCTTGTGTTTCCCTTTTCAGTTCTTTCGAGAAACGTTCACGGAAAAACTCCGCCAACGGAATGATGTCTTCCGGGCATTCCTCCAGGGAGGGCTGCCGAATCTCAAACTCGTTCAGACGGTGGTAAAGGTCTTCCCTGAACCGTCCCTCCTTGATGGCCCGTTCCATATTCTCGTTTGTCGCGGAAATGACCCTGACATCCGAAATCCGTTCCCTGCCGCTACCTATCGGGGTATATACATTCTCCTGTAATACCCGGAGGAGCATGGATTGGATTTCATGCGGCATCGTGCCTATCTCGTCAAGGAACAACGTGCCGCCTTTCGCCAGGTCGAAATATCCGCTCTTTGCCATGTCCGCCCCGGTGAACGCGCCTTTTTCGTACCCGAAGAACAATGAAGCGGCCAGTTCACGGGGCAATGCACCACAGTTTACGGCGACAAAAGGCTTGCCGTATCGTTCGCTATTGTTATGGATGGTCTGCGCCACCGACTCCTTGCCGGTCCCGTTGGCCCCGAGTATCATCACGGACATATCGGACGGGGCAACCAGCCTAGCAAACTTTTCCACTTTCAGTATCATGGGGCTTGTGCGGTGAAACAACTGCCGTTCCTGCTTTCTCACGGTGGCTACCGGATGGAACACATCTTCCGCCAGTTCCAGCAGGTGATCCCTGTGCACAGGTTTGGGCAGGTAGTCCCTGGCTCCCAGTTTGATGGTACGCACAACGTCCGGAACGGAAACGTATTCGGTCGTTATGATGAACGGGATGTCTTTCTTCTCCTTGCGCAGCCATTCCAAAAGGGAAATGCCGTCACCTTCCGGCAACCGAACGTCCGACAATATAAGGTCGAACTGCGTTTTGCGTATCAACGAGCGGGCTATCGGCTCGCTCATGGCTGTCACAGCGTCATAACCGGCCCGGGAAAGCCAGTCTTTCTGTATTTGCGACAGCCCCACATTGTCTTCAACTATCAGTATCTTCCGTTTCATTATTCAGTCTTTTTATCTCGGCTTCCGCTGCTTGGATAAGCGTGGCGGTACTGTCTATTATCTGTCGGGTATATTCGTTTAACTCTTTGTCGCTTGTTTTACTGTCTTTCAATAAAGTCCGGTAAGCCAGCAGGGGTTCTTCCATCCGTAGAAACTCCCACATCGGTTGCATCCGATGTATAATTTCACGCAATTTCTGCCGGTCACCGTTTTTCATGGCGGCATCAAGTTCTTCTCGGTCTTTATCTGATTGGGATATAAGGGAAAGCAGTGCCTTGTGCTTGTCACTGACCTCGGAAAGGAGCAAACTGAAATCAACCTCCGGTTTTTCCTCCCGCCTGTTTGTCTTTATCCTCGAAAGCAGGCCGAGAAGTTCTGATGAAGAAAACGGCTTATAGATGTAGTCCGTAAATCCGGCATGGAGAAAAGCGTCTTTGTCTCTGTCTCCACGTGCTGTCATGGCTACAATAGGGATAGTATGGGAGTTTCTGATGTTCGAGTTGCGCAATAAGGTTAGTAAATCAAAACCGTTGGTACCCGGCATTTGAATGTCGGAAAGCAACAGGTCATAATCCCTGCCCCGCATCGCCTTGACCACTTCCTTGGAGGTTACGCAGGTCGTACAATTCATCCCGTTACGCTCCAACATCTCTTTTATCACATTCAACAGCATCGTGTCGTCATCAATGACAAGTACATTCCGAGGCAAATGTGCCGGATGTGGGATTATCAGGCTTTCGCTCTCTACCGTTTCATCCGTGGTTTTCAATGGAAGTGTCACGCGGAACGTGCTACCCTGGTCAATGCCGCTCGTCACGTCTATTGTCCCGCCAAGCAGGTTGACAAGACCTTTTGTTATCGGCAGACCCAATCCGAAACCTTCCGTGTTCCTGACGGAACCCAACCGTTCAAACGGGCGGAAGATACGTGAAAGCGCATCTTCACTCATGCCTATGCCGGTATCCTTGATTTCCAATACTAATTCACCTTCATTATAACGGGCATTCAAACTGATAGTGCCGGTTTCCGTAAATTTAACGGCATTGCTGAGCAGGTTGTCCAAAATCTGTTCGATACGGTCCACGTCACCGCAAAGTTTGACATCGGTACCAGTAAAATTGTGATTGAATAGGATGCCTTTGTTATTGATTACGTGGGAGAAGCCGAAGGCAATGCGTTCTAACAGGGCATTCAGGTTGAACGGCACATCGTTGCGGGTTTCCTTGGCCTCGTTCAGGCGGTACACGTCCAGCAGGTTGTTAAGCAGGTATACAACGTGCCGGCACACGATCCTGATGTTGTTCAGGTGCGTGTTCCTGCGTTTCTTTTCCCGGGTATCCACGGCAAGTTCCGCGCTGCCACTGATTACGTTCAGAGGGGCACGGATGTCATGGGAGATTGTCAGTATGATATTCTTCCGCATCTCTAACAGCGCAATGTTCTGCTCTATCGTTTCTTCCAGATGCTTCCTGTTTCTTGCCTTGACCTTAATATCCCGTTGGATGACAAGATATGAAATGAACAATAGAATGATTGAGAATATAATCAAGCCGGTAATGACCAAAGTCGAATGTTCGTAGGATGCTTTCAGACGCTCTTCCTTGCTCCGGAAAGCGTTCCATGTCTGTTCATCCAGACTTGTAATCAGTAAACGCAATTTCCGGTTGAGTTCCCCATTGCACGACCGCAGGCTGTCTGTATAAGTTTCTATGTCCCGTTTCCGTTTATTCAACAACGAAATCAGTTCCTTATCCGGTACGGTTTGCCTGGTTGTAACAACCGGCATCTGTACGGTTTCCTTGCCGCCGAAGAATCCGGCGATACCTTTCTTCTTTCGGGTAACGGTCCGGGTGGTTGTCTGTGTCGTTACAGTCGGTTTTTGATGGAATAGAAGGCTATCCGTTTTCTTTTGTTCTCGGGTCGCTTCCATTATTTGAAACAGATGGTCTTCTTTGGCTGCTAACAATGTACGAAGAGAATCTATCTGTTCGGGTTGTATGAAGTCCTTGCATTGTATACGTAATGTTTGCAGCATGGAATCAGTCCGTACACGTCGTTCCCGATAAGCCAGGGAATCCTCATCGTTCCATACCATGACGGATTCACCGTAAGTTACTAACGCGGTCACATAGCGGTGGGCGGTATTGATATTGTGCTGGGTTTGAAAAATAGCGATTGATTCATTCTCTATTTTCTGTACACGACTACGCTCGTGCAGAACAATAGCGACCATGCTACCGATGATCGCCATTAAAAGGAAATATCCCACAAATATCTTATGCTGCAAAAGTATTTTCATTGGCTTGATATCTTTACAATCCAAATATTGCTTTCGTACAATATCTACATGCGGCAGAATCACGAAAAATATCCGAGATGAATAAAACTAATAATAATTTCAAATTTTTCTATTTATTGCAGTTACATTCCTCCTCCCAACGCATGGTAAAGTTTAATTATACTTTGTATGCGTTCAAAACGAGTTTGTAACTGTTGCACTTCCGCTTCGAGAAGAGACTGTTTGGCGGTCAGCACTTCCAGATAGGTGGTATTGGAATGACGCATCAGCGATTCTGTCTTTCGCACAGCATCGCATAATGTTTCAACCTGCCGAGCATTGATTTCAATTTGCGATTTTGCCGTCTGCCATGCGGTCAGAGCATCGTTCACTTCCTTTCCTGCGTTCAGTAATGATTGCCGGAACAACAGTTTGGCTTCTTCCTGACGGCTTTTGGCTATCTTCAAGTTGGCGATGTTTACGCCCCGGTTGAATAACGGCTGTGTCAGGGAACCGATGGCATTAAGTAACCATTGTCCGGGATTTACGATTACGCCACCGCCGTTATTAGTCCATCCAAGAATTCCCGAGAGGGTAATATTGGGATAGAAGGCGGCACGGGCCGCATTGGTGGCGTAGAATGCTTGCGCCAGTTCCATTTCAGCCTGACGCACGTCGGGACGGTTGGAAAGCAGTTGCAAAGGGACTCCGATCGAGACAGTATCGGGGAAAGCAGCCTCGGCCAGATCACTTCGTCCAATCGAGTGTGACGGCATGGCAAGTATCGCAGACAGGGCGTTTTCTGTTTCGGAAATACTCTTGCGTATGGATAACAGGGATGCTTCGAGTCGCATCACGTTCGCCTTTGCCTGCAATACGCCGGCCTCGTTTGATTTCCCCACTTTTTTCAACGCTTCAAGAGTGCGTACGGTAGTCTGCCAGTTCTCCAAAGTCCGGTTACTTATTGCCATTTGCGCGTCAAGCATGGCAAGGGTGTAGTAACTGTCTGCGATAGTGGCGACAAGCTGTGTCTGTACGGCCTGCCGGTAGGCACGGCTTCCTTGTAATGCGGCGGCTGCGCCACGCTTTGCCGCCGTAAGTTTGCCGAAGATGTCCAGTTCCCAGCTTGCCGACGCTCCCACATTATATGTTTTTGCCGTTGCCCCGTCATGTTTATTGGTATTACCTTCGGCTGTCAATCCCAGTGATGGAAGATATGAGAGTCTGGCAGTCATCAGGGCGGCTTCTGCCGCTTCCACGCGCAACCGTGCCACATTGAGGTCTGTGTTCCGTTCAAGTCCTGTTACAATCAAGGACTGGAGCTTCGGGTCGGTAAACATCTCCCGCCACGACAGGGACGCGATGGTCGTTGTATCAATGTCCACTGGTACGTCCCGATACAGATTCTCCATTGAGAGGTCATGACGATGATACCGGCTGTATGTACCACAACCGGCAAACATCCATCCCGACAATATGATATATATTACTGTCTTCTTCATTTAATTATGCTTAACACGTTCTTGGATATATTGGAATACAATAAACAATGACGGCACAAGGAACAACAGAGCCAAAGTACCGACAATCATTCCGCCGATTACACCTGTGGCAAGCGAACGGCTGCCGTTGGCACCCACTCCGTGAGCCATCATCAGCGGGATAAGACCGAACACCATGGACAACACAGTCATCAATATGGGGCGCAGGCGGACTTTTGCCGCACTGTATGCCGCCTGTGCCAGCGTCATGCCTTCCGACCGCCGCTTGCCGGCGTATTCGGTAAGCAGGATGGCGGTCTTGGCAAGCAGGCCGATAATCATGATAAGTCCGGTCTGCATGTAGATGTTGTTCTCCAGACCGAACAGCCATGCGAACAGGAAACTGCCCATCAGTCCGCAAGGCACTGACAACAGGACCGCGAAGGGAATGAACACACTTTCGTACAAGGCGCACAGAATCAGATAGACCAGGACCATGCAGAGCAGGAATATAAGCGTGGCATTATTGGTCGTCTTGCTTTCCTCGCGCGAGATGCCGCCAAACTCGTAGGTGTAATTTGCCGGAAGCACTTCGCGTGCCGTCTCGCCGATGGCTTCGAGCACCTGCCCCGAACTGTAGCCCTGGGCCGGAGACCCGCTAATCGAGATGGCGTTGAACAGGTTGAAGCGGGTGAGGTCTGACGGGCCGTTGGTCTTGGTCAGGCGCACGAACCGGCTTAATGGCGACATGCCGCCATCGGAGGCACGCACATACATGTGGTGCAGGGATTCCGCATTCACACGATATTCCGCCGGAGCCTGCATGGTCACATGGTAGAGCTTGGAGAACCGGTTGAAGTCGGAAACATATTGTCCGGTATAATAGCCCGACAAGGTGGAAAGCACATCTGCGGGCGACACACCCGACTGCTCACATTTGGCGGCATCGATATCCACCCAGTATTGCGGATAGTCCGTGGCAAAGGAGGAATAGACTTCGCCGATTTCGGGTCGTTGCGACAAGGCTTCGACAAACTTGTCCGCCTCTTCCTTGAAAGCGGTGATGTCTCCACCCGCCTTGTCCTGCAAATAAAGCTCGAAACCGTTTCCCATGCCGTACCCGGCAATCATCGGAGGCGACATGGCGAACACCGTGGCATCGGGAATATCCGAAGTGGCGGCATAGATCTTTCCGGTAACGTCATTGACCGACTGCCCTTTCCCTTTGCGCTGTTCCCAATCTCTAAGCGTCAGGAAATACATTGCCTGGGACGGACCTGAGCCGTCGAAAGAAAAACCGGTAACCGCACTGCTGTATTCAATCTCGCCGATGCTGTCAAGACGGCTGTTGATACACTCCATCACCTTGCTTGTCTGAGCCATGGATGTACCTGGCTTCGTGTTCATGCTCACCATGACCGTCCCGGTATCCTCTTCAGGAACAAGTCCCGTCTTTGTGACATTGACCAGCAGCAACAGCAACCCGAAAGAGATGCATATAATGCTCCACAACAGCCACCGGCGGTGGATAATGAACATCACTCCACGCACATAGCGTCGGCTCAGACGGTCGAAGACGGCATTAAACGCTTTTCGGAAACGGGCCGCAAAATTGTCCTTGGTGTTGCCCTGCTCGTCGATATAGGGTTTCAGGAGCAGCGCGCAGAGTGCCGGTGAGAGTGTGAATGCATTGACTGCCGAGATACCCACGGCAACAGCCATCGTGATACCGAACTGCGTGTAGAACGCTCCCGAAGTCCCACCCATCATGGCAACGGGGAAAAACACTGCCATAAAGATGATGGTAGAGGTCAGGATAGCCGACGAAACGCCTTTCATGGCATCATCAGCCGCGAGAACCGCAGACTGATAGCCCTCGTCGAACTTCGCCTGCACCGCTTCCACCACCACAATGGCATCATCGACCACAGTTCCAATGGCAAGCACAAGCGCGAACAGGGTGAGCAGGTTGACGGAGAAGCCGATCATGGACATCACAGCGAACGTCCCGATAATGGAGACGAAAATGGATATCGTAGGAATAAGCGTGGACTTAATATCTTGCAAAAATACATATACCACCACGATAACCAGAAGTATTGCTTCAATAAGTGTCCGGATAACAGAATTGATGGAAGCATACAGGAACTTGTTGGTATCGGTAAGCACCACGAATTCCGTCCCTTCGGGCAAGTCTCGGCTGAGGTCATCAAGCACTTCGTGAATCTCCTTGATGGTACTTGAAGCATTGGACCCGGCTTTCTGGTTGATGAGCATCATGGCTGCCGGATGTCCGTTCACCTCGGAGGAGTAGTTGTAGGATTCATCGCCCAGTTCCACATCGGCAACCTCTTTCAACCGAAGCACATTGCCGCCCGGTAGTGACTTGACGACCAACTCACCGAACTCTTCCGCGCCGGACAAGCGTCCGCGGTATTTCATCGTGTATTCATTGGCGGTAGGATGATTGGCACCGAAGGAGCCGGTGGCGGCCTCGATGTTCTGTCGTGCGAGTACGGCGGATATGTCGTCGGGGATAAGCCCGTATTGCGCCATCTTGTCGGGTCTCAGCCAAAGTCGCATGCTGTAGTTGGAACCGAACAGCTGTGCCTTTCCCACGCCGCTGATACGTTTCAGCCTCGGCTCGACATTGATTTTCACGTAATTGTTCAGGAAGGTCTGGTCGAAACGGTCATCGGGCGAATAGAGCGCGAAAGTCATCAGTTCGGCGTTCTGCTGCTTTTCGGTGGTGACACCGGTCTTGGTGGCTTCCGCCGGAAGCTGGCTCAGCGCGCCGTTCACGCGGTTCTGCACGTTTACCGCCGCCATGTCCGCGTTGGTTCCCTGCTTGAAATAGATGTTGATGGAAGCATCCCCCGTATTCGATGCCGTGGAAGTCATATAGGTCATGTCTTCCACGCCGTTGATGGCTTCTTCCAGAGGGGTTATCACTGCCTTCTGCACGGTTTCAGCGTTTGCGCCCGGATAGGTTGCAAATACGTTGATGGTCGGAGGTGCGATGTCGGGGTATTGTTCCACCGGCAAGGAAAGCATGGAAATCATGCCCAACAGTACGATCACCACCGAGATAACGCCCGAAAACACCGGGCGGTCTATAAAAAATCGCAGGTTCATTTCGGTTCGTTTTTAGGGGTTATACTCATGCCTTCTCTCACCAGCCCCACGCCTTCGGCGACAATGGTGTCACCGACCGAGAGCCCTTCTCTTACGATAAACCGGTTGCCGTCGTTCAGGCGGTCCACCGTGAGATAGGCAGCTTCCGCCTGTCCGTTTTTCAGACGGTAAGCGATAATCTTGTCTTGCAGTTCCACGGTGGCGGTCATGGGGATGGTTACGGCCTCCGTTTTCGGATTTTGAAGGATGACATTGCCGATGCTGCCACTCAACAGTTCGCGGTCGGGATTGGGGAACAGGGCTTTGATTTGTACCGTTCCGGTAACAGGGTCCACCACACCGCTTACGGTTTCAATACGTCCTTTCGCCTTGTACAGGCTGCCGTCGTTGAGTTGCAGGCCCACTTCCGGCGTCCCGGCTATCATGCTGTCAATCGAGCCATAGCGAGCCGAATATCGCCGTAGCATATTCTCCGAAATGGAGAAATAGGCATACATCTCCGCATTGTCGGACACGACCGTGAAAGGCTGCGCCATATTGGGACTGACAAGCGCACCGACACGATAGGGCAATGTGCCTACTACTCCGTGGCTTGGGCTTTTGATTTCCGTATAGGAGAGATTGTTGCGTGCATCCGATTCTTGTGCCTTTGCCTGTTCGAGTTCGGCAAGTGCCACTGCCAGTTGGTTCCGTGCGAGAGAAAGCTCGTAGTCGGATATGACCTTCTCGTCAAACAATGCCTGCTTGCCCCGCAGCTCGATTCTTGCCGTTTCCACTTTTGCCTGTGCCGCGCTGACATTGGCCTGCGCCGTGCGTAATGCCGCCCGATAGGGCACTTGGTCAATTACTGCCAATACTTGACCGGTCTTCACCCGTTCACCCTCTTTCACTTTCAGGCGGATAATGCGCCCGGATATTTGCGGCATGATGTCCACATCCTGCCGTCCGCGTATGGCGGCGGAATAGGACTCGGAAATTTCCACCGGACTTGTCGCGACCTTTATGACCCGATAACTCTGCACCGCATCCTGCTTACCGTCCGCCTGCCTGCATCCGGTCGCCAGGAACAGCATGAGGGCAAATGCGGCGAAATTCGTGATAATGAATTGCTTGTTCATATTTTCTTCTTGTTTTGTATTAATTCATAATAGGTTTGGTGTATCACCACTGATGGATGGTATTCCACTCTTTTTCGAGAATGGCATAAACACAGGTGTCTTCATATTTGGGGGAGCCGTCAGGATTGTTTACGAATGTCACAAACTCTTTGAAACATCCTTCGCGGCGCATACCAAGACGTTCGCATAAGCGTTTGGAACGGATATTGTCATCTTCCACAAATCCATAGATACGCCGTGCGCCCGCCTCCCGAAAAAGATAATCCAATTCAGTGAATTACGGGCTATGATTGCTTGAATTTATATTTAAGTCCATACTCTTCAAGTTTGCTGTATAGTGTTGTCCTGCCTATGCCGAGCAGTTCTGCGGCGACACTCCGGTTGCCGTTTGCCTGTTTCAACGCACGCAATATCCGCTCCTTATCCTCCGCGTCATTGCGCAAGGCGAAGCTGACAGTAGAGGTCGGTTTCGTCACGGCAAGTTCCAGATGCTCTTTCATGACAACACCTTCCTGCGCCTGCAATACAGCACCCATAACTTTCTGCCGAAGTTCCCGCACGTTGCCCGGCCATGCGTGTGTCAGCAACGCTTTACGTGCTTCGGAACTGAACCCGCTCACGCTACACTCCAGCTCTCTGTTTGCCATATCACGGAAGAACTCTGCCAGCGGCATAATGTCTTCTTGACAGTCACGCAACGGAGGAACGGTTATCCCGAAGTCGTGCAGGCGGTACAGAAGATCCTGCCGAAAACGCTTTTCATTCACCGATACCTCCAAATCTTCATTGGTAGCAGCGATGATGCGGACATTGAAATTCCGGTCTGCCTTGTCTCCGACCGGGCGATACCGCCTCTCCTGTATGGCACGGAGCAACATCTGTTGGGTTTCCAACGCGAGGTTTCCTACCTCGTCCAGAAACAACGTGCCGCCTTCCGCCTCATGGAAATATCCTTTCTTGGCATTGTCCGCACCTGTAAATGCACCTTTGACGTGTCCGAAGAAAGCCGACGGTGCAAGCTCTTTGGAGAGTGAACCGCAGTCCACCGCCACAAATGGCTTGCCTGCACGTTTGCTCTTGTCATGCAACAGGTGGGCAATATGCTCCTTGCCCGTGCCGTTCTCACCAAATATCATCACGCTCATATCGGTGGCGGCTACCAGCCTTATGCGGTGCATGATTTTCTGAAAGGCGGAACCTTCACGGGCGAATATAGGCATACGGCGTTGTCCTGCCTGACGTTCTTTCAGTATGGAACGGATCAGGGGGACAAGTTTATCCTCCACAAGCTGTTTGGGAATATAGTCTATCGAGCCGAGTTTCATGCTTTCCACGGCGGTATTAACTTCGGCGTAGTCGGTCATAATGATGAAGGGCTGCATCTTTCCCTCCTTTCGCATCCAGCACAAAAGGTCTATGCCACTGCCGTCAGGCAGACGCAGGTCGGCAACCACGATATCATTATCTGTTGCCTGTTGCAGATGTTTCTTCGCGGTTGAGAGGTGGTAAGCCTTCATATTGCGGTAGCCCTCCCGTGACAGCATATTGCAGACATATTCGCAATACACGATGTTGTCTTCCACCACAATTATTTTTGTCTTATTCATCTTCGTATTTTCTCCTTTCCTCTTCTGCCAACCGTATTATTTCCACTCCCTTATCCAGCACGGCAGTCACGGCATGGCTTAACGCTTCACCATCCGGGAGAGCATCGCCACGAAGCAATCCGTAAAGTACATTCAGCGGTTGGTCGGCACGGAGCACCTCCCACGAACTGCGCAGGTGGTGGATCAGGGAATCCAGCTTTTGCAGGTCTTTTTCTTTTGCTGCATCCCGTACCGCCTGCATTTCCTTTTCTGTTTCAGTTATCAACTTTTCCAGCATGACGGCTTCATTGCCATAGGACAATAAGGCGGAAAAGTCCGGTTTCCCGTCCGGTGTCGCTTTTATGGCACACCTGTCGGAAACCTCCATCAGTTCCGATATGGAGAACGGTTTGAACAGGCATCCGGCAAAGCCTTTTGCCAATAGTTCCCCTTTGTTACAACTGC
>OLGA01001808.1_pt1 | contig 16221 bp, 14 predicted proteins | sample 1604881 | NCBI WGS metagenome assembly OLGA01 (sample SAMEA3888896, study PRJEB22519) | human gut metagenome | biome: human gut; feature: human-associated habitat; material: faeces | place: Denmark | collected 2009
TCTTTTTAGACTACAGAAAATCTATGCGTAATACACAGGGTTTTCCCCCTGACCCGTAAAACGCTCCTCCATTTTTGCCCTGCTACTCTTTTGAGAACGTGGATTCGGAACAAAAGCAGGAATCGCACAGAGCCCCGAGGGGTGGTCATCCACGCAGCTGGCGGGACGCGGCCACACTCCGTTTCGGGAGACATTGATATTCAACTAGTTACAAAATAGAGCGTGGAAACGTAGCCAAAAATAGGCCGCATTTCCACGCTACTATTAAAATGGCACCTGATTATCAATAGGTTACAAATCCAGCCGTGGCCGCGTCCCGCCAGGTAGCCCTCACGAGCAGAATTCCATCAGACAGCTGTGTCCCGCTTTCAGAATTTCTACCAAATTATTATTTAAAGATTACTTAGAAACTGTTTTGCGATAAGCGGAGATGTAGCCAGGTTATCATTTCGGTGAGAACATCCGGGGAAAAGGTTTCTTCGATTTCTTTGTACTCTGACACTTCACCGGTCCGGCAGTGCTGGAAGAGGTGGTTCAGCCCGATTTCGGCCTTGACGACATTGACCGAAGATTCATCAGCAAAAGTATAGCCTCCGGAAAGGCCTTGGCGAAGAAGTGACAGGTTGCGATCGCAGTCTACCTGGGTATCCTTGGTGCCATTGAGAGCCATTACCGGACATTTGACCGAGCCTAAGATATCCGATACATTCATTCCCAAGAAATATTTCATGTAAGGAGTTTTCAATGAAGCACTTAGCATGAATGCATTCTGCTTGAGCCCGGCAGGGAGACAGTAGTTGTCAGGAGACGGTAACGGCATATCATTGACAACAGCCGCGTAGGCGTCAGCAAGAAATCTGCAATAGTTGTTGGTTTCGGATTCAGGCATCCCGGTCATCTGGAGCGCTCGACGGTTCTGGTCCAGAAGCGTTTCGGAACCGGAGGCCACCATGCCTGCCAGGCTAATCACGAAATCAGCCTTGCCTTCCGCAGCCAACATCAGCGCAATGCTTCCGCCTTCACTGTGTCCGAGCACTCCGACATGGTCAAACTTCTCGCGCAGAAGACCGATTCCGGCAAGAGCATCATTCTTCAAGTCCTCCGTGGTACACGAAACGACATCGCCTGTGGACTCACCGAATCCCCTGTCATCATATCTCAATGTCGCAATACCGGCCTTGGCAAACGCATCGGCAATAACTGCAAACGGCTTATGACCAAACATTTCCTCGTCGCGATTCTGCAGCCCGCTTCCGGTAACCATGAGGAGCACAGGAGTCTCTCGGGAACAGTTCTTGGGCATTGTCAATGTCCCTTTCAGAACAGCATCACCATTGGAAAATGAAACATCGGCATTGACATAAGCAAAAGGCCCGACAGGGGTCTGAGGACGCCTCAGAACTGGGGCTCCCGGGACCAACGGCAAAGTAAATGACGTTCCATTCTGAGTAAATGTCCCGGTGATGAGTTTGCCAGTCCAAAGTCCTTTATATGAGGCATTTATGGATGGAATACCCAGTTCGACGGAACCGAAGGCGGAGCGTTTTACCGATACTGGAATCTGCTTCGCGCCCTGGTCTGGCACATCGAGAGTGGCGGTGCTGTCGCCAATGTGAAAAACGAGCGAAAGCGTCGTGCCGGAAACGTCCAACCTGCCGCTCCAAGTCCCCGTCTGCGCCAATGACGCCGTCGCGATAAAGGTCAATGTCAATGCTGCAAATATTCTTTTCATTTTTCGAGCGATTTCCCGTAAATATAGGATTATTCTCATCAACGACAGCAAAATAATGTTACATTTGTGCCCAAACACGAAAGACACATGGGCAATAAGGTTCTGATTATGATGCTGTTGGCGTTTCTGGGATTCGCGTCATGCGGAAAAGAGAACGGCTGTGAACGGATTCCGGACAAGGAGCCGCCGGCCGGCATTGACTTTCCGGAGGATGACGGGGCGAAGCGGCTACCGGCAGACGGGGCACTCGCGCTGCGCGAATTGTTGACGGCAGTGGACCCTGCAAAGACATTGACTCCGGGAGAAACGAAGATTACGGAGAAGCAGTTTGCCGAGATCAAGCAATTCATTGACAACAACTTGAAAGCGGGCAGCAAGATTCAGACATACGACAATATTTTCAATTGGATCGTGAAGAATGTCAGATACGGCAGCGGAAATGAGACCATTTATCTCGACCCTTATGACGTGTTCATCCATAAGGTCTGCGTCTGTCAGGGTTATGCTAACCTGTTCAAGATAATGTGCCAGAGCCAGGATATTCCGGCAATGTGCGTGAACGGTTGGCTCGTCGGGGTCGGCGGCCATGCCTGGAACTACGCATATGTGGACAAAGAGTGGCACGTCAGCGACCCGACAAACGGCATTGACTACAAAATGGATGATACCGGGAAATATCGCGATGTGCTCCAGCCTGTCAGGGCGGATTTCAATCTCTTCGAGGACGGGAAGTTCGCGTATAATTTCGAGGAGGGCAGGCTCAATGTTGCAGAGGTGAAGGACTCCGGACTCGATTATGTGCTGGTGCCGTTCAGCATCAATGGCTTCAGAATCACGTCTTTCTGCCCTGTCAAAAAGGTCAACGGGTCATATGACAAGCTGTATCTGGGCAGCAATGTGGAGAGTGTCGGAGAGAACACGGTTCACCTGAGCAGCAACTTCAGTACCCTCCGCGAAATCAATGTCGATCCCGCCAACAAGTTCCTGACTGCATACAAGAATGTGTTATACAATACAGGTAACGATGCGCCGTACTTTATCCCGCCCGCGATAACCAGACTGGAACTCAAGCCGGTCAAGGTAATAGAAAAGAATTTCATCTGCCGCCTGGAAAACGTGGAGGAGATAGTTTTCGCGGAGGGGACAGAGAGAATCGAGGCCTATGCCGTGGAGAAGTGCTTGAATCTCAGGAAGGTGCATATTCCGTCCACCGTGACGTACATGGACAAGGATGCAATATACGACTGCGGGGACAAAGTGGAAATCGTACGCTAGAGTTTTTCTTCGGCTGCAGCGCGGGCGGCCATAATCTCGGCATGCTCGCGGCGGGCCTTCTCTACGGCCGGCGAACGCTTCAGGATAAATCCGGAACTGAGGTACTTCGTACGGACATCCTCGTCATTCGCGAGTTTCTCCGGCGTGCCGGACTGGAGAATCGTGCCCTCATAAAGAAGATAGGCACGGTCAATGATCGCCATGGTCTCACCCACATTGTGGTCCGTGATGATCACGCCGATGTTCTTGTATTTCAGCTTCGCAATGATATACTGGATATCCTCCACAGCAATCGGGTCCACGCCCGCGAAAGGCTCATCCAGAAGAATGAATTTAGGGTCAATGGAAAGCGCCCTGGCTATTTCACAACGGCGGCGCTCACCTCCTGACAGCTGGATTCCCAGACTCTTGCGAACCTTGGAAAGGTTGAATTCGTCGATAAGCGACTCCAGACGGTCACGGCGCTCCTCCTTGGTCATGTCGGAAAGTTCCATGACTGACATGATATTGTCCTCGACAGACATCTTCCTGAACACGGAAGCCTCCTGCGGAAGATAGCCCACTCCCTTGAGAGACCTCTTGTACATAGGAAGATCCGTGATGTCCTCATCATCCAGGTAGATTCTTCCGCCGTTCGGAACCACCTGACCTGTAATCATATAGAAACTCGTAGTCTTACCTGCTCCATTAGGACCGAGGAATCCGACGATTTCGCCCTGCTCAACTTCCATGGACACGCCCTTGACGACAGTCCTTACACCATATTTCTTAACAAGATTTTCGCAACGGAGTTTCATTTTCCCTTCGTTTTATTATTTCACATCCAAATCCAGGTCTTTCACCAGATTCCTGATTTCTTCATTACCTGCCATCATGGCTTTCGCCTTGTCCTCAGGCATATATATTTTCTTTTCGACTTTTTCTTCCGGAATGACCTCTACAGCCAATCTTACCCGCTTGGTACCCAATGACTTCTGAAGCTTGTCCTCCAGTTCGCGGAGCAATTCCTGCTCCACCCAATTCTTCTGCGCCAGGTTCATGACGTAGAATTCAAGAAGCTTGTAGCCATCCATCTCCTTGACATTCAGCTTGGTAGTGGCCAATGTCGAATAAAGGCGCGGACGGGACCTGTATTGTTCAGGCAATTTCTGCCAATGTCCGGTAATCTCTGCATTTTCAGGTATCCTGTCTGAAAGATTATTGTTCGCAACTTCCGATGAGGTCGCATTAGACTCCTCCTTTATCGCATCCAGTGAAAGTGCTGCCGACTTGGAAGTCCTTTTCCGACGTGCCGGAGCAGCCGTTTCAGCCGGAGTTCCCGGTGACGCCGGTGTCTCCGGAGCGGCAGCCGTTTCAGCAACAGGCTGTGCTACAGGCGTTTCTGCAACATTGACAGGCTTGGCTGGAGCCGTATCAGGCTGGGCCGGTTCTGGCTGGGGCTGCGGTCTCGGCGCCGGCTGAGGTGCTGTCCTCGGCGCAGATTGAGGTGCGGCCTGAGGAGCCGTAACAGGAGCCGCCGGACGCAATGAAACAGGGCCTCCAGTAAGGAAGCAAAGTTTCATCAACGCGAACTCGATATGCAGACGCGGATTTATGCTCTCCTTGTAACCGGACTCGCACTGGGAGGTCACGGAAAGCGCATCGTACAGGAACTGGATCGGACAGCGGTCCGCCTGCTCCTTATATTTCAGTTTCAATGAATCCGGGAATTCCAGCAACGCGTCCAGAGCTCCGTTCTTCGCCACCATCAGATTCCTGAAATGAGTGCTGAGCGAAGCCACGAAATACAGGGCATTGAACCCCTTGGACAACACATTGTCGAACTCCAGAAGCGCTGAACCATAATCATTTGCAAGCATTGCATCAGTGAGGTGGAAGCAATGCTCGTAGTCCAGGACATTGAGATTTCTGATGACGTCCTCATACTTCACATCGGTACCGCAAAACGCCACCGTCTGGTCGAAAATCGTGAGCGCGTCACGCATTGCCCCGTCAGCCTTGCGGGCGATGATGTGGAGCGACTCGTCATCAATATTGATATTCTCCTTGGTCGCGATGTCGCGCAGATTCCTCACTATGTCCGGAATGCTGATACGGTTGAAATCGTAGGTCTGGCACCTGGACAGGATCGTCGGCAGAATCTTGTGCTTCTCGGTGGTCGCCAGGATGAAAATCGCATGTGCAGGCGGTTCCTCCAACGTTTTCAGGAAAGCATTGAACGCAGACTGGGTCAGCATGTGGACCTCGTCGATGATGTACACGCTGTATTTTCCCACCTGCGGCGGAATCTGCACCTGGTCCATCAGCGTCTTGATGTCCTCGACACCATTGTTGGACGCGGCATCGAGCTCATGGATGCAATACGAACGTCCTTCCTGGAAAGAAACGCAGGATTCGCATTGGCCGCAAGGCTCCATATCCGCCGTCGGCGAAGAACAGTTGATGGTCTTGGCGAAGATGCGGGCGGCACTCGTCTTGCCCACGCCTCGCGGGCCGCAGAAGAGATAGGCATGCGCCAATTTTCCCCTGACAATGGAGTTCTTCAGTGTTTTGACAATGTTATCCTGCCCGATAAGATCCTCGAAAGAATCCGGGCGATATTTTCTCGCGGAGACTATGTATTGCGAATTTTCCGGCATAGCTTGAAAGCTGTTTATATTAGGACATTCTCTACAAAGATAAACATAAATTTTGTAACTTTGTTTCCGATCACGCAGCATGTGACGCCAATTAGGCCGGACAATGCGTGCGCAACTTAAACGAGACGTGTTATGATGAAGAAAATAGCAATATTCCTGACGGCATTGATGATGAGTGTCAATGCTTTTTCACAGGCCCAGATAACGACCAGAAAAGAAAAGCTCAGCGACTTCGCCACGAGGACAATGAAAGTCGTCCTGCCGGGCACCAATTTCATTGACCCGATATTGCAGGAGGCGCTGAACAACACCTGGAGCCTCTCCCCTTTCGAATTCTGTTCGGTAGACGAGTTCAACTCATTGAAAAACAATGAGGAATACTATTTCATGCTTCCGGTGAAGGTGAAATACAAAAAGGAGGAGCAGCCGGGCATAATGATGCTCACCATCGTGAAAGGCAAGGCTAATGCCAAGACTGTCAATGACATGGTGGAGGTCGTGAGCATGCCTGTCTGCGCTGCCGATTTCCCTTCCGGACGTGAGGCCGCGATGCTTCCGGGACTGGTGGACATCATGCAGGGCTACATTGCCAAATCCTTGCAGGGCAACTTTTCCGGCATCGGTTCATACGTGACTCCTCTCAGCAAATCGGCGCGACGCAAGGCAGTCATAGCTGAAGAGGACATCGCACCGGCAGCGGATTCCGCATTCCGTGAAAAGATCGCACAGAAAGGCATTGACATAGAAAGCGGAGACGTGGCGGACAGCCTGTTTCTGGCAGGCGACAGCAGGACATTGGTCAGCTACGTGATTACCCCGACGGAGCCGCACAAGGGCGCTGTATGCTGGAAGATTCTCATTGACGCGAGAACGCACGAGCTGTTCTATTACAAGAGACATACTGTCACCGGCACGGAGAATGCCGGCTTTCTCAAGGGAGATCTTAAAAAGATCGCAAAAACCAGATAAACAGCATATTATGATTACAGGGAAAGCAGGGTGCGGAATCAGATATGCAGTGAAGAGAGGCGGATCCGCCGTAGCTTATTGCGCGTTGGGCATCAGTTGCGGAACAAGGTCCGAGTCAGGGTTCCATAGCGGCATCGCTCACTTTACGGAGCATACGCTTTTCAAGGGTACGGCCAACAAAAGTTCCTCAGTGATAAACGGTTACCTCGACAAGTTGGGCGGAGAACTGAATGCCTACACGACCAAAGAGGAAATCGTGCTCCATGCGACGGTACTGAAAGAAGATTTGCCGAAAGCAGAGTCATTGCTGCTGGAAATCGCGACTTCGGCCATGTTTCCGGACAATGAAGTCGATACCGAAAGGGGCGTCGTGATAGACGAAATCAAGTCGTACAAGGACAGCCCGGCGGATGACATCTACGACCGCTTCGAGGAGAAGCTTTTCATGGGGCATCCGCTTTCAATGCCTATACTAGGGACGGTGAAATCGGTCAAGGCCATCACTGCGGAAGAGTTGCGCAAGTTCATGAAAGACAAGTTCGTACCGCAATCAATGGCATTCACCATCGTCGCCGACATCGACGAGAAAAAGATGGAGGCTGACGCGCGAAAAATGTTCAGCAAGTTCTTCGGGGACAATGCTGACGCCACCGGCGGACAGGCCAGGCTGAAGCCCGTGGTTCTGGACAATGTCTTCAGCGACGTGCTGAACAAGAGGAATCATGAGGCCAATGCGGTGATCGGAGGTTTCGCCCCGTCGCTTTACGAGGAGAAGGAAAGAATCGCTACCGTATTGATGAGCAACATATTGGGCGGACCGGCAATGAATTCGATATTGAACAGCGTGTTGCGTGAAAAACATGGCTGGGTGTACGGCGTGGAGACCTCATATACGCAGTATTCGGATACCGGAATTCTGGCCATATCGCTCGGATGCGAGAGGGAGAATCTGGAGAAATGCATGGCTGCCATAAACAGGGAACTGGCAAAACTGCAGGAGTCGGAACTATCTGACAGAAAGCTCAATGCGGCCAAGAAACAGCTTCTGGGCCAGCTCGCCATCAGTTCGGACAACGGGGAGGCCCAATGTCTGGGCATGGGGAAAAGTCTCCTGGCTTACGGCATGGTTTCTTCTTCGGAGGAGACCAGAAGGCAGGTGGAGGCGGTCACAGCCGCCGAAATCCGCGACATGGCCTGCCGGATTTTCGCCCCGGGCCGCACCAGCTCGCTGATAATGTTGTAATATGCGATAGAGATTGGAGTCCGAAACGAATATAAAAGCGCGTGGGCCTGCAAGAGTCCTGGTCAGTAACAAACTGAAACAGAGGGAACCCCACACGCGAGGAAGTAGAAGAAGGTTGGCGTGGAACATAAGCACCTGCCAGTCAGCAATATAGCTGATTTCAGAGTTAGGGTTTTGTCAACTCTGAAATTAATCAAACGACTGACATTCAAGACCTTACACTCCACGCAAAGTGTATCGTCCTGAAAAAAGTTTACCAAAAAAGTAAACTTTTATGGAAGCAAAGCACAATGAAGCCATCCACCAGGGCAACATTGAAAGTAACCCAGAGCCAGACAGGTTACTTAGAGCCCGACAGGGCGTGGGCAAGTCCCTCCCCCGAGGGGAGGGATTTAGGGTAGGGGTAACGAATATTAAAGCGCGAGGGCCTGCAATAGTCGCAGCTAGTAATTAGCTGAAACAGAGGCACCCCCGCACGCGAGGCACGAAACGACAAAAATTAGTAGTGAGATGGAAAGTCCATTGGAAAAATACATTGACATTCACAGTTCTTTCAGGAATGACGCGCTGGATTGGCTTGAGCGTTAACTCAAGTTGGTGGTTATCGCCGAAATGCCGAGGTAGTCATCACTAAAATCCGCACAATCACAGCACATCACGTTTAGAAAGGTGACGGAACATGACTTCATTAGGAAGCATATGCCTGTTCTTGTCTGTCCAACTCATTTCCACCTGGATATGAAATATGGTATAGTATTTTACCCTGCAGGACATCATCGTAGCCAGTTATCGTCTCTATCCACTCTCCTGTTATCGGATCCTGTTTCTTCTCAATAACAGGAGTATGGCAATATTTATTGTAGATTACGGTAAGTGTATCTCCTGAGAGGGCCGCATAATCTAATGTGTAAAAAATCCCCGTGCCGTCTTTATCTTCATGTAATGAAAAGAGGTCATAAGACACAGTCACCTCCAAAGTAGCTGATTTAATGTCCATTATATGCAATGTGCGCCGATTGCAATTTAATGTTTCATACACCAATTTTCCATTGATAACAATATAGTTATTAGAATAGCCTGGAAATCCAATACTACTTTTATAACAGCCGTAATCTCCCCTCCTCTCTGTCCTCGTCATTCTTCTGATCCACTTATCTTCCCCATATTTATTCACATGAAATAGATAGCCATTATCCCAGGCATTCTGAATGAAAGCATAAGAATCTTCAGCGGTATAATAAGCTTTATAGCCGACTCTCTCTTTGAAGAATATTTTAGGAGTAGTATCTAAAAGCTTTCCAGTGTTTTCATTTATTGTATATGCAACGAACTCTGCCGTGTCCCTCCTTTCAGATTGATCTGCTCTATACATAGCAAAAGAAAACATCGCATTACTGCAGGAAAACGATTCGGGAAAAATGCGCCATCTTCCTTCAGACAGATTACCTATTACTGAGGTATAAACCTCCTTTCCATTTATGTCAGTCTTTTTTATTGTAAGCTCAGAGTACAACCCGATCTGCCCACTACGACAAGCATAAAGAACAGAAATAGTATCTTTATCAACTTGACCAAGTTCATACCAAGCTTCAAAATCTTGAATGGTGGGTGGGGAAACGACTATTGGATTTTGTACAGTGTTTTCCTGTTTCGAGCACCTACAGTTCAAGCCTATCATCATGACTGCAAGTGACAGCAATAATATCTTTCTCATAATCTTTACAAATGTTTTATTCATCTCATGTTATGCCATCGCAACCAACAGTTGTATTGTCTTTGATATCATTATTCAAATGCGTGTATAATAGTCGTCTTAAATGTCTTGTTATCTGGATTGTATGATTCTACTTTGAATCCGCCTTCACATTGCCCGCTGTATGACATTTCGCCATTGCCATTCACATCTGGCACTTTGATACGACATCGAACGGAAAATGAGCCGGTTTTGCAGTCTTCAAGGTTAGACTCATCTACAGGATTGTCATTCTCATCATAGAAATTCTCCACGTCAATCCTCTGAACATCTTCGACCTCTTTTCTGCCATTTTCCAGAGAATAACCTTTAAGTGCAGCTTTAACAGAATCTCTCAGGTTATCGAGTTTGTTTGCAGGTATCATAAACATCTCTATTGTTAATTCGCCCAGTCAGCTCCAGGGGACGGTATCAGTTGGTATAAAAAGAAAGTGTGGAGCCGGTTCCGTTTATTGATTAGAAGGCTGTGGTAGAGCCTTGTGAGAATAAACGACATCCAATACCCCACACTCGGATAGATATGACGACATGAAAGCAAGTACTGCTCCCACCGCGACATCGGTCTATACAAGAATGAGTGTTGTCCGTTAGTCCTCCCACTTTGAAAACTACCACATTTTCTAATCAGGACAGTGCGAAAACACTTTCAATATGTAATGCTGAATTGCTTCAGCGTCACAAAGATAGAAATTCTTTTCGTATAACGGGCAACACTCAGGGTATTGAATTGCAAAATTCGGTAAAATTTACCTAAATATGTCAATGAAGTCCATTTTTGCGTGAATTTTCTTACTGAAAAGTTTGTATTATCAATGATTATTTGTATCTTCGCAGTGTCAGTTCCCACCAAGCCTCTCAACGATGCTCAAATGCGTGGGGCTTTTTTTATATATATACGTTCAACTACTCTCAAAACACGTTAATGGAAAGATTACCGCACTTCACTAAACATTATACGACAGAGGCGGACTTGGTGGCTCTGTTGGAAAGTCGTGGACTTGTCATTTCTGATGAAGCCAAAGCGGTGCGGTATTTGGAGAGCATCGGGTACTATCGTCTTTCCGCTTATATGTACCCGTTCTTAAAAGTACCAAAGGAATCCCATCAATATAAAGAAGGAACAACTTTTCTGCAGGTACTGAATCTTTATCGTTTTGACAAGAAGTTGCGTATGCTTCTTCTCAATGAGATTGAGAAGGTAGAGATAGCTATTCGTCGTGCCATTATGAATATTCCAGTGCTGATGACAGGAGATATTTATTGGCTGACAAACCCTGTTCACTTTGCCAACCAAAGAACTTTTCAAGACACGAAGAGCACCATCGACAGGGAATATGAAAAATCAACAGAAGAATTTATCAAGCATTTCAAAAATAGCTATTGCGAGCCATATCCTCCTTCCTGGATTTTAGGAGAGTTGCTGACAATGGGCAATGTGAATATGGTTTACCGTAATCTGAAAGCGGACAAGATACGTAAACGCATCTCCCATTATTTTGGTTTGCAGCCAATCGTTCTAGAATCTTGGATAACATCTTTGACCTTGTTGAGGAATGCTTGTTGCCACCATTCAAGAGTGTGGAACAAGGTAAGCTCTATCATGCCTGTTTCTCCGAGAAGGATTGCCCATTCTTGGATTACCCTGCCGACAAACCCTCAAAGAGTGTATTTCACTATCTGCATTATCAAGTACTTCCTTGACATCATATCACCCAACAATGATATGTTGGGAAAGATGCACACACTATTTTCCAATTATCCGGAGATAGATCTGGCAGCTCTTGGATTTCCGAACGGATGGGAGAGCGAACCTCTATGGACATAATATTGAAAAACTCAGATAGAGATGGAAAGTCCACTTGAGAAATATGTTGAGCTTCATAGCTCGTTCAGGAATGATGCGCTGGACTGGCTGGAGAGGCAGACCAATATCAGGACCAATTACCCGAGGATGCTGTCCGGACGCACCCAAGGCGCATTTCTATATATGCTGGTGAAGATGCTTTCACCACGTAATGTGCTGGAAATCGGAACATTCACAGGTTATTCCGCCATCTGCATGGCACTCGGACTGCCGGAAAACGGACACATTGACACGCTCGAAATCAATGACGAGATGGAAGACCTGATAATGGAGGGATTCACACGCGCCGGCGTGGAGGACAAGATTTCGCTCCACATAGGGGACGCCAAGGAATTTCTCCGCGAGCAGGACGGGAAGACAGTCTACGACCTGGTATTCATTGACGCAAACAAGAGGGAATACGCTGACTACTACGAACTTGCGCTAGCATTGACGCGAAGCGGAGGATTTATTCTCGCCGACGACGTCCTTTGGGACGGGAAGGTGTTCGCGGAGCACGTGCCGGAGGACAAGCAGACCGCGGGAATCGTGAGATTCAATGAATTGGCGGCGAACGACCCGAGGGTGGAGACCGTCATCATTCCGGTAAGACATGGTTTGGGCATAATTCGTAAAAAATAAGATATGGCAAGCGCGGCAATCATCTGCAACGGAGATTTTCCCAAGAAGGAATATCCTCTATATCTCATTCGCACAGCTGATTACGTCATCTGCTGCGATGGGGCGGCGACTGCATTTATGCGGAACAACGTGAAGATTTTCGGAGAGGAGAGGCTGCCTGATGCCATAATCGGGGATCTGGATTCGCTTCCGAAATCCATGCGCGAAAAATATGCCGACATCATCGTCAAGGTGGAGGAGCAGGATTACAATGACCTGAACAAGGCTTTCCGCTACGCGCTGATGAATTACCATGATATAGATACGATTCATATCCTGGGTGCGGGCGGAAAAAGAGAGGACCACACCGTCGGGAACCTGGCTTATCTGATGGAATACGCCAAGGAACTCAACGGCCTGAAAGAGAAGGAGTTGCTGGCAGGCGTGGAGATTCCGCACAAACTGGACGTGGACATGATTTCAGATTGGACCACATCTTTCGCCATCTGTTCCAGCACTTCGTTTTTCGTGGGGAACGGCAGGGAGATTTCCATATTTTCGCCGGACAACACTCTCACCATCAAGTCGGAAGGTCTGAAATGGCAGACTTCGGGCGTGGTTTTTGACAACTGGTGGAAGGCAACATTGAACATCGCGGACAAGGACGAGGTCAAGCTCGAATTGAGCCATCCCGCCCCGGTCCTGATAATAATGAATTAGCAACAGTTTATGCTGAAAAAGATTCGCACAATTGCAGCAGGAGCCGTGTTTATCCTCTGTACTCTTCTGTTTCTGGACTTTACGGGCCTGACTGCCAAATGGTTCGGCTGGCTGGCGAAAATCCAGTTCCTACCTGCTGTCCTGGCAGTGAATGCAGGCGTCGTCCTGGCATTGGTCCTCCTGACATTGGTCTTCGGAAGACTTTACTGCTCAATCATTTGCCCGCTCGGAATCTTCCAGGATATCGCCGCGCGGTCATTCAAGGGCTGGAGAAAGACCCATAAGAAGTCCTACAGCTGGTCGCCCGAGAAAAAATGGCTGAGATATGGCGTGCTGGTGATTTTCATCATTCTTCTCATAGCCGGGTTCAGCGCGGTTACGGCACTCATTGCTCCGTACAGCTCGTTCGGCCGCATTGCCCAGAATCTTTTCGCGCCCGTATGGCTTTGGGGCAACAATCTTTGCGCATGGATTGCCGAGAAGGCCGGGGGATTCGCATTCGAGCATAAAGAGGTGTGGGTCAGGAGTTTGCCTACATTCATCATCGCTTCTGTCACTTTCGCGGTGCTGGTCTTTCTGGCCGCCCGCAACGGCAGGACGTATTGCAACACCATCTGCCCTGTGGGAACGGTCCTGAGCTTCTTCTCCAGGTTTGCGATTTTCCGTCCGTTCTTCGACACTTCCAAGTGCGGCAATTGTCACCTCTGCGAGAAGAATTGCAAGGCGGCGTGCATTGACGTGGACAACCACAAGATAGATTACAGCAGGTGCGTGGATTGCTTCGACTGCATAGACACCTGCAAGCACGGAGCTATAAGATACATGCCTTTCTGGAAAGCGAAACAGACTGAGGCACAGGAAGTCAAAAAGTCCGTTCCGGCAAAGTCCATTCCGGCAAAAGACAGCGGCAGGCGTGCTTTCATCGGCACATCAGCATTGGTCCTGGGATCATTGACCCTGAAGGCGCAGGACAAGAAGGTGGACGGCGGTCTGGCTACGGTCCTCGGCAAGAAGGCACCTGAGCGTGAGACGCCGCTGGTCCCTTTCGGGGCATTGAGCGTCAAGGATTTCTACCAGCATTGCACCGCGTGCCAACTTTGTGTGTCACAGTGTCCTAACGGGGTTCTGCGTCCGTCGACGTCGCTGGAGCATCTGATGCAGCCGGAGATGTCTTATGAGCGCGGATGGTGCCGTGTGGAGTGCAACCGTTGCGCACAGGTCTGCCCTTCCGGACCGATCAGGAATTACAGCATCGAGGAGAAGACCACAATGCATATCGGTGTGGCGAAGGTGAATCTGGATTTGTGCGTGGTGAACAGAGATGGCGTTTCATGCGGAAACTGTTCAAGGCATTGTCCGTCAGGGGCTATCCTGATGGTCAGAAAGGATCCTTCGGATAAAGATTCATTGAGAATCCCGACGGTGGACGAGAGCAGGTGCATCGGTTGCGGCGCGTGCGAATTCCTCTGTCCGTCAAGGCCTTTGAGCGCAATCCGGGTCAACGGGCTTAAAGTACATAGGAGAGACTAGCTATGAGCGGATTTATGGATAGAAGAGATTTCCTCAAGACAGCCGGCGCAGGGGCATTGGCTGTCGGAACGGCTTCATTGACAGGATGTTCGTTTTCGTCTGACAAGCGGGCCGAGGTCTCCGGAGATGCGTCAATGCAGATGCGCACGAGTCCGAAAAACGGGGAAAAGGTGTCGTTGCTGGGTTACGGGTGCATGAGGTGGCCGATGAAGAAGGGCGAGGACGGCAAGGACCATATCGACCAGGAGGCTGTCAATGAGATGGTGGATTATGCCTACCGGAACGGCGTCAATTATTATGATACGTCGCCGGCTTATCTGCAGGGCCAGTCGGAGGAGGCTGCCGGTATCGCATTGAGCCGCTATCCTCGTGAGTCATACTACATTGCGACCAAGTTGTCGAATTTCAATAATTTTTCACGCGAGGCCGGTCTGAAGATGTATCGTGATTCGCAGAAGGCATTGCGCACCGATTATTTCGATTATTATCTGCTTCATGCCATCGGGACTTCCGGTTTCGAGGGTTTCGAGGAGAGGTATATAAACAACGGCCTGCTTGATTTTCTTCTGGAGGAGCGTGAGGCAGGGCGTATCCGCAATCTCGGCTTTTCTTTCCATGGCAGGAAGGAGGTTTTCGACCGATTCATGGAACTCCACGAGAAATATCATTGGGATTTCGTGCAGATCGAGATGAATTATGTCGATTGGAAGCATGCGAAGGTTCCGGAGAATGTCAATGCGGATTATCTTTATGAGGAGTTGGCGAAGCGCAATATCCCTGCGACCATCATGGAGCCGCTTCTCGGAGGGCGCCTGGCGAAACTGCCTGATGCCATCGCGGAGAAAATGAAAGAGCGTGAGCCGCAGATGTCCATCGCGTCATGGGCTTTCAGGTTCTGTGGTTCTTATCCGAATATTCTCACGGTGCTGAGCGGCATGTCGTCCATGGACCCGCTGATCGAGAATGTAGAGACGTTTTCGCATTTCAAGCCGTTGAATTACGAGGAGAAAGCGTTCCTGATGGAGATGGCGAACCTCATGGAGGACTACCCTACCGTGCCGTGTACCGCCTGCAGCTATTGCATGCCTTGTCCTTACGGCATCGACATCCCGACGATTTTCAGGCATTACAATGACCATGTGAATTCCGGTGAAATCGCCCAGAGTTGCGAACAGGATCATTTCCAGAGGCTCAAGAGGCGTTATCTTGTCAGCTACGACAGGGCCGTGGAGACCGTCCGCCAGGCGGATCATTGTATAGGCTGCGGCCAATGCCGTCCCAAGTGTCCACAGAGCATAGATATTCCGAGGGCTCTCAGGCATATCGACAGATATGTGGAAAAACTGAAACGCGAAACATTGTAGTTTTACAGATAATTAGTATATTTGCAATCCTGTTTCCGCGTTTTGTACGCCGACAGGGTTGTTATTGGAGAGATGCTCGAGTGGCTGAAGAGGCACGCCTGGAAAGCGTGTATACCCCTAAAGGGTATCAGGAGTTCGAATCTCCTTCTCTCCGCAAACGTCATGAAGCTCGGCGCATCGCGGCTAATCTCATCACTTTCTCCTTTCCCGAACCTCACGTCATAAACGGCAAAAATCTGATGCACCCGCATTTTGTTCCGCGAAAACGTTTTAAGCGGAACCAGATGTACAATTTTATGCGTTTTGTTCCGAGAAAACGTTTTAGATGGTACAAAGTAGCAACGCAGGACGCATTGCCAGCGGAGGACATCTTTGCACTTCGTTTCATTATTTTTCATTATCTTTACGAATCGTATCAAATTTTGGAAAAATAATTAAGTAAGCATGAAAAAATAAGTTGGTAAAGATTTGTGAAGTATTTTCGAGGATAGATTTCTTTTCGAAGATGGAGTGTACTGGACGTACACGACTG
>OLGA01001812.1_pt1 | contig 16216 bp, 17 predicted proteins | sample 1604881 | NCBI WGS metagenome assembly OLGA01 (sample SAMEA3888896, study PRJEB22519) | human gut metagenome | biome: human gut; feature: human-associated habitat; material: faeces | place: Denmark | collected 2009
ATCGGTGCTTATGAAATTTAATTTTCACTAACCTGTGGTTTGTGGGTATTCAAATATGTTTTCATTTCAAAAACAGGTAGATATATTTTATGTCAAAAGGAAAATATGACTAATGAAAATATAATTCAATTAACATCTATATCTAAAAAATACTCTATTAATATGATTTAACATTGAAGGGACACTGTCTTCATCTTGTGAAGCTAGTATTGAAATATTACAGCAAATGTTGAATTGAGAGATTTTGAAGGTCTAGATATTATCAATTCAACTATTGATGATTTAAAGGATGTTGCTATTTCAGTTACATCTGGTCAGATTGGATTTAAAGTGGAACTTGATGAAGTGTATCCTAAATTATCGTTTGTTATTGCTAATGAGGATATTTTTTTACAGATACAGAATCAGTAAATGAGCGGATTACCATTGAAATCGGATTTAGAATTATACCAAAATCTAGTCCTGATAATGATTTTGAATTTAATTGGGAACTTGTAGAAGATGCTGCTGTAAGTGCTGGGATTATTCTTATCATTCTTGCGTGTATTGCAGTACGGGCATATTATTTAATTCCAGGGCTTACAGCAGCTAACGCATAATTTATTTCTAAGAGAGAGCTTAATTTTATTTAATAAATTTGCTCTCTTATTTTATATATTATATTCAAATTTTTTGAATGCCCACATTCCACAGGTGATTATCAAAATAAGAAATGATAGTTTCAATTTTCCTGGTTTTTATGTGTAAAAATGATTTCAATAATTGGATTGACCTATTGAATATGGGTAATTTAATCAAAATTCATTATATTAATTACGTTTTTCTTAAAAAGATCTAATTTTGAATATAATATATATAAGGAGGAAATTTTAGATGAAAGTTTTTAAAGAAATAATTGCTTATTTTAGTCATATGAATAATAAAAAAAGAACTTTGGTGTGGTACATTATATCATTGAGTATTGTTTTGATAGAATATCTTGTTAACTCTAGACTAGACAGATTTGTCTACTTTCATCCGTTCATTAGTATAATAATAAATATAGTCCTTTTAATAGATTTATTTTTTATACCTATTACTTTTATAGTAATTGATATATTAAAAGCACAAAAAAATTCTATTATAAAATTTTTTCAAATTATTTTATCAGGAATTGGTATAGGACTGTTATCTTTTGTGGTTATTTTTGTTTACTCTTTCTATAATAAATCATCATTTAACATTGATAGTGTAAATATACATTTTAGAAGTGATAAAATATATGTTGAAAATGTAGTTTGGTTAGAGGATAGTCACCATGTAGATGTGTATCAAGTCGAAAACGCATTTTTTGTAAGATGGATTGACAGTTATAAGTTATAAAATGATAATGTTTCATTGCTTAGTGAAGGTTTATTAATAATGGAAGTAATCGTGCCAGAAGTTTCGTAAGTGCCAAATCACTTTACTATCAGCTTTTATATGTGTAGTACCGTTTATTCAATCAGAAGCTATATTGAAAGGACTCATAAAACTTCAAAAAGAAAGATATGGATCAGATCAAGTAATTTTTGATTTGATATTTGATTAAGATGGAATCATCTCAGTTGAACAATCTGCTCAATGTAAGAGTAAAATCATGTATAAGGATATTAAAAAAGTTATAGAAACAAAAGAAATTATATTATTTATAAGTAAGGCTGGACAAATAGCATTTTTTGAAAGAAGTAATGTGGAATCAAATGATCTTGAGAAATTAAAACAATTCTTTGATGAACAGAATATTTTATGGGAAACGCAATATGCAATATATTTTAAACTTGATAAGTTGACTTTTGAAAACATTACAAAGAATACCTAATGTGAAGTGGAAAGTGGCTAAACACTGGACACTAATTTAGAAAGTAATAATAAATAGAAGCATGACAAGTAAAGGATGCAAGATGGACTGTTCATTACTGACAGCCCTTTACTAATAGGGGTTTATTCCCCTGTTTTTTTTATGTATACTTGTTTAAAAGCGAGGTAATAAGAAAAATGTTATTTAATACACATACACATTTAAATAGTGAACAATTATTTGAAAATCGTGATTTATATATTCAGAATGCAATAGATAGAGGTGTGAAGTACTTTACTGTTGTAGGTTATGATTTAGAGTCTTCACGTCTTGCAGTACAGATAGCGCATGAGTATGATTTTATTTATGCTGCAGTAGGTATTAGTCCTAATGATTGTAAAGAGACAACAGATGAGGATTTAGAGGCAATAGAAGCACTTGCGAAAGATTCTAAGGTTGTTGCTGTAGGTGAAATAGGATTAGATTACTATTGGGATGAAGTATCTAAAGAAAAACAGATTGACTGTTTTAAGAAACAGTTAGAAATAGCCAAGAGATTATCTTTACCTGTTACTATTCATGCCAGAGATGCTTATGAAGATACATTTGATATACTTTCTAAGTCAGGTGTAAAGGGTATTATGCATTGTTATAGTGGAAGCTATGAGATGGCTTTAAGATTCATTAAGATTGGTTATTATATTTCTTTGGCAGGTCCTGTTACTTTTAAGAATGCGAAGGTTCCTAAAAGAGTCGCTGAAGGCGTAGATTTAAACTATCTACTTGTAGAAACAGATGACCCTTATCTCACACCAGCACCTTATAGAGGAAAACAGAATGAACCAGGTAATGTCTATTTTGTTGCCCAGAAGATTGCTGAACTAAAAGGATTAAGCTATGAAGAAGTCGCAAAACAGACAACAGAGAATGCACTTAAAGTATTCCAGTTAAAGAAATAGTAATTAAAATAGAGTATAATATAGTCTATCAGGAGGCTATTATGAACATATATGATAAGCTCGAACAATTATCCCTTACAGAAAGTGAAAAAACACTTATAGACTATGTTGTAGAACACTCAGAAGATATTATGAATATGTCTGCTGCAGATATTTCTAAAAACAGCTATGTGTCTGTATCTACTATTTATCGTATTATTGACAAACTAGAACTTTCAGGTTTACAGGCATTTAAATCTCATATTCATTTTGATCGTGAAAGATACCAGAAAGAACTTGTTTCAGTGGACTATAATTATCCTTTCAGAATCAATAACACAAACCATGAAATCATGACTAAAATGTTGAATCTCTATGATCAGACACTTCATTCTACATTAAACCTAGTGAATCTCGATGAATTTGGTAAAATTGTCCAGAAGATGTATGATGCGAATGTTATCGCATTATTTCCGTCTATAGGTAATTTCTTCATGGCTGAGTGTTTTAGACAGAACATGTTAGAAATAGGTAAGGATGTCATAGTAGAAAAACAGATCTTCTATCAAACAAAGGTGGCTGAAACATTAAAAAAAGGAGACCTCGCAATCGTGATCTCCTATGCCAATAGAACACCTCATGTAGAAGATTTCATCCGTGTGATGAATAAGAACCAGGTGACAACTGTTCTTATTTCTTCTACTAAAGAGAGTGAATTATCTAAACTTGTTGATTATCATCTCTATTTTGCATCGTATGAAGATTCAGAAGAAAAGATTGCCTCTTTTTCTTCAAGAGTTTCATTACAGTTCTTATTAGACTGTCTCTATGCATGCTATTTTAATAAAGATTATGAAAAGAATATAGACTATCGTATTGAACACTATATAGAACTCTCTTAGTTCTGTGTTGTACTTAATATCATAGTCCCAAGAAGAATATATTCCTGCATGTTATCTACTTTGGTAATAGGCGGAATATATTTTTTTGGTATAAGAGTAGCCATTTCTTCATATAAAGGAAGTACATGAGGAATAAAGTCACAATAAAGAACGAGTTCTTCTGGACTTAATAAACTGATAATAGATACTAAATAACGGGCGACAACCTCAATACATCCTTCAGGAGACATGCTGAGTGTCATTTTATCTTCTGTTAAATCTAAAGGAAGAAATTGTACTTCTCCTACTAAGTTATGCATACCATGTAGTAGGCAGTTATCCACAATAATACCTGCACCACTTATTGCATGTACAGGCTGGAATAAGAAAGCCAGTGAACTTACTTGATCCTGTGAAGAATAATAACCGACAGCTGCTGCATTGACATCATTACATATACATACAGGCAAATGATAACGTTCAGTGAGGACGTCTTCTAATCTCTCTGGTGTTTCCCATCCGACTAAACTTGTAGAAGACACATAACCATCATCAATAATACCTGGAGTCGCAATACCAATATAACGAATACGAGGATAATGAAGACGGGCAATATCTATAATGTCACAAATATCCTGAAGATTAACTATAGGTTTAATTACTTCATTATCTAATAATATTTCTTGATTCTTATCATATACACGATAAGCAACATGAATGGATTGTTTATTACGGAAAATAGAGAGAGCCAATGTCTTATGTTTAATTTCTACATCCAACATAACAGGTAAAGGAATCTTCTGATCAGATTGATTCTTTTTAATCTCTAATGATTCTTTCACAAGTGTAAAGATGGCTTTTACATCATATTTCGCAAATACTTCAGGGGGTACATTCAAGACAATCTTATCTTTAAGAATATCACATGCTTTAGCATGTAAATAAGAAATCTGTGGTGCTAAGAGAACGACATCATAATCCTGCGCTACATAGTATAAATTATTATAACCACTTGCTTCTGTCACATAAGGAAGACTCATTAATTTAGAGGCTTCATTCATCTTCATCGCAAAATAGCTGGTTGTTAAACCACCACTACAGCACAACAATATCTTAATCGTAGGCGATTCACCAATATGCTTCATATAATGAGTGAGTTCTTTAAATAACTTTATTGCATGATTCAATGTTTTCATCTGGAAATGTAGATAATATTCAATCTCACCAGATTGTGTATTGGTTGCTTTAAACTCTATGATATTCAATGGATTAAAGACAATTTCAATATCGGCATGCTTATTATAGAAATGAATCTCTGTATAGTCTTCATTCACTTTTGTTTCAAAGTCAGGCACTTCCTGCAATAGAATCCATTTCGCAAAGAGTATTGTATAAATATCACTTAAGAAATCATCCATGAATATCACCTCCATGTCCATATTTTAACATACTCACAATCTTTAAATACAGTAACTCTTTAAATATGAAAAATATATATCATATAAGCTAAATTAAAGCTGATAGAAATGAAAAGAACCTTGTGAATGCAAGGTTCTAGATATTCATCTCAAAGATGAATTTAGTATTTGTGATATTGTTTCCTGATAGACCACTATAATGGTCTTTTTCTTTTAACTTCTTAATTGTCGTTATATCAGTGATCTTTTGAATACCTTCTTGATCAAATAGACGCATTCCCTCAGATAAGCTTTTTGCGCTAGTTGTAAGAGTCTGATATTGTTGAGAAAGTTCATTTCCTGCCTGACTCAACTCTGATAAGCTAGAAGATAATGTCTCTAATTGTTTTGATACGGGACTTTGAGAAAGCAATTGTGAGAGTTGTTCAAGACTCTTCTTATTTGACATTAAGCTTTCCTGAACACCTTCACTGATCGCTCTGTTTACTGCAGCACGTTGTTCATCAGTGAGATCAATATTATTTATTTTAGATTGAATTAATTCTGTAGGATCCTTCATAGAAGATATTAAGCTTTTAATCAGTGCCTGAGTAGACGCATCATATTGTTTAGAACCCTTTAATAATGCATTGGCTCCTTCACTTACTTTTGACACATTGGACATATATGTATGAAGGTATTGTCCATACGTTGTACATCCTGCGAGTAATTGTGCTGAACCTTCTACTAACTTCTGTGCTGATTGATTTAATTGATCTGTTGTCTTTGTGAGTTCACTTAAATCTAAATCTTTAAATACACCATCAGTAAATACAGTACTCATATAGTCACATTGGAAGTTCTTGATCTTCATAGTCACTTCCATAGAATCCTTAAATGGTTCATAACCAGGACAACCTAATCCAACAATGGCTTGATAATCATCTATCAACATGCTTTTCCCATTCTTCACTTCAATATCACTCACTGTCTCTTGAGGAAGAAGCATAATAGTAGTCGCTACGAAAGGAGTCTCAGTATTATTCTTATATTTAAATACAGCCTTTAATGTCCCTGTTTTACCTTTGATATCTGTCACTTTCTGTCCATCCAAATAATAAGTCACATCGACACCGACAGGAAGTGCTGCATCTAAAGTACCCTCATACTGAATACTATTCTTATTATTCTCTATCAATAATTGATGATTATTCAAAGTGATATTCTCATCACCCTTATTACTGATATCCTTTAATACAGTTGTATCTTCAATAAGATCACCTTCACTTATAGAAGGAATAGTCACTTCCGCTTTTGTGCTTTTTATCTCTCCAAGTGTATTTGTCTTTACGGTAATGGTTTCACTCTTATTCACTGCTTCTTTTACATCATGTCCATTAGTTGTAAGTACAACAGGTGCTTCTTCTTTGACTGTCTTTGTTTTATTCGTCTTTGTCTCTGTTGTGCATCCTGTAAGCAGGATACAACATAATATCGCTATTAACTTCTTATTCATGCAAGTACCTCCTATTCCACATTCTTCAATGCATCCTGCATTGGAATCTTTTTAATCTTCTTATACTCAATTAACATCACTATGAAATAACTGATAAAACCAATAACGATTGTCTTTAAGAAAGTAAGGTTACTTACCGTTAGAGGCATCCATCCTGCCATCTCTTCTTTCATCATTGCCTCAAATATAGGCTTTAATATCGCATAATCGAGTGGCACAGTGATCAGAATAAACAAAGATACAATAATAGATGTCGATACAATATAAATAGAACTTACTTCATGATTGGTATAACCAAGAATCTTAGTCATAGAAATAGATTGCGCATTCTTTTCAATAATTGTTTTTGTAAGAAGATAAATAAGCACAATAAACATGATGACAGCCATTCCACAAAGTAAATAAGCCATACCTCCCATTGATACATTCAATTGTCGAGATACTTTACTTAATGAATCATAATCAATAGTTGTGCCTATATACTTTTCATTCATATCAGTAATAGGATTCTTAGAGAAATATCCAGAAAAATAATCATCATCTAAATCAAATAATTGATTCATTTTTTTCTGATTCATGAATATCGCAATCGCACCTGGATAGTTATATTCACCACTGACCTTTAATGTATACTTCTTATTTGTATACTCTGTCCTTAAGTGAAGTACATCGCCCTTATGGATATGATATTTATCTGCATAAGCACTTGATACATAAACACCATCATTAATAGAAATATAACGACTATTCTTCTTTACACCATATACAGTCACAGTATCTAATGTATTGTCTTCCATCTTTAAGCTATAAGCACTAAACTTCTCAGCTGTCTTTTCTTCTGTTTCTATTCCTTTTGTGAAAGTATAAGCTTCTATCATATTAGAAAAGCTCTTTTCACTAGACTGCAAGCTTGCTGGTACTTTAAGAATATATTGATAATCCGCAAACATATTCTGTTTAATATTAGTTCCATAGGAATTAATAATATCTGGCATCGCAAGTCCAAATAATAAGATCATATTCGCAAACATTAATCCAATAAACATTACAAGATAATGGGCTTTATTTTGAAGAATAATACGTGTTCTAAAACGTGTAATAAAAGGAATGCGTTGTGACAAAGGCATGACATGTGACTGCTTATGTCTCTTTAAATCTCTTCTCAAGAATTTAAGAGGAGATAGAGACAACTGTCTATTTAATATAAAGAGATTAATAATAAACATGAGTATAACAGGTATAATTGTTGTCTGAATAAAAGCACCTGCACTCCATACTGTTTGATAAGTTGTTAAACTATAGCTGGCATAATATAAGTTCGCCATAGTTACTCTAAAATAGGTATAACCTGCAATATTACCTATCAAGGCACTCATAAGTGTCACAATAATAGGAAGTGTCATATAATGACTGATCAATTCTTTCTTTGTATAACCAGATGCAAGCAATGTCCCAATCACATTGGCTTCTTTCTGGATTGTATTGGTCATAGTAACCGCAAATACAAATGCGATAATCACAATCATGATATATAAGAGAAGTCTGACCATCACACCGTCACTGCCCATATCATCACCAGTAAAATGAATGGCCTGGTTCTCATATTGAGGTGTATACTCCTCTAAATGCACTTCTTTATTCAATAACTTTAAGAATGATTCAGATTTCTTTTCTTCATTCTTTGGCTTATTTGTATAAAGCCATGAATAGCTATAAGTCATATGTGCTGTATCCCATTGATTAAATAAAGAAGGTTGTACAACAGCCACACCAAACTTGATGGCATCAAACATCGTATCGCTGTTATTCTCAAATAATGCGGAATAATCGGGTAAAGCCACTAAACCACAGATCTTTAATAAATGATTTTTACTTTTAATCGTATCCCCGATAGATAACTTGTTATTGACGGCATACATGCGATCTATCGCAATCTCTTTACTAGTTTGAGGAAGTCTTCCTTCCATCACACATACTTTATTCACACTTTGAGGTGTCGCAAAGATACGTAATTTATTTCCATTGATCAATGTTTCTTCTACATAGGAATGATCATAAAGACGCACACCCGCTTTAGAAATATTGATCAATGACTGATTATTTAGTTTCTTATCTACATTAAAGTGACCATCTTCAATTGTATACTTCTCAAAACTTTCATTATAAGCCCTGATCATACTCTCATCCGCCACAATAAAACCAGATACAAGACCAATCATACCTGTCATCAATAAGAAGATGACAAGATACTTACTCCAGTCTTCTTTTAATTCACGTATAAAACGTTTATTTAATGGATTCTTCATATTACCAATCCACCTCATTCACTCGTTTACGATTTGTATTGATATAGTCTTCTTTAATTCTTCCATCATGTAATACAAAGATATGATTCGCAATATACTTAATAGATTCATTATGTGTGACCATGATGATTGTATTTCCAAATCTTTCATTAATATCACAGATCAACTGTAATATATCCTGTGAAGTACGATAATCGAGTGCGCCAGTCGGTTCATCACAAAGAAGTATATCTGGATTCTTTATGACTGCACGTCCAATTGCAGTACGTTGCTGCTGTCCACCTGATAATTGATTAGGTAATTTATTTTGATGCTCATATAAACCAAGAGTATGTAATAAATCATCAATATCCAAAGGCTTCTTACTTAAATAAGCACCTACTTCGATATTCTCTCTCACTGTTAAGTTAGGAATTAAATTATACATTTGAAATATATAACCTAAATGATCACGTCTATATTGACTTAATTCCTTCTCTTTCATTGTCTTTAAACGATGTTTATTAATAATAAGTTCTCCCTCATCTAAACTATCAATACCCCCAATAATATTAAGTAGTGTAGATTTACCAGAACCAGAAGGACCAAGTAGTACACAAAATTCCCCTTGATTAATAGTCATATCAATCCCCTTTAATACATCAATATGACTCTCTCCCTGTCCAAAAGACTTCTTTAACCCCTTAATCTCTAAAAAATTCATAACATCTCCTCCTACGTTAGTATTACCTAACTATATTATAACCGAATAGTTAGTTCGTGCAAACTAAAAACTATGATATAATGAAGAAAAAATGAGGTACATATATGAATTATACAGAAGAAGAATTATGCACATTAGTCGATCAATTACCAGACATTCAATATAACTTACAGATGCCTGTAACTTCTATTAATCTATTAGGTTTAACACCTGATTTATTTGATGAAGAAGTCTATGAAATATTAAAGGATTATTTTACTGAACAGAAATACAATGTCCTTACAACTTTCTTATATCATGATACATCACTTGATATGGCCGGTTATGCAGATGTAAATATTGTAGTATCAGTAAAAGGGTTAAAGATTGCTGAATTATTAAAAGAGAAGTATGGCACGCCTTATGTCGTAGGATTCCCTTATGGGAAGTTCTCTTCTTATTTTTTTATGGCTGTTGAACAGGCATTAGAAACGGGCATTGACCAGATTCCTTATCAGAACTTCTTTAGATTACAGACAGAGCAGATGATTCAATTACATGGTGATCCTGTGATTATGAGTTCTATTGGTTTCTCTTTATCACAACAATATGACTTTGGTTATCAAGTGGTATCAGATAGAAAAGAAACATTAGGTACAGTAGATTTAAAGGATACTAAAAAAGATGATATCCAAGTCGATATCACCTTCCCATTACATGAATCTATATTTGATTTAACCATTCATGACTTGTAATACACAATTTTCTATTGTTTCTATTCCTTGATCATGAAAAGCATGAAGTAAATCTTCATCATAAGTTCCTGGCTGCATCCAGGCATACTTAATACCAAGCTCTCTCATCTCTCTTATATAAGTCATACCAATTGCTTTCTTGACGACAAAAACAACAACATCTATAGGATATTGTATATCTAGAAGAGATGTATACATCTTGTCATTGTCTATTGTGTCATACTTAGGAGATATACCATAGACATGCTTACCTGCATTCTTTAAACGTTGATATATTTGATAACTATACTTACTAGGATCAGGACTCATCCCAATGATACAATAATTATTATAGATCTTTAAAATATCTCTTTCTTTCATCGCTCATCACCATTTTCATTATATCATACCACCAACATTTTTGATTGAATTTTACACCATAATAATGCATTTGTGGTATAATGACAAACGCGAATTGATGTGTTAATATAGACACGTATTAAATAAGAAAGGAAGGTCGTTTATAGTGTACGATATTATAGTTGTAGGTGCTGGCCATGCAGGTATTGAAGCATGTCTTGCTGGTGCAAGAACAGGAAATAAAACATTACTTATTACAAGCAACTTCTCTAATGCAGGAAGCATGCCTTGTAATACATCCATTGGAGGACCTGCAAAGGGCATTATTGTAAGAGAAATAGATGCACTTGGGGGACAGATGGGTAAAACTACAGATGCGACTTACCTTCAGATGAAGATGTTGAATACTGCGAAAGGACCAGGTGTTCAGTCTCTTCGTGCACAGGCAGATAAGAAAGCTTATCCACGCTATATGCAGAAAGTATTAAAGGAACAAGAAAATCTTGATATTGTAGAAGCAATGGTAGAGGATTTGATTGTAGAAGGTGATGAGTGTAAGGGTGTTATCCTTGCAGATGGTACACGCTATGAATCTCATACTACAATTCTTACTACAGGAACTTATTTAAAGGCTGAAGTCCTTGTAGGTCATTCTAAGACTCCTAGTGGACCAGATAAACAGAAGGAAAGCTTATATTTATCAAGTAAGTTAAAGGATTATGGATTTAGAATCCAAAGATTAAAGACAGGTACACCACCTCGTGTAGAAATCAATTCTATTGATTATTCAAAAACAACAGTACAGCCTGGTACAGATGCGAAACTTTCATTCTCATATGAAACAACACATTTCACACCAGTAGAAGATCAGACTGTATGTTACTTAACATATACAACGGCCCAGACACATAAACTTATTAGAGATAATTTGGACAAATGTGCGATGTTCTCAGGACTTATTAAAGGTATTGGACCACGTTATTGCCCTTCTATTGAAGATAAGGTTGTTAAGTTTGCGGATAAGGAAAGACATCAGATATTCCTAGAACCAGAATCTAAGGAAATGAATACAATCTATGTACAGGGATTCTCTACATCAATGCCTCATGATATTCAGGAAAAGATGGTGCATTCATTACCAGGACTTGAAAACTGCACTATTTTAAAATATGCCTATGCGATTGAATATGATGCGATTGATCCATTACAGTTATGGCCTAGTCTAGAAACAAAGGTCTTAAAGAATCTCTTTACTGCAGGTCAGATCAATGGTACTTCAGGTTATGAAGAAGCAGCAGGTCAGGGTCTTATTGCCGGTATTAATGCGTCTAAGAAGGTAAAGGGTAATAAACCTTTAATCTTGAAACGTGATGAAGCTTATATTGGTGTACTGATTGATGACTTAGTGACTAAAGGTACTAAAGAACCATATCGTATGTTAACAAGTCGTGCTGAATATAGATTATTATTAAGACATGATAATGCGGATGAAAGATTAAGAAAATATGGCCATGATGCAGGTCTTGTAAATGATGAAGTCTATTCACTTTATCTAGATAAAATGAATCGTATCCATGCTGAAATAGAACGTCTAGATGCCATTCATTTCTCACCTAAGAGTGAAATCAATGACCTCTTAGAAGAGAAGGGTTCAACACGTTTAAAAGAAGGTGTAACTGCCCGTGCCATTCTTCAAAGACCAGAATTAGTCTATGAAGACTTATTACCTTATATTGAACATGTTGACTTAACTGAAGAAGAAATGAGAAGAGTCACTATTCTTATTAAATATAAGGGATATATTGAAAAAACATTAAGACAAGTAGAAAAAGTAAAGAATATGGAAGAAAAGCAGATTCCTGCTGACTTAGACTATGATGATGTATTAAACTTATCATTAGAAGCAAGACAGAAACTAAAGAAGGTCAGACCTGTAACTATTGGTCAGGCAACACGTATTTCTGGTATTAATCCTGCAGATATTTCTGTTTTACTTATTCACTTAAAAACACAATACGGAGATTAATATGACACAACAAGAATTTATTGTGAGCTTAGAAGAAAAAGGCATTGTGCTTTCAGAGAAACAGATTGAACAGTTTGAAAAGTATTATGAAATACTCGTAGAATGGAATGAGAAGATGAATTTAACCGCTATTACAGATAGAGAAGGTGTTTATTTAAAACACTTCTATGATTCTCTTACAATTGCGTTTGATTTCCCATTCTCTAATCAAACAATCTGTGATGTAGGTGCAGGTGCTGGATTCCCTTCAGTTCCACTTAAAATCGTTTATCCAGAATTAAATGTCACTATTGTAGATTCTTTGAATAAGAGAATCACATTCTTGAATCACTTATTTAAAGAATTAGAATTAGATCATATTCAAGCAGTTGCATCACGTGCTGAAGATTTCTGTAAAGATCATCGTGAATCATTTGATATTGTCATGGCACGTGCAGTTGCAAGATTAAATATCTTAGATGAACTTTGTCTCCCATTAGTGAAGAAAGATGGTTACTTCCTTTCATTAAAAGGACTCAAAGCCCCTGAAGAATTAAAAGATGCGAAGGGAGGCATAAAGGTACTTGGAGGAGAAGTGATGGATGATTTTACTTTTACTTTAAGTGATCAGAATGATCATCGTCATAACATCGTGATCAAGAAAGTGAAATCAACACCTGCAAAGTACCCAAGAAACTATGGACAAATTAAGAAGAAGCCTTTATAGAAAGAAAAGGAACGTTATTAAAGATGCTTATTGTTTCTTAGATATCAATGATATTGTTGCGAATAAGGAACAGCCAAGAACTCATTTTGAAGATGAGAAGATCCAGGAACTCGCTGAATCTATTATGCAGAATGGTCTCTTACAGCCTATCGTAGTCAGAGAATATGAAGGTAAATATCAGATTGTTGTAGGGGAAAGAAGATACCGTGCTTGTAAACTAGCAGGTATTACAGAAGTGCCATGTATCATTCAGGAACTCGATGACAATCAGACAGCTAACGCTGCATTAGTAGAAAATATTCAAAGAGAAAATCTTTCAGCAATAGAAGAAGCCTTAGCTTATCAGCAGATTCTAGATACACAGGGCTTAACACAAGCCCAGCTCGCTGAAAAAGTAGGTAAGAAGCAGTCTACAGTGGCCAATAAGCTTAGACTTTTAAAGCTTCCTATGACAGTACAGGAATCAGTTAAGAAAAAAGAAATCTCTGAAAGACATGCCCGTGCTTTATTAAAACTAGAAGATACAGCACAACAGAATAATATGTTGAAGGAGATTCTTGAACATAACTTGACTGTCGATGAAACAGAAAAAAGAATTGCGAAACTATTAGCACCTAAAAAAGAAAAACCACGTGTACGTACATTCTCTAAAAGTGTTAAAATCGCACTCAACACAATCAATCAGGCAGTGAAGATGGTCACTGATGCTGGGACTGATGTAGAAGAAAACATCGATGAAACCGATGATGAAGTCATCATCACCATAAAAGTAAAGAAGTAGATCCTAATTAGTAGGACCTACTTCTTTTTTAAACCTTTCTGGAATTCTATTATGGAATACAATATCCATAACTTCATCATAACTAAATTCATAACATTCATCTGTTTCAGTCACATGTATTCTTAATACATCACCTCTCTCTGCTTCTGTTAAGAATAAATATAAATTTCTCATCAATTCTTCCATATGGGACCTCCTATATATTTATTCTCAAAGAATCTTTAAATTACTTAATGATATAAAAAAAGATTGAGCTAAGCTCAATCTTCAACACATACGCATACAGGTGCAGGAATCTCTAATTCAGAATCTGTCATCAATAGCTTTTCATTCTCTTCATCAAAAGTAAGTACCTGAAGCTTATTATCTTCCTGTGCACCTACAATAACATACTTATCATCAATAATATTAAAGTCTCTAGGTTCTTTACCAGTATGTACCATATAAAGTAAAGAAATCTTACCATTCTCTTTATTGACTCTATATAAGGCAATAGAATTATGACCTCTATTAGAAATAAGTAGATGTTCTCCACTCTTTGTGAGATGAATTGCGGCAGCTGCATTAAATCCCTTAAAATGACGTGGAATACAATGAATAGCCTGAACTAAACTCATACGCCCCTCATTATACTTAAAGACCATGATCTTATTCGCAATCTCATTAATGAGATAACCATAACGTCCATCCTGTGAGAAAATCAAATGTCTAGGACCAGAACCAGGTACAACATTTACTGTATAGTCTGTATTTTCTTTAAGAACACCATCTTTATAATTGTACATTACAATCTTATCAGCACCTAAATCTACAGCATATAAGAAACGTCTGTCAGGTGTAAAACCAACATTATGTACATGAGGTGCAGTCTGTCTCTTTAATAAATCAGGACCCATACCAGTATGTCTCACAGCCCCAATCTTATGATCAATACGATAATTTTCTAGCTTATAAGCAGCTGTTGCACCAACATGATAGTTTGCAGCAAAGATATACTTATTATCATCAGAGATACATAAATGTGTATAACTTCTACCAGAAGAAGAATAGTTATTATTAAGAATCAATTCATTCTTATGAATACTAAAACTTCCTAATCCTCCACCTTCATTATTAGATCTTGCATTCTTATAAGATACATAAAGTTCTTTATTCTTCGCAATCAGATATGATGGAAAATCTTGAGTTAATATCTGTTGTATTTTCTTTAATTCCAATGTTTCTTCATTAAAAGAAACGATATAGATTCCTTTATCGTTACCTTTACCATAACTTGCCACATAAAATGTTTTCATAAATAAATCCTTTCGTTTGTCATAGGCGGAAACCCACTGCCAATAGGTGGTGGGAGGAGCCTTGTAAATCGTTATCTATTATCCCTGACTTTCAATATATTTTTTTATAGTTGCTGATGACACTCCTCCAACGCTACAATCAAAATAACTATCTGACCAAAATGTTTTTTCCCTCCAATACTGTTTTGATAAGATCGAACTATACTTTTGCCATAAGTGGTATGTTGTTGCCTGCTTTGTAATTTTGACAATATTGCAGACTCTATCTGTTGTATCGTAACTTAATATGAAATGTATATGGTCTTTGTCAGTTTCTATCGCAATAATTTCGTAGCCACGAGTATTGGCTATATCGAAAATCTTTTGTTTAACATCATCGGCGATATAATCTTTGAGTAATTGTTTGCGGTATTTGGTTACTAGAACTATATGTACTTTAAGGCTGTATTTTCGACTCTTATGACGATTGTATCTATTATCCACAGTTTACCTCAAAAGATTGATTATCACGTATATATTATATAATATATATAGTGAAATATCTATGAAAGGAGTGCATTTATGGAACAGATGAATATTACAGCCAAAATTCAAATAATCGCAGCTGAAGCAGATAAGGTCTTGCTTGATGAAACTATGTCTGTTTATCGTAATGCCTGTAATTATGTTTCAGAGTATGTATTCCGCACTCATGATTTAAAGCAGTTTTCACTTAATAAGGCTTTGTATTCTACTTTACGAGAAAAGTTTAACCTTAAATCGCAGATGGCTCAGT
>OLGA01001815.1_pt1 | contig 16210 bp, 10 predicted proteins | sample 1604881 | NCBI WGS metagenome assembly OLGA01 (sample SAMEA3888896, study PRJEB22519) | human gut metagenome | biome: human gut; feature: human-associated habitat; material: faeces | place: Denmark | collected 2009
CTTCGCAACGGCGTTCGCCGACTTGTCGATCTTCGCGCTCGTCGCCGTCACGGTCACGGTGCCCGTCGCCGAGGCGTTGACCGTGAAGTTCAGCGTGAACGCCTTGCCGAGGTTCTTCGCCTCGCCGTAGGCCTGCACATGGATCATGCCGGCCGTGGCCGCGTCTACGGAGCAGTTGCTGTCCGGGACATCGACGGAAACGTAGGTCAGCTTATCGGTATCGTAGGTGAAAACCATGTCCGCTGCGTGGAACGTGGTCTCGTCTCCCGTGTGGCTCAGCGTCACGGGGACGGCCACGGCCTCGCCCGCGTTCACGGTCTTGTCCGCCGGCATCGTCAGCGTGTATTCAGCCTTGACGTCTTTCTTTGTCACGGTCACAGGCTGTTCTGCCGTAAAGTCCCCGTATTTCACCGTCACGCTTGTCATACCGGCCGTCAGAGCTTCGCCGTTTTCAATCGTGTAATCGCTGATTTCCTTTTCGTTCCCGTCGCTGTAGACCGCCATGACAACCATGCCGGCAGCGTCAAAGCTCTCGCCTTCTGTGTACTCCGTTCTGGTGGGGGCTTTGGCAATGTGGATGCCGGTCAAAGTCGCCTCCACGACGTCGCCCGGCTGCCATTGCAACACCGGATAGCCGTCGTTGACGGCGTTGGTGTCCGCCTTGAAATATTCGCCCAGTACTCCCTGAAGAGCCTGCATCTGATCCGCTGTTTTTGCTTCCGCCGTCGCAGCCGACGTGTCGTCCGCACGGCCGATGCCCTTTTCTGCGGTTCCCTCCAGATAGTAGACGTTCGAAACTTTCCCCGCCCAGCCAATGGCCGCACCTACAGCCGTACCGCCGGTCTCCACGACCGCAACGGTCCCTGTGGTGTAGGCATTCGTCACCGTGGAGGCATCCATAACGCCGACGAGACCGCCGACCATATTTTTCGTGGTGGATACCGCGCCGCGATTGTATACGTTTTGGATCGTTGCTTTCTTGGCGTAGCCCATAATGCCGCCAACGTACGTGCCAGCTGCCGTCACGCTGCCGGTATTGTAGCACCCGGTCATAGTGCCGGCATACAGCTCATAGCAGAAGCCGCCGATATTCTTCACACCGGAAACATTTCCCTCATTGCCGCAGTCGGTCACGGTGCAGTCCACCATCACGCCGGCAAACCCGCCGACGCCGCAGGCCTTGCCGGTGTTCTCATCCGCGTTCACCGCAACGCGGGAAACAACACCGGAGAGATCAAGATATTTTCCGTCGGCAACAACGCCAGCGATGTTCCCGCCGTAGACGGAATAATCGCTCTTGGCCGTCACACTGCCGGAAACGGTAAAGTTCTTGATGACGGCATGCGTATCTTTTGTGCCCTCAACGCAGCCGAAGAGCCCAAGATACACACGCTCGCCGGATGCCTTGGTTGCGTAATCCACCGAAAGATTTCGAATGACATGTCCCGCGCCATCAAAGGTTCCCCCGAATTTGACCGTATTTCCGCCAATCGGCGTCCAGTTGATTTCGGAAAGATCTATATCCGACGTCAGTACCGCAGAGAGAGCGTTTTCCCCGCCATTGACCTTCTTCGCGAACCACACAAGCTCTTCGGGCGTGCCGATTTGGTAAATTCCGCTCTCCTGCTTCGGTTCAACCGCGGTCTTTACGGTCACCCTGCATTCCGCCGTAAAGCCGCCATCCGTTGTCTTTACGGTAATGATCGTTTCGCCGGCCTTTCGAGCCGTAATGATACCATTCTTCACCGACGCGACATCCGCGTTTTCGGATTTCCATGTTATGCTCTTATCGGTTGCGTTTGCAGGACTTACGCTCGCTGTAAGCTCTGCTGTCTCGTCCGGAAACAGCGTTATGGTATTTTTGCTGAGTTCTACGCCATCGACCGGCGTGGATGCTTCCACCGTAACAGCACATTCCGCTTTGGCACTGCCGCAAACTGCCGTAATGGTAGCGGTGCCGGTTTTTAATGCTGTAACCGCGCCGTCCTTCACTGTAGCAATACTCGCATCGGAGGTTTTCCACTCCAGAGAGTCGGTCGTATTCTCCGGCGAAACCGACGCGGTCAGCTTTGCCGTTTCATTCGGCTTCAGCGTCAAAACATTCTTGTCGAGCATCACTTTCGTGGCTGCAACAGCTTTGCGCGTCATTTCCAGATAGAGATCATAGGTACGGTCATTTGCTGCGTCCATAATGGACATATAGGCGATTTTACTGTATTTTGCCGGAGCAAACGGCACCGAACTCACATCCGTCAAAAAAAGATTTTCCAGCTGTGCCGCCGTCAGAGTAAAGGGGTTAGCTCCTTCCTCGTTGATATAATTAGAACTGGCATCCGATACCAACAAAAACCCAGCATCGGCCACCTCGATCGTCGCTGTGCTGCCGTAAGGCAGTGCAGCATAATATTGCATCTCACCGCGCTTTGACACTACCGCAGCAGTGTCTCCTGTCGAAACAGCGATCGGCAATGCCGTTACTGTAACGGCGCATTCCGCTTTCACACTGCCGCAAGTCGCCCGGATAGTTGCCGAGCCGGCTTTCTTCGCCGTGACAGTCCCGTTCTCAACCGCAGCGACATTATCGTTTGAGCTTGTCCACACAACAGCTTCTGTCGTATTCGCCGGTGTCAGCGTCGCGGTCAGCGAAGCGGTCTCTCCGACAGAAAGCTCCAGCTTCGACGAGCTTATTTTGATGCCGGTCGCAGAAACCGGCTTTTCAAAGCGCACCGCCACGTCGTCATAGGCAAAATACGCCGGCTGGGAGAAACCGTAGCCGTTGTCACTCGAACCGGTAACGTTGAACGCGACCTTGTGAACTTTTCCGAGTACGGAGAGATCCCACTTTGTCCAGTCCATTACGATATTGTCCGGCCCGTTGCAGAGGTAGATGTCCGTTTCGCCGGTCTTTTTGCCGTCGGCGTCGTAGCCGATTGCAACGACCTTGACCCAGTCACCGTCTCCGATCTTTGCGGTGAGGCCATTACCGTCGATGTAGCAATTGAGCGCGTACGTCGTATTGGTGATATACATGTGGTCAACCACACGCTCAACACCGTCGGTAAAGGAAAAAGCTGGCAGAACTTCGGTTTTATTATATGCGCTGCCATCGATATAGCCATAATGCACGGCAAAGTTATCCGAGCCGTTATGTCCGGCACCGGTGCGCGTCAGTCCCGAAACGCCCTTTTTATATACGGTAAGCTGCGTTTCAAAACCGCCGTAATCGGCAATGTCTCCGGTGCCATAGTTGGAAATGGCATGTCCACCGCCCCAATAGCAGTATGCATTATAGTTATACGGAAAAACGTGTGAAAGCATAGTGTTATTTTCATCGGTCCACTTATATGCTTCGCTTTCCGTGCTAACACCCGTGCCGTCACTGCCGTAAAGCAGCGGGCCGCCGTACTGCGGATCGTCGATCAGCGAAGTCCAGTCGCTGCCGCCGGCAAAGTTTGCGCCGCCCTTATAATCCGCGTCCTCAAAGGTCAGAACACGGAGATCATACGGCGTCTCGTCCACCGCCTGCGCGCTGGCCGGAACGAATGCCAGAAGCATTGTCAAAACCAGAAGCAGGCTGAGGAGCTGTGTTTTTTTCTTCATTCTCATTTCTCCTTTTTATTTTTTTCGCGCGGCCGGCACTGCCGAATAAAACAAAAGCGTCCGTACCGCCGAAGCCGTACAGACGCAAAACAGACATATATAGAGAAATCCCTCTGTGATGTGTGAGACAGACCCGGTACAGGCAGGTGTCTCGGCAAACGGGCTTTGCGTATCTGACTTATCCGTTCCGGTACTTCGGACGGCATCACAGTGACCGACTCGCAGGGAATCACACCCTATTCCGCAAATTATTATATATATAAAAAATATAACATTTGCCATTTGCCGACATTTTCAATTGTTTTTTCGGCGTAAGTCGCCGTGCAGAGTTTTTCTCTTTTGAGTTTAGTATAATCTATATACTTGTTACGCGCAAGTGTTTTTTAGAAATACACCAAAATTTACAAGAAAGTCCCCATTTATTTACAAAAAAGGCCGCATCAGAACGCCACTTGGCGGAAGAGGGCCACGCAGCAGAGGATCACGGCAAGGGGAACATACACATACCGCCCGACGGCGTACCAGACCGCGCCGCGCTCGCGGCCCGCTCCGGTGTTGATGGCGGAGAGAAGCTCGTCCTTTTTCATCACATAAAACCACGAGACCGCGCCAAGCGTCGCACCGATGGGGATGATGTAAATGGACACGAGATCCATCCACGGGCCCCATTTGGAGATCGTCTCCATGCCGATGCCGCAGCCGAGGCAAATGACGCCGAGCAGCGCGAGCACCGCCTTGCGGCTGAGCTTCGGGAATTTGTGCAGCAGCGATTCCGCCACCGCTTCAAACATGTTCTGCAGCGAGCTGACGCCCGCGAAGATCATGGCGACATAGAGAATGATCGCAAAAAGACGGCCGAGCGGAATATCCTGCAAAATGGTCGGGAGCGTCACAAAAAGGAGGCTCGGGCCCGCGCCGACGTTCAGCCCGTAGGAGAAGCACGCGGGGATGATGACGAGCGCCGCGACCACGGCGGCGATCGTGTCAAAGAGCGCCGTGTGCTGCGCCACGCCGACGACGTCCTCGTCTTTCGAGAGGTATGCGCCGTAAACGATCATGCCGCTGCCCGTGACGGACAGGGAGAAAAACGCCTGTCCCATCGCCCAGATCCAGATCATCGGGTCGCAGAGCATCTCCCAGCGCGGCGTGAACATGAACTTGTATCCCTCCGCCGCGCCCGGCAGAAACGCCACGCGCACCGCGAGGACGACAAAGATGAGGAAAAACACCGGCATCATGATCCGGTTCGTCTTTTCGATGCTGTGCGCGCCGAGGAAGAGTGTCAAAAGCGTTCCGGCGACGACAATGATATGATACGGGATCACGGAAAAATCCCGCGAGGAAAAGTCCGCAAACCACGCCGCGGCATCCGCGGTCATAAGCGTACCGGCAACGGAATCCACGAGTGCCTTGAGAACATAAGTCACGATAACGGCGTATCCGATCGCGATGCAGAGCGAGCCCGCGAGCGGCAGCCAGCCGAGCACCGCGCCCGTCTTCCCTGCCCCTTTGCCGCGGGTGGCCCAGGCGTTTTCGTAAGCGCCGAGCGTGCCGGTGGCGGCGCGGCGGCCCATGGCGAACTCCGCCGGGAGGCCGACATAGCTGAAGATCAGCACGAACAGAATATAAATGAGCAGAAATGCGCCTCCGCCATTGCTGCCCATTTTATTCGGAAAGCCCCAGACGTTCGCCATGCCGACGGCCGAGCCGACCGACGCGAGGATGAACCCCCAGCGGGTCGAAAAGCTCTTTACATTCTTTTTCTTCATCGATTCCCTCTCGACCGGAAAAACTGCTTGTTTTCCTGTTTTCACAAAGTTTTATTATTTTAAAGCTTTGCTGTAAAAAAGTCAAGGAAATACGGGAGAAAGCGGCGAAATATCCGCCGCGCCGCCCGCCGTCAAGACGCCGCTCTTGCACTTTCGGCTAAATCGTGCTATTTTATGGTTAGCATCAGCTAACAGGAGATGTATTGAAACCCATGAAAGAGAAAAAGAACGCCTGTACCGGCTGCGCCGCGGCGGAGGCGGACAGGCGGTTCGTCCGGTATCCGGAGAGCGCGGACGGCGAGGCCGTTGTGACTGCCTATCCGGTATTTCCGGGCATAGAGATCGCGTACTGCGACATACACGCGCACGAGTGCCGGCTCGAACACACACCAGGGATCTCGCTCATGCGCATCAGCCACTGCCGCGAGGGGCGGCTCGAACAGCAGCTGGGGAACGAATATTATTTTCTCGCGCCGGGGGATCTGGCCGTTTCACGCAGCGACGCCTCCGACGAGGCCGCGCGCTTCCCCACCGGGCATTACCACGGCATCACCGTAACGATCGACCCGGCGCAGGCGCCGGAGTGTCTTTCGTGCCTGCTCTCGGACGTGAACGTCCGCCCCGCGGCGCTGATGGAAAAGTTCTGCGCGAACGGCGGCTACTTTGCCGCCCGCTCGTCCGCGAGCGTGGAGCATATTTTTTCGGAGCTGTACTCCGTGCCGGAGGAGATCCGCAAGGGGTATTTTAAAGTGAAGGTTTTGGAGCTGCTGCTCTTCCTCAGCGCGCTCCCGACCGAGCGGCGGCGCCCGGCCTATTCCGGCGCGCAGGTGCGCCTTGCCTCCGCCGTGAGCGAGTATCTGCTCTCCGCCACGGAGGAGCGCCCCACAACGGCGGAGCTCTCCGCAAAGTTCCACGCCTCGGCCACGCAGATATTGCAGAGCTTCCAGGGCGTTTACGGCATGTCTCCGGCGGCGTTTCTGCGCGCTCAGAAAATGCACGCCGCGGCGGAGCTTCTTCGTTCCACCGACCGAACGGTGCTTGATATCGCCGGGCAGTTCGGATACGACAACGCCAGTAAATTTGCCCGCGCGTTCCGCAGCGTCATCGGCGTATCCCCCAACGCCTACCGCAGCGGCGCGACCGCCGACAGCTGCGCGCCGGTCTGATCCGAATTCCAACACAAAAACAACATTTTGGAGCCGTGTTCGCTCATTTTGGAGCGGATGCGGCATTGCGGTTAGCGTATGATAACCTTGCAAACAGGGAAACGCTTCCCCGAATGTATGCTTTTCCACCATGTCACATTATCTCTCACCCCTTTGTGCGGTGCGGCCCGGAAGGAGGACTCACGAATGTCTGAAGAAGTGATCGTCCGACTGGGCGCACCCACACTGGCGGGGATCAAGACGGGAAGCCTGTTCACCTGTGCGTATACTTCCCGCAAAAGCGTGGAAGAATCTTTGCGGCAGCTTAACCGCTGCTTTGCTCCGAAAGGGCTCTGCCTGCTGCCGCTGCGTTATTCCGAAAAAAACGTTCTCCTTTATCTGTTCCGCCCGGCGGAGCTTTCCCGCGATCTGCAAAACAGTGAAGCTGCCGAGCTGCTCCGGCAGGAGGGTTACCCCTGCGAAAGCTGCGGAAAATGTCTTGCGGCGCTCACGCGCAGGCTGCGCAGCGGCGAAGAGTTCCCGCACGAGATCGGGCTGTTTCTCAGCTATCCCCCCGAGGATGTAAAGGGCTTTATCGAAAATCGCGCCGCCAACTACAAGCTCAGCGGCCTGTGGAAGGTCTACGGCGACGAGAAGAAAGCGAAAGAGCTTTTTGCCAAATATAAAAAATGCACGGACATCTATTGCGAACGGTACGAAGCCGGCTGCGGTATCGCCGAGCTCGCCGTCGCGGTGTGATGCGCCGGAAAGGAAGATTCTGTTATGAAAAAAGCAGCTGTTATTTACTGGAGCGGCACCGGCAACACCGAGGCCATGGCAAACGCCGTTGCCGAGGGCATGAAAGGCGCCGGAGCCGAGGTCTCCCTTCTCAGCGCGGACGCCGTGAGCGCCGCCGATCTCGCCGGGCTTGACGCCGTGGCGCTCGGCTGCCCGGCCATGGGCTCCGAAGTTCTCGAAGAGGACGTTTTCGAGCCGATGTTCTCCTCCTGCAAGAAGCAGTTTGTCGGCAAGAGCGCGGCGCTCTTCGGCTCCTACGGCTGGGGCGACGGCGAATGGATGCGCACCTGGGAACAGGACTGCCGCGGCGCGAACATCTCTCTCGTGTGCGAGAGCGTCATCTGCTGCGAGACCCCCGGCGACATCGAGCTTGAAGCCTGCCGCGAACTGGGCCGCGAGCTTGTAAAATAAAATTGGTAACACACCGGGGCTCCCCTTTCCCGGTTGTTATATATCGATCCATCTCCATCCTTTTCTCTTTGTTGATCCCCCATGCGAGACCGGCTGCCCTGAAAAGCAGCCGGTCAATTCTATTCTTTCCTGTTTCGCGCCATTGTCGAAAACCATGGGAAAATTCCTCTTTACTTTTCCGTTCCGGCTTGCTATAATAATTAGGCTGATAAATGCGCCAGTAGCTCAGCTGGATAGAGTGTTGGCCTCCGGAGCCAAAGGTCGTGGGTTCAAATCCCGTCTGGCGTACCAAAAAGGATTCCCTGCCCTATGGGGCAGGGAATCCTTTTTGGTATATGCCTTTCTTGACGGGATTTGAACCGAGGGGAAAGCGGTCTGCCGCTGCCGGGGGCAGAAGAAGGCAGAACGGTTTCTCCGCAGCCGCAGCTTTTGCGGCATCAACGCGTGCGTGATGCTGCAAAAGCTATCCGCGGCAAGGTGGATCCGAGGCGGCTCGCCCGCAGGCGAGAAATCCCGTCTGGCGTTCTCTTCGCTCGTTTCGGTGTTCCGGTTTTCTACCTCCACACTCGCCCAGCCGTTGCCGTCAATCTTGCACGAAGCGTACTCCTCCGTTTGACGTTGAATCGCTCTCCGTTTTGCGGCTTTCTGCTCATCGTTCAGAAAGGCGTCCGGTGCATACTTCAGAAATCGTCCGTCTCCTGCCTTGACACTCCGGAAGATATCCTGTATGCTGATGTTGGAATCCGATAGCAGAGAAGTGGCCGCGGCGCTTTCGCCGGCTTGGAGCTTTTTTACGACGTCGGATTCCTTTATTTTTGTCATCGCAACCGTCATATAAAGTCCGCCGTACTCGCTCTGATGCTGCGCACTTACGCCTGCATTCGCGTTGGAGAATCGGAACGGAAATTTGATCCTGCTGTTTTTCAGATCGACCTGGTTCAGTCCCAGCTTCTTCGCAATGGCTCGGATGGCCTTTTCGCCTGAGCCATTTGCGCAGCGCTGAGGCCGTCGTAGATCGCCGCTGTATCCGTATCTCCGAGCTTGTCTCCGGCGTGATCTTTCTTTCCACGCTCAATGCCGAGATACTGCCATCTGCAAACACGGTATCCGTGCCGTCCAGCTCCGTTGCCATGCGGTTGTTGATCCCGGATACCTCCACGCCCGCCCTGCCGGAAGATTTTTCTTGACCATTCCCCTCCGTCTGGCGTATAGTAGCCGTAGAGGATACATCTGATGAGACATCGGCGGAATTGCTGCCTTTTGGCAAGTGTCCAACACCGTCCAAGGATGTGCCCTCTCTTTTTATGCCCCAGTTGTAGATTTGCGCCTCGCGCGGCTTCACCGTGTTCCGAACGGCGATGCGCACCCCTACGGCATCTCCACCAAGTTTTATCGGAACATAAAAGTAATCCCAGCCGGTAACGGTTGAGTTTTCCGTTTTATCCTGCGTGCTATAGAGATATTCTGCATTTCGGAATATCTCCTCACTCGCCGACAGCATACCGGCTTTGTCCTGCGTGAGATTTTGCAAAACTTCCTTGATTCCAGCGTTGTAAACCGTTGCTTCGATAGTGTTGCCGTTGATCTCGAACTCAAAGTTCACGCCTTTTAGCTGGTTGAGGTAGGTGCGCAGATCATTTTTGAGTGTTTGGATTTTCTCTCGGAGAAGCCCCGTCCTTTCCGCTTTCGGCATTGAACGAAGGTCTGGAAAATACTGCGAGACATTTTCACGGTTTTCGGTCAGATCAAGTATTTTCCCTTCGTTGACCATGCGATCGTGCAGCGCCTTTTGCGCCGCGTTCCGTGCCGCATTGTCAGCGTATTCGATGTTGTTCCGCCGAATATTCCCGTTCGCTTCCGCATAGGCGGCCATTGTATTTCCATCCGCAAACACGGTATCCGCGTCGCCCAGCATAGGCGGCGTATTTTTTCGCTCTTCGGCGCTCATCCGGCGGCGGGCAGCGGTGTCTCTCGCCCTGCCGGAAGATTTTTCTTGACCATTCCCCTCCGTCTGGCGTATAGTAACCGTAGAAGAGGATTTCCCCTGTTGAGCGCCGGTTTCGGTAACGGAATCGGAAGAGCCATACTTTATGGCGGGGGAGCCTCTTCTCTTCATATCCCCACATTGTACACAACCACACCATTATCTCTGTCTGCTATAGATAGCGAAAGTTATGACAAATCTTTTTATCCTTTTATTGCTTTAAATCGATCTGCGTGGTATGATACTGACATTCTACATACTGCCAAGAGAGTTGGAAAGAAAATGAAGAGAGAAAACTTCAATTCGCGCATCGGGTTCATTCTTGTGAGCGCCGGGTGCGCTATCGGCATCGGAAACGTATGGAAGTTCCCGTATCTGGCCGGTCAGAACGGCGGCGGGTATTTCGTCCTCTTTTATCTGCTGTTCCTCGTCATTATGGGCATCCCCGTGATGACGATGGAGCTGGCCGTCGGCCGCGCGAGCCGGAAGAGCGCCGTTCTCGGCTACAAAGCTCTTGAGCCCGCCGGGAGCAAATGGCACTGGCACGGCTGGGCGTGCGTCATCGGCTGTCTGCTGCTGATGATGTACTATACCACCGTCTCCGGCTGGATGCTCGCCTACTTCTTCAAGTTCGTCTCCGGCGCGTTCACGACCGTCACAGTGGAAACGTCTGACAGCGTGTTTGCCAACATGCTCGGCAACCCCGTGGAAATGGGCATTTTCATGGCGATCACCGTGGCGGGCGGCCTGCTTGTGTGCTCCGGCGGCGTGCAGAAGGGGCTCGAAAAGGTCACAAAGATCATGATGGTGTGCCTCCTGGCGCTCATCGTCGTGCTTGCCGTGCACAGTCTGACGCTCTCCGGCGCGGCCAAGGGCATCGATTTCTATCTGTGCCCGAACATGGACACGATCCGCTCCGTCGGCATTTTCAACGTCATCACGAACGCCATGAATCAGGCGTTCTTTACGCTCAGTCTCGGCATTGCCGCCATGGAGATCTTCGGCAGCTACATGCATGACGACCACACTCTCACCGGCGAAGCGGTGCGCATCTGCGCGCTGGACACATTCGTGGCGATCATGGCCGGTTTCATCATCTTTCCCGCCTGCTTCAGCTACAATGTGGAGCTGGACCATGGCCCCGCGCTCATTTTTATGACGCTGCCCAAAATCTTCCTCGACATGCCCGGCGGCCGCGTGTGGGGCTCGCTCTTCTTCCTCTTTATGACGTTTGCGAGCTTCTCCACCGTGACGGCGGTCTTTGAAAACCTGATCGCGAGCGCGTGCGATAACTGGGGCTGGAGCCGCAAAAAGTCCGTCGGCATCGTCGGCGCGGTGCTCTTTCTTACCAGCATCCCGTGCGTTCTCGGCTACAACGTCTGGAGCGGCTTCCACCCGATGCCCGGCAAGGACATTCTCGATTTTGAGGACTTTCTCGTCAGCTCCCTGCTGCTGCCGATCGGCTCGCTTGTCTATCTGCTGTTCTGCGTGAGCAAGCGCGGCTGGGGCTTTGATAAGTATCTCGCCGAGTGCAACAAAGGCACGGGCATCAAAATGTCCCCGAAATTCAAAGTTTACTTCCGGTACATTCTGCCGATCCTTATCATTATAATTCTGGTCGTCGGGCTTGTGCCCCTGTTCCGGTAAGGAGGTAATCGCATGGCATCAAGTTATTACAAGCCCTGCCCGGAGCTGGACCGGTGCGACGAGCTGATCGAAAAATACTGGGACACGGAGCAGTACGATAAGTGCTTCGCCGGTCATCTGGAACTTGCCGAAAAGGGCTATCCCCTCGCCGAATGCCAGGTCGGGTATTTCTACTACCGCGGGCTCGGCGTGGAAAAGGATCTCGCCAAGGCGCTTTACTGGACGCAGCGCGCCGCCGAGCACGGCGACCGCGACGGGCAGTACAATCTCGCCACACTTTATGAAAACGGCGAAGGCGTTGCGAAGAACATGGACGAGGCCAAACGCTGGTATCTTCTCGCCGCGCAGCAGAAGCACCGTGAGGCGATTTCCAAATGCCGGAAGTTGAAAATTATGTAAATCTAATTATGTAAATTTATAAACTTAAAAGACAGCGCCCTGCAAAAACCAGGGCGCTGTCTTGGTTTACATAATTTAAACACCAAGATACTTTTTCTGCTCGTCGGTGAGCGTATCAATGGTGATGCCGAGTGTGGAGAGCTTTTTGCGGGCGATGGCGTCGTCGATCTCGTGCGGGACGCGGATGACGCCGGGGTGAAGCTCCGCGCGGCGGGCGGCGAGATATTTGGCGCTCATAGCCTGCACCGCAAAGCTCATATCCATGATCTCCGCCGGATGGCCGTCACCGGAGGCGAGATTCACGAGCCGTCCCTCCGCCAGCACAAAGAGCGTTTTTCCGTTCGGGAGGACGTAGCCCTCGATGTTATGGCGCGCCTCGTAGTGCTCCGCGGCCATTTCGCGCAGCGCCGCCACATTGACCTCCACATCGAAGTGGCCGGCATTGGAGAGGATCGCGCCGTCCTTCATCATGGGGAAGTGACGCGCGGAGATCACATCGTCGCAGCCTGTGACGGTAACGAAAATGTCGCCGCGCTTGGTCGCCTCGTCCATCGGGAGGACGGTGAAGCCGTCCATGTGCGCTTCGATCGCGCGCACGGGGTCGACCTCCGTGACGATGACCCGCGCACCGAGACCGTGCGCGCGCATCGCCACGCCCTTGCCGCACCAGCCGTAGCCGCAGACCACGACCTCCTTGCCCGCGACGATGAGGTTCGTCGTGCGCATGATGCCGTCCCAGACGCTCTGGCCGGTACCGTAGCGGTTATCGAAAAGGTGCTTGCAGTCCGCGTCGTTGACGAGCATCATCGGAAAACGCAGCTCCCCGGCGCGGTCCATCGCCAGCAGGCGCAATATACCGGTCGTCGTCTCCTCGCAGCCGCCGATGACCTGAGAGATAAGCTCCGGATACTTCGTGTGCATCCGGTGGACGAGATCGCCGCCGTCGTCGATAATGATGTTGGGCGCCGTTTCGAGCACGGCGTCGATCGCGCTCTGGTACTGCTCCGCGGTCGCGCCGTGGACGGCGCAGACGTGCATCCCGCCCGCGGCGAGGGCCGCGGCAACGTCGTCCTGCGTGGAGAGCGGGTTGCTGCCCGTGACGTGCATTTCCGCGCCGCCCATTTCCATGACGCGGCAGAGCCACGCGGTTTTCGCTTCCAGATGCACCGAGAGCGCCACGCGCAGCCCGGCGAGAGGCTTCGTCTCGCGGAAGTCCTCCGCGATGGCTGCGAGCACCGGCATATGTCCCGCCGCCCAACGGATCTTCTTTTCGCCCTCCGGCGCGAGAGTGATATCGGCAATATGGTTTTCGTACATGGCTGTACTCCTTTTATGTATTATGCGTTTATCTTATCATCCCGCCGCGCATCGCGCAACCGAAAAAATCGGAGCCGGTCAAAAGCGACCGGCTCCGATTTTTCAGAGATGCGCCAGATGCAGGGCAAACCACGCGATGACCCCGGCGATGGCGCCCGCCGCGGCATAGAGCGGCGCACGCAGCCGGGCAAAGAGCTTGCCGGTCGTTCGTTTTCCGCCGCCGAGATAGCTGTTCGCCGCGGCGCGCGCTTCGCGCAGCACGTCCTTTTCGCTCACGCCGGACTGACCGGCAAAATCCTCGCGGATGATGAATATGGCCTGCTCGAATATTTTCGGGTCCGGCGATTTTACGACGATGACTCTTTTGGAGATTCCTTTGACCACGGGGAACTCTTCCTCCTCCCGGCAGCGGTTCTTCTCCAAGCATAACCGGTTTTTGCCATCCTTATTCGGTTTGCGGCCCACTTTTCCAAACCGCAGCCAGCCGCGCCGCAGACGCTCTCTTCCGCTCATTTGCGCTCCTCCAGCCGGATGGCAAGGACGGTCATGTCATCCTTGTAGCCGTAGCGCTCGCCCGCCTCGTGGACGACGCTGCGGGCCAGAGCACGCATATCCGTGCCGTCGTCGTCGAGCAGAATACGCCGCAGCCACGCATCATCCTCCCGCGTCACAACGCCGTCGCTTGCGATAACAGCGAGCGCGCCGGGCCGGATGTGCAACCGCACGACGTCCGGCGGCTCGCCCTCTCCCGCGAGCACGCCCGCCGCCATCGTCATACCCTTGACGCGGCGGACATTGCGGCCGCTGCGGATGTACGAAGGCGCGGCGCCGTATTTATAAAACCCCGCCTGACCGGTGAAGAGGTCGATGCACATGAGGTCAACGGCGGCATAGCCCCAGCTCTCGCTGCTTTTTAATAGCATAACGGAGTTCAGTATCTTCATCGCCGTGGCGGGTTCTACGCCGGAGCGGAGGAAGCGCTCTAAAATGCGCACCGCCGAGATGGATTCCTTCGCCGCCTGCTCGCCGCTGCCCATACCATCCGAGAGCAGCACACACAGCACGCCCTGCTCGGTTTTGAAATACGTCCCCCGGTCGCCGGAAACCGGCTCTCCCTCCTTCTTCACCGCCGCCACGCCGACCGACACGGCGAGCGGTTCGGCCTCCAGCAGAACAAGGCGCGTATCGTTCTGGTTGAACGACGCCGGGCGGCACATGCGGACGCCCAGCGCATCGGATACCTCCTGCATATAGTCCGCTTCCCGAAAGAGGATCGGAAGTCTCGCACTCTCGATCACGGCGCGGAGCCGCCCCGTCGGGTCGCGGAAGACGGATACCTCCGCGTCGATATCAAGCGAGTTGAGATACCGCACAAGACGCCGCTCGGCGATCGTGTCCGAGCCGTTCGCGCAGCGCAGATCCTCGCTGATCGCGTCGAGCACCCCGGCGAGATACCGGTACTGTCCGTAAGCCGCCATGCGGTTTTCCCGCAGCCGCGAGCGGAGCTGCCGCCGGTAGATGAGCGCACGGAGCTCGGAATTGACCGCTGCGGTGAAAGGCGCAGAGCTTTTGCACTGCTCCCGAAAGCGCGCCGGAAGATCGGCGAGCTCCAAATGCCCCCGACGGCGCATGGCAGCGGTGGCGTCGTTCAGGAGCGTGAGCGTGTCCATATAGTTTTCCTGCCAGCACTTTTCCTTTCGCGGGCAGCGGACGCAGACCTCCTCCGCGGCGCGGTCATACACGGTGGCGATGTCGGCGTCGTTTTCCTTGCTCTCTGCGCTGCGGCGCACCGTTTCGTACAGTTCGCGGAACGCGTCCGCAAGAGCGCGCGTCCGAGCGGCAGTGTACCGGCGCATACCGCTCTCGCCCTCGCCTAGAGCGGGACGCTGCACCATGGAGACGATGAACGTCATCGTCTTGGCCGGAAGCACAAAGAAGATCACGGAAGCGCAGAATGCCTCGTACAGTGCCGGGAGGCAGGGGTTCGCCTCCCAGTTCCAGAACACGGCGAGCGTGTTGGACGCGAGGAATATCAACAGAAACACGAGCCGTCCCTGACGCTTGAGGACGCCCGACATCAGTCCCGCGAAGCCGTAGCAGATCGTGAAGATCGGCGTTGCAGGGGAAGCAAGATCCATGGAAAGTCCGGTGATGACGCCGATGAGCGCGCCCTCCGCTGCCCCCGCGCCGAACGAGGAAACCATAACGCACAGCACCGCCGCCACGCGGCCGAGACAGAGAACGTCCATGATCGTGACGCGCGCGAGCGCCATCAGCGCGCAGCAGAGGATCAGCACGCCGCCCGCTTCCCGCCGCAGTTCCTCCCGCTCCAGCCGCAGCCGCTCGGCGGTGAGCGCCATATGGAAGAGATACGCCGAAAGCCCCGTGAGCACGACCTCGGTAGCGAGATCGACCGCTACGGGGAGCTGCAAAAGCTTATCAAAGGCGTTCAGAGCGCCGGTAGCGCCCATCACGGCGGCGGCGACGGCGGGCATAAACCACGACCGGTGCGCGATCGCCGTCTCACGCAGGAGAAAGGCCGTTGTAAACACGAGCACAAGCGCCGCCATATACCGCAGCCCCCACGCGAGTGAGCCGGAGACAAGATACCCGGCCGCCGCACCGAGGACGCACGCGAGCCCGCCGAGACCGCCGCCCGAGCGCGGCGCCATTGCCACGCCGAACGGCGCGCACGAGCCGAACACCCGCACGCACCCCGTCACAAAGCCCAGCGCGAAATGCGTGCCGAGCGAAGCGGCCTTGACCGCCGCGGGACGGTTGATGCGCAGCGTCTCCCCTTTCCACGGATTTCGCAGCAGCACGGTCTTATCTCCCAATGACATACGTTTACCCCCCATAGAATATAGGACAAGCATAGTCTGCCGGGAGAGTAAAGGCGGTCGTTCGGCGCTGTCAGATCGGGGTTTTTCCGCCTTGGAAATGACCGGAAATAATCCGCATAGAGAAAAGGAAAAGACCCATCCGAAGATGGGTCTTACAGCCTGTCAAAAAAGCCTCGCAGAGTTTGCGCCCGCAGGCGCAAATAAAGTGTAAAGCATTTTTGCCGGCGGCGTGTACGTCGGCAAAAATACTTTACGGCTCGCAAACGTGCGAGCGTAAGCGAGTGCGCTGCGGCGAGC
>OLGA01001821.1_pt1 | contig 16183 bp, 14 predicted proteins | sample 1604881 | NCBI WGS metagenome assembly OLGA01 (sample SAMEA3888896, study PRJEB22519) | human gut metagenome | biome: human gut; feature: human-associated habitat; material: faeces | place: Denmark | collected 2009
TTCCTGCTGATCCTGACCTTCGTACTGAACCTGTTCTTTTCCAGCGGCGAAACGGTGCTGGTCAGCTGGGGCGTGGTGCGCATCACCCGGGAAGGACTGATCACCGCCGTGCACTTCTGTATGCGGCTGATCTTTCTGGTGGCGGGCACCTCGGTACTGACGCTGACCACGTCGCCCATTTCCCTGTGCGACGGCATGGAGACGCTGCTCAAGCCCTTGAGCAAGCTGCATTTTCCTGCTCACGAACTGGCGATGATGATGACCATCGCCCTGCGCTTCATCCCGACCCTGATCGAGGAAGCCGACAAGATCATGAAGGCGCAGATGGCCCGCGGCGCGGATTTTGAAAGCGGCAATCTCATCAAGCGGGCCAAGGCCATGGTGCCCCTGCTGGTGCCGCTGTTCGTCAGCGCTTTCCGCCGGGCGGGAGAGCTGGCCATGGCCATGGAAGCCCGCTGCTATCACGGCGGCGAGGGCCGCACCCGGCTCCGGGTGCTGCACTTCCAGAAGATCGACTGGCAGGCCTCGCTGGTGACGGCGGCGGCGCTGCTTGTGACCATTCTGTGCAGAAGGTGGAATCTGCTATGACCCAGCTGCCACCCCTCATCAAGGGCTGCTGCCCGGAGGGAAAGCGCCGGGTGCTATTGACCGTCAGCTACGATGGCACGGCCTACGCTGGCTGGCAGCGCCAGCAGAACGCGCTGGCGGTGCAGCAGGTGCTGGAAGAGGCCCTGCGGAAGCTGACCGGCGAGGAACGGCTGACTGTCACCGGCTCCAGCCGGACGGACGCGGGCGTTCACGCGCTGGGACAGCGGGTGCATTTCGATACGGCCAGCCGCATCCCGCCGGACAAGTTTCCCTTTGCCCTGAACACCTGCCTGCCTGCCGACATCCGCGTGCTGGAAGGGCGGTACGTCCCGGCGGCGTTTCACGCCCGGTTTGACGCGGCTGGCAAGCGGTACACCTATCGCATCCACAACGCGCCCCATGCCAGCGCCCTGTACCGCCATCTCTGCGCCCATGTGCCGGTTCCTCTGCAAATGGGCCCTATGGAGCGCAGCCTGAAAGACCTGCTGGGCACCCATGATTTTGCCGCCTTTCAGGCGGCGGGAGGCACGGCCAAAACCACCGTCCGCACCATTGAAAAGGTGGAGCTGACCCGGCAGGGCGACGACCTGACGCTGATCATTCGGGGCAATGCGTTCCTATATAATATGGTGCGCATTATTGCGGGAACCGTGATTGGCATCGGCATGGGCCGCCTGCCGGAGGACAGCTTCCAGCAGGCGCTTCGCACCGGCGACCGCCTGAAGCTGGGCATGACCGCCCCAGCCTGTGGGCTGGAATTGACAGAAGTGTTCTACCGCGAGGAAGATCTGAACGGGGAAAGTTGAAAAGAAAACGGTAGGAAAAAAGCGCCTTCCGCAGGGAAAATGCGGAAGGCGCTTTGTGTTCCCATCAGCCGTTGCCGCCCAACTGGGAATCATACAGCAGGTCTTCGATGGCGCCGGTCTCCACGTTCACGTCCACCCAGTAAACGCCGTCCCGCTCGGTGAAGGGCGCGAAGGCGCTCGGGTCATCGGATGTCTGCTGCTGCAGGCTGAGTAGGACGGTCAGCACCGGCTTGCCGTCCTTCATGCGGTAGTACAGGTAGTCGGCGGTATAGTCCGCCATGTCCTCCAGCTCAAAGACGAATTTCAGCATTTTCGCCTGATCATCGGTGAGCTGGTAGGCGCTGACCACTGCGTCATGAGCCAATGCGAGCAGGTCTTCTTCGCTGTAGGAAGAAGCCTTGGCCGCCGCGAGGGCTTCCGCTTCGCCGGTCTTTTCCCACGCGGAGCCTTCGGGCAGCTCGCCGGAGGCGGCCTTGTGCTTCGCGGCAATGGCCTTCGCCTTTTCGGAAAACGCGCTGAGGTCGTGACGCTCCGCCGCCGTGCGCAGCATTTCCTCCAGCTGCTCCTTGCGCGTCAAACAGGCCGGAGGTGCTTTCGCCGTCATGGCTCCACAGGGCAGCGGCAGCGCCGTCCTTCACGGAGACCGTATATTCGCCCAGCACGTCCCGCAGGAAATCAAAGCTGGAATAGACCACCGTCGCGCCGCCGTCCGCCGTTTCGGTGACGGTGCGGCTGAAGAAGGTGCTCAGCATGGTATCCGTCACGCCGTAGGTATCGGCCATGGCTTTTTCGGCCAGCTTTGCCGCATCCACCCGGCTGGAAAACACCAGCCCCGCCGCCAGCGCGGTGACGCTGAGGCAGACGATCACGGCGATGAGGATAAAAGTTGTAGACAGTTTTTTCACAGGTCGTTCCTCCTTACGGACGGCTTGAAGCACCGCGCGGTGCTTCGCTTCGTCCCAGACGAGCCCGGAAAGGTTCTGGTCGACGAGCTCCTGAAAATCAAACTTCTTCATTGTAATACCACTCCTTCAGCCTGTCCCGCAGGATCGTGTTCGCCCGGTTTAAGCGGGAACGAACCTTGCCGTCCGACAACCGCAGCGCGCTTGCGATCTCTTTCAGCTTCAGCCCCTCGTAATACCGCAGCAGGACGACCTCACGGTATTTGGCGGGCAGGCTCATGACCTCCGTCAGCACGGTGCCGTCCGGGAAGGCGAAGTCGGCGGGCTTTTCGGGCAGCGAATCAAGGGAAGTCCGGCTTCTGTGGCGAAACCACGGGTTGCGCAGCATGTCCCGGCACGTGTTGACGCAGATGGTCGTCAGCCACGTCTTTTCCGAGCTTTCGCCGCGATAATCCCCTAAATGCCGGTATGCCTTGAGGAAGGTTTCCTGCACAGCGTCCTGCGCAAGGGATGCGTCCTTCAGGTAAAGGGCGCTCATCCTCAGAAGGCTGCTGCCGTACTGCTCCATGAGCCGGTCAAGCTCCGACCGGCTGTCCGACGGACATTCGTAAGGCACAGTACCAACTCCTTTCACCTGTATAGACGGAGCAAAGCGGAAAAACTGCTGGAAACGGCGAAAAAATTTGGGGGAGGGGGAGAAAGGGGCGCTTCACCCCGCCGGAGGGAAAACAAAAACCCCCGCCGTCTCCGGGACGGCGGTGTATTCCGTTGCGTAGGAATCAGTACTTGCGCTTACGTGCAGCTTCTGCTTTCTTCTTGCGTTTCACGCTGGGCTTCTCATAATGCTCACGCTTGCGAGCCTCTGCCAGAACACCTGTGCGAGCACATTGACGTTTGAACCGCTTCAGAGCGCTTTCCAGGGATTCGTTTTCGCGGATGCGTACCTCGGACACTTGTTATCCCTCCCCTCGCTCATCCTGCGTATGGCGACTTCATACAATAGCCGCCAGCAGTTATGAATCTATTATAGCGCGTCTGTGGGTTTCCGTCAACTGCCATTTGAAAACTTTTTGCAGGGTTTACACCTTGTTCAAAAGGGAAGCGCCCTTCTGCCGGAGAACGATGAGCCCGCCAAAGGGCTTTATTTCGCCATTTTTTCTTTCAGCCGGGCGATGTTCCGCAGGGGCTCGTCGATGGCCTCGCCCTGAGTCTCGTTCCAGTCCTCCCGGACGATCTCGATCTCCTTCTGGTAAAATTCCATCGCCTTTTCGTATTGCCCCTGAATTTCATACAGCTGGGCGATGGCGTTGACCGGGTCGGTGAAGCGGGGCCGGGGCGAAAGCGCCAGCGCCTTTTCATACAGGGCGACGGCCTCAGCATAGACGCAGCGCCGGGCCATCCGGTCGGCCCGGGCGAACCAGCTGAGCCAAGTGTCCGGGTACTTTTCCGTCATGCCCTCCCAGCAGGCTGCTGCTTCCTCCAGCCTGCCCTCTTTTTCGAGGATCATGCCCCTGTACAGATCGGAATGATAGCTTGTTTCCAGCCGGTCGGCCTTGGCCAGATAAGCCCGCGCTTCCTCGCAGCGGCCGTTGTCAATGAGCAGATCCAGCAGCCAGAAGTACGCCTTGCGCTGGGACGGGTGACGGGCGATGAAATCCTTGTAAAACTCGATGGTTCGGTGATGATTGACAGCGTTCCAGTCCGGGAACACGCCGCCTTCCGCCTCGAACAGCGCCGTGTGGGCGGCCTTGTCATATTCGGGCAGCAGACCGATGGCCTTGCGGGCCAGCGGGGAGGCCAGCTCCCGGTATTCCCGGGCGCGCTTGCAGTACAGCTCCGCCAGAAGGAGCGTGGCGCGGGCCTGCGCGTCCGGCTCCAGACATTTGTCCTTCAGAAAACGCTCCTCGGTCTCAAATTCCTCCCGGGACAGAAAACGCTGATCCCAAAGCATATTGTCGATGCGCTCCATCCGCTTGTCGTCCGTCATGGAAAACAGCGCGTCGATGGAGGCGCCCAGCAGAATGGAAAGCTCGGGCAGCAGCTGAATATCCGGCAGGGTAACGCCGTTTTCCCATTTGGACACGGCCTGAGGACTGACCCGAAGCCGCTGGGCCAGCTGTTCCTGTGTCATGCTTTTGGAAAGGCGGAGGGTCTTGATCTTTCCGCCGAAATCAAGGGTACTCATGAGGAAAACCTCCGAAAGAAAGGATGAAGTCCGGGCCCGGGTTCCTCGGACGGCTTTCAGTATAGAGGCAAAACCCGCCGGGCGCAATGACCCGGCGGGTGAGAAAGGTTGAATCCCGGTTGTGTTACTGGGAAACGGTATACAGCGAATAGAAATACCCCCGGCGTTCCATCAATTCTTCAAAAGAACCCTGTTCCGCGATGGAGCCGTCCCGCAGGGCCAGGATCGCGTCGTAGCGGCGCAGCGCGCTTTCTTCCAGCGTGTGCGTGACGACGATGCGGGTCATGCCGCTTAAGTCCAGAATGGCATGGGAGACCTGATGAGCCGTCTGCGCGTCCAATGCGGCGGTGGCTTCATCCACCAGCAGTACCTGCGCGTTTTTCAGAAGGCTGCGGGCGATGGAGATGCGCTGCTTTTCGCCGCCGGACAGGCCGCTGCCGTTCTCCCCGCAGAGATAGTCCTCTCCGCGTTCCCGAATCAGCCCGGAAAGGCCGGACAGGCGAATGGCCCGTTCCACCGCTTCTTCCGGGAAATCCGCGAACAGGGTGATGTTTTCCCGGATGGTGGCGTTAAAGATGAACACGTTTTGCTGAATGACGGAGATCAGGTCATACAGAGAGGAACGGCGGATGTCTCGGAGCTCCTGCCCATCGTAAAGGATCTGCCCGGAATAGCCGGTCTGGGAGGCGCTCAGCAGGTGCAGCAGGGTGGACTTGCCGCTGCCGGACGCGCCGACAACGGCGTAGCTTTTGCCCGGTTCAAACGAAAAGGAAATGTCTCGCAAAATCGGCTTGTCATCTTCGTAGGAAAAAGCCAGATGGGAAAGTTCGATGCCCTGTGTCAGCGAACCGAGCTGCACGGAGCCTTCCGGCTCCCCGGCTGCTTCCAGCGCGGAGGCCGCCTTGGCGATCAGCGCCCGGGCCGCCTTCCGCTCCGCCAGACAGACAGGGATGACGCTGATGGGGCTGATAACGTAGTTCATCAGCTGTACGAAAAGCAGTACCGTACCGACCGTCAGCCCCTTCCCCGACAGGGCCAGCGCCGCGCCTATCAGAAACACGCCCAACTGGGTCGTTAGGCCCGCCAGACTGCCCATCCTCTGAATGAGAATGCCGATGCGTTCCTTGCGGCAGCGGGCGCTGGTCAGGCTGCGTACGCTGTCTGCAAACAGTCGGCACATCTGCTTTTCCGCCTGAAAGGACTTGATGACGGAGAAGCCGCCCAGCGCGTCCTTCAGCGCAGCAGTGCAGGCTTCGTTCTGATCGGACAGCAGCTTTTCGGCCCCGGCGGCCTTCCCGCCCATCAGAAGGGAGGCGGTCACCGGCAGCAGCGCCAGCAAAGCGGCGGCTAGCGTCAGCAGGGGACTGTACCACAGCATCATGGCAAAGGCACCCACGAAAAGCAGCAGGCTATTCGTCAGGGAGAAAAGATTCGTCAGACAGCCCTTTTCGATCACAGAAAGGTCGTTGGTCAACGCCGAAAGGTACAGGGAAGAGTTTTCCCCGGTGAAAGCGGCCAGCGGCTTTTCCATCAGACGTCCAAACAGAGTTTCCCGGTACTGGGCCATGGCCCAAGTCAGAAAGCGGGGCTTGAAAAAGTAGGAAAACAGACAGGAGACAGCCGCCCCGGCCACCAGCCCCGCCGCGATGACCGCCAGCTGACGGAGCGTCCAGCCCGCGCCGCTGCCGCCGATCAAGTCCATAATCTGCTGCAGAAGCCAGGAGATCAGCAGATTGGCCGCGGCGCTCAGGAGAACGTCCGTCAGGGCCAGAGCAAAATTTAGTCGGTTGCCCCGGAAAAACGTCCGGGTGTAGGGCCGCAGGTCAGGCTGAGCCATAGAGGCAGGGATTTTCATGGCCGATCCTCCTTCTGCGCTTCTTCCGCGCAAAGCTGCCGCCATAGGGCCAGCAGCTCGTCGTCATGGTCTCCCTCCGTCAGTTGCCGCTCCACGGAGGCCAGCGCCGATTCGCCCAGATCGTCGTAGACGGTGGCCTCGGAGACGGTTCCCGCACAAAATTTGACGCTGTCCATCCGGTAGGTGGGGGCTGCGTCAAAGGCCGTCCCTATCCGGCAGGCCCGCCGGAGCCAGTCCTCTGCCTCCTCTGGCCGCCCCAGCTTCCGGGAAAGATGGGCGCACTCGGCACAACAGCAGGCCAGAATTTTATCCACATAGCTCACGGCATCCGGGCCCGTCTTTAGGGAATCCAGCAGGTGGCACAGCCACTGCAGCGCGTCCAGAGCGGACGAGTCATCGCCCTTTCGTTGATAGTAATAGACATAGGCCGTCATCAGCCGTACCGACAGACTGGTCAGATCGCCCATCGCGTCGGTCAGATAGGACTCCGCTTCCCGGAGGGGATGACGGCCACTGCTCAAAATCAGGGCGATCAGGGCGTTGTGAACGCCGCAGATGTTGGTCTTTTTCAGAATTTCCAGCGCCTGATCCCCCTCGCCGAGCTTGAGGCAGCACTGGGCGATATGGTACTGAATGAAAATATCGCTGACGGCGGGGTCGGTATTCTGGGATAGCAGGGGAAGGGAGCGCTCCAGCAGATCCCGGCCCCGGCGAAGCCAGTCCGGCCGGTTCTGCTCCAGCCCCGCCAGCTCGTACAGGGAGCCGCAGCGGTACACGACGCGGAAATCGTTGGGATAGCGGCGCAGGGCCTCCTCCGCCTCGGACACGGCCTCCCCGAAGCGTTTCTCCCGTTGCAAATGGAGGAGCCGCCGGGCCAGCGCCTCTGCGGAGCTTTGCTGCAGCTCGAAGCCCGCCAGCGCGTCCAGCGACACGGAAAACAGGCTGGCCAGCTCCGCCATCAGGCCTAAGTCCGGCGTGGCCACGCCCCGCTCCCATTTGGACACGGCGGCGAAGGTCACGCCCAGCGCTTCCGCCAGCCGCTCCTGTGTCAGGCCGTTTTGCTTCCGCAGACGGCAGATATTTTGGGCAAGGGATAGCTTCATAAGGAAATCCTCCGTTTCCTGCGCCGCCTTGGGCAGCGCCTGTTTTTAATGTACCACGGGAAACACCGTGGGAAAAGATGAAATTGGTACAGAAAAGACAGAAAATTCTAAACCGATGGTACAATTTCGCTTTTCGGGCGGCTTCCGCCCCCGGATGGGCCGGTGCTTGTACAAATTTCCTATTCCGTGTATAATAAAGTGTTGTCATAGGCTCTGGCGGATGCTGCGGCCTTCGGACTGCATGGCCGATGTGAGGCGCACTGGTATCCCCTTTACGGAGAGGAGGGAAAGGCGGATGAAAGAAAGAAGAAAACGGCTTGCCGCTTTGTTTGCGGCATTCTGTCTGGTACTGATGCTGCTGCCTGTTCCCGCGGTCCGGGCGGAGGATGGAAACGGATATACCTACATAGCGCCTACCCTGTCTAAAAGCGCGGACCCCTACGACCCTGAAAAGCCGGAGGAGCTGAGCGCCGACCAGCTTTACGCCAAGGCGGCTATCCTCATTGAGGCCACCACCGGCGACGTGATCTTTGAAAAGAACGCCGACCAGACCATGTACCCCGCCTCGACCACCAAAATTCTGACGACCCTGCTGGGCGTGATGATGGGCGACCTTTCACAGGAGGTCACCATGACTGAAAGTGCGGCGCAGGTGGAGGAGGGCAGCTCCACTACCGGTCTGCAAGTGGGGGAGACCATCAATTTTCTGGATCTGCTCTACGCCACCATGATCCGTTCCGGCAACGACGGCGCGCAGCTGATCGCCGAGCTGATCTCCGGCAATGAAGCGGAATTCGCCAACCTGATGAACGAAGCCGCCGCCATGTACGGCTGCACTGGCACCCACTTCGCCAACGCCAGCGGTCTGCACGACCCCAATCATTACACCACGGCCCGGGATATGGCAAAGATCGCTCAGGCCGCCATGCAGAACGACACCTTCCGCCAGATCGCCAAGACCTTCTCCTATACCCTGCCCAGCAGCAATGTGCGTAAGGAACGGACGATCACCGGCACAAACGAGAACTGGATCAACCCCAATCAGGCCACCAAGGACGACCCGGAGGGGGTCAATTCGACTTATTATCCTGACGCCATCGGTATCAAGACAGGCTACACCGCCGCCGCAGGCTATTGCTACGTGGGCGCGGCGGAGCGGGACGGGGTGGAGCTGATCTCCGTACTGTTCTACACCAGCAAATCCGGCCGTTGGTCGGACAGTAAAAAGCTGATGGAATACGGCTTCAGCCAGTTCGTCAGCATGACCCCGCTGGAACTGTACAACGAAAATCCCATCACCGTGGAGACCTCCGGCTTCTCGCTGGACGATGCGGACCTGGGCCGCCTGCCGCTGGAAGTGCGTGCGCAGGCCTCCACCCGCACGGTGAATATCATCGGCACCAAGAGCGATCTGGAAGCCATGGCCCGCAATCTGAGCCAGACCGTGCTGATCGAGTATACGCGCGATTTCTCCGCGCCCATTGAAAAGGGCGAGGTCATGGGCACCATGACCTATTATCCCACCGACGGCGGCAGCCCCGTGGTCTACGATCTGATCGCCGGGCGCACCATCCAGCGGCGGGATAACGCCCCCCTGACGCTGGAGGAGATCGAGGCCGAGGTGAAGGCTGATCCCAATCCGCTGCCGCCCCTGTCCGTGGAGCTGGCGCTGGTGGTGTTGACGCCCTTCGCCGTCATTTTCCTCATCATTCACCTCATCCGCCGGGCACTGCACAAGACCGGGCGGCATAAAAAGAGCCGGGTTCCCCGGCCTCGAAATCGGTACTTCCGTTAAGAAACTTGTAAAAACACAGGAGAGGGGGAGCGGACATGATCGCACAGGTCATCGTGGACGTGGTGCATACCAATGTGGACCGTCCCTTTTCCTATCTGATCCCCGAGGGCATGGCAGTGGAGCAGGGCAGCCGGGTCAGCGTGCCGCTGGGCAAGCGCCGGGTGGACGGCTTTGTGGTGTCCCTTTTGGAGGAAGACCAGCTGCCCGCCGACGTGCCGCTGCAAAAACTGCGGCCCATAGCGGCGGTGCTGGACGATTATCCCGCCCTGCTGCCCCAGCTTCTGACGCTGGCCCGTCAGCTGGCGGAGGAAAATCACTGCCCCCTGTCCGAAACTCTGCGGCTGATGCTGCCCGCCGCCATGCGCACCGGGCGCATTCAGCAAAAGAAGGAGCTTTGCGCCGTGCTCTGCCCCGGCGTGGACGCGGAGAAGGAGGCGGACGCGCTGCGTCGGGCGCCCAAGCGGGCCATGGTGCTGCGGCTTTTGAAGGACGGCCAGCCTCACGGGGTCGGCCAGCTGGCCCAGCTGGTGTCCAATCCCCGGGACGCGCTGAAAGCGCTGGGGGAGCAGGGACTGGTGACGCTGACCGAGAAGGAGGTCTTCCGGGCCCCGGATACGGAGCTGGAGCCGGCCCGCACGGTGGCCCCGCCCTTGACCGACGACCAGCGGGAGGCGCTGGACAGCATGATTCCCTCGCTGGAAAAAGGCGAGGGCGCGTTCCTGCTCCACGGCGTGACCGGCAGCGGCAAGACAGAGGTCTATCTGGCCATGGTGCAGCGGACGCTGGAAATAGGCAAGGGCGCGATCATTCTGGTGCCGGAGATCGCTTTGACCCCCCAGATGGTGCGCTGGTTCCACAGCCGCTTCGGGGAAAATACCGCCGTGCTGCACAGCCGCCTGACCGACGGCCAGCGGTATGACGAATGGCGGCGCATCCGGCTGGGACAGGCCCGGGTGGTGGTGGGCGCGCGTTCCGCCGTCTTCGCTCCGGTGGACAAACTGGGGTTGATCGTGATCGACGAGGAACATGAACAGACTTATCTGAGCGACAAACATCCCCGCTACGACGCGCGCCGGGTGGCGAAACAGCGCTGCGAAAACGAAGGAGCCACGCCGATTCTGTCCAGCGCTACGCCCAGCATTCTTTCCTTTGCCATGGCCCGCCGGGGGGACTACACGCTGGTGGAAATGCCCCGCCGGGTGGGCGACCGACCGCTGCCGCAGGTCACGGTGGTGGATATGCGCAAGGAGCTGGAGGCGGGCAATCGCTCCATTTTCAGCGCGCTGCTCATCCAGAAATTGAAGGAATGTCTGGACAGCGGCCATCAGGCCATGTTGTTCCTGAACCGACGGGGCTACAATACCTTCGTCAGCTGCCGAAACTGCGGCTATGTGGTCAAGTGCGAGCAGTGCGACCTGAGTATGACCCTGCACCGGGAAAGCCCGGACGATCCCGGCCAGCTGCGCTGCCACCTGTGCGGCGCGGTGAAGGCCCCGCCCACGGTGTGCCCGGAGTGCGGCAGCAAGTACATCCGCTATTTCGGCAGCGGCACCCAGCGGGTGGAGGAAGAGATGCACAGGCTCTTCCCGCAGGTCAGAACCGTCCGCATGGACATCGACACCACCCGGGGCCGGGACGCCCACGCCCGCCTGCTGGACGAGTTCGGCAAGGGCCGGGCGCAGGTGCTCATCGGCACGCAGATGATCGCCAAGGGGCTGGATTTTCCCAAGGTGACGCTGGTGGGCGTGGTGGCGGCGGATATGACGCTGAACCTGCCGGATTACCGTTCAGCGGAGCGGACGTTCCAGCTCATTACGCAGGTGGCGGGCCGGGCCGGCCGGGCGCAGGAGCCCGGCGAGGTGATCGTGCAGAGCTACAAGCCGGACGATCCCTGCATTCAGGCGGCAGCGAAGCAGGACTACCGGGCCTTTTTCGAAATGGAGTTTTCCCGGCGGCGGGCGGGACTGTATCCGCCCTTTACCATGCTGTGCCGCCTGCTGGTGGAAAGTCCCGACGAGGCCGAGGCCAGGGATACGTCCGAGCGGCTGTACGATACCCTGCAGACCTATCTTCTGAGCCACCCAGTGCAGAAGAAAAAGACGCTGATGATCCGGGCGGACGAAGCACCGGTCAAGCGCATCCGGGGGCAGTACCGCTACCATGTGCTGCTCAAGCTGTTCGACCAGCCGGAAACCGCGCCGCTGCTCCGCCTGATGTCGGAGCTGACGGCCACCGGCACGGAACGCTGCCATATTTACGTTGAAGTGAACCCCGCCACCATGATGTAGCGGGCAGAGAGTAAGGAGAGATTTTCGATGGCGCTGAGGAAAATTGTGAAGATCGGGGACAACAAGCTGCGCAAAATTTGCAAGCCGGTGGAAAAATTCGACCGGCGTCTGAAAATTCTGCTGGAAGATATGGCGGACACCATGTACGACGCCAACGGCGTGGGTCTGGCCGCGCCGCAGGTGGGCATCCTGCGCCGGGCCGTGGTCATTGACGTGGGGGACGGACTGGTGGAATTGGTGAACCCGGTCATCGTGGAGTCGGACGGCCAGCAGAGCGGCCCCGAGGGCTGTCTGAGCATCCCCGGCCGCAGCGGCGTAGTCACCCGGCCCAATCATGTGAAGGTGCAGGCCCAGGACGCGGACGGCAACGCCATCGAGCTGGAAGCCGAGGAGTTTTTTGCCCGGGCCGTGTGTCATGAGCTGGATCATCTGGACGGCGTTCTCTATGTGGACAAGATGGATCGCGAAATTCTGGAGGGCGACGAGGAATACGAGCCGGTGGACGGAGACGAAGAGGAGGACGGGGAATGAAAGTTGTTTTTATGGGAACGCCGGAGTTTTCCGTTCCTATTTTGCGCGCGCTGGTAGAAAACGGCTACGAGGTGGCCGGGGTCTTTACCCAGCCGGATAAACCCAAGGGCCGGGGCGGCAAGGTGCAGATGACCCCGGTGAAGGAATACGCCCTTTCGCAGAACATTCCCGTATTTCAGCCCTTGAAAATTCGCAAGGACGGACTGGACGACCTGAAAAGCCTTGCGCCTGACTTGTGCGTCACCGCCGCCTTCGGGCAGATTCTTTCTCAGGAAGTGCTGGATGTGCCGAAGATCGGCACGGTGAACGTGCATACTTCCCTGCTGCCCCGGCATCGGGGAGCGGCGCCCGTCCAGTGGACGGTATGGCAGGGCGAGACCGTCACCGGCGTGACCTCGATGTTCACCGATGCGGGCATCGACACCGGCGATATTCTGCTGCAGCGGGAAACGCCCATCGGCCCGGAAGAGACCGCCGGAGAGCTGACCGAACGCCTGTCCCATCTGGGAGGCGAGCTGCTGATCGAGACCATGCGCCGCATCGAGGCGGGCGACTGCCCCCGGCAGAAGCAGGACGAAAGCCGCATGACCTACGACCCCAAGATCACCAAGGAAATGGGCGAGATGGACTTTACGGAGACCACGGCCCAGTGCGTGAACCGGGTGCGGGCCATGAGCCCGTGGCCCTGCGGCTATGTGACCACCGAGAATGGCGCGCTGAAGATCTGGAAGGCCCGCGCCGCTCAGGGCAGCGGACAGCCCGGCACGGTGCTGTGCGCCGATCGGAAAAAGGGCCTGATCGTGGCCACCGACGACGGGGCTGTTGAACTGTGCGAAATTCAGGCTCCCGGCGCAAAGCGGATGGAAGCCAAAGCCTATCTGCTGGGCCATGCCATTCCCGAAGGACAGAAATTGAGTGAGGCAAAGCTATGAACGAACAGAAACGCCCTGTACCCGCCGCAGGGGAAAAACGGGACGAACGCCGTCCTTCCGGCGGGCAGAACGGCCAAGGCCGCTCCTATGCCGGAAAATCCGCTGACCGCCGGACAGACCGTCCGCAGGGCGATGCCTTCCGAAAGGACGAGAAGCGCCCCTATGGCGGCAAGACTGCCTCCGGCCCCCGGAAGTTTGACCGGGACGGTCAGCACCGCTCCCAGCCGTCCGGGAACCGCTCTTTTGACAAAAAGACCGACCGGCCTTCTTCCGGCAAGCCTTCTTATGGTAAGCCTTCTTTTGATAAGCCTTCTTTTGCCAAATCTTCTTATGGAAAGTCTTCTTATGGCAAGCCGTCCGGCCCCCGGAAGCCTGCCGCGCCTGCGCAGCCCGGCGCCCGCAAGCTGGCGCTGAAGGTGCTTTTGGACGTGCATGAAAACGGCGCCTATGCCGCGCTGAGCCTGAACAAAAATTTGCCCCGGGACCTGAAGCCCGAGGAGCGCCGCCTGACCACTCAGCTGGTGTACGGCACGCTGGAAAACGAAGTGAAAATCGATCATGCTTTGAACCAGCTGACCGAGTATCCCGCTCGGGACGCTGTTACCCGGGACGCGCTGCGGCTGGGCGTTTTCCAGATTTTGTTTTTGGAGCGGGTACCGGACAGCGCCGCCGTGGACGAATCCGTCAAGCTGGTCAAGCAGATGGGCGCGGAAGCCTCTGCGGGCTTTGTGAACGCGGTGCTGCGCAATCTGATCCGCCAGAAGGACGAGCTTTCCTGGCCGGATGCGGAAAAAGACCCGGAGGAATGGCTTCATGTGGAAAGCTCCGCGCCCCTGTGGCTGGTGAAGAAGCTCATCGAGGCCTACGGTTTCGATACGGCGAAGCAGATGCTGACCTTCCGGGAAGCCAGCCATCCCACCACTGTCCGGCCCAATCTGCTCAAGCTGGACGACCATGGTTTTGAAGACCTGCTGCGCAAGAAGAACCTGACCTTCCGGGCGGGGCTGGCCCCTCACGCCTATTTGCTGGAGGGCGTGGCCGAACCGGTGCTGGATCCGGACTATCAGGCGGGGCTCTACTCCATTCAGGGCCAGAGCAGTATGCTGGCCGCCGAAGCGGTGCAGGCCAAGCCGGGCATGAAAATTCTGGACGCGTGCGCGGCTCCGGGAGGCAAATCCGCCTATTTGTGCGAGGTCATGCAGCTGACGGGCCGGGTCTATGCGTGGGAGCTGCATGAAAAGCGGGCGCTCCTGCTGGATGGTGTTCGCCGCCGTCTGGGGCTGGACAACCTGCGTACGGCGGTAAAGAACGCCTGCGAGTACCGCCCTGACATGGAAAAAACGCTGGACGCGGTGCTGCTGGACGCGCCCTGCTCCGGCACCGGCGTATTGAGCCAGAAGCCGGATATCAAGCTGCGCCTGAAGGAAAGCGACCTGCCCGCCATTGTAGAGACCCAGAAGAAGTTGCTGAATACGGTGTGCCAGTACGTCCGGCCCGGCGGTCTGCTGGTGTACTCCACCTGCTCTGTGCTGCCGGAGGAAAACAAGGCGCAGATCGAGGCCTTCCTGAAGGAGCATCCTGAATATACCACCGAACCCATGCCCCTGTCCTTCCCGGCGGAGCTGCGCCAGCAGCAGGACGGGCTGGGTCTGCAGCTGCTGGGCTTCCGAGATCAGGTGGAGGGCTTCTATATCGTCCGTCTGCGGAGGAACTACTGATGCCGGAAAAACGCATCCTGCTGGATATGACCCCCGGCGAGCTGGGAGCCTACTTCAAGGAGCTGGGCCAGCCCGCTTTTCGGGCCGGTCAGGTGTACAGCTGGCTGACCCGGGGCGTTCCCTTTTCGGAAATGAGCAATCTGCCTAAAACCCTGCGGGAGCAGCTGATGGAAACCTGCGACGATCTGCCCATGGAGCTGTACGGCGTGTTCCCCTCCCAAAAGGACGATACGGTCAAGTTTCTGTTCCGCTGCCGGGATGATAACCTGATCGAGGGCGTGCTGATGCACTATCATTACGGCTATTCGCTGTGCATCTCCACGCAGGTGGGGTGCAAAATGGGCTGCGCGTTCTGCGCCAGCACCCTGAACGGCTGCGTCCGAAGCCTGTCCAGCGGGGAAATGCTCTCGGAGGTGCTGCTGGCCAACCGCTATCTGGGCGAAAAAGGCCGGGTGGGACACATCGTCCTCATGGGCAGCGGCGAGCCGCTGGATAATTACGACAACACCGTCCGCTTCCTGCGGGCGGTCAACGAGGAAAAAGGGCTGAACCTGAGCCTGCGCAACGTGTCCGTCAGCACCTGCGGTCTGGCGGATCAGATTCGCCGGCTGGCGGAGGAAAATCTGGGCATTACGCTGAGCCTGTCCCTGCACGCCCCCAACGACGAAATTCGGCGGCAGATCATGCCCGTCGCCCGGCGCTGGCCCCTTGGCGAGGTCATGGCCGCCGTGCGGGAATATGTGAAGAAAACGGGCCGCCGGGTGGTGTTTGAGTACGCGCTCATCGACCAGCTCAACAGCCGCCCGGAGCATGCCGTCGAACTGGCGGCGCTGCTTCGGGATCTGCAGTGCCATGTGAATCTGATCCCCTTGAACCATGTGGACGAGCGGGCCCTGCGCCCCGCGTCGCCGGAGGCGGTGCAGCGCTTTTTGCACACGCTGGAGGACCGTCACATCTCCGCCACCGTGCGCCGGGAAATGGGCTCCGACATCGGCGGGGCCTGCGGCCAGCTCAGGCGGCGGGAACTGGAAGGAACATCAAAGGAGTAACACCATCATGCGGGTTTGCCACAGAACACATCAGGGTCTGGTACGGGCCAGCAATCAGGACAGCCTGCTGGCGGAGGGACGGCTGTACGGCGTCGCCGACGGCATGGGAGGCCACAAGGGCGGGGAAACCGCCAGCCGGGTGGCCGTGCAGGTGGTCAAAAACGCCCTCTCCCGAAAAAAACCGGAGGAGGACGCGCTGCGCATGGGCCTGGAGGCCGCCAACCGCCGCGTTTACGGCATGGCGGGCAGCGATGAAAACCTGACCGGCATGGGCACCACCATGACCCTTCTGTGGGAGGGCGAGCGGCGCATCCTCATCGGCCATGTGGGCGACAGCCGGGCCTACCGCCTCCGGGACGGCAAGCTCAGCCAGATCACGCAGGATCACAGCGTGGTAGGGGAGCTTCTGCGCAATCAGGTCATCACCCCCG
>OLGA01001823.1_pt1 | contig 16179 bp, 9 predicted proteins | sample 1604881 | NCBI WGS metagenome assembly OLGA01 (sample SAMEA3888896, study PRJEB22519) | human gut metagenome | biome: human gut; feature: human-associated habitat; material: faeces | place: Denmark | collected 2009
CGGCATTGTAGCCGTAGGTGATGCTGCTGCCGCTCTTGCTCATGGACGCCAGCTGGCGGCCATGCTGCCAGGTATACGTCCACGTTCCATCGGACAGGGGATTGCCTATGGCGTCGTAGGTGATGGACTTCCCATTGAACGCCGTCAGCAGGTCCGGCCAATTGGCGTCGCCGTAAGTATAGTTCACCGTTGCGGACAGGTAATAACCATAATCATCCGGGGCTGCCGCAACTATGACTTCTATTGGAGGTTCAACCGGCGGATCGACCGGTATGACAATATCGCCGCCACCGCCACCCGAACTCTGCTTGGGCTTGTAGATTACTTGCTGAAGAAGATTGCCTCCATCGTCATAGGTATAAACGCAGTGCTGCTTGGCCACGGGGTCGTATACATCCACAAGTCTGCCAAATGCATCATAGGCATAGGTGACCGTCTTGCTTCCATCGCTTATGGAGGTGATATTCCCCTTGTTGTCATAGGTGTACGTGTACGCAGCCTTGCCGTTGTTCCAGGTTTTCACCTGGGTAGAGGTGGCCGACGAGCTGGGGTCCACATAGGTGACGGCGGTGCTGACCACGGAGGCACTCCGTTTTTGGCGGTCAGCCCCGTCATGCGGCTGAAGCTGTCGTAGGCGTAGTTAGCGGAGATGGCACCCTCCGTCGCCTTGGTCAGCCGGTTGTCCTTGTCATAGGCATAGGTGCTGCTTGCTGTCCGGACGTGACCGTCAGCCGTGGTAAAGAGTCAGAAGGTAGGAAGAGAGATTCCGGACAACATCCTGGGCGTTTCACGCTGTTCTGCAGAAATACATTTCAATGCGGTATTCTACTTGTCTTGTTGATGTTAATACCCGGTGTATACTTTTCGTCGCCCCGATATGCAAATTGCGGGTCTGTATCATCGGCTAATCTGATAATGTACAGAGACCGTATACCCACATTATCTGCATCTGCGGTATCCAGCAGCATATATTCCATGGCAAAGCGGTACTTATCCTGGGTCGTTTCGACATCGTAAGTCGCATACAGGCATTTCCAATAACGTCCCGTACCATCTTCGTTCATCCCACCTATAGATCCAAGGCTGCCCCAGTCATTATATGAAAGCATATCACCTCGGAAGTAGTCAAACAATGCGGTGATAGTTTCTTCTATATTTTGCGATTCCTTCAGTGATTTTTCAGAAAAGAATGCTTTCAGAGCGACACGGTCTTGATTTTGAATGGCTCCTATTAGTGCTTCAAAACGCTCATTTGCAGTCTCTCTCTCATTTTTTTTAAATAAATCTCTTACCATATTTGAGTCACCTGATGAGCAAGACGTTAATAATAGGGTCATACGATGGACAGCAGCACCACCAAAGCGGTTGTGACCATGTGCATCACATCCTGAAAGGCCCCGGCATAGCCGCTGCTACTGAGCGGGAACATCCGATACCCGACCGCCGAGATCCACTCCATGATGGCGAACAGATAAATGCCCGAACGGAGCAGCTTGGTTTTCTGTCCTTGGATGCCGATACAGACGACGGTCGCGCAAACGACCTCGCACGCATTGTAAAGGGCGCTCAGCTGATTCCAGAGTGCCAGCGATGGCGCATTGGCGGCACTCAGGTCGCTGACAGCCTGTGCCATCCAGTTATAGCCGGGATAGGTCAGCGGCGCAAACACGACCGCCGCCGTGTACGAAAGAAAGCTGACAACGCCCAGCAGCCCTAATTTTTGAGTCAAAGATCGCTTCATTTTATCGCTCCCTGTGCTTATCAAGTTTGGCTTTCCCAAAAGCACCGATAGGGCTGAAAGCCTGCTGCCGCATAGAATTTCTGCGCCGACTCATTGAATGTCCAGACATCCAGTGTCACCTGATCAAAACCTCGATGTTTTGCTTGCGCTTTGCAAATGTCAGCAAAAGGATTGAATCGACACGGTGAGATGTGCCGCATGGGCAGCGCAAAGATCACAAGCCCGATCCACGAAAAGGATACCTTCAGATTCATAAAGCAACACCGGCTTTCACAGCAAATTCAGGCAGCTTTGCGGGCTTTCCATAAATGGCAATCAGCGCGCGGAACTCCCGGCGGAACGCCTCACGCAGCTCTGCCTCCGTCAGGTGCAGATGATCCGTATTGGCGAGGATTGCCAGTCCGTAGGTAAAGTAGATCATATCCTGATGAAAGCGGCGTGCGACGTCCTCCGCATATCCGAATTCATCGACGATCACGCCGATGACCTCCTGCATCAGAACATCGCTTTGATATGCCCCTGGCTGTTCGCCCTCCAGATAGAGCCAGCGGAACAGCTGCTTTTCCTCGGCAGCGAATTTAACGAAGCCCATGCCGTAGCTGCTGTAGCGGCTGTCGCTCCCCTCGTGGGCGCGCAGAGAATCCCGCACGCGCTGTGTGTGCAGTTCGATCGCGCGCTGCGTCAGCGCGGCCTTCAGTTCGTCCATGTTCTTGAATGAAAAGTAGATCGGCTGCGTGGAGCAGCCCAGTTTTTTGGCGACGCTGCGGGCATTGATGGCGGAAAAGCCGTCGTCACGCAATACCTCCACCGCAGCGTCGATGATCTGTTCCTTTGAAACTTTTCTGACTGCCGGCATAAGCACCATCCTTGTATAATAACACTGCGTTATATATAACGAAGTGTTATTGTATCTTGTGGGACGTGATTTATCAAGCGGCATGTTATTCTCCTGTTTCAATGGAGAAAACCCGGAAGTTCCACCCGGCATAGCTTGACACCGCTGCGGTAAAGTGCTATAATAACGGCAGTCATCCCATGACCATAGAACATTCATTGTCCTATAAAGAATGCAGAACATGGGAGTTCAACACAAGGGAGGAATGTATAACATGAAACGAGTGATCGCACTGCTGCTGACGCTGGTCATGCTGCTGGGCCTGGTGCCCACGGCTCTGGCCGCCGAAGCCGCCGCCCCCGACGGGACCGTGGTGAAGGCGGAGGAGGTCAGCGGCACCCCCCGGCTGGACGCCATGGCGGAGAACGACTCTGCGGCGGAAACCACCCAGCCCACCGGGCATCAGCCCGATGATATGGTGACCATCCTCGTGGAGCTGGAGCGCGCTCCCGTGCTGGAGGGCTTTGCCGCGAAGAAAACGGCTTCCACCAGCTCTGCCGGTGCGGAGATCGCCGCCTATCTTGCCGGCGGCCGCGCGGAGAAACAGGATGCCGCCATTCGCCGGGATCAGAAAAAGGTTTTTGCCGAGATCCAGGCGGCCCAGCCCGCCGCTCTCCAGGAGGAGGGCACCTGCACTGCCTGTGCCCCTGAGCTGATGGAGCAGTGGACGGTGCTCTTTAACGGCATGGCCGTCCGCGCCCCCTATGGCATGCTGGATACCATCCGCAATCTGAAGGGTGTGAAGTCCGCCCATGTGCAGCATGTTTACAGTCAGCCCGCCTCTCCGGCCACCAATGCCGGTGTGGCAGGCTACAGCTATGACATGGTCCACCTGCAGGAGGTCTGGAACAAGGGCTACACCGGCAAGGGAATGCTGGTGGCCGTGGTGGATTCCGGCCTGGACATGGAGTATTCCAGCTGGTGGAGCGATGAGGAGGGCGCTAACGTCACCGGTCTGCGCCGGGTCCACGAGGCCTTCCGGGACGACTCCTTCTACTCCCAGCTCAGCGACAGCGACCTGCGCTATACCAAGGAGTCCCTGCTGGCTTTCCTGAACGGCCGCCAGCTCAATGCCAATAGGCTGAGCCCCGCCTCCAACGAGGCCATGTACAAGACCCGCAAGGTCCCCTTCGCCTTTGACTACGCCGGAGACGCCGACCCCTATACCGGCGAGATCATCAGCGGCGACGTCAACGTCCGCAACAGCGGCAGCAACCACGGCACCCACGTCTCCGGCACCGTGGCGGGCTTTGTCCAGAGCCAGGAGGGCGAGGTCCTCTTTTCCGGCGTAGCCCCCGATGCCCAGCTGATGATGATGAAGGTCTTTGCCGACGGCGGCAACTCCGGCGCCACGGAAAGCGCCATTCTCAACGCCCTGGAGGACGCCATGACCCTGGGCGCCGACGCCGTGAACCTGTCTCTGGGCTCCGACAACGGCTTTGCCTATGACGACACCGCCATCCACGGCGTTTATGCCCGGCTGGAGCAGGCCGGCGTCATCCTGATGACCGCCGCCGGCAACAGCGAAAACTCCCCCGCCCAGGGCAATGAGCGGGGCGGCCTGAACCTGGCGGAGGACCCGGATATCTCCATGATGTCCTCTCCCGCCGTCTACCCCTCCAACCTGGCGGTGGCCTCCATCAACAGCACCATCAACATGCAGAGTGTGCTGAGCTGGAACGACGCCCAGGGCCAGAGCCATACCGTGCCCTTCTCCGACCCCAACGAAGTGGCCATGAAGGGGAAGTTCCCCGAGAGCCAGAGCTTCGTTGTGTATGACGCGGGCTACGGCACCTACATGGACTACTACAACGCCGGATTCAGCAACGGCTACAACGGCGGCAAGACGGGTATTGCCCTGGTCAAGCGCGGCAGCGCAGACGGCAGCACCCTCTCCTTCGCCGACAAGATCAACAATGCCAGCAGCTTCTCCGGCACCAACTACATGGGCGAGAGCTACGGCGTGCTGGCTGTGCTGGTTTATGACAGCGACCCCGCCGCCACCACGCTTATCAACATGAACACGGACAACACCTCGCTGACCTCCGCCTTTATTTCCGGCGTGGACGGCGCGGCCATGATCGATGCGCTGAACGCCGGGCAGGAGGTCCGCATCACCGTTCACCAGCAGGACCAGCTGTCCGACTGGGAGGAGGGCGGCCAGATGTCCTCCTTCACCTCCTGGGGCAGCGGCTCCGGACTGGAGCTGAAGCCCGAGATCACCGCCCCCGGCGGCAACATCTGGTCCACCGTGATGGACAGCAGCTATGTGGAGGGCGCCGGGAAGTACGATGACTATACCGGGTCCTACAGTCTGATGAGCGGCACCTCCATGGCGACGCCCCATATGGCGGGCCTGGCCGCGCTGGTGGAGCAGTATGTCAAGTCCCAGCATCCCCAGCAGGACGCCGCCGCCAGCGCCGACCTGACCAACCATCTGCTGGTGAGCACCGCCGTGCCCCAGCAGGAGAACGGCGTATACGTCTCTCCCCGCCGCCAGGGCGCCGGCCTTGTGAACGCAGCCGCGGCCATTTCCACCCCTGCCTACATCGATGTGGACGGCAAGCTGGTGGGCAAGCTGGAGCTGGGCGACGATCCCGGCTGGAGCGGCAGCTATGATCTGGACTTCCGGGTGGAGAACCTGGGCAGCGACACCCTGAGCTACAGCATGAAGGCCGTGCTTCTGCGGCCGGATACCGCAGAGCAGGACGGCAAGACCATGGTCCTTGCCAGCGATGTGCTGATCCGTGAGGTGGATCTGGGCAGCGTCAGCGTGCCCGCCGGCGGCACACAGGTCAGCCGGACCGTTTCCCTCACCGCTTCCGACATCGCCGCCATCCGCGACCTGTTCCCCAACGGCAGCTATGTGGAGGGCTTTGTGATCCTCACCGCCGCCGACGGCTCCGCGCCTCAGATCGGCATGCCCCTGCTGGCCTTCCTGGGCGACTGGACCTCTGCCCCCATCCTGGACCGCGCCAACTGGTTCGACGAGCCCCAGGACGGCGAAAACGTGATGAACAACGACTGTACCCTGGGCGTCAACGTGGTGGGCAGTACCATCCGCAGCGCCGGGGAAGTGGTGAACTTCCTGAACCTGGGCCAGAACATCTTTGATACCGACATTGCCGCCGAGAGCAAGCAGACAGTTTTCCACCAGGAGAACTTTGCCATCTCCCCGGACGGCAGCGGCTATTTCGACGCCATTGACGACCTTGAGCTCTATCAGCTGCGGGATGCCAAGCTCTTTGTCACCGAGGTCCGGAACAAGAACACCAACGAGCTCTATTTCCGCACCTTCAACACCTATGTGCCCCGCAGCGTCTATCAGGCCGGCTACGGCGTGGTCCTGCCCATGTCCCTTTACTACTTCACGGATGCCTGGGACGGAACGGACCTGAACGGCGACGTCCTGCCCAACGGCACCCAGTGCGTTTACACCATTACCGCCTATGGCGAGGGTGACTACGGTGACACCGTGGACAATGAGGAGCTGGGCCGTCCGGTGACGGACTTCGAGTCCTTCGTGGACGGCAAGGAGCCCACCTTCAACGGCCACAAAATGGACAAGACCGGCGACGTGCTCTCCTTCGACGTGCTGGTGGACACCCAGGCCCCCAAGCTGGAGAACAACGCCGTGACCTTCTATCAGAAGGATGGCCGCACCTATATGCAGGGCACCGTCTATGACGAGGACGGCTCCCTGGCCTCCGTGGCGGTCCACGCCCAGGTGAGCCGGACCTATACCGACTCCACCGGCCGGGAAATCACCGAGTACAACATCGATCTGCTGAATCCCCTGTATTCCCAGAGCATTTATGACGCCGATACCCACACCTTCACCTTCACCGCAGATGTGACGGAGTATCGCGGCAGCTACAACTGGACCGGCAACGTGTATCTCTCCTGCGGCGACTATGCGGCCAATGACCGCACCTATGCCATCAAGGTGGACGCCTCCCAGGGCCTGACCCTGTCCCAGACATCCGCCCGCCTGCACCCCGGCCAGAGCTTTGACCTCAGCGTGAACAACAACACCGGCTCCACGGCGCCCATCACCCGCACCTCCAGCAACCCCGAGGTGGCCACGGTGGATGAGTTCGGTCATGTGGTGGCTGTGGCTCCCGGCCAGGCCATCATCACCGTGTCCAACGGCACCTACTCCGCCCTGTGCGTCATAGCGGTGGAGGCATCCTCCACGGAGGTGAAGGACTTCAAGCTGTCCATGGACCACTTCTCCGGCCTGAAGCCCAACGGCGCCATCACCGTCCGGGTGGTGGACCTGCAGCCCGCCGATGTGGAGATCTATCAGAATCAGTGGCTGGTATATGAGGACGACGAGGACTGGGCGGGCCTGGTCAGCGTCTCCCAGAACAGCAGCGACGCGCTGGAGGGCCTTATCGACCTGAACTATCAGGCCTCCGCGGACAAGATCCCCTCCGGAACCGGCCATCTGGACGTCACCATCAACGGTGTTACCCGGACCATGACCTTTGACTGGGAGGACGTCTATCAGACCTCCGACCAGGAGGACCTGCAGTCCGACGCCTACTACAACGAGCAGACCTATTACGTCACCGCCGGTGAGACCGCCAGCCTCATCGCCCGGTATCGCCAGACCCACTCCTTCTCCGATGTGAAGCTGTACACGGCCCAGGGGTATGTTTCCGGCGGCAGCGACAATCCCACCACCGCCGCCACCGGCCTGGTGCTGGACGGCCCGGACTTTGTCCTCTCCGGCAGCGAGCCCTGGCGCGGCAGATTGGTGAACACCGAGGGCTATGCCCTGCCGGAGTCCATCCATGTGGTTTACCGCTATGATTACGGCTATGAGTATGAGCTGACGGAAAACGCCATGTACAATGGCTATACCTATGACCGTACCACCGGCGATATCGTCGTGTCCGCCCCCTACGGCTCCTCCACCACGGTGGTGATCCGGGCAGACGGCACGGAGAAGGCCGGTAATCCGGCGGGTGCCCTCTCCGGCGTCACCTATGACCGTCCCGACAGCACCTACGGTCCCTTCAACTGGACGGTGACGGAGGGCGGCGGCAAGCTGGAGACCGCCGAGGACGTCAACGTTAACGGCACCCGCAAGAACGTTGCCTATTACACCCCCTCGGAGCCCGGCGTCAGCTATCTGACCGCCACCACCAAGGACGGGCAGTATCATGTGAACTTCGCCGTGGTCTGCCTGCCGGTGCAGGCCAATACCCTGCGCCTGGATGATACCCGGGCCACCCTGCATCCCCTGGAGACTCTGGCGCTGAACGCGACGCTGACTCCTACCCCCACCCGGGCGGAGGACGCCGCGCTGACCTGGACCTCCTTCAACCCCGAGGTAGCCACCGTGGATGAAAACGGCGTTGTCACCGCCCACAAGCCCGGCTACGCTTACATCAAGGTGTCCACCGATATCAACACCAGCGTCACCGCCTACTGCGTGGTGGAGGTATTGCCTGGTCAGGGCTATACCGTGACTCTGGACGCCAACGGCGGCATGGTGAAGCCCGACTCCGTCAGCGTCCAGTACGGCATAGCTGTGGGCCAGCTGCCTGTGCCCGTCCGTGAGGGCTATACCTTCGACGGCTGGTATGACGAAAACGGTGCGCAGTACACCGAGGACACCATATATGCCATCGCCGGAGACGCCACCCTCACTGCCCGCTGGACCGCCAATATCTACGAGATCACCCTGGACGCCAACGGCGGCGTCACCGACGTGGCCCTGGTCCAGGTGACCTTCGGCCAGGCCGTGGGCGCCCTGCCCACACCTACCCGGGAGGGCTATGTGTTCCTGGGCTGGTTCGACGAGGTGGGCAGCCGCTATGATGCTTCCACCGTCTACAGCACAGCCGATGGTGTGACCCTCACCGCCCGCTGGGGTCAGGAGGACAGCACCTTCACCATTACCCTGAACGCCAATGGCGGCAAGGTGGAGCCCTCTGCTCTGGCGGTGGTATACGGTCAGGCTGTGGGCACCCTGCCCGTACCCACCCGGGAGGGCTATACCTTCGGCGGCTGGTACGACAAGGACGGCAACCGCTACGACGCCTCCAGCGTGTACAGCGTCAAGGGTGACACGACCCTGACGGCCCGCTGGATCGAAAACAGTGTCCAGACCGGCGACGGGTTCCCCATCTTCCTGCTGAGCGGCGCGATGATGGCGGCTGCCGCAGGCGCTGTGATGCTCCTGCTGAAGCGGCGGAAGCTCATGGGCGAATAAACAGACCGGAAGTGCTTCTGCACAGGCTGTTATAAAAGGCTCTCCGGCACATGTGCGCCGGAGAGCCGGGAAACGAAACAAGCCAAGGCCGGCAGGTCAATGACCTGCCGGCCTTGGCTTGTCAAAAATCCTTAATGGGACATTCTCCGCTGGGGAGCGGCTCCATCAAAGCGCTGCGGACACGGGCGGAGTGAATCCGCCCTTCGGCAAGGTTTTGCTGGGCAAAACGCTTGGGACGCGGCTGCGCCGCGGGGGAAAAGCAGCAGGGGAGCCGACTCAGGGACCGGCAGCTTACCGTTCCTCTCGGAAGTAGCTGAGGCCCAGGCTTGCAGGAGGCTGCTTTGATCCCCTGCCCGGCCAAGGCCGGACAGGGGACCCGGATCTCATTTTCCTCCGGGCGGAATGAATCCGCCCTGCGGCAAGGTTTTGCTGCGCAAAACGCTTGGGACGCAGCTGCGCTGCGGGGGAAAAGCAGCAGACAGACGCCGGATGACGAAAGTTTTACCGCTCCTCTCGGAAGTAGCTGAGGCCCAGGCTTGCAGGGGGCTGCTTTTCCATGTTGTTGCGCAGGCTGGAGATCACCAGCACCACCACGGTGACCACATAGGGCAGCATCTTGTACAGCTCCTTCACGGCCATCTGGGTGCCGGTGGGGATGTACAGATACAGAATGTACAGGCCGCCGAACAGAATGGAGGCCAGGACGCTGACATTGGGACGCCAGATGGTGAAGATGACCAGGGCGATGGCCAGCCAGCCCCGGTCGCCGAAGGCGTTGTTGGACCACACGCCGCTGGCGTAGTCCATCACGTAGTACAGGCCGCCGAGACCGGCGATCATGCTGCCCACGCAGGTGGCCAGGTACTTATACCGGGTGACGTTGATGCCGGCGGCGTCGGCGGTGGAGGCGCTTTCGCCCACGGAGCGCAGGTGCAGGCCGGGGCGGGTGTGCTTCAGGAAATAGGAGGACAGCAGGGCCAGGATAATGGCCAGATACGCCAGGAAGCCATAGGACAGGAAGATCTGGCCAAACCAGCCCAGACTCTTGGCAAAGGGCAGGGACTTGGCAAAATAGCCGCTGGTGGCGGACAGGGCGATGGAGGGCACCTCGCTGCCGGTGAGCTTGATCAGGGAGCCGCCGAAGAAGTTGCCGATGCCCACGCCGAAGGTGGTCATGGTCAGACCGGTAACGTTCTGGTTGGCCCGCAGGGTCACCGTCAGGAAGCAGTACAGCAGGCCCATCAGCAGAGAGCCCAGCAGGGAGCACAGCATGGGGATCAGAATGGCCAGAAAGCCGCTCATCTGGTCGGCGGGCACGGCCTGCTCATAGAAGAACGCGCCGATGACGCCGCAGATACCGCCCACATACATGATGCCGGGGATACCCAGGTTCAGATTGCCGGACTTCTCGGTGAGGATCTCGCCGGTGCTGCCGTACAGCAGGGGGATACCCTGCATGACCGCGCGGGGGATGAAGGATACAATATCAAAATTCATTTTCTCACGCCTCCTTCTTTCCGGAAGAACGGAACTGGACCTTGTAGTTGATGAAGAACTCGCAGCCGATGATGAAGAACAGGATGATGCCCGTCAGGATATCGGAGAAGGAGCGGTTCAGGCCGAAGGCCGTGGAGATCTCGCTGGCGCCGCGGCTGAGGACCACCAGCAGCAGGGACACGAAGATCATGATAATGGGGTTAAACTTGGCCATCCAGGACACCATGACGGCGGTGAAGCCCCGGCCGTCCACGATGGTGGTGGTCATGGTGTGGTCGGTGCTGGAGGTCAGCAGCAGGCCGATCAGGCCGCACAGGGCGCCGGACAGGGCCATGGTCCGGATGATGACCCGGTCCACCTTGATGCCGGCATAGCTGGCGGTGCGGCGGCTTTCGCCCACCACGGCAATCTCATAGCCGTGCTTGCTGTAGTTCAGATAGATGTACATCAGGCCCGTGAGAATGGCCACCACCAGAATGGCCAGCAGGTACTTCTGGTTGCCGATGGTGGGCAGCCAGCCGGCCTGGGTGTCCTGGTTGATGATGCCGATCTTGCCGGAGCCCTTGGGAACCTCCCAGATGATGATGAAGTAGGCCACCAGCTGGGTGGCGATATAGTTCATCATCAGGGTGAACAGCGTCTCGTTGGTGTTCCACTTGGCCTTGAAGAAGCCGGGCAGGAAGCCCCACAGAGCGCCTGCGGCCAGGGACGCGACGGTCATGACCTCCAGCAGCAGCCAGTTGGGCATCTTGCCGCCCAGGCAGATCATGCAGGTGGTGGAGGCCAGACAGCCGATGAGGACCTGGCCCTCGGCGCCGATGTTCCAGAAGCGCATCTTGAAGGCGGGGGTCACCGCCAGGGAGATGCCCAGCAGAATGGCCACGTTTTCCCAGGTGGTCCAGCTCTTGCGGGCGGTGCCGAAAGCGCCCTTGAGGATGGTGCCGTAAATGCTCAGGGGATTTTCGCCGGTAAGGATGGTGGTGACCAGTGCGCACACCACCAGCGCCAGGATGATGGCGCCGCCCCGGATGGCCACGTTGGTGTACCACGGCAGGGTGTCCCGCTTGGAAATGTGGAACAGGGATTTCTTATTCATCCGCTTTGCCTCCTTTGTTCACCAGCGTCATCAGCGCGCCGACCTGGTGCTTGTCAGTGGTCCGGGCGTCTACCACGCCGGAGACCTGACCGCCGCACAGAACCACGATCCGGTCGCACAGTTCCAGCAGCACGTCCAGATCCTCGCCCACATACACCACGGCCACGCCCTTCATCTTCTGCTCGGTCAGCAGATTATAAATGGTATAGGAGGTGTTGATGTCCAGGCCGCGGACGGCGTAGGCCGTCATCAGCACGGCGGGCTGCTGGGCGATCTCGCGGCCCACCAGGACCTTCTGCACGTTGCCGCCGGACATGCGGCGCACGGGGAAGCTGGTGCTGGGGGTCACCACCTCCAGCTCCTGCCAGATGCGGTTGGCCAGGGCCTCGGGGTCCTTGCGGTCCAGGAAGATGCTGCCGCCCTTCCGCCAGGAGCGCAGCATCATGTTGCCGGTCATGCCCATGGAGCCCACCAGGCCCATGCCCAGGCGGTCCTCCGGGACGAAGGACATGGCGATGCCGCTCTTGCGGATGGCCATGGGGCTCAGGCCCACCAGCTCCTTGGGCTGGTCATTATCGGGATTATAATAGGTGACGGAGCCGGAGGCCACGGGATACAGGCCCGCGATGGACTCCAGCAGCTCCCGCTGGCCGGAGCCGGCGATACCGGCAATGCCCAGCACCTCGCCGGCGTTGGCGGTGAAGGTCACGTTGTCCAGGCGCTTGACGCCCATCTCGTCAAAGACCGTCAGGCCCTTGATGTCCAGCCGGGGCTTCACGTTCACGGGGGTGGGACGGTCGATGTTCAGGGTGACGGCGTGGCCCACCATCATGTCCGTCAGGGACTGCTGATTGGCGTCCTTGGTCTGCACGCAGCCGATATACTCACCCTTGCGCAGCACCGCCACCCGGTCGGACACGTCCAGCACCTCGTGGAGTTTGTGGGTGATGATGATCAGGGACTTGCCGTCGTTTTTCATGTTGCGCATGACGGCAAACAGCTTGTCGGTCTCCTGGGGGGTCAGCACGGCGGTGGGCTCGTCCAGGATCAGGATGTTGGCCCCGCGGTACAGGACCTTCACGATCTCCACCGTCTGCTTCTGGGACACGGACATGTCATAGATCTTCTGGTCCGGGTCAATGTCGAAGCCGTACCGGTCGCAGATCTCCTGGACCTTCTTCCGGGCCTCGGCCAGGTTCAGCTTCCCGGGCATGCCCAGGATGATGTTTTCCGTGGCGGTGAACACGTCCACCAGCTTGAAGTGCTGGTGGATCATGCCGATTCCCAGGGCGAAGGCGTCCTTGGGGGAGGCGATGGTCACGGGCTTGCCGTCGATGTAGATCTGTCCCTCGTCGGGGAAATAGATGCCGGAGAGCATATTCATCAAGGTGGTCTTGCCGCTGCCGTTTTCACCCAGCAGGGACAGGATCTCACCCTTATACAGCTCCAGCGTAACGTCCTTGTTGGCCGTTACCTTGCCGAAGCGCTTGGTGATATTCTCCATTTTAACTGCGCATACGTTTGCCAAGGCAGTCACCCTTTCTTTCCGGGGGGCCGGGGCGCAGGAGGCCCCTCCGGGTTTTTGTTCCATAGGCGTTATTTTACCATAATTCTGCAGCGTTGTAAATCGCTAACAGCAAAAAAATGAAAATAAATACAAAAAATTTTAGATGGTTACAAAATTTATCAGGCAAAACCCATAGAGAAACCGGAAAAACAGCACTTTTGTGAAATTTGACACAATGCCGTTTAATTATTCACAAAGCACCGGGTCCAATGAAAGAAAAGCGAGCGGTTTGGTAGGTAGGTTTCCGGCAAATATTTCGGCATATTGCAAAATGTGCATAAAAAAAGAATGTGAATAAGTTCACATAATGTTAAAATTGCAGAAATTGACGTTAAAAGTTTATTAAAATTGTCAATTGTGCAATTGACCGAAACTCTGTATACTTTGAATATGTCCAATAGACGCATGCCGCCGGCACGGCCTGCGCCGGCTCCCGCCCCGCCGGGGCGGAGGAGGAAAAAGAAAAGGAGAGAATTCAATGGAAGAAAGAAAAGGCTTTGGAACCACATTCGGGTTCCTGATGGCTGCCGTGGGATCGGCGGTGGGCCTTGGCAACATCTGGGGCTTCCCCAACAAGATGGGCGCCAACGGCGGCTTCACGTTCCTGGTCATCTATCTGATCCTGGCGGCGCTGTGCGGCTTCATCGTCATGGTGGGCGAGCTGGCCCTGGGCCGCAAGACCGGCCGCGGCGTCATCAGCACCTATAAGATCCTCACCAAGCGCTTCAAGTGGCTGGGCTGGCTGGGTATCATCGCGCCCTTCCTGATCCTGTCGTTCTACTGCGCTCTGGGCGGCTACTGCATCAAGTATGTCACCGTGAACCTGGGCAACCTCTTCAACGCCGGCTTCGGCACCGGCGGCCTGGGCGGCGCCGAGGTGTTCGGCGGCCTGCTGACCAACCAGGGCGAGTCCGTGATCTATGGTCTGATCTTCGTGCTCATCACCCTGCTCATTGTCATGTGCGGCGTCAGCAACGGCATTGAGAAGGTCTGTTCCGTGGGTATGCCCGCCCTGTTCATCCTGCTGGTGATCTGCATCATCCGGGCCTGCACCCTGGGCGGCAACGACTTCACCGTGGCCGTTCTGCAGGCCGACGGCAGCACCGTGCAGCAGGTGATCCACAGCAGTGCCCTGGACGGCCTGAAGTATATGTTCCAGCCGGGCTATGTCACCAGCACCGGTTACTATGAGCCCGCCAAGGCTCTGGTGGACGGGGCCATGGTCGGCGCCGTTGCCGGTGTGCCCGTGGTCAAGCACGTCACCGAGATCCCCAACTTCATCAGCATCCTCGCCACCGCCGGCGGTCAGATGTTCTTCTCCCTGTCTCTGGGCATGGGCATCATGATCACCTACGGTTCCTATCTGGACAAGAAGCAGAACGTGGAGAAGAACGCCCTGGTCATCGTGGTGTGCGACACCCTGATCGCCCTGATGGCCGGCCTGGCCGTGATGCCCAGCCGCTTCGCCCTGGACGCCGCAGGCGCCGTGGGCGGCCCCAAGCTGCTGTTTATCACCATGCAGAACGTGTTCGACAAGATGGGCTCCATCGGCCCCATCTTCGGCATCCTGTTCTACCTGCTGGTGGTCTTTGCCGCCATCTCCTCCTCCATCTCCCTGCTGGAGGTCATCGTGGCCCACTTCGTGGATGATGCCCGCGACGCCGGTAAGGGCGACAAGCGCAAGCCTTATTCCATCCTGGCTGCCGTCGCTGCCGGTGTCCTGTGCGTGCTGGTGTGCCTGGACGGCCTGGGCGAAAACGGCATTGCCCCCGCCACCCTGCTGAACATCGAGGCCAGCGGCTGGAGCGATTGCTGGCTGGACTTCTTCGACTGCGTGGCCGAGGGTATCCTGATGCCCCTGGGCGCTCTGCTGATGTGCATCTGCATCGGCTGGGAACTGGGTCCCCAGATCGTGGACGACGAGTGCTGCCTGGAGGGCAACCGCTTCAAGAGCAAGGCATTCTTCAACGTGTGCGTGAAGTATATCACCCCCATCATCATGATCCTGATTCTGGCCGGTCAGCTGGACAGCTTCTTCGGCCTGGGCTGGTTCTCCTGATGGAGCCAAACCTGTAAAAGCATCATGGTTATCCGGAGGGTCCGCCGACAGGCGGGCCCTCCGATGCGTTATTTTGCGTTATTTGTTGCATTTTCTCCTGGAATATGTTACAATTTATCTCACTATGCAAGAAGAAATGCACGAGGAAGGAATCATTTTATGAAGCACGAACCCAAGCCGCCCCGCCGCAAGCTCCGGGACCTGGGGCCCATCATCCGCCGCCGCCCGGCGGTGTTCGCCGTATACCTGGTGCTGCGTCTGATCGTCATCGCCGTTCTGGTGTCCTCCATCCTCCGGCGGGAGTATGAGAGCGCCTTCATCTGCCTGCTGGTGCTGGTGCTGTTTATGCTGCCCCTTTTCATCCAGCAGAACTTCGGCATCGAGCTGCCCTCCACCCTGGAGATCATCATTCTGCTGTTCATCTTCGCGGCGGAGATCCTGGGGGAGCTGGGGTGCTATTTCATCACCTATCCCTATTGGGACTCCATGCTCCACACCACCACGGGGTTCCTGTGCGCCGCCACGGGCTTCGCCCTGATCGACATCCTCAACCGCAACAGCCGCATCAAATTCCAGCTTTCGCCGGTGTATGTGGCCCTGGCGGCCTTCTGCTTCTCCATGACCGTTGGCGTCATGTGGGAATTTTTCGAGTTCGGCATGGACCGGCTGTTCCACATGGACATGCAGAAGGACACCGTGATCCAGTCCGTCACCTCCGTGATGCTGGACCCCACCAACAGCAACATCCCCGTCACCATTGACGGCATCCACTCCGTGGCCGTCAACGGCCAGGACCTGGGCTTTGACGGATACCTGGACATCGGCCTGTATGACACCATGGAGGACCTGTTCGTGAACTTCGTGGGAGCCGTGGTGTTCAGCACCATCGGATATTTCTATATCAAGCACCGGGGCCGGGGCAAGCTGGCCCGGGCCTTCATCCCCACCATCACGGAGGAGGAGCCGGAACAGGCACCGGAATAAAATACAACCCCCGCCCGACTCTGCTTGCCGCAGGGCCGGGCGGGGGGTTTATTTATATCATACCAAAACCTGTTAAAAAGCTTGAAAAGCTTTTTATAGCACCGAAGGTGCGTC
>OLGA01001826.1_pt1 | contig 16155 bp, 14 predicted proteins | sample 1604881 | NCBI WGS metagenome assembly OLGA01 (sample SAMEA3888896, study PRJEB22519) | human gut metagenome | biome: human gut; feature: human-associated habitat; material: faeces | place: Denmark | collected 2009
CGCCTGGAAAAAGCCTACGAATTCTATAAAAACGACCCCGATTTTATCTCGGAGCTGAACACCCTTTTAAAAGAGTACGCCGGCCGCCCCTCCCTTCTCTACTACGCCGAAAAAATGACGAGGGACTTAGGCGGCGCAAAAGTCTACCTGAAGCGGGAGGACTTGAACCACACCGGCTCCCATAAGATCAACAACGTCTTAGGCCAGGTGCTCCTCGCCAAGCGCATAGGCAAGACCCGGGTCATCGCCGAGACCGGAGCTGGTCAGCACGGCGTTGCCACCGCCACCGCCGCCGCCCTGATGGGCATGGAATGCGAGATCTTCATGGGAAAAGAGGACACCGACCGTCAGGCTCTGAACGTCTACCGCATGGAGCTGCTGGGTGCGAAAGTGCATCCGGTCACCAGCGGCACCATGACCTTAAAAGACGCCGTCAATGAGACCATGCGGGAGTGGGTCTCCCGGGTAGAGGACACCCACTATGTGTTGGGCTCCGTCATGGGTCCCCACCCCTTCCCCATGATGGTCCGGGATTTTCAAAGCGTCATCAGCAAGGAAGCCCGGGCACAGATCCTCGAAAAAGAGGGCAAGCTCCCCGCAGCAGTCTTAGCCTGCGTCGGCGGCGGAAGCAACGCCATGGGAATGTTTTACAACTTCATCCCCGACGCCTCCGTCCGGCTCATCGGCTGCGAAGCCGCCGGCCGGGGCATCCATACCGGCCAGCACGCCGCCACCATCGCCACCGGGACGTTAGGCGTCTTCCACGGGATGAAATCCTATTTCTGCCAGGACGATCAGGGGCAGATCGCACCGGTCTACTCCATTTCCGCCGGTCTTGACTATCCGGGGATCGGCCCGGAGCACGCCCACCTTCACGACATCGGCCGGGCGGAATACGTCCCCATCACCGATGACGAAGCTGTCTCCGCCTTCGAGTATCTTGCCCGCACCGAAGGCATCATCTGCGCCATCGAAAGCGCCCACGCCGTGGCATACGCCCGGAAGCTGGCGCCCACCATGGAAAAAGATCAGTCCATCATCGTCTGCCTCTCCGGCCGAGGAGACAAGGACGTTGCCGCCATTGCACGCTATCAGGGGGTCGATATTCATGAGTAACATCAAAAAAGCCTTTGACCACGGAAAAGCCTTCATCGGCTTCGTCACTGCCGGGGATCCTTCCCTTGAAAAAACCGAAGAGTTCGTCCTGACCATGGAGGAAGCCGGCTGCGACCTGATCGAGTTAGGCATCCCCTTCTCCGACCCCATCGCCGAAGGCCCGGTCATCCAGGAAGCCAACATCCGTGCCCTGAAAGCCGGGGCGAATCTGGATCGGATCTTCCAAACGGTGGAATCGCTCCGGAAGAAAACGGACATTCCCCTTGTCTTTCTCACCTACTTGAACCCGGTGTTCCGTTACGGCTACGAAAAATTCTTCGCCCGCTGCGCCGAAGCCGGAGTGGATGGGGTCATCATCCCTGACCTTCCTTTTGAAGAGAAGGGCGAGGTGACCCCCTTCTCCCGGAAAAACGCCGTGAATCTGATCTCGCTGGTGGCCCCCACCTCCGAGGATCGGATCCGCACCATCGCCGCCGACGCCGACGGATTTTTGTACCTTGTCTCCTCCATGGGCGTCACCGGCATCCGGAAGGAGATCACCACCGACCTTTCCGCCATGATGAAGCTGGTGCGGGAAGCGTCCGATATCCCCGCCGCCGTGGGCTTCGGCGTCAGCACCCCGGAACAGGCCGCACAGGTGGCAGCCCCCTCCGACGGTGCCATCGTCGGCAGCGCCATCGTCCGCATCATCGCCAAATACGGCAGCTCCGCCGCCCCCCACATCGCCGACTACGTCCGCCAAATGAAAGCAGCCGTCCAATCAGCAGAGAAAAAATAAATACGATTTGTATTTATCAAAGCAAATTCTTCTAATTGTATTTCAAAACCTTCCATCCACGAGGAGAAACCTTAAGCCGAAGCATATCTCCGAAATCTTTCTTCGGAGATTTGAAACGTCAAAGAAAGACTTCGGATTTACGCTTCTGCTTAAGTTTCCTCCTCATAACCGGAAGATTTTTGCATTCTATTATACATTTTGTTTTATTTTGCATGCATATAACTAGTTGAAATCAAAAATACCCCTCCCGTTGCCGGACATTGGCTACAGGAGGGGTATTTTGGGTTTTTAGTTACGGCTGATCCGGCATAACGTCGTTGTAGATAAAATCGTGGAGCTTCTGCCGGGTGGCTTCCAGATCGTAGTAGAGATAATCCACCCCGTCCACCTTCAGGCTGCCGCCGTCGATCAGATCTTCGTTGCAGGGAAAGCGGACATCTTCCATGCTCACGTCCCGCAGAAGGATCCCCGCCATATCCATGATCTCCGACAGATCAAGAGAAGTCTCCACCACCGGCAGCATCTTCCGGATCATCTCCGGATACTGCAGGGGACTCACAGCCTTGCCTTTTTTGAAGATAGCCTGCATCACGTTCCGCTGCCGCTGGGTTCGTTCAAAATCGGCGTTGCCCACATACCGGATCCGGGCGTAGCCTACCGCCTGCATCCCACTGAGGGTCTGGAGGCCCGCTTTCTCGATGGTGTCCACCTTGCTGCCGTCCATAGCAGCCTGCTCAATCATGTTGTGGTTGGCATCCTTCCGCTCGGCCTCGGAAATATCGATCTCCACGCCGCCTACTGCGTCCACGATGGCGGCCATTTCCCGGAAGTTGACGGTGACATAATCGGAAATATCCAGACCGAATACCTGATTCAGGGTCTTGATGGCCAGCGTTGGACCACCGTAGAAATAAGCAGCGTTGATCTTCGTCTTCCCATAGCCCTCCACAGGCACATAGCTGTCCCGCATGACGGAGGACAGCTTGATCTTGTTGTGCCGCTTATCCACCGTGGCAATCATGATGACGTCCGACCGGGCGGCTTCTGTTTCATCCCGCCGATCCACGCCGAACAGGGCGATGTTCACGATGGAATGATCCGTGGAATTATCGGTAAGCTCCGACTCCTCCGGCTGGGAAACGATGCCGATGTCCGAAGGATCGGAGGGCAGCTCCGTCTTGCTTTTATTGAACAGCCGGATGGTATCGGCCACATAATAAGCGCCCCAGCCGATAAATCCCAGCAAAACCAGTACCAGCAAGGTGCCGATCAGTTTTTTTGTCTTCAGTTTTCTCCGTCGTTTTGCCATATCCGGCTCTCCTTTTTATTCAAAGCCCATTTTCCACAAAGGGATGGGGTCAGTATACCACATTTCGACGAAAACCGCAACTGCCCGCTAAGGAAATCTTTCTTAAGATTCTCTTAACGGGCAGTTTTTCATCCATTCCGGATTATACGTTGAACCGAAAGAGGACAATGTCACCGTCCTGCATCACGTAATCCTTGCCTTCCAGCCGAACCAGCCCTTTCTCCTTGGCGGCCGCCATGGAGCCACAGGCCATCAGGTCGTCGAAAGCCACCACTTCCGCCCGGATGAATCCCCGCTCGAAGTCAGTGTGGATCTTTCCTGCCGCCTGGGGTGCTTTCGTGCCCTTGGTGATGGTCCACGCCCGCACCTCCGGCTCGCCGGCGGTCAGGAAGGAGATGTAGCCCAGCAATGCGTAGCCCTCCCGAATGATCCGGTTCAGGCCGCTTTCCTTCAGGTTCAGGTCGGCTAAGAATTCCTTCTTCTCGTCGTCGGTCATGTCAGCAATCTCTTCTTCGATCTTGGCGCAGATGGGAAGGACGGCAGACTTTTCCTCGGCGGCAATTTTCGCCACCGCCTGATAGTGAGGGTTATTCTCGTAGCCGTTTATAAAGTCATCCTCGCACATATTGGCGGCGTAAATGACGGGCTTGTTGGAAAGCAGCGGGGAGGATGCGATCATCGCCGCCTCTTCTTCCGTGTAGGGGAAGCTTCTCGCGCTCTTGCCCTCTTCCAGATGAGCCATGAGCCGCTCTAAGAAATCCAGCTCCGGACCGTACTTCTTGTCCGCCCGAACCAGCTTCTGGGTCTTGGCGATCCGCCGCTCCAGCACTTCCATATCGGCGAAGATCAGCTCCAGATTGATGGTCTCAATGTCCCGGGCGGCCCCGATAGAGCCCTCCACATGGATCACGTCCCCGTCCTCAAAGCAGCGGACGACATGGACGATGGCATCCGCCTCCCGGATGTCGGCCAAGAACTTGTTTCCTAAGCCCTCACCCTTGGAAGCGCCTTTGACCAACCCTGCAATATCCATAAATTCCAGCACCGCCGGGGTGAACTTTTTGGGATGATACATCTCCGCCAGCTTGTCCAGCCGCTCATCGGGCACGGACACCACGCCCACATTGGGCTCGATGGTGCAGAAGGGGTAGTTGGCCGATTCCGCCCCCGCATTGGTCAGCGCATTGAAAAGGGTGCTTTTTCCTACGTTGGGAAGCCCCACCATACCTAATTTCATGGATTTTCCATCTCCTCATCGATTCTACGCCGGAAACGCTCCGACTGTAACGTTTCGGTCCTTTTTACATCGTCTCCGGTGCGTCAATCTTCAAGATTGACAGGACGTTTTCCAGAGCCGAACGAGCCGCCATGCAAAGTGCCAGCCGGGCCTGCATCAGGCTCTCGTCCTCGCCGTACACCTTGCAGGCGGTATAAAACTTGTGGAACAGCGTCGCCAGATCCAAAGCGTACCGGGTCATCTTCGCCGGATCATAAGCCTTCGCCGCCTCAATGATCTCCGCCGGGAACCGGGCGATGTGCCGGATCAGGGCGATCTCCTCCGCCGTGCTCAGGGCTTCCAGCTCCTCCCGGGTCACCTTCCGGGGAGAAACGCCCTCAGCTGCCAGCTTCTTTAAAATCGAGCAGATCCGGGCGTGGGCGTACTGCACATAGTAGACCGGGTTCTGGCTGGACTGCTCCACTGCCAGATCCAGGTCGAAATCGAACTGAGAATTGGCTTCCCGGAGGTTGAAATAGAACCGTGCCGCATCGATGGGCACTTCGTCCAGCAGCGTCACCAGCGTGATAGCCTTGCCGGAACGCTTGCTGGCCTTTACAACCTCGCCGTCCCGAATCAGCCGCACCATCTGCATCAGCACTACGTCCAGCCGGTCGGGATCGACTCCCAGCGCCTGCAGCGCCGCTTTCAGGCGGGGCACATAGCCGTGATGATCCGCTCCCAGCACGTCGATGGCCTTGTCATATCCCCGGGTCACCAGCTTGCCGTAGTGGTACGCAATATCCGGCACCACATAGGTGGGCACACCATTGGAGCGCACCAGCACGAAGTCCTTGTCTGCACCGAATTCGGTGGCTTTAAACCAGGTGGCGCCCTCCGCCTCATAAGTGTGACCCTTTTCTTTCAAAAGCTCCACCACCTTCATCACCGACCCGTCGGCGTGAAGGGCGGACTCCCGGAACCACCGGTCATAGTGGATGCGGTACTTGGCAAGATCCCGCTCCAGCCCTTCGATGTTCAGAGGCAGGGCGTACGCTACCAGCGCTTTCCGCCGCTCCTCCTCGGAAACATTCATATATTTGTCGCCGTAGATGGCGGCGAAATTCTTGGCATGGTCGATGATGTCCTGACCGTGATAGCTGTCCTCAGGCATCTCGATGCCGTCCTTATAAAGCTGCTGGTACCGAAGATCCAAAGAAAGCCCGAACTTGTTGATCTGGTTACCGGCGTCGTTTACATAAAATTCCCGGTCAACCCGATAGCCTGCCCAGTCCAGCACCGACGCAATGCCGTCGCCCAGAGCGCCGCCCCGGGCGTTGCCGATGTGCATGGGGCCGGTGGGGTTGGCGGAAACAAACTCCACCAACATCCGCTTGCCGCCGCCGAAGTCGGTGCGGCCGTAGTTCTCCTTCTCCTCCAGCACCGATTCCACCACGCCGGCGAACCAGCCGGGGGCCAGCGTAAAGTTCAGGAACCCGGGTCCCGCCACTTCCAGCTTCTGGAAAGCGGTCCCCGTCAGCTCCGCCGCATTGGCAAGAGCCTCGGCAATCATCCGTGGGGCCTTGTGGAAGGCTCTTGCGGAGACCATGGCAAGGTTTGCGGCAAAATCGCCGTGAGAGGAGTCTCCGGGGATCTCCACGGAAAATTCCGGAGCCTCCGCCTGAGGCAGCGTTCCTTCCGCAATGCAGCGATCCAGTGCGGCGAGCAGGATCTCCCGACACTGATTTTTTGCGTCAAAAATGGGGTTTGCCATTTGAAACAATCCTTTCTTTTTAGGCGGGAGGTCAGGCCTCGCTCACCGAAATCTCCAGTTCATTTTCGCTCATCAGAGACGAATTCATGTCCAGCGTATAGTGCAGGCGCAAGTCCCCGCCGCAGTCCCCGATGGAGCTTTCCAGGCTGTCGGTATAGACCCCGATCTCCATGGGGTTTCCCATCATGTCGTACCGCCCCACGTTCCGTATTCCCTTCTGGAGCACCAGATGGGAGGTGGAGCTGCCCCGCCGGGTCAGGGTCACCCGGTCGGGGGCTTCGATCTTCATCGTAGTGGTACAGCCGTCGAAGCCGGTGGTCTCGCTTTCTTTATAAGTGATGTAATAGTGATCGTTCTTCTTATATAAGCTGCCCAGCGTAAACAGCTCGGCAGTGCTTTGATCCTCATCGGAGGTATAGACCCCCTTGATGCGGATGCTTACGTCCTTTTTCATACCAATGCCTTTCTTTCAGATTGTATCGGGATAGGCGGTGATGTCCACTTTTTCCACCCGTCCCCGGAACTGCCCGCCTAAAAAGAGGGCGGCGTTCTGAGCAAACTGCGCCGGATCGTCGCTGACAAAGAAGGAGGAGCTCCCCTTCCCGTCCCGGCCGGCCAGCAGTTCCTTTTCTTCTAGAATCCGCCGGGCGTGATCGGCTGCGGCCCGTCCGGAATCGATCAAAGTCACCGAAGGGCCCATGAGATCCCCGATGATCCCTGCGATCACGGGATAGTGGGTGCACCCTAAGATCAGGGTATCACAGCCGCTTTCTTTGATGGGCTTTAAATAATCTTCCGCCACCAGACGGGTCACCTGATTCTCCCGCTCTACATAGCCGTTTTCCACCAGCGGCACAAACAGCGGGCAGGCCCTCGACACCACCTGCAGCTCCGGATCGAGCTTTTTCAGCTCCCGCTCATAGGCCCCGGTGCGGATGGTGGTAGCTGTCGCAATGACCCCGATCTTCCCGTTGCAGGTAGCGGCAGCCGCCGCCTGCACCGTGGGGATCAGCACCCCGGTATAAGGGAAGGTGAACCCTTCCGTCAGCTTCTGGGGCAGGGTGGTGGTCACCGTGCCGCAGGCGGCAATGACCATCTTGACCCCCTTCCTCAGAAGGAAGTTGATGTCCTGAATGGCGTACTGCACCACAATCTCCGGGCTCCGGGTCCCGTAGGGCACCCGCCCAGTATCGCCGAAATAGACGATGTCCTCCTCTGGCATGACCCGCAGCAGCTCCCGGACGGCGGTAAGCCCGCCCATCCCGGAATCCAGCACGCCGATGGGACGATTATCCATTGCTTTCCGCCCTTTCCATGGCAAGCCGGATCAGCCGGTCCAGCAGAGCGCTGTACGAAAGCCCCGTGGCCTCCCACAGCTTCGGATACATACTGATGGAGGTGAAGCCGGGCATGGTGTTCAGCTCATTCAGATAGACCTCCTGGGCCGGCGTCACAAAGAAGTCCACTCTCGAAAGTCCGGCACAGCCCAGCGCCTTGAACGCCTTGACGGCGATGTCCCGGATCTGATAGGAAAGCTCCTGGCTGATCCGTGCGGGAATGTGCAGCTCGGAATTCGGGTTGCTGTATTTTGCTTCGTAATCATAAAACTCGTTGGCAGGGGTAATCTCCCCTAAAATGGAGGCTTCCGGCTCCTGGTTGCCCAAAACGGCGCACTCCACCTCGATGCCCACGATGGCCTTTTCGATCAGCACCTTGCTGTCATGAGCGAAGGCCAGCTTCACCGCCTGCTCCAGCTCGTTTTCGTCCTTCGCCTTGCTGACACCCACGGAAGAACCGGCGTTGGCGGGCTTTACGAAGACCGGGAAGCCCAGCGTGTCCACGACCTTCTGGGCGATCTGCTCCGGACGGAACCGGTCGGAACGCTTCACCAAGAGGTACGGCGCCATGTTGATCCCGGCGTTTTCCAGGATCACATGGGTGAAGGCTTTGTCCATGCAGATGGCGGAAGCACAGGTGCCGCAGCCCACATAAGGGGTCATGCTCATCTCAAACAGCCCCTGAATGGTGCCGTCCTCCCCGTTTTTGCCATGGAGCACCGGGAAGAAGCAATCAATGGGCAGGAAGGTCAAAGTCTGGTCGGAAAGCACCTTATAAATGCCCTTTTTGGTGTTGTCCGTAGTCACCATACAGGGACAGCAGTCCGGATGCTTCTCCCACTGGCCGTTGGCGATGTTCTCCACCTCGCCGGGATAGAAGAGCCACTTTCCCTTTTTCGTAATGCCGATGCAGACGATCTCATACTGATCCGTCGGAATGTTTGCGATCACAGAGCTGGCCGAGACGCAGGAGACCTCATGTTCGGACGATGCTCCTCCGAACAGGACGGCGATTCGCTGTTTTGCCATAATGTATTCCTCCATTTCCGGTACGGAGCTTTCCTCCGTACCCGTTGGTCTTTTCCGAAAACAGAGCCGGCCGCAAGGTCTGGTACTCCATTCTATAACTAATGTATTATAGCATATTTCTGAGGCTTTTTCAACTGTTTGTCCGCAAGCCCGCAGGGGTTTTTCTTCCCCTGCCAGTCTATGCCGGAAGGAAACGCTTTATGTCCCGCTCCCCGCCCGGAAAACCGCCGACAGCTCCGACAGAAAACAGATCCGGGAGCAGTATTCCTTCCCCCACTTGCTCTCGTCGAAAAGCAGCACCGCCTTCCGGCTTCCCGCCACATACGCCCGCTTGATGAGAGCTTCCTCCTCATTTGCCTCCGTAGCGCCATTTTCCTCGCTGACCCCCTGACTGGAAAAAAACGCATAATCCGCACAGTGGCTCCGGATAAAATCGCAGGCAGCCGTCCCGATAAAGGACTTGGAATGGGGCCGCACCCGTCCGCCTGTGGTGTACACGGTCAGCTGGGGAAAGTCGCTTAAAACCTCCGCCGTCCGGATGCCGTTGGTGATCACCGTCAGCTCCCGGAATTCCCCTAACCGTCTTGCCAGCCGCAGCACTGTGGAGCTGGAATCCAGAAACAGCGTCATCCCATCGGAGATAAACCCCAGGGCCTGCTCCGCCAGCTGTTCCTTGGCTCCCCCGTTCTCCCCGGATCGAATGGCGAAGGGCGATTCCGACGCCGCCCCCCGCAGGAGGGCTGCCCCTCCGTGGGTCCGCCGGATCAGCCCCTCCTTTTCCAGAAACTGCAGATCCCGCCGGATGGTGGGAGCGCTGACGAAAAGGCTCTCGCACAGCTCCGTCACCGACACGTCGGATTTTTTCCCAAGGATCGCCAGAATTTCCTTCTGGCGGATATAACCGGACATTTTCTTTCCTCCAAGTGCTCAGAATAAGATCGTTTCTGATCGATTCTGCACATTTTCTTTGAATATCTCGCAATTTTTCCGCCGGTTCTTTACAAAACCGCTCATTTTTTATTATAATGGGAATGACGGCGGTGCGCAAGCCCGCAGGAAAATTTTTTTACAGAAACGGAGCGATCTTTTCATGGAAAACCTCGATGCGATCAAAGACCAGATCTGTGACGTCTGTCACAAAATGTGGCAGTTGGGCTGGGTTGCCGCCAACGACGGAAACGTTTCCGTCCGTTTGAGCGACGGTACCTTCCTCGCCACCCCCACCGGCATCAGCAAGAGCTTCATCACTCCCGAAAAGCTGGTGCGCATCAATGACAAGGGCGAAGTCCTCGAAGGCGCCCCCGGCTACAAGCCCTCCTCCGAGATCAAGATGCACCTGCGCTGCTATAAGGAGCGGGACGATGTAAACGGCGTCGTTCACGCCCATCCTCCCACGGCTACCGGCTACGCCGTTGCGGGCTTGAGCCTTGACGAGTACTCCATGATTGAGACCGTCATCGCCATCGGCTCCATTCCCCTGACCCCCTACGGCACCCCCTCCACCAACGAAGTACCCGAAGCCATCGCCCCCTACCTGCAGGAGCACGACGTGCTGCTGCTCCAGAACCACGGAGCTCTCACCGTAGGCGCCGACCTGCTCACCGCCTACTACCGCATGGAGACGTTAGAGCTCTACGCCAAGATCAGCCTTACCGCTCACCTCTTAGGCGGCGCCAAGGAGATCCCGAAAAACCAGATCGACAAGCTGATGGATCTGCGGAAAAACTACTACAAAGTCACCGGTCGTCACCCCGGCTACAAAAAATATCCCCCGAAGGAGGACTAAGCTATGCAGGTTCTTGCCTTTGACTTCGGCGCATCCAGCGGCCGGGCGATGTTAGGCGGCTTCGACGGAAAAACCATCACCCTCGAAGAGATCCACCGCTTTACAAACGACCCGGTCCAAATGAACGGCACCCTTTACTGGGACGCCCCTCGCCTGTTCTTCGAGATCAAGGAGGGCATCCGCAAAGCCAAAGCAAAGGGCGGCTTCGATTCCATCGGCATTGACACCTGGGGCGTGGATTTCGCCCTTCTGGACTCCTTTGGCGACCTGATTGCCAACCCCGTCCACTATCGGGATTCCCGTACCGAAGGCATGATGGAGGAAGCCTTCCAAGTGATCCCCCGGGAGGAGCTTTACACCCGCACCGGCACCCAGATCATGCGGATCAACACCCTTTACCAGCTCCTTTCCCTTGCGAAAAAGCGCCCGGATCTGCTGGAGCGGGTGGACAGCCTCCTCCTGATCCCCGACCTTTTTCACTACCTTCTGACCGGCGAGAAAAAGGCGGAATTCACCGAAGCCTCCACCACCCAGATGCTCGACCCCCGCACCGGGGATTGGGACAAGGCGCTGCTGGAGCGTCTGGGGATCCCCTCCCGGCTGCTGCCTGAGATCATCCCCTCCGGTTCCGTCTACGGCGCCCTGAAAAAAGACCTGGCGGAAGAACTGGGCGTCCCGGAAGTCCCGGTCATCGCCGTGGCTTCCCACGACACCGCCTCCGCCATCGCTGCCGTCCCCGCCCCGGAAAAGGATTTCCTGTACATCAGCTGCGGCACCTGGTCGCTGTTCGGCACGGAGCTTTCCGCTCCCATCATCGACGAAAAGACCAGGCGCTTCAACCTGACCAACGAAGGCGGTTACGGCAAGACCGTCACCCTCCTGCGGAACATCATGGGCCTCTGGCTCATTCAGGAGTCCCGCCGGCAGTGGATCCGGGAAGGCTTCTCCGTCACCTACGCCGATCTGGAACAGGAAGCGCTGGCGGAGCCCGCCTTCCTCTCCTTCGTCGACCCCGACGCCCCGGAATTTGAAGCGCCCGGCAATCTCCCGGAACGGGTTCGGGAATTCTGCCGAAAAACCGGCCAGCACGTCCCCGAAAACCGGGGGCAGGTCATGCGCTGCATCTATGAAAGCCTGGCGCTCAAGTACCGCCAGACCGCCGGCATGATCCGGGAGACCACAGGCAAGACCTATCCCGCCATCCATGTGGTAGGCGGCGGCGCCAAGGACGGCTTCCTCTGTCAGCTGACTGCAGACGCCTGCGGCGTCCCCGTAACGGCCGGCCCCATCGAAGCCACCGTCCTGGGCAATATTGCGGTACAGCTCATCGCTCTCGGCGAGCTTTCCTCCATTGAAGAAGCAAGGAAACTCCTTGCCGCCGGGGAAGGCTTCCGCTCCTTTGAGCCGCACCCCACCGCAGAGTGGGACGCCGCTTACGAGCGTTTTCTCTCCATTACCCGATAACCTCAAAAAGCCGCCGGTCTAAAATAATCCGGCGGCTTTTCCTTTCTATTAAAAAAACGGAGGTGACCCCATGCGGATCCTCTTGTGGAACATACAGGACGGCGGGGTTTTAAGCCTAAACCACCCCGACCGGAGCAATCTTCAAAACATCCTGACCGTCATCCGGGATCTCGCCCCGGATCTCGCTGTCCTTCCGGAGTATGAGACTGAATACCGCCGCATTTTTTTAGAAGAAGGGCTCATCCCTCTGGGCTATACCTGCGCCGTCTGCGAAGACGTCCCGGATGCCACACTCCGCAAGCGCACCCTGTTAGCCGCAAAGCTCCCCTTCACAACGCTTCCCCGCCCCATGGAGATCCTCCGTTACAGCTGGCGGAACTGGATCGAAGCAGCCTTCCCGGAAAGCGGCCTGCGCCTCTTAGGCATCCACGTCCCTTTAGCGCAAACCTCCGGCCGCTTCGGCGATAGCCGGGATAACTGCCGGGAAAAACGCCTCTTTTTAGAGGAACTGCGGCGCCGCTTCACCGAATACGCCGCTCTTTCCTCCCCCGCCCTGATCCTCGGGGACTTCAACCTTTACCCCGGCGCTGTCTATGGGGAGGTGCTCAAAGATTTCTCCACCGCTTTAACGGAGCTGACCAAAGGTGAACCCACCTGGAACAAACGGAAGCTCGACTTCCTCTTTGCAAACGAAGTTTTCCGCTCCCGGGTGACCTTCGTCTCCGAGCCGCAGAAAACGCCCTTCTCCGACCACGCCTATCTTTATTTGGATGCCGACCTGTAAAAACAACGAAACCCCCGCTTCCAGAGGTCAAGGAAGCGGGGGTTATTTACAAAAGCAGATCCGGTGAGAGGGATTATGCTTTCGCTGCATTCAGTTTGGATGCAATCTGGGATTTCCGTCTGGCAGCCTGGTTCTTGTGGATGATTCCCTTGGAAGCAGACTGGTCGATGACTTTGTAAGCCTGCTGAGCAACAGCGGCTTTATCAGCGGCATCGGACTCGATGGCGGCGTTTGCAGCCTTCAGAGCGGCCTTCAGGTTACCTTTGAGCATTCTGTTCTGCAGAGTCTTGGTGGCGGTGACTTTCACACGCTTTTTCGCAGATTTAATGTTCGGCATATTTGCACCTCCTTCACATAAAGCCAGCTTGCCTGAGACAAACTAACTGAGGATTGGCACTGCCCGCAAGGGCCCGTCAAAAAGTGCGCACAGACGCACCTAGACACGAGACAGGCTTTTGACAGCTTTTTCATCATACCATTTTTTGAGGAAAATTGCAAGCGTTTTCCGGGATATTTTTGCGAAAGGGGAAGATTTTTTTGTCGATCCGCACCGACCTTGCCGCCGAACGGCTGGCGGCCATAAAAAACCGTCCGATCTGCGGCGCTTCCCAAAAAGAAGAGACCCTCCACGACATCCGGCTGATAACCGTGACCGTCTCCGACCACGAAGCCGCCGCCGCTCTGGAAAAGCCCATGGGGCGCTACTTAACGCTCATCTGCGCCCCCTTCCGCAAAGCGCCGGAACATTTTGAGGAGGAGGTGCTGGCATTATCGGAAGCCCTCTCCCGGCTTCTTCCGGAAGGAGCCGTATTGGTCGCCGGATTGGGCAACGCCTCTATCACTCCGGACGCCCTGGGCCCTGCCGCCGCCCGGCAGATCTTAGCCACCCGCCATGTGGGGGAAGAGACCGCCGCCGCGCTTGGCATTCGTTCTTTCCGCCCCGTTTCCGTGCTGGCTCCGGGGGTTCTGGGGCAGACCGGCATGGAGACCTGCGAGATCTTAGCCGCCCTTGTCCGGGAAACAAAGCCTGCCGCTCTCATCGCCATCGACGCCCTGGCCGCCGGGGATCCGGAACGGGTAGGTACTACCGTGCAGATCTGCGACAGCGGCATCTCCCCCGGTTCCGGCGTTTCTAACCGCCGGAAGGAGCTGTCCCGCCGAACATTAGGCATCCCGGTCATCGCCATCGGCGTTCCCACCGTGGTGGACTACCCCCGGGGGAACGACCCGGAGCCCATGATGGTCACTCCCCGGGAGATCGACACCGTCATCGAAAACGCCGCCCGCACCATCGCCATGGCTGTCAACTGCGCCCTCCAGCCGGAGCTTTCTTTGGAAGACCTGATGGCGCTGACCCAATAAACCGCCCGCCTGCCCTCAAAAAGACAGACGGGCGGTTTCCTTCAAACGATTCCGCTGCCGGTTTTCGGAAGTATTCAATCTCCGTCCCCGTTCCGACCGTGCTCTTCCTTCAAAAGCCCTGCCTGATACGCCGCCAGCAGCTGCCGCAGCTCCTCGATCTTCTCCCGGATGATCCGACCGTCGTCGGTGTCGGCGATCTTGATCCGGGATTCCCGCGTTTCAAAGATCATGGAAGTGGAAAGGATATCCTTGTTGTTGCGGATGGCATCCTGCACCCCGCCGAAAGGCTCGTGGGAGGTGATACGGATGCCGTGGGAGTTGTAAATGAGGGTGTATCCTGCGATCCCCGTCTGGGGCTGATAGACCTTGCAGAAGCCTCCGTCGATGACGATGAGCCGTCCCCCCGCCTTCACCGGCTTCTCCCCGTCCTTGCTGCGGACAGGGACGTGTCCGTTGACGATGTGGGAGTATTCCCCGTTCAGCCCGAACTCCTGAAGGATCTTTAAGCAGATCTCCTCCCGGTCGTTATAAACGTAATAGGGGTTCTTCTCTTCCTTGCAGATCGCCGGGTCGCCAATGAGCAGTCGCTCGAAGGTGGTCATCTTCTCCCGGCCGTAAAGGGGCGAATTCTTCCCGCACCATAAAAACCACAGGAAATCCTTTCCCAGCTGCCGCTCCGGCGCGCCGGAAGCGCCGTAGTACCCCTGCCGGGCCATGGTCTCGGTGTAATCCATAAACGCCCGCCCGGACAGCTCCTTCCCGTCCTGGGTCCGGAAAACGGCAAAGCTCCCGTCTGCATTCAAGGGAACGCACCCGTGGAACAGCAGGTTCTGGTTGCAGCAAAGGTACATCCCGCCCTTAGAATAGAGGAATTTGACGTGCCGTTGCAGCTTCTCGCTCTGCTGGAAGGAGAACCGCAGCTGGCTCATCACCGCCGCTTCCTCCGGGCTCAGCTTATAGGGATCTGCCCGATCCACCGTGGGGAAGCTCCGATCCTTCAGCACATACTCCTTCCCCTCCAGCCGGATGGTGCCCTTTTCGTAATCGATCTTGTCCAGCAGCAGCCGGTTCTCCATCCCGAAAGAGGGATTCCGAAGGATGATCTGCCCTTCCAGCTTGAAGAGGATGATGGCGATGGCCTTATGCATCCGCGCCACCTGCTCCAGATCCTTCGGGTTATACTTCCCGTCTGCAGGGACACGGGGCATGAAGCAGGAAACGTCCACGTTCCGGTACGCCTCGTTTGCAAAAACCGCCAGCGGCCGCAGGCTGATGCCGTAGCCGGTCTCGATCACCTCCAAGTTGTTGTAGGTGATGGAGTTATTGAGCACGTTTGCGATGCAGGTGCGGCTCCCTGCCGCTGCCCCCATCCAGAGAATGTCGTGGTTGCCCCACTGGATGTCCACCCGGTGGTGCCGCTCCAGGGAATCGAGAATGATGTCCGGCCGGGGTCCCCGGTCGAAAATGTCGCCTACGATATGGAGCCGATCCACCACCAGCCGCTTGATGGTGGTGCAGACGGCGTTGACAAATGCGTCCCCCCGCCCGATCTCGATGATGGTGGCAATGATGTTCTCGTAATACTGCTCTTTATTCAAGGCGTCGTAATTGGTGTGGAGCAGCTCGTCGATGATGACGTAGCGCAGGTCGCCGAAGATGCGCATGAGGTCGGCGTTCCGGTGGATGAGCATGCCCTCTAAGGACTCCGGCGTGATCTGCAAGATTCCGCGCGGATTTTTCATGAGTCGGTTCTTCTGCGACGCCGCGACGTCGCCGTGCCAATGGGTGACGGGAATGCCGGTCTCGTCGCACAGCTCGGAGATGCGTCCGAACTGGTCGTTGATGAGGGATTTGAGCGGCGCGATATAGATGACGCCGACGGACTGGGGCATATCGTCGCAGAACTGCGAGAGAATGGGGAAAAACGCCGCCTCGGTCTTACCGGACGCGGTCTGCGAGGGCAGCAGGAGGTTGTCCGCGGCGGCGACCTGGATTTCGCTGAGGTGATCCCAACCGCGGCTATAGATAAATTCCCGCACAAACGGGCAGTATTCGTCAAAAACGGACATGGGGGCTCCTTTCTGACCTGCGGTCGGCTGATACTGCGGGACTTGTCCCGCGCCTATCGGGATGGACTTGCGGTCGGCTTACCGAACAGGTTCGGCTGGTTTCTTTTGATTATTTATAAGGGAACTACGTT
>OLGA01001828.1_pt1 | contig 16148 bp, 20 predicted proteins | sample 1604881 | NCBI WGS metagenome assembly OLGA01 (sample SAMEA3888896, study PRJEB22519) | human gut metagenome | biome: human gut; feature: human-associated habitat; material: faeces | place: Denmark | collected 2009
TCGTTTGCTCATAATGAATCCCCCCTGATGTACTTATTATCCTACATCAGGGGGGATTTTGTCTATTGTCCTGTTTTACTGGTTCTGTTCACAAGCTCCGGGGGTTTTCATTATAGCTTATTGGTGTTGGGCAGCTATTCTATTTCTATCCACATTATCCGAATAGAGGGCAGCTGCAGCGATTCGCCTTCTCAAACATTAAAACAGATCACTATGTGATCCTGTTCTAATCAGTTCCAAAATAAGAGTTTCATGTATTACCTTGTAAACTAAAAGCCAATCTGGTTGAATGTGGCATTCTCTCATGCCTTTATAATTCCTTGAATTTACAAGAGCGTGATCTCGATATGCTTCCGGCAAAGGTTCCTCTTTACACAGCAGCATAACGACTTCGTTTAACTTTTTCGGATCGCAGCCACGTTTTAACGCGAGTTTATAATCCCTTTTGAACTGCCCTGTAAATTCTGGTTTAAGCATTCAGAGCCTCCATCATTTCTGCAACGCTATTAAAAGGGCCGTACATATCTTCACCGTTTTCCGCTGCTTCCATCGCCGCATAAGTGACCTCATTCGGTTCTTCATCTGCTCGAATTTCAAACGGCAGGCCATGATAACGCAGCGCTTGACGGTAAAATATCCCCGTCGCAGTGCTTAAATCTAACCCCAACGACTTAAATAAAGCTGCCGCCTGCTCCTTCAACTCCGGTTCAATTCGAAGCGTCATATTACTTTTACTTGCCATATTAAAAACTCCTTTACCAAGTAATCTCACCTTATATTATACTCGTTTTTAAGCGCATTGCAAGTGCATTGCATTCATTATTTAAAAACATCTCAAATATTTCACTTCATTAGTTTAGGAAGAAACTCATCAATAAGTCTACGAAAAATTTTTTATAAGTAAATTTTTTATCTTTTCGCCCTTACTTACCCCATTTGCTATAATAGAAGTAGCCATAACCATTCCATTAGCCTGATAAGGGGAGCTCTTCACACTATGATGCACAAAGAAATCGACGTAAATAAGCTCCTTACAGATGCTCAAATTGCAATGCTGCAAGCATTAGAAGCTCGCCCGGATGAGCCGGACGCGGACTGTCCGAAGCTCACAGAAACACTGCTCTCGCAATTTCAAAAAGCATACCATTTTCAAGCCGAACAGCGGCAACTTCATCACAGCTAATTTCTACTATTAAATTTTCAAAAAGTCCCTCAAAAAGTGCTTTTTCAGAATGCAGGATAAAGCAGTAGTACCACTTTGTGTTCCTACTGCGCCACAAACCCGCATAGTATGCGGGTTTTCAGACTTCAAAAAGTGGTACTACTTTTTGAACGGTAGTACCACCTCGCCGACTACTATTTCTCAAAACAAACGAAATATTCAGATTTTAAGCTAAATTCGAGTAGTACCACTAGTAGTACTACTCGAATTTTAATCAAAGAAATTACTATAAAGTAAAAGCAATTATCGCGACCGTCCACGGTGATGCTTGGGCGCACTGTTTTTGTTCTGTGCGCGGTATTTTGCAGCATAATCCGCTACGCTGCGCACTTCCTGCTCTTGTTGTGCAGCTGCATCGTCAAAAGTTTTCTGCGGTGAACGCTCTGGCTGCTCACGCTGCTGCCGAATAGCTTGAAGCCGTTCACGCACGCCGATCTGCTTCGTCGATGCAGCCGGCTGCAGAAGATCTTCAGCGCGCTTAACAACCGGCAATTCTTCTCCCAGGCGTTCCAGATCGGCTCGCAGCTCTGCTTGTTCCTGGCGAAGCTGCCTTATGCGTTGTAAAATGCTCTGCAGCAAGGATTTTGCAGCTTCAATCGTGGCGCAGCCAAACTCGTACAGCGCCGCAAACGCCTCTGTACGCTTCTGTAACGCGTTTTCGTGCTGTTCGGCTTGTTCCTTTCGCTTAGCCCTCTCCCACGGCTTACAGCGTTCCACAGGCGCAGCAAGTGCTGTTTCTGCGTCTTCCGCTTGCTGTATCGCCACGGAAAGCTCTTTGCTTTCGCTTTCAAGGTCTCGAATAACATCTCTATACAGGCGTAAGCGCTCACTGGTAGCATTATACAGTTCACCGTTCGCTACTTCCAACCTTCTTGAATGCTGCTCATTGAGCAATTTGGTTTCCCGGTTGATCTCGCAGCGGTTTGATACCCGTCCTTCGCGTTCCATTTTGCGTGCCGCATAGCCCTCGTGTATGGTCGGCTCCTGTTCGACCGCCTGCCGGGCATAGCTCCTATGGTCGATCTGATGCTGCCGATCTAAACGCCGGTTACACTCTGCTGCCCATGCTGCACGCCATTCTTCAGCTTTACTGCGGTCATTCCAGTCATTAGCCGGTACCGTTTCCCGCTGCCACATTTTACGACCACGTGCGCCGATCTTTTGTTGCCCGGTTGTTGGGTCAATAACCGGAATTTTCTGCCCGTTTGGGTCAAGCTTATAGATCGTGCGAGATTTTTCAGCCCATCTGCCATTTGTCTTAATAGCTCTCATTGTCAGCATGATATGAGCATGCGGGTTTCCGTCCCCTTTGTCATGCAGCGCCCAATCGGCACACATTCCTTCGCGAACAAAATTTTTCATGATGTACTCGCGCACGGTATCGATTTGTTCCTGCCGGGTAAATTCACACGGCAGCGCAACTTCCACTTCACGCGCAAGCTGCGCTGCAGAATGGGTTTCTTTGCGCTCTACTGCATCCCACAAAATGTTCCGATCAACAGCGAATATAGCCGGAGCGTTTTCCGGCAGCAATACTTCGGAGAAAACCACGCCGGGTTTATTCGAGTAGTCAAATACCTTGCCGGTTGCTAAATCCGTGAGTTTCGTGCCGGAGCGATAAGCTGCACACGCAACGGCGCTGCGCCCTTTCCCCCTGCTAATAATTTTAATTGAGCAATGATAAATCGCCACGGTTTTTCCTTTCTCATATACGGCATAACGGTTTGCAAAGGCAGAGCCTTGCCCCTCGGAGAGCGCACGCGAATATGTATACTTACGTAGTAAGTGTGCATATAAGTGCGCCCTTATGGGATTTGCTGCGATATAATCTTTACCATGATTATACGCACTATTCTTGTGTTTTGTCAATAGCTATGATACAATATACAGAGTTAGCATTTTGAATTTCGCATATAGAAAGGATAGTAGCCATGCCGAGAACTAAAAGAGATTACGCAGAACGACTTGCAGAAATCGAGCAGCGTGAAGCTGCCGCAAAAATTAAAATCGATGCAATTAGAGCTGAAAAGCGCCGTCTGCAGAATAGGGAACGTGAAAATGAGCGCAGAGCACGTACCAAACGCCTGATTGAGATCGGCGCTGTTATGGAGCACGTTCTTGGTCGTCCAATCGAGCATGGTGATCTTCCGGCACTTCAAGAAGCAATCGAGCAGCTCGAACACGCCGAAAAAAGTCCCAAGTGGCTTTCTAGAAAAATTTGGAAAGATTAAAAAATGCCCCGCAGCTGCGGGGCATTTTTTATAACTATTGGGATTTGACCTTTTATCACTCCAACAATCTGCCAATATCTCGTTTAGCATATACCACACGAGCGACTGTCACTAATTTCTTTTCTTCATCCACCCAGTAAAATATCAAAAAATTCCGCACTAAAATTTTTCGGTATTCATGCTTCAGTGAACGGATCGGTTGATACACCGGAAGTGCATACGGAAACGTGAGTACGCTTTCCGCTGCGCCCACTAACTCCACCGCCAAACGATCTGCTGCAATAGGATTTTTCAGCTCCTCACTGATATAGCGCACGATCTCAATCATATCTCTCTGGGCAACTGGCAAATACTCCAGTTTATACGACACCTTATTTCCCTCCAATAGCAGCTTTCATCGCTTTAAATACGTCTTTAGAGGAATAACGCCGGTCTGTCAGTTCCGCCTCTCGCTCAGCTTCTTGCAGTTTGAAAAAAATTTCGCTTTCACATTGCAGATTTTCAAACGCTTCCATGCTCAAAACAACCATATCACCGTACCCGTTTTTCGTTAAAAAAACAGGCTGTGCTGTTTCATGTACCGTTTTAGAAATATCAGCAAAGTTATTTCTCAAATCTGAAACAGGTCTAATCATATTCATACTCTCAACCTCCCTATTCAAAATTTTATCATAATTACGCTAAAATTTCAATACTGCTCGCAAAATTTTGCAGCCTTAATTTTTTCTTTTTCCCGTTAAGCGTTCATACAAAGACAGTGGTCTACTCATTTCTTCTTCGAGCTGCTGCGCACGTTCTTCAGCCTGCCGGAGCTTGTCCTCTGCTTCTCGCGCAGCATTTTCAGCCTCCTGAAGCTTATCCAGCGCCTCTTTTGCCGTGCTTTCGAGCTGCTCCACGCGCTTGGTACGCTCCTCAAGCAGAAGTTTCTGCTGCTCCGCACTGGCTATAGCTACCGCCTTTTCTGCCTTCCATTCTGACAACTCAGCAATACGATCCGCTTGCGCCGCCGTCTTCATCAACAACTGTTTTACTTGTCCTTCTAAAGCTTCAATTTGTCCATTCTTATCTTGCTGTATAACAGTCACGGGATTTTTTTGCCTTTTCTCGTCAAGAAAAGCAACTGCTTCTTCATCAAGAAATTGCTGCCTGCCGTCACGGATTATATGATTACCGAGTTCTTTTTTATATCGAATAACCTGTTGCCTTACCGCTTCATAAGACACCCTTTTCTGTTCTGCATAATCTTTCAGTGAAACTGTTTTCATCTGCTCTTCCCCAACTTCAAATGCAAGTGTCTTGTACATTGCTTGTACAAGCTTGTATTGAACTTATTTTATCGCATATATGGGGGTTTTTCAAGTCTTTTTTCATTATTACATTCATTACTACCTGAAGAACAAAAGAACGCTCAAAACTTCATCATCCAAACTGTATATATTTCCGGGACGGATATTTTGTTACCGCTATTTTATATGGCATGTTTCTGTCTATTTCTTTTTCTTTATCCATATATATCAGTGGATAAGGAAGTTTTATTTCAATTTCCTTTCCTGAAGCTGTAGATATAGATGATAAAACACCATTCACTCTTTCATCAGTATCCATTAGAAGCTGTTGATCCAAATAGGCAATAAAATCATCATTCTTACCTATTAAAGCCCAATCTGCAATCTGTAACTTTCCAGTTTCATTTTCTTCATTTTTAATTTTAATCGTTACTTCCATAATATACGCAAAAGGATCGGCAACGCTCTGATCCTTTCCTGATAGATCATACTTTGAAAAGTACTTCTCTTTTTCCATAACCTCATATCCTACAATTTTAACGCTATACCCTTCCGTATTTTCTTCCCACGAGCGAATATAACTTCCATTTAATCCTGCCCATTCGTTCTCAGAATAATACTCAATAATAGGCTTTTCAGCAGTAATATTCACATAAGCAATTCTCGCAGCCGCTCCGGCCAGCACAAATATTAAAGTATATATTGCTATCTTTCTTTTCAATTTTGAATGGTTATTGTCGCTCATAGCCGACTACTCTCCCTTCTTCAATAAAATAAATGCTATCTGACAGTTCTTTTAATACCGAATAGTCATGACATGTTAAAACAATTAATGCGCCTCTTTCTTTTTCTTGTTGCAATATACACTTAACCATTTCCACGCCTTTGCTATCAAGAGCATTTGTGGGCTCATCAATCAATATAATATCTGGATGTTCCATAATTGCAGCCGCTATGCCCAATCGTTGCTTCATTCCTAACGAAAAGTATTTATATTTTTTCTTTCCCGCATCAGCTAATTCTACTTTTTTTAATAAGTCCTTAATTTCTTCTCCTGAAACCTTATTTTTTACAGAAGCCATATATCTTAAATTGTCATAAGCAGAATACCCATCCAAAAACGCTGGACTATCAATAAGCACCCCTATACTTTCAGGAAAGTCCATTTCTTTTTTTAATTCTCTCCCATTGATAAAGACCTTTCCTTCTGTGGGGCGTATTAACCCACTGATAATTCGCATTATCATCGTCTTTCCTGAACCATTAATACCTTTAAGCCCTGTTATCTCCCCAGATTCGAATTCCAAAGACACATGATCAAGAACTTTAACCTTTTTTATTATTTTCGTTACGTTATCAACTTTAATATTCATATTTTTCCTCTTTTTCTATACAGTTAATTAAAATTCCGCGTCAAATGCTTCATCTATGTTTATTTATAATATCCGAATTTTTCAAATACAAATAACCAACCAGCATACATATGCTGGAAATCCAGGCTATAATTATTACCTCTACCCAAGCTATTTGTCCATTCGTTACTACTTCCACACTCCTTGCAAACATACTTACATTCGGAAAAAGAAGAACATTCTGCATATATGCACTCATAAGTAAAATAGCCGTGCTTACCAAATAACTAGCTAATCTAGAGATTACCATTGATACTGTTAACTGTATCATCCCAAGGCCAATTCCTACTGGAATAAGCATAAGCAGAGTTGGCATTATATTCCATGGTGGTTCCGTTACAAAGTCATACGAATTAAAACGAAAATACGGATAATATGTTCCTATTTCAAAACTTGCTTTTGCCCCCAACATAATTGCTGTTACCGAAAAACATGTAAGAGCAATTGTAAAATACACAAACACGGAAGCCGCGATCCATATACATTTAGAAATCCACCAATATTGTATTTTATTTGATAAAATAATTATATTTTTTCCAAACCCCATCAAATCCTCATAGGGGTATTCTAACGTTAATAATAAGAGGATTAGATATATAAGAATCCATATACTTGGAAAACTAAACTTAAACATGGAATTTACTATATTATTTTTATCGATTAATTCAATTGGCAGATTACCGGCACTTGTTCCTCCAAATAAAAAGCAAAGGTAATCTCCGACCGTAATATCAGCTGTAATCGGACTCGGAGTCATTCGTAGCGCTGCATCAAAATCAAAATACGCAAATATTGCCAGAATTGAAAAAAAGGCTCCTGTAAATAAATAAAACTTCCATTTTTTTAAAATTCCATTATTCAAATCACAGCGAACTATATTAATAAACATCATCTCTCCACCCTCTAAACCACGTAATAAATAAGGTTACACCAAGCATTGTAATCAATATTATCGTTACAATAACGATGTTTCCAGATGATTCTCCTCGCATAAAGTAAAAAGGTGAAAGATCAAGAGCTATGCGATTTGAAAAAAGCGAATCAAAAAAAGCTTTTTCAAAAAACAAGAACAAATAGGGAATTATCACAACAAAAAATTTGTTTTTTATAAAAAAGGAAAGACACATCGACAAATCTGCCCACAATCCGCAAAAAAGTCCTGGAATAAGAATAAAGATTATCATAAAAGCAAACGGTTCTGAATAAAAGATATTGGCTAAATACTGTCCATAATATTGACCCGAATATAATTGTTCCAATGGGTCCGGCTTATAGGCAGGAATATAGCACGCAGTTATAATTACATTAATCAATAATGGAATAGCTGCTAAAAGGAACCCAGAAGTAAACGTAACGATATATTTTGCAAAATAATATCTCATCTGACCTTTTTTTAATGTCATTTGTCGTAAGTATCCGCTTTTACTCTCATCCGAAAGAGAAAAGCTGAAGGGCAACGTAGCTGCTAACGGTAAAATAAAATAAAATATTGTGGTAAAAAATAGATCTCCAGAAATCGAACCGATCCAAACATTATAAAGAGAAATAGCATATGCACTATTATCTTCAAAAAAATATCCATTTTCTGCACGAGGCTCTGCCGGATTGATTCCGCCAACACTTCCTCCAACCTCTAAAGATCTTGTAATTGCTACTGTTGATGTAATAAATACAAGAAATAGCATTATCGCCCAAAACGACTTTGTTTTTCGTAGTTTTTCAAATTCTATTTTCAAAATAGAGCTCAATTATTTTTTCCTCCCATCATGTTTTCAATTTGTCTAGTTCGATTCCGAATCTATGATCTGAGGATTGTGTTGTTATTTCCAAATAAAGTTCATCGAGCGGAATATCATCTATCTTTACATAGTAGCAAAGGGTCATTTGGATGGTTTCCCCTTCATCAATCGTATAATGAAAATAATTATACATACCATCAGAATGTGGATTAGCATATGCTAACGGCATACCGCTGGCTACACGCCATTCTCCTCCATTCTGTGATCTGAATTTTTCTTTACTAAATTCTTCTTTAGAAGATAAAACATATTGATCTGAAAATAATTCTGGTGGATCACTTATCAGCCTAGCATTAACATTTTCAATCGTCAATTGAACAACCATCGGCTTAAAAGAACTGTCATATGTAGAAAAATCTACCACGAATTCATCATAATTTAATTCGGTTTTTTCTATAGAATCATAAATTACTGCGCTATCCACAGTAAACACCATTTCACCTTCCCAATAAGCAAACACCTCCGTACTCATAGGCGGCTTATCTCCCTGCTTTCGATGAGGAATACCTATAACGCTGAGCTTTTCTCCCATTTTTCTTATAATTGGCGAAGAACCATCATATACGTCACCTGACCCCCACTCTTCTTGATTGGAAACCTCAGATTCAATATTTTTCTCATCGACCTCTGATTGCATAGAATCATTTTCTTTAATCACTGTAGTTTTACTCTCATATAATTCCGGCTTTAATAATATTCCCACCACAGCTACTGTTAAAAAGAATGTAATTGTTGCCATAAATATCAAAAACTTATTTTTCATTTTGCAAATACCATGTTTTATTATATATATAATACATTTTTTGTGTCCAAGAATTATATTGTGCCCAAAAATTTTTATAATTCTTGGGCACTGTTAATGATCTTGTGTAGCCGCACTTGCAGGAATAGCTAATATAGACATCAGCATCGCAATGGCACAAACGATTATTGCTAATCTTTTTGCTTTTTTCATAAAAGAGCCTCCTTGTAAAAACTGTAAGCCTACTCATCTACCTAATTTTGTACATTGGAATCACTCTTTCTTAAAATCAACAAAACGGTCTATCAGTTACAGCATCAGCATAGCATGCGTTTGTATCTTTGTAAATATTTTTTGCGTATTTTTTACTATTTTTTTCAATATTGTAAAAAATAATAATGCTTATTTGTCGTGATTCTACTTTTAATGATTTCAGATATCGATAGGAAAGTAAAACTAGAGAAACTTTTCGATAACAAAAAAACACGTAGCACCAACAGTTGGAGAGTAAAAAGCAGTGTTTACTAAGTGTTGCGGGAAAAATTCTTCGGGCCGAAAAATTAAAAATAACACGAAAAAATGAGCCGGTTCCATGTGTGGAACCGGCTTTTTGCATTTCAGATTGCAAATTTGGCGCCGGAATAGCGTTAAAATTGTCTATAATACCTCTAAAATCAATTTTTACGGAAAAAACATGAAATTACCGCTCGAGAAATAAAATCGCGTGTAGGCGATTTCAGGGCCATTTACGGCTAGTTCGCATTTTCGCGCAAAAGGTGGCGTTTTTTTGCTCACCTGCACTAAAATAAGCCAAAATCATTATTTTGTCCAATTCAGAAGTGCCGGAAGTCGGAGGAGAGAGACTAAAACGGCACAAAAGTTAGATTTTTAAGGATTTTTTGCAGATAGAGTGGTCGAAGCGACCACAAGATATAGTGTTTCACTTTCGCATCTGCGTGAAACATTTCCCGAGCAAAATACCGAAAAAATTGAACTGCCGATCTCATTCAGGGGCGCAAGCGCCCCTGTTCAGCAAATTTGCGCTGAGGTTCTGCAAAAACGTCTTTGAAAAAGTATTTTATGGAGGCAAAAGGTACTATTGCGCATTTGTGCGCTGCGGGGTGTGGGGCAGCAAGCCCCACCCTTTTGTTATCAGCGGTCGTAGACCGCGTTGTCTCTTGATAGATAGACTTGATTACTCCCTTGATTACTCCCTTGATTACTCCCTTGATTACGGGTATCAAAAAAGCAAGTGTTTATGCGGGTTTTCAGACTTTCACAACATAGACTTTTTCACTTCACAACATAGACTTTTTCACTTCACAACATATTTTTATTGACAAAAAACAATGTTATATATATACTGTGTACAAGGAGATGAAAAGGCTATGCCAAAACGAACCCGATTACCTATTGCACCGAGCTATAAAAACACCGGTAAGCATCCCCAAAGTCATATGATTCAAAAATCGGATCCTTTGCTTTCACTTTCAAAAACTTCTATGACGCTCCCTGAGCTCAAGATTTTAGATGCATATCTGGACCGTATCAATAGTCACGACCCAGAAAAGCGCACCGTACAGCTCGAAAAAGGAAAAATCGAGGAGTTTTTAGGGGTTTCTCGCATTTTGCGACCTGATCTTGAAAAGCGCCTTTATAATCTTGCTCAAGTAGTAAAAATTGAAGACGTCAACAAGCCAAACGGCTTCAAGCTCGTAGCCCTTTTTGAGGAAATCAGCGCATGGCAAGACGATGATGGCCTTTGGCAGATAACCCTTACCTGTACACCATCCGCAAAAGAATATATTTTTAATATTGAAAATCTTCATTATTTAAGATATGCACTTTCTGATGTTATCAATCTAACATCCAGATATAGCTATTTTTTATATCTTTATTTAATACGAAATCGTTTCCGCGGCAAATGGGAAATTTTAGTTAATGACCTTAAAGAAATCATAGACTGCACAGCTGAAACGTATTCTCAATTCTATCGTTTCAACGATTTAGTCCTGAAAAAATGTCAAAAAGAGCTTCTTGGAAAAACTACATTAAAATTCTCATACACCCCCATAAAACGCGGAAGATTTGTTCGCTCCATTCTATTTGAAATCGAGCCGATTCCCAAATTAGATGAACCCTACACAGATGAGCAAACCTTTTTAGAGGATGTTTTTGATGTTTCGCAGAGCGAAGCTGAGCGCCGCGATTTGTACCGCGACGCCCTCGCTCCTTACGTGGTTACAGACGATCAAATCGATGAGCTCGTGCAGCTCGTGCGTAAGCACATCGATGCGCGTGGCCATTTTACCGGGAGTGATCTGGATCAGCAGATTTACAATTATTTGTTATCCGCAAAACGCCACGCAAAAACAAATGCACGCGGTGAAATCAAAAATATTTATCGGTACTTGTTACCGATCATAGAAAACAACGATATTGGGTGGTGATTATGTGGCTACAGCTTTGTTCAAACCCGGCAATACCGTATATTGGACCGAAATGTGTTCCGTACCTTTTCAGAATTTCATGGTGACCTATCAGGAATTTTGTTCTCACCTTAAAGTCTGAAAACCTGCATAAATACTGGCTTTTTTGATACCTGTAATCAAGAGAAAAATAGACGCCACCACACTTCTTGGTGTAGCATCAGCAATAGGAGTTATCATAACTATTTACTTTTGAAAATCCATATTGTATACTAAATATCAAATACGCAGGACAACGCGGCATAAGGCCGTGCTCCTAGAAAAGAAGAAGAAAAACAACATGGAGAAAATGAAAGATCTGGCATATTATAACGGAAAAATTACCAGCATTGACGATATGATGATCCCGGCCAATGACCGCGGATTTTATTTTGGAGACGGCATTTATGAGGCGGCAATGGTATTTGATTATAAGATCTATGCGCTGCAGGATCATCTGGACCGTATGTTCAACAGCGCAGCCATGCTCCGCATTGAGCTTCCTTATACTAAGGAAGAAGTCGGCGCGCTTCTGACCGACCTGGTACAGAAGCTGGAGAGCAGCTGCCAGTTCCTGTACTGGCAGGTAACCAGAGGAACCTCTCCGAGAAACCATCTGTTCCCGGGTGAGGGCGTTTCCAGTAACCTGTATGTATACAGCAAGCCATGGAAGGGAGTGCAGATGTCCGATGAATACCGTCTCATCAGCATTCCGGATACCCGTTTCTACCACTGTAATATCAAGACCCTGAATCTGATCCCGAATGTGATGGCAGCCCAGCAGGCATCCGAGGCAGGCTGCAATGAGACCGTTTTTGTCCGGGACGGCTATGTGACCGAGTGTTCCCACTCCAATATTTCCATGGTGAAGGATGGCGTGTTCATTACCCATCCGCTGGACAACCTGATTCTTCCGGGAACCGAGCGGAAACACATCATCCGCTGGTGCGGTGAGCTTGGCATTCCGGTGAAGGAGCGGGCCTTTACCCTGGAGGAGCTTTACACCGCAGATGAGATTCTGGTGACCAGCACCAGCCATCCAAGCATGCGTGCCATGGAACTGAATCAGAAAGCCGTCGGCATGAAGAATCCGGAGCTGATTCAGAAACTGCGGGACAAATACTTAAACGAAATCGGAAAATAATCTGCTGCAGCAGTTTCAGATGGAAAGCGGGAGGAATTCATACGTGGAGAGAAATCGAATCCGGGACTTCGGCATTGTGCCGGGGCGCCTGGAGACTGGAAAACGGAATAAGATTACCGATGTACCTGGCGTAAAAGTCGGGCACTGCACCGTAAAAACGGAGGAAAACCATACCGGCATAACGGTGATTGTGCCGGGAGCGGACAATGCCTTTGCGCAAAAGTACACGGCTGCTGCCTATGTCCATAATGGGTTTGGCAAGAGCGCCGGCCTGGTACAGGTGGAAGAGCTTGGTACCCTGGAAACACCCATTGCCCTGACCAATACCTTAAATGTGGGAAAGGTCTGGGATGCTATGGTGGATATTGTGGTGGAACAGTGTGAACAGGATGGTCTGGAGCCTATGAGTATCAATCCGGTCGTAGGCGAGTGCAATGACAGCCGCATCAATCAGATTCAGAAACGGGTTGTGGGAGCAGATGAAGTCCGCCAGGCCTTTGCGTCAGCTTCGGAAGAGTTCGAGGAAGGGGATGTGGGAGCCGGAGCCGGAACCATCTGCTACGGTTTAAAGGGCGGCATTGGTTCTGCTTCCCGCGTGATCCGGATCGGAGAGAAAGAATATACGATTGGCGTGCTGGTGCAGTCCAATTTTGGCGCAACGGAAGATTTTGTGTTAAATGGCGAATCGGTGGGAGCAAAGATTCTGGACTGGAAGCAGGAGAAAGATGATATGGCGGCATCAGAAGAGGATAAGGGCTCCATCATGAGCATCCTCGCCACGGACCTGCCACTGACCAGCCGCCAGTTAAGACGCATTCTCCGGAGAACCGGCGTGGGCATTGCCCGTACTGGCGGTTACACCGGACATGGAAGCGGCGAGGTCATGATCGGGTTTACCACAGCGAACCGGATTCCGTCAGGAGCAGAGGAAGAACTGCTGCAGATTCAGGCAATTCCGGAACATGTGATCAACCGGGCTTTCCTTGCGGCTGCAGAGGCAGAGCAGGAGGCTATTTTAAATTCCATGACGGCAGCAGAGCGGACCCGCGGACAGGCGGGAGAACTTTATTACAGTTTGTCAGAGTACCTGGAAGATCAGGATTCGAAACAGTAACAAATTTGTGCAGACAATCAACAGAAACTGTATAGAAAAAGCGGATTGCAGGATGAGAGAAACGAAATCTCTGTCTGCAGTCCGCTTTTGGTTTTGAAGTTATTTTGACAGATTATTTGTCAGCTGCTTTCTTCGCCGCTTCAATCAGTCCGGTAAACACCGGGAGCATATCATCGGATGCCACCAGCATGGCCTCCGGGTGCCACTGGATTCTTCTTTGGGCGTCGTGGTTTTTGCAGGTGTCGAAACCTCTGCGGAAGAAGCTTCACTTTCTGAAGAAATCTCTTGCGAGGACAAAATTTTTTCCGAAACGGAGGGCGGCAATTCTGTATTTTCTAACGCCGGGCTTTTTCCGAGCACAACGCCCAAAACAGCCAAAATAACGCAAACGCACAGTGCAACAACTGCAGCTTTCGATTTCATAGAATCACCTTTTACCAAGGAAAGATCAATCAGGAGTGAAACACGCTCACTTTCTTAAGCTCATTATATTCACGGAATATTTGGTTTTCAATTCGCAAAACTAATAATTAAGTTAAAAAAAATTGTTTATTTTATCACTGTAATTAGTCACACACTTAAAAACATCCTACTGCTGTCGTATAAAATAAGCAAAACGATAGAATGCTCATTTGGGCAGATGAAAACCCCCGGAGGTGCAAGTGAACCGCACCAGATTATGCGGACAGCACAAAAAGCCCCCATGTAGGATATTGAGTTTTAAGCGGAGTGGCGCAGCGACAGCGGTGCCACTCCCGTTTTTGTTTGGATGCGTTCGTGGTTATAGAAGTAAATATACCTGTCGATCAGTTCGTTTGCTTCTTGGAGCGTCTTTGGCTTGTGGCGGTAGATGCACTCTGTTTTCAGAATGGAGAAGAAATTTTCTGCCATGGCATTGTCATAAGGATTTCCTTTCCTTGACATGGACGGCGTTATGCCGTAAGATTGTGTTAGCTTGAAGTATGCTTGCGATGTGTATTGAAAGCCTTGGTCGCTGTGGAGCTGCAACTCCGCAGCGACTTTCTCTTTCTTCATTGCCAGACGAATCGTGTCCAGAACAAGATTCACAGTCTGCCGACTTGCAGTCTTGTAGGCCACAATACTGTTGTCATACAGATCTCGGATCATGGACAGATATAAAATGCCTTCTTTTGTGTGGATGTAAGAAATGTCCGTGACCCATTTCTCGTTTGGCCTGACCGCCCGGAAGTGTCTGTTCAACAGATTTTCGTATTTGTGTACCTGCTGACCAAGATTTACCCATTGGCGGCGTCGGCGAACCTCAGACAATAATCCATATTTTTTCATGATTCTGAGCACAGTCTTCGGATCTCTTTGAATATTTCTGCCTTTTAACCACTTCCATACACGTCGATAGCCATAGGTCTTATCTGTCCTGCGCTGACATTCCTCGATTTCCTTTGCCACAACAGCATCGCGATCCGTCTCTCCCAGACGCTTTTTAAAGCAGTAGTAACCACTTCTGGATACCCCGAAGAATTTGCACATAACAGATATTGGGTATTCTCCCCGGTGACGGTGAATGACGGCGTACTTTGCCTTTGGCCTCACTTCCTTTCTGTGGACTGCAGAAAATCCTGCAGTAATTTCACTTCCATCTTGAGCCGCTTATTCTCATACTTATATTCCTGCAGCGTCTTTGCAGGCTTCCTGCCACGAAACTTCGGCGCACCCTTGGCGGCTTTTTTGCGTTGCCGCTTCAGCAGATTGTGAACCGGACGGTCTCCCTCCAAGCCAAGTTCCGCTTCGATTTCCCTGTGGCTCTTCCCTGATTCTAACATCTTTTCTATGGTCGGTAGTAGAACCTGCATATTGGTGTATCTTCGTTTGCTCATAATGAATCCCCCCTGATGTACTTATTATCCTACATCAGGGGGGGATTTTGTCTATTGTCCTGTTTTACTGGTTCTGTTCAATTTTGCACGTGCTACCGTTTTTTAATCTGCCAGACTTTTCAGAGCATCCATATCCTGAATATAAAGAAACTCGCCGACCTTCTGGATCGTGCCTTCGTTCCGCAGTTTTTTCAGCGCGCGGTTCACGCTTTCACGTTTGGCACCGATATAAACTCCCAGTTCCGAATCCGTCATTCCGTGTATGATCTTTATCCCGTTGGGCGTTTCGAGTCCATATTTTTCGGCAAACAGCAAAAGAACGTTTGCAATACGAGAGGGAATGCCGCTCGCGGCATAATTTCCCAACCGGTCAACAACCATGCTGAGCTTTTGCGAAATGCACATCATGATGGTCGTACTGACCTCCGGATTTTTGACCAGCAGAGCGTGATACTCGTCGTGCGACAGCACAAGCAGATGGACGTCGTCCATGGCGTAGATCGAGAGCATGGAGCTGCGGTTCGTGATGTAGGAGGCCTCGCAGATAAACTCTCCCTGCCCGTGGATGGATACGAGGAATTCATCTCCTTGCCGGGTAAGGAGGACGGTGCGTACCGAACCTTCAACGATATAAAACATTTCATCGCATTCATCGCCCTGCTGGAGAATCATATCGCCACTGTGATAGGTGAGGATAACGGGGTCCCGGATGAACTGCATGATCTGATCTAGGTTTATTGCGTTCTCATACATGTGTAATCCCTTCCTGTTGGATTCCGATGATGCATGCTCACACTTTATATTATAGGAGCAATGGGGGAATTTTACAAGGACGTGTTTGAAAAAACGGGCAAATGATTTGTGGAATTTGTTT
>OLGA01001829.1_pt1 | contig 16142 bp, 15 predicted proteins | sample 1604881 | NCBI WGS metagenome assembly OLGA01 (sample SAMEA3888896, study PRJEB22519) | human gut metagenome | biome: human gut; feature: human-associated habitat; material: faeces | place: Denmark | collected 2009
CCAAGGACTTTTGAAAGAATTCATGACAGAACGAGGTGATTCAAATGGCACAAAACGATAATATCCAACTGTTCGAAAACAAGCGTATTCGAACCGCATGGGATGAGGAAAAGGAAGAATGGTACTTTTCCGTCGTTGATGTGGTAGCTGTGCTGACTGATCAGCCAGATTATCAGGCAGCTCGTAACTACTGGAAGGTAACGAAGAAACGCCTGAAGGATGAGGGAAATGAAACGGTTACAGCTTGTAACCAGTTGAAAATGACCGCTTCGGATGGCAAAAAACGATTGACTGATGTAGCCGATACCGAGCAGCTTCTCCGAATCATCCAGTCTATTCCTTCCCCGAAGGCAGAACCGTTCAAGTTGTGGCTGGCACAGGTCGGTCGAGAGCGTATCGAGGAGACCATCGACCCGGAGCTGACCATTGACCGCGCTCTGGAAACCTATCTCAAGAAGGGTTACAGCCGTGAGTGGATCAATCAGCGGCTGCAGGCCATCCAGGTCCGTAAAGAACTGACGGATGAATGGGATGCCCGCGGTGTGCAGAAAGGCGTAGAGTACGCCATCCTCACGGACGAGATTTCCCGAGCCTGGTCTGGCATGTCCACCCGGCAGTACAAAAATCTGAAGGGCTTGAAAAAGGAAAACCTTCGTGATAACATGACTACGCTGGAACTGGTACTGAATATGCTGGCGGAGGCCACTACCACTCAGTTTTCAAGAGATCGCAAACCAACGACCTTCCAAGAGAATTTGGCAGTTGCCAAGGCGGGCGGTCAGGTGGCTGGACGAACCAGAAAAGACATTGAGTCCCAGTCAGACACGCCGGTCATTACTGCTAAGAATGCCGCACAGCTTAATCAGGTAGTGACAGATCTGCTGGAAGGAGCAGTCTCTGACAAAACTGAAGAATCAAAAGGCAAGTGAGCTCTGCGCGTCAAGGTTTTCTTGCTGTCATACGACGATTTTTTGAAAGTAAATTTCGAAAAAAATCTATAGTGTTGCGTTATGACAGAAGTTAGGATTTCAAGCAGAAATGTTTGGAATCCTTTCTTTTTATATCAAATTAGTTGCATTCTCATGTTTTTTGAATCTCGGTTTTTCTCTGAAAATTGCCCGAAATACCCGTTTAGGGGAAAGGGTCTGCTCTTTGGAGGACGATATGAGAATGGTCAAAATATGGCAGGAGCAAGCTTGGGAAAAGTGGTGGATATGCTTCATTCAAAACAGATATCTTCTCCAACCGGAAAGTTGAAATGGACCCGCGCTACGGTAGATCACCTTCTTTCTAATGGCAAATATGTGGCTGTTGTCGGGTTGGAGAAATTCTTGGATGTGCAATTTGAGAAGGCTGCTCGCTGTAATATTGACTACGACAAGGATGGGGCACCGAGGAAAGATACGCGTTATGTGTCTCCCGCTGTGGTTCAGATTTAATTTGTCTTTTACAACTCTGAAAGTTATGCTACAATGACCTTGCGAGGTGATTGTGTGGCAAAGAAACTGAATCTGGTAGATATGTACGGAATTGGAGTTATGCTGGAATACCTTGTAGCTGAAGACAACCTTACATGAGAGCTATATCTCTCTGACCGAGATTGCCCGAGCTCACAGCGAGGATGCTCCAGGATATGTGATACAGAGTTAGCTGAGAAATGGAAATACTTTAGCATTCTTAAATCTCTGGGAACAGGAGAACAATCCGAATTATAGTGAGGTCGGTTATGCAGAACTTTCGAAGAGAAAGAAGAATGCCTCATTTACGTTGACACCAAAGTTATGGATTGACCAGACAAAGGCAATCGGCATCGTTTCCAAGCAGGGAAAAAACGGAGGAACGTTTGCCCATCCGATGATCGCCTGCGAGTTTGCCTCGTGGATTGCCCCGGAATTCAAGATGCAATTACTAAGGTTGTCGCTGGATAAAACAAAATTGCGATGAGCAAATATCGGGTTGGGTTGCAGTTTCATATCGAATTTGCAGGAGAATGTTGAAAGAATTTATTGCAAAATGGATGGAAAAATAAACTGGTTGTTCATAGAACAGAAACCAAGGTTTAGCGGAGTCTCGAACGAGATAAATTCATCAGCCTGACTGATTCGCTAAAGCCAAGGATAACGATAAAACTTGATACATTATGGTTGATTTAGGCGGCACACTTATAAAATAAGTGGTCTATATATGATTGGTGGCAGATAGATGGGAGGACTATATTATGCCAACAACAATTGATAGCATGACAGGAGTAGAAATAAAATCTCCGTTTTTTGATACTGCTGTATCACTTGAGTTGTTTCCTGTCCATCCAAATGTGTTGAAAAATCCGAATGCACCGCAGAAAAATCGGGTGGCACTTATATATGGATCAAATGGAAGTGGTAAAAGCACAATAGCTCAAGGATTTAGGGAATACGCAGAATCTGTAGTACCAAAGACAGTAGAATTGAACCCTACAGCAGGAGCGGCGATTATTAAAATGTCCTCGGGAATGAAATCAGGAAAAATCTTTGTTTTTGATGAGAAGTATATTTCCCGCAATATTAAAGTACAGGAAAGTGGCTTGGGGACAATCGTCCTCTTGGGGGAACAAGTTGAGCTCGAAAAACGATTGGAAGAGCTGAAGGCGAAAATCGCTAAACTTCAAGCTAATATTGATTCTAAAGCCGAGAATGTTGAGAAGTTTAATTTGGTAAGTGATGTTATTTCCCCGGAATACTGGAAGGCTGCAATAACGAAAAAATTACAATCATCTGGTGGATGGGCTGAAACGAGTGGAATTCGAATAAAACGAAATCAAATAAAAACTCGAGTTACAGATGCAGAAGTTGACCGGTTGGGACAATTGACCCCGCAAAAGGACGAAACATTAACAAGAGAAAAATTCACAGAATTATTTAGTGTTTTTGATAGTATTGAAACCTCTGTATCGCCTGTTGCTCCAGAAATTCGAGCCATTGACATTCCAGAGAAAGTAGTAGAGGATGCGAAAAGGCTATTAGCGAAAGTACCACAAAAGCCGATACTGACTGAGCGTGAACAGGAGTTACTTCACTTCTTCGGAATAGAAGTGCTTTCAAACGCAAAGGGCTTTTTATCAGTAAAGACACACGAGATTTGTCCAACCTGCTTACAGATGATTTCAGAAGAGCATCGAACAAAGTCTCTGCAGCAAATTGAGGATATTCTAAATCGTGAAGTAGAAGAGTGCCGAGAGGAATTAAAAAAACTAATTTTGCCCGAAATTGAGGCGGAGCATTACCAGTGCTATAGTGTATTGGATTCTGAACTCCTTGGGCAGATTATTTTGCAGATAGCCTCCGTCAACGCCTTGATTACAAACTACAATAAAGTTATCCAGAGCAAAATTGCAGATCCTCTTTCTCCGGTAGAATGTGTCAGCTCTGAAGATTTGATAACTGCGTATAAGCAGTTGAATAATCTTTTAGGTAGATTAGAAATCAAGAGAGAATCCTTTAACCGAGTTATTACCAACAGGAAAACTACGGAAAAAGAACTGCTGAAATTGAATGATGAGATTGCTCATTATGTAATTTATACGGAGTATCAATCATTGCTATCACAGAGATCTGCAAAGCAAACCGCAGAAGAGGAATTACACCAATTAATTCAAGCAAGGGAAGACCACGTCAAGGAGCAGAAGTTCTTGGACGCACAGCGGAAAAATCTTCAGATTGCAGTTGAGCAGATCAACAAATCGCTTTCTTATATCTTTTATAGCGATAGCCGGCTAAAATTACACCTCGAAAATGACCAGATGTATCATCTAACGGTAAACGGGAAAGATGTCTTTCCAGATAAGATATCATGCGGCGAGCGAAATGCTTTGGCGCTATGTTACTTCTTTTCAGAGATTGCAAAAGAAACCGAATTGCAAAAACTGTATCATGATGAGATGTTCGTGGTCATTGATGATCCTGTTTCAAGTTTTGATGTTGAAAATCGTGTTGGGATTTTGTCTTTCTTGAGGTATAAGTTAAACCAGATGCTTTCCGCTTGCGCGACTACAAAAGTTCTTATGATGTCGCATGATGTGAGCGTGATATTTGATTTACAGAAAGTCATGGATGAGGTTTCTGCAAATTGTGCTGGGGTTGGAAAACATGCGGAGTATTGCTCATTCCAGCTTGTGAATAAGAGAATAGTTCCGTTTAAAGCCAAGTCACATAACGAATATACGAGGTTAATGAAATGTGTCTATGAATATGGCTGCAATCCTGAACCTACGGCGGAGCTAACTATTGGCAATATAACAAGGCGAGTATTGGAAGCATTTTCGACATTCACATTTAAAGAAGGACCCGATAAAGTAAGTTTGAATCCACAGGTACTTGCCCTAATTCCAGACCAGAACAAAAGAGCTTATTTCCAAAACTCTATGTATAGATTGGTTCTAAACACGGAGAGTCATTTGCAGGAAGCCGTACAAGGAGCACCGGAGATGAGTTTCTTTAGTCATCTTACCGTTGAGGAAAAACAACGTACAGCCAGAGATGTCTTGTGTTTTATGTATTGTGTTAATCCAGCTCATGTGTTGGCTCACCTTCCCAATGCACGGAAAGAATTAGATAATTGGATGGCAAGTATAGGATGATCAAATAACAAAAAGTTTCATTTAGATGCCAAAAGTCGTTGAATTCAGCGGAATTGGCAGCTTCTTATTACGTTATGTCGAGGATAAACCCCACGAGAACACAGAAGAAGGTGAAGTTGAGGTGAAAACAAATGGCCCAGAGTGATAAAATCCAACTGTTCGAGGACAAGCGCATTCGCACTGCGTGGGATGAGGAAAAGGAAGAATGGTACTTCTCCATTGTCGATGTGGTAGCTGTGCTGACTGACAGTCCAAATCCTCAAACCTACTGGCGCGTACTTAAAAAGCGTTTAAAGGACGAGGGAAATGAAACCGTTACAAGTTGTAACGCTTTGAAAATGACCGCTGCAGACGGCAAACGCCGTCTGACCGATGTGGCTGACACCGAGCAGCTCCTCCGCATCATCCAGTCCATTCCTTCGCCGAAGGCAGAGCCGTTCAAGCTATGGTTGGCACAGGTTGGCCGGGAGCGTATCGAAGAAACTATCGACCCTGAGTTGACCATTGACCGTGCTCTGGAAACCTACCTCAAGAAAGGTTACACCCGCGAGTGGATCAACCAACGGCTGCAGGCCATTCAAGTCCGCAAGGAGCTGACGGATGAGTGGGATGCCCGTGGTGTACAAAAAGGCGTGGAGTACGCTATCCTCACGGACGAGATTTCCCGCGCATGGTCGGGGATGTCTACCCGCCAGTACAAAAACCTGAAAGGCTTGAAAAAGGAAAACCTTCGGGACAACATGACAACGCTGGAGCTGGTGTTGAATATGCTGGCGGAGGCAACAACCACACAGTTCTCAAAAGATCGCAAGCCGACGACTTTCCAAGAAAATCTGGCAGTTGCCAAAGCTGGTGGTCAGGTCGCCGGACGGACAAGAAAAGACATTGAGTCACAGTCAAATATGCCGGTCATCTCCCCAAAGAATGCAGTACAACTCAATCAAGTAATAACTGATTTGCTGAAGGATGCGACTTCGAATATGCCTAAAAAAGAGGACGATAAGTAAACTTGGTCGTTCTTTGTAGTACATAGATATTTTCGAATAGCAAATATAAAAATATCCGAATTGAAGCCGCCTGACAAAACAGAGCCAGACGAACCACAGCGGTTCGCCTGGCTTTTGTCATGCTCCAGCGGTTTACAGTAATGTGATATGCTCCCTCCGTGAGAGACAGTGAAATAAAAACACTGTCAAACATGGAGGGAGCATTGTAATGGGGCTGCCGCCGGGGACAACGGTGTCGTTGCCGCCCGGCGAAGACGGGCGGGCCGTCGTTGTCCTGCCTGTTGGTGCTGCCTGCGGCAGGGATGTTCCCTGCTCAGCGCGTCATTCCCTTTCGCTGAGCCCGCGCTCAAAGCGGAACTTGGCCTTTTTCTCCGGCACCTCAATGGGGTATTCCCCTGTAAAGCAGCCGGTGCAGAAGCCCTCGCCGCACTCGGCCAGCTTTGTCACGCTGTCGGTGCTGAGATATCCGAGGGAGTCAACACCGATAATCTCCGCGATCTCCGGAATCGTGTGACTGCATGCGATGAGGTTCTCGCGGGAGTCGACGTCCGTCCCAAAATAGCAGGGGTTAAGAAAGGGCGGCGCGGACACGCGCATATGCACCTCCGTTGCGCCGGCCTCGCGGACGAGCTTTACAATGTGGGCGCAGGTAGTGCCGCGGACGATGGAATCGTCGATCAGCACCACGCGCTTGCCACGGATGGTGGAGGAGATGGTGTTGAGCTTGATGTTGACAGATTTTTCCCGCTGGCTCTGCTCCGGCTGGATAAAGGTGCGGGCGATATACTTGTTTTTAATGAAGCCTACACCGTACGGAATGCCGGACTGCTTGGAATAGCCGAGGGCAGCATCAAGGCCGGAGTCCGGAACGCCTATGACCACGTCCGCCTGAACGGGATGCTCCAGTGCCAGAAAGGCTCCGGCGCGCTGCCGCGCGGTGTGGACGCAGCTGCCGTCTATGATGGAGTCCGGGCGGGCGAAGTAAATGTATTCAAAGACGCACAGCGAGCGGGGGCACTGGCCGCAGTGGGTGGTTATGCTGCGCAGACCGCCCTTGTCCGCGATGACGATCTCACCGGGGCGTACGTCCCGCACGAACTGTGCGCCGATGCCGTCCAGCGCGCAGCTCTCGGAGGCAAAGACCCAGCCGTCTCCCAGTCTTCCGATGCAGAGCGGCCGGAAGCCGTGGGGATCCCGGACGGCGATCAGCTTCTGGGGCGACATAATGACCAGTGAGTACGCTCCCTTGATCCTGCCCATGGCGGCGGAGACCGCTTCCTCAATGGAGGGAGCCCGCAGGCGCTCGTTGGTGATGGTGTAGGCGATGACCTCGGTGTCACTGGTGGTGTGAAATATCGCACCGTTCAGTTCCAATGCCTCCCGCAGCTCGGCGGCGTTTGTCAGGTTGCCGTTGTGGGAGAGGGCCATACTGCCCTTGATGTGGTTGATGATAAGGGGTTGGGCATTTTCGCGGCTCTTTCTGCCGGTGGTGGCGTAGCGAACGTGGCCCACCGCCAGCTGACCCCTGCCGAGCTTTTGCAGGCGCTCAGGGGAGAAGACCTCGCCAACAAGGCCGAGGTCCTTATATCCCGATATAACGCCGTCGTCGTTGATGGCGATGCCGCAGCTCTCCTGTCCCCGGTGCTGGAGGGCGAACAGAGCGCTGTAAGTCAGCCCGGCAACGTCTGCCCTGCCGCTGCTGTAAATGCCGAAAACGCCGCATTCCTCGTGAATTTTTGAAAACATAGGCCCGCCGCTCCGTTACGCGCCGAGCATACGGCGCAGGATCTCCTGATACGCGCCCTCCACATTGCCAAGGTCACGGCGGAAACGATCCTTGTCCAGCTTTTCGTGGGTCACCTCGTCCCAGAGACGGCAGGTGTCGGGGCTGATCTCGTCGGCGAGGATAATGCTGCCGTCGGGCAGACGGCCGAACTCCAGCTTGAAGTCCACAAGGTCGATGCCGATGCCCTTCATGATGCCCTTGAGCAGGTCGTTGATACGGAAGGACAGCGCCTTGATCCGCTCAAGCTCCTCAGCCGTTGCCAGCTTCAGGGCCAGCGCGTGGTAGGAGTTGATGAGCGGGTCGCCGAGGCTGTCGTTCTTATAGGAGAACTCGATGGTGGGGGCGTCAAACACAATGCCCTCCTCCACACCGTACCGCTTGGCGAAGGAGCCGGCGGAGATATTGCGGACGATGACCTCCAGGGGGACGATAGTGACCTTTTTGACGAGGGCCTCCCGGTCGGAAAGCTCCCGCACGAAGTGGGTGGGCACGCCCTGCTCCTCCAGCAACGTCATCAGGTGGTTGGTCACCCGGTTGTTGATGACGCCTTTTCCGGCGATGGTGCCCCGTTTTTCGCCGTTAAAGGCGGTGGCGTCGTCCTTGTATTCGACGATCAGCAGTTCGGGGTCGTCGGTGCGAAAGACCATCTTGGCCTTGCCTTCGTACAGCTTCTCAAGCTTCTGCATAGCAATACCTCCATGATAAATTGATTTTTTGGCAGGATGTTTTTATACTGTGATATTAGACCGAAAGGATCAGAAAAACAATATTTTTTCAAGGCATTTTTGCGATTTCGGATGGTATCACAATGAGAGCGGGAAAATGCCGCCTTGTTTATGTTCGTTTTGCTCCCCCCCACGGTTTGGCGCGCCGTGTGCCGGATGCCGTCCTTGCCGGAACCGGGACGCTGTGCGCCTCCCCTTATCGCTCGGATTTCTTTGTTGACGCGCAATGGTTGGTCGTGTCGTTTTCCCAAAAACGATTCTCCTTGCAAATGATTACGCATTTGAAAAAGGCGCATCCCGTCGCCTACGGCTGAGCGGCTCGCCGCATCCCGGTTCGTTACGCAAAAACGTATGTGACACCACTCGACAGAACCGCTTTTGCGTGCTATAGTAAGAGAACAGTTTGTTTGGAAGGGATGTTTTCAGCAAGTGGAACGCAAAGGAAAGCAGAAAAAGACGGCGCGCAATGTTATCATCATCCTGTGTGTGGTCCTTGTGGCGGTGTCGATCCCGGTAATTATGGCGCTCAGGAAATCGCACAGCCAGCAGACGCCGGCGGAGACTACGCCCACGCCGACCGCGCCGCCGGCAGAGGAGACCGTCAGCGCGACGCCGTCGATCGAACTCCCGCCGTATGGCGGCTATTCGTTTGACAACGACGAGCTGGTGCAGCTGTCCGACTGTGCATTTGTCGGCGACAGCATCTGCAGCGGCCTGTTCGTCTATGATGTACTGCCGAAGGACATGGTCGTTGCGACCGGAAATGTCGGCATCCGCAGCCTGCGGGAATATACATTTGATATCAACGGCGGTACGTATACCGCGCTCGAGGCGCTGAAGGTCATCGACCCGAAGTATGTCATCTTCTCCATGGGCATGAACGACATCAACATGACCAGCGAGGAGACGTACTGCCAGAACTATCTCAGCTTCCTTGCCGATACGCAGGCGGAGCTGCCGTCGGCAAAGCTGTATGTCGCGTCGATCACGCCGATCGATGCCGGGTCGAACTTTGCCTCGAATGATAAGATCGACCGCTACAACGCCGCGGCCAAGGCTGCCGTCGAGCAGGCGGGCTATGGGTTTATCGATGTCACGACGCACCTGCGCAACGACACGGGCGGACTCAACCCGGATTGCGGCGGCGGTGACGGCATCCACGTCAACAAGCTCGGCTATTACTCGATGCTGACCGACGTGGCCAAGCGCCTCGTGGCCGACCGGCATTGAGCCAAACACAGGAAAAAGGAAAGGGCAAGTGCCCTTTCCTTTTTTGCTGTCCAGCGGCGCGAACAAAGGTGTTGACAAACGCGCGCAGCGGCATTATAATCGGCATATACCGAAAATAAAAGCCTTGGAGGTGACGCTATGCCGAGACCACCGCGATGCCGGCGGATCTGCGATGCGCCGCAGGTCGACACCTTCTGCCCGCAGGGACATGAGGAGGCGGCTCCCATTCTGCTGACGCTGGATGAGTATGAGGTCATCCGGCTTGTCGATCTCGAGCAGCGCACGCACCAGCAGTGCGCCGCGCAGATGGACATTTCCCGCTCCACCGTGCAGGAGATCTATGAGAGCGCCCGGCGCAAGATCGCCGCGTGCCTTGTATATGGCAGAAAGCTCGTCATCACCGGCGGCAGCTACCGCATCTGCGGCGGGCAGGAGCAGGCACGCTGCAAACAGGGCTGCCGGACAAAATCAGAAGAAACCCATTCGAATATGCAACAACACAAAGGAGAAGCAAACATGAAAATTGCAGTTACCTACGCAAACGGCCAGATCTTCCAGCACTTTGGCCACACCGAGCAGTTCAAGATCTATGAGATCGACGGCGACAGGATCGTTGCCTCCGAAGTGGTCGACACCAACGGCAGCGGTCACGGCGCGCTGGCGGGCTTCCTGATGCAGCACGGCGTGAACACGCTCATCTGCGGCGGCATCGGCGGCGGCGCACAGCAGGCGCTGGCACAGGCGGGCATCCGGCTCTTCGGCGGCGTCAGCGGTGATGCCGACGCGGCTGTCCATGCGCTGCTGGCCGGAAATCTCGGCTACAACCCGAACGTCCGCTGCGACCACCACGATCACGAGCACGGTGAGGGCGGCCACACCTGCGGCGACCATGGCTGCGGCCATCACGGCTGCCACTGAGGCGCGCAAAAGCTTTATACCATCGTTTTTGAAAACCGGAGCGGAAACGCTCCGGTTTTCGCTTTGCCCGGATGCGCCCGCAGTGCGATTTTTCCCCTTGCAGATGAGCGGCCTGTGCGGTATATTGTAATTTGTCAGACAGCATTTTGCTGCTGACGGAAAACCACGCGCGATAAGGAGAACAGACGCAATGGATAAGCAGGAATTGACACAGCTGCTGCAGCAGGTCGCCGACGGCGACGTGACCCCGGATGACGCGGCGCTCCGGCTGAAGATGCAGCCCTTTCAGGAGATCGGCGCGTATGCAAAGGTCGATTTCCACCGCGGCATTCGTCAGGGGGTGCCGGAGGTCATCTTCGGCGAGGGCAAGGCAAAGGAACACATCCTCGGCATTGCCCGGGAGATGCTGCGCAGCGGCCAGCGGACGATCCTCATCACGCGCCTGTCGGCGGAGGCGGCGGCCTACCTGGAGACGGACCTTCCGCTGCACTATGACAGCGCCGCCAGAGTCGGCATCATCGGTGAGCTCCCGCCGCCCAGCGGCAAGGGGCGCATCGTCGTCGCGACCGGCGGCACGAGTGATATCCCCGTCGCGGAGGAGGCAGCGCTGACGGCTGAGGCGCTCGGAAACGCGGTCACACGCCTGTATGATGTCGGTGTGTCGGGTCTTCACCGTCTGCTCGCCAATCTGGACGCGATCATGTCTGCGCGCGTCATCGTTGCGGTCGCGGGCATGGAGGGGGCGCTGCCGTCCGTCATCGGCGGCCTGGCCGACTGTCCGGTGATCGCCGTGCCCACGAGCGTCGGCTACGGCGCGTCGCTCGGCGGGATCGCGGCGCTGCTGAGCATGCTCAATTCCTGCGCAAGCGGTATGTCCGTCGTGAACATCGACAACGGCTTCGGCGCGGGCTATCTCGCCAGCATGATCAATCATCTCGACTGACGGAGGCGCCATGGAACTCTCTGATTTTTTCGCGCAGCATCCGAAGGCCGCGCTCGCGTTCTCGGGCGGGGCGGATTCCGCGTTCTTGCTCTACAGCGCCGCTGCGTGCGGCGCAGATATCATGCCATATTATGTCCGCTCACAGTTTCAGCCGGCGTTTGAGCGCGCCGATGCCCGCCGGCTGGCGGCAGCGCTCGGTGTGCCGCTGCGCGAGCTGGAGCTGGACGTTTTGTGCGAGGATGCCATTGCCGCGAATCCGGCAGATCGCTGTTATTTCTGCAAGCGCCGCATCTTCGGCGCGATCTGCACGGCTGCCGCTGCGGACGGGTATCCCGTCGTGCTCGACGGCACGAACGCCAGCGATGACCGCGGCGACCGGCCGGGTATGCGCGCGCTCGAGCAGGCGCATGTCCTCTCGCCGCTCCGGCTCTGCGGTCTGACCAAAGCGGAGGTGCGCCGCCGCTCCAAGGCGGCCGGGCTCTTCACGTGGGATAAGCCCGCCTATGCCTGCCTTGCCACGCGCGTTCCGACAGGCGAGCCGATCACGGCTGAAAAGCTCCGGGCGGTGGAGCGGAGTGAGGCATTTTTGTTCGCGCTCGGCTTTACGGACCTGCGCGTGCGTCTGCGCGACGGGGGCGCGCTGCTGCAGCTTCCGGCGGCGCAGCACGCGGCGGCACAGGTGCGGTGGCCGGAGATCACCGCAGGGCTGTCCGAATACTTTTCCACCATCCAATTAGACCCGAAAGCGAGGGCGGAGAGCGAATGAAAACTTTGTATATTGACTGCTCCATGGGCTGTGCCGGTGATATGCTCACGGCGGCGCTGCTGGAGCTGCATCCCGATCCGGCGGCGTTTCTCGCCGATATGAATGCGGCGCTCGGCGGCAGGGCAGTGGTGTCCGCCGCGCCGGATGCCAAGTGCGGCATCCGCGGTACGCACGTCACCGTAACCATCCACGGGCAGCAGGAGGGCGTAGACTCGCCGCATGCAGAGCATACGCACGGCGGCGCAAGTGCGGCCGAGATCATGGCTTTTCTGGATACCGTGCCGCTTTCGCGGCCGGTCCGGGAAAACGCCAAGGCGGTGTATGCGCGCCTTCTGGACGCCGAGAGCGCGGTGCACGGCTGCGCGGTCGAGCAGGTGCACTTTCATGAGGTCGGCGCGCTCGATGCGCTGGCAGATGTGCTGTGCGTGTGCGCGCTCATGGACGCGCTGCAGCCGCAGCGCGTGCTCTGCTCACCCATAAATGTCGGCAGCGGTCAGGTCCGGTGCGCGCACGGTGTGCTGCCTGTGCCCGCCCCGGCGACGGAGCGGCTGCTGCGCGGCGTGCCGGTCTATGCCGGCAGCGTGACGGGCGAGCTGTGCACCCCCACAGGCGCGGCTCTGCTGCGGCAGTTCGTGTCTGACTACGGTGCAATGCCGCAGATGTGCGTCTCCGCCGCCGGTTACGGCACGGGCAAGAAGGATTTTGCAGCGGCGAACGTCGTGCGCGTGCTCCTGGGTGAGAGCGGGAACGGCGATGAGCAGGTCGTGGAGCTGTGCTGCAACATCGACGATCAGCCTGCGGAGTCGCTTGCCTTCGCCATGGACGAGCTGCTCGCGCTCGGCGCGCTGGATGTGTATTTCACCGCCATCGGCATGAAAAAGGGCCGCCCGGGTGTTTTGCTCACCTGCCTCTGCCGACCGGAGCAGCGGGATGCCATGCTGCGCTGCATCTTTCGCAATACGACAACGCTGGGTGTGCGTGAGCGCAGCTGCGCCCGTTACAGCCTCGCCAGATGCACGCAGACCGTGCAGACGCGCTTCGGTCCGGTGCGCGTCAAAACGGCGCAGGGCTACGGCGTCACGCGCGAGAAGGCGGAATACGACGATCTGGCGCGGCTCGCGCGCGGGAGCGGGCAGCCGCTTGACGAGATCCGCGCCGCCGTCGCGCAGGCGCTGCGAGACCGGAACGAAACCGAATGAAACGTCTTGCATCCGCACCGTGCGAATACGGTGCGGATGTGCGTTTTACCTATCAGAAGATTTCATCCGTGTGCGTCTTTCTGTGAAAGTCTACATATTTTGCGCCTCATCAATAAATTCCCTTGTCAGACGATCTCAGCGTGCTATAATCGACACATTATGAGGGCTTGCCTGTCGACGATACAGAATACCACAAGCGCCCATGAAAGGAGAAATTATGCATCCCAGACTTTCTAACAAAATCCTGCGTCCCGATTTTCAGGGCGAATTTACGGCAAGCATTCTTGCGGCAGCGGCCTCTCCAGAGCTGATTTCTTTCGCGGGCGGACTTCCGAACCCGGTCTCCTTCCCGGTCGAGGAGATGGACAAGGCAGCACACAAGGTGCTCGAGCATAACGGCGTTATGGCGCTGCAGTACAGCGGCACGCAGGGCTATCAGCCGCTGCGCGAGTGGGTCGCCAAGCGCTATGAGACGATGGGCGTTTCCGGCGTGCAGGCCGACGATATCATCATCACCAACGGCTCGCAGCAGGTGCTGACGATGATGGGCGCGTGCATGCTCGACCCCGGCGACAAGGTGATCGTCGAGGACCCGACCTATCTGGTCGCACTGCAGTCGTTCCACTTCTTTGACCCCGAGATCCTGCCGGTCACCATCAACCCCGACGGCATCGACTGCGATGCGCTCGCGGCGGCTGTTGCGGCGAACCCGGACGTGAAGTTTGCCTACGTCATTCCGAATTTCCAGAACCCCACCGGCCTGAGCTACAGCCAGCAGGTACACGACCGGGTCGTGGAGATCTTCCGCGGCACGGACATTGTCGTACTCGAGGATAACCCGTACCGTGAGCTGCGTTTTTCCGGCACCGCGACCGACAGCTTCGGCAAGGAGCTGGGGGAGCAGTGCTGCATGCTCGGCACGTTTTCCAAAATCGTCGCGCCCGGTATGCGCATCGGCTGGGTGTGCGTGCGCAACAAGGAGCTGCGTGAGAAGCTCCTGAGCTACAAGGCGACCGCCGACCTGCACACGAACATCTTTTCGCAGCTCGTGCTCGCGCAGTATCTTGCGGACAACGACATCGACGCGCACATCGAAAAGACGAAGGTGCTCTACAAGCACAAAGCGGAGCTGATGATGGACTGCATGCGCAAGTACCTTCCGGAGGGCGTGGAGTTCACGCCGACGGAGGGCGGCATGTTCCTGTGGGCGAAGCTCCCGAATGGCATGTCTGCGGTCGATCTCTACCGCGTCGCGCTCACGAAGGGCGTGGCCATCTGCCCCGGCGACCCGTTTTATGAGAAGGCGCGCAACGTCAGCACCTTCCGCATCAACTACTCCAACAGCAGTGACGAGGTGATCGAAAAAGGCATCCGTCTGCTCGGCGAGGCCTGCGAGGAGCTGCTCGCAAAGTAAGATAACGCATTCTTTACACAAATCAAAGCCGCCGCACCGTGGCGTCACGGTGCGGCGGTTTGCATATGGCAGCAGTTTATATGTAAGACCTTGTTCTGCGCATGTCGAGCACCAGCTCCGGATCGTCTGCGCGCATCCGCTCCAGGATGCCGGTCAGTGTGTCCGGGTCGCGCGTGACTGCATCCAGCTCCGGCTGCGTGAGACCGACCAGCTGCAAAAATGCGACCCTGCCGTGCACGGTCTCGATCGGTGCGGCGGTCGTGTCGCTGACGATGGCCAGCGCTGTGATGGCCGAGTTCAGCTCCGGATGCAGGGAGCCGCCGTCGCCGGGGATGTATGCACCCGGCTCGAAATAGTTGCCGGTCTGGAACGTGTAGCGCGCCAGCTGCGCCAGCAGGTCGAGCGCCCATGTGCCGGTCTCGGCATAGCTCTCGCGCACCTTGAGCGTGAGCTCGTAGCCCCACTTGCTGTATTCCGAACCGAAGGCCGCCATGCTCGGGTACAGCTCGCTCAAGCCGTAGGTGACGATGTGCTGATAGCCCTTGCCCGTGTCGTAGACGGCAAAGCCGTCGAGATATTCCTCGCCGCCGAGCGCCGCACGGTCGTGCAGCTCGCTCTCGAAACGCACCGGCTCTGCTTCTGGGTAGAGCTTTGCAAAGGCCGCGTCGATGGCGTCCCAGCCGGGCGCCCAGTCGGGGTGCTTTTTCATCCGCTTCGCGTATTCTTCTCTCGTCATGTTGTGTCCGCCTTTCGTCGATTTACTCCAGTGCTTCGTGCACGGAAAAATGGTTCTTGTGATAGCTCAGCAGTCCCTCGCGCTGCATCCGTGACAGCTCACTGCACATGGCGCTGCGATCGACGCTGAGATAGTCAGCCAGCTGCTGCCGGTTATAGGGGATGTCAAAGCTGTATCGCCCGGTGCGCTGCACGCACGCGGAAAAGTACGACAGGAGCCGGGCCCGGATGCCCTTCGGCGCGGTGTGCAGGATGCGCTGCGAGAGCAGCAGGTTTTTCTCTGCGCACACAGCCAGCAGATTTGAAATGAGCAGTGCGTGAAACGGGCAGGCGTTCGTGCACGTCGTGAGCACCTTGCCGACGTTCAGAAACAGCACCTCGGTGTCCTCGGCGGCTGTCACGCTGATACGCAGCGGTTCCCCCGGAATACAGGCATAGGGTTCGGCAAATACCTCTCCGGGCGTGACGTGACCGAGCAGGCTGTGACTGCCCCAGATGTCATCGTGGCCGATCATGGCCATACCGGAGAGCACCATACCGAGCTGCTCGGTCGGTGCACCCGCAGCGAGAATGGTCTCGCCGCGCGCATAGCGCTTTCGCACAGCGCCGAGGCACTGCAGCAGCGGCTGCAGCTGCGCAGTGTCGATCCCGCGAAACAGGCGCGTGCTGGTCAGGGTAATGTTCATATTTTTTGCTCCATTTGTTGTTCTGACAACGGAATTGTGGCTTTTATTATGCTATCTTATCCTCAGAAAGTCAAGACCGCCGGGCGGGGGCCCGGACGATTTTTGGAAAGGGAAGGGA
>OLGA01001835.1_pt1 | contig 16075 bp, 18 predicted proteins | sample 1604881 | NCBI WGS metagenome assembly OLGA01 (sample SAMEA3888896, study PRJEB22519) | human gut metagenome | biome: human gut; feature: human-associated habitat; material: faeces | place: Denmark | collected 2009
ATTTATTTTATAGTACATTGCTCAAAATGTCAAGTACTTTTTTTAACTTTTTTAATTTTTTCTGTTTGGCAACGCGTGTCGCCACCCTCCAAAAAACATGGCTTTTTTCGTAAAAACGTTTCCGTCTTTTCATGAGCCGAAACCTATATTAGCATAATTAGGAAACAATGTCAACGGGAAATTTCACATTTCCGCTCTTTTTTTCATTCTTTTTCGCGCGCGGATTTTCGTTTTCCCCCGTACAGCTTGGAATTTCAACGTCATCGCAAGTTCGCGGGCAGACTGTACTTCTGCGTGGCAAAGAAAGCGCACTACCCCTGTGCGCCGCACCTCCTCTAAGCGTATGATTGCATCGGCTCACGCCCCGCCTTCCCGAGTTTTGTGGTTTTCACGAATATTCTCGCGAACTCTCAGCAAAGCGCGTTGCTCGCTCGTTTGGACAAGCACGGATCATTCCATGAAAGCACGCGCAAGATTTGCAAGGCAGCGCGGCAAAAGAAGCGCCGGACTTAAAACGCAGCGCACCGCAGAGAAAGCGCGCGCCGCACCCAGAGTGCAAAGCTCCGCGGAGCGGCGCGGCAAGCTCCTATTTCCCGAAGCCGAACAATCCCTTCTTCACATAGGGCTCGCTGCTGATCCCCTGCAGCTCATAACCGGTCTCCGCGATGACATCTCTCAGCTTCGCCTCATCCAGCGGTTCCTCGCTGATAATCTCGGTCTGATTCTTCGTATGCGAGGAGTTCACCTTCTTAACCTTAAAATTCTCTCGAATCGCGTCGTTTACATGTGCCTCGCACATATTGCACGCCATGCCTGTGATGTTTAATGTTGTCTTTGTCATTTGCTTTGCCTCCGTTTTTCTTTTTCATTCCTATTTTCACCGCCCCGGGAAAATCCGCTGCCCGCGTTTTTTCTCATGGTCGGTTTTTATCTATTTCGATACGCGCGCGAATCGCGGCACAGGTTTATGTTCTTTCGGCTTTGCTGTGTTTGTGGTCTTTGCGGTTGTCATACGGTCTGCACAGATTCAGGCGCAGTGCGTTCGTCACGACGCAGAAGCTCGACAGACTCATCGCTGCTGCCCCCAGCATCGGGTTCAGCGTCAGCCCCAGAGCGACGAAAACGCCCGCGGCGACCGGAATACCGATGGTATTGTAAAAGAACGCCCAAAACAGATTTTCGTGGATATTACGCAGGGTTTGACGGCTGAGACGGATGGCTGCCGCCACATCCGTCAGACTGTTCTTCATCAGAACAAGCTCCGCCGCGTCAAGTGCGATGTCCGCGCCCGCGCCGACTGCAGCGCCGATATCCGCGCTCGTCAGCGCCGGCGCGTCATTGATCCCATCACCGACCATCATGACTTTCCCGTATTTTTTAAGGTCACGGATCACACGTTCCTTCCCGTCCGGCAGTACGCCCGCGATGACCTCGTCCACGCCGGCCTGCGCGCCGATGGCCCTGGCCGTGCGCGCATTGTCGCCCGTGATCATGACGACGCGGATGCCCATATTCTGCAGCTCACGGATGGCCTGCGGGCTGTCGGGCTTGAGCACGTCCGCCACGGCGACGATGCCGAGGAGCTCCCCGCCGCGGGCGAAAAACAGCGGCGTCTTGCCGGCCTCGGCCAGCGCCTGCGCCTGCGCCTGCATGGGCGCGGGAATGTCGGCCGCCGTGCGGATGAAGTCCGCGTTGCCGCCGCAGAGCGGCTGCCCGTCGAGCGTGGCCCTGAGCCCGTTGCCCGGCAGGGCCTGAAAGTCCGCGACCTCGGCGGCGGTCAGCCCGTCCGCCTCCGCGCGGCGCAGCACCGCCTTGGCCAGCGGGTGCTCGCTCCGGCGCTCGAGCGCGTAGGCCAGGCGTAGCAGCTCCGTCTCCGTCACGCCCGGGGCGGGGCAGAGATCCGTCACGGTCGGGTCGCCGGAGGTGATGGTGCCGGTCTTGTCGAGCGCGACGATCTGGATGCGGCCGGTCTCCTCAAGGGAGGCGGCCGTCTTGAAGAGAATGCCGTTTTTCGCGCCCATGCCGCTGCCGACCATGATCGCCACCGGGGTGGCGAGGCCGAGCGCGCACGGGCAGCTGATGACGAGCACGGAGATGCCGCGCGCGAGCGCGTAGCCCACGGTGCGGCCGAGCAGCAGCCAGACGACGAACGTCACGAGCGCGATGCCCATGACCGCCGGTACGAACACGCCGGACACCTTGTCGGCGATCTTGGCGATCGGCGCTTTCGTGGCCGCCGCGTCGCTGACCATCTGGATGATCTGCGAGAGCGTCGTGTCCTCGCCGACGCGCGTGGCGCGGCACTTGAGAAAGCCCGACTGGTTCACCGTCGCGGCCGAGACGGACGCGCCCGGCGCCTTGTCGGCCGGGATGCTCTCGCCCGTGAGCGCCGCCTCGTTGACTGCGCTCGTGCCGGCGAGCACGACCCCGTCGACCGGGATGCGCTCGCCCGGGCGGACGACGAACACGTCGCCGGTTTGCACCTGCTCGACCGGGACGGTCACCTCCGCGCCGCCGCGCTCGACGGTGGCGGTCTTCGGCGCGAGCTCCATGAGGCTGCGCAGCGCGTCGGTCGTCTTGCCCTTCGAGCGGGCCTCGAGCGTCTTGCCCACCGTGATGAGCGTGAGGATCATGGCGGCGGACTCGAAGTAAAAGTCCATCATGTAGTTCATGACGGCCTGCTCGTCACCGCGCACCTGCGCGCCCGTCATGGCGAAGAGCGCGTACGTGCTGTACACGAACGCCGCCGTCGCCCCGAGGGCCACGAGCGTGTCCATGTTCGGCGCGCGGTGCCAGAGCGCCTGGAAGCCGCTGATGAAAAACTTCTGGTTGATGACCATGATGATGACCGTCAGCAGCAACTGCGTCAGGCCCATGGCGACGTGGTTGCCGTCATAAAACTTCGGCAGCGGCCAGCCCCACATCATGTGGCCCATGGAAAAATACATCAGCACGAGCAGAAAGCCCAGCGACCAGAAGAGCCTGCGCCGCAGCTTCGGCGTCTCGTGGTCGGCGAGCGCGTCGGCGCCGGCGGCGGGGCCTGCGCTCTGCTGCGCGCCCTTGACCGACGCGCCGTAGCCCGCGGCCTGCACCGCGTCGATGATAGCCTGATCGGCCGCCGTGCCCTCCACTCCCATGGAGTTGGTCAGCAGGCTGACCGAGCACGCCGTCACGCCCGGTACGTTCGACACCGCCTTTTCCACGCGCGCCGAGCAGGCCGCGCAGCTCATGCCGGTGACGTTATATTGCTTCAATGTCGTTCCTCCTTTGCGGTGCGGCTCATTTCATGAGTTTCTGCAGCGTCGTCACCAGCTCGTCGATCACCTCATCCTTGCCGTCGCGGATGTCCTCGACGACGCAGGTGCGGATGTGACTGGCCAGCAGCTCCTTATTGAATGCGTTGAGCGCCGCGCCCGCCGCCGCCGACTGCACGAGAATGTCCGGGCAGTAGGCGTCGTTTTCGACCATGCCGCGGATGCCGCGGATCTGGCCCTCGATGCGGTTGAGCCGGTGGATGAGCCGCTTGTATTCCTCCGGCGAGCGCTCCTTTTTGCGCTGCGAACAGCCGCAGCAGCACGTTTTTTTCTCATCGTCCATGTATTCGTACCTCATTGTTTCCCATATACCCCTTGGGGGTATTTTGAATATATACCCCCCGAGGGTATTTGTCAAGCGAAAATGCGCATGTTCTTGACAGCGGGCGCGCGCGATCTGCTCGATTCCGCCGGCTGCCAGAACGTCAAGGGCGGCTGGCCGGTGCAGGCGTCCGACCGCATCGAGGCCGTGCTCGAGGCCGTCGGCCTGCGCGGATAAGTTGCAGGCAGAAAACCGCCACGCCCCTGCGCGCCATTTCGGCGCGCAGGGGCGTGGTTTTTATTTTGCTGCCGGTGCTCAGCCGTGGTAGTCGCCGGTCGCGGAATCGACCGTGACGTAGGGCACGACTTTGCCGTCGATCTTCACATAGACCTGATAGATGCCGTTTCCGAGATCCTCGTAGTGGTCGGGCGTGACGCCGTAGTCTTCGAGCAGGCTCCGTTCAAACTCGGCCTTCCAGCCGTCGCTGCCGGCGTCTTTTCCGGCGGCGGGCGTCGGTGTCGCGGCCGGGGCGGCGATGACGGGCGTCTCAACGGCCGGGGCCGCAGGCGTCTGTGCGGGATCGGATGCGGCGGCGGTCTGCCTGCCGCAGGCAGTCAGCGCCAGCAGGAGCACGGCAGTCAGCAGCGCGGCCGCGTGTTTGCGGTGGGTCATGGGCAGTTCCTCCTTGGTGATGGTGTTTTCGGTGTTTTCGCAGGCATTTTACATCAAAATTCGCAGAAACACCACCTTGGGGTGCAAAATTCAGATGTGAATTCAGATGTGAATGTTGCGCCCGCCGGTCATTCTTTCAGCGTTCGGACGGAAAACGGGCAGGCGCAGGTCATGCGGTACCAGAATTCCGGCGCGGTTTTTGCCGGATCGTCCGCCGCTGCGATGACATCGGTCCCGTCCTCGATGATGTTCTGGAAGAAAAACGCGCAGACTCTCTGCCACTGCTCCGTGCCGCAGACAAACGCCTCGAGATCCTCCACGACCAGAAGGTCGGCGTTTCCGCACAGCGACCCCGCCGTGTCGTCGAGCGCCCCGGACGGTGTGGCGCACCGGCTGCGCAGCTGCGCGCCGCCGGTGCGCACGACGTGCGCGTGGTCGAGCCGGTCCGCGAGCTCGGCGGCGAACTGTGCACGGTCCGCCATGTTGAGCACCAGCAGGGAACAGGGCAGCGCCTGACGCGCTTGCGTGCGGCGCAGCAGGCAGCGCCGCCGCAGTGCCGCGAACGCCTTCCGGCAGAGCGACAGGAACTGCTGCAGGCTGTATGTTCCGGCCAGAACGCACAGCAGAAAGGTACCGGCCCACGGGAGCACATACCGGAAGATGCCGATGCCGCCGCGGTAAGTCAGGTCCGTGCGCACGAGGTTTTCATACATATGCGGCACGTGTACCCAGCCGCTGTCCAGCCGGCAGAGCATGTGCAGCTCGTTGTTGTGCAGGCAGACCAGCGCCGTGGCGATCAGCGCAAAGACCGCCGCCGGCAGCCAGCGGAGCCGGGGCTTGCGGATGCGCGCCAGCAGCCTGCCGCAGCCGTATGCCGTCAGAGGGAAAAACAGGGCATAACCGGCCAGCTTCAGGAAGCGGAACGCGGGCGGCCGGCCGGGATGCGGGCCGATATCGAACAGCGCGCGATAACCGGGCAGCAGCGGCAGAAGCAGCAGCGCCGCGTCCAGACAGATCAGCAGGATCAGAAATACGGTATGCCATGTTTTTTTCATGTCTCGAGTCCCCTCTCTTTTGCGGATTCTGTTCCATGATAGCATAAAAAGGCAGCCGGAGCAAACGAACGATAGACGCCCGCGGGCAGAACGCCTGCGGCGGGCGGATTTTTTGCGCTTGACAGGGCCTCCGGCGCAGGATATTCTGTCAGCAGAACGGAGGGGACGCACCAGATGAGACAACGAATTCCAGTAACGCCTGTTCCGGAGCGCCCGCCGGACGTAGAGGCGTTTTTTTCATTCAATGACGTTCGGAAAAGCCCCGCCCGTGACGGGTATCGCCCGGCGCATCGGCTGACCGATACCTGTCTGACGACCGGCGTTCACTATTATTATGATGTGGGCTCCGTGCCGCCGGGCGCGTCGGCCCGCGGAACGATCACGTTCCTTTCTCCCGAGGCGTATCCGCATTGCCTGTGGGTCGGAAAACGGATCCCGATGCAGGAAGGCGCGCATGTGGTGGGGTATGCAGTGATCACGCGCATCGACAACCCGCTCCTGCAGGCGGAAAAGCCGGAAGCGCGAGCGTCAGTCGTGGCTTCCCCCGATCACAACGACGGCAGAAAGCCGCGGTGATGACATGCGCGGAAAACAGAGTTCAAAAATCAGGCTGAAAAAGCGGCTGCTCAAACGGCGGCAGGCGATGACCAAGCGCTGGGGCAAGCAGCGCACGCGCCGTCCGCCAAAAGCGGACGGCGCGTGCGTTTGCAGGCCGAGAAGTATTTTCCCAGCCGCACATGTCGCCTGGGAAAATGATCGGACTTTCTTTCGCCGCTCCGGCGGCGAAACTCTACGAGGTTTTTGATAAGCCGGAAGCGCCCATTGCAAATGCAATGGGCGCTGTTATTATGCGCAGGCAGCTTTGCCGTTTGCGGCTCACGCCGGAAGCTCTCTTGCGCGCTGTGTGCGCCGCCGCGCGGGCACGGCGATGCAGAACGTGAGCGCCTGTGCCGCCGGGATCGCCAGCCACACGCCGGTGAGCTTGAACAGCTGCGGCAGAATGAGCAGCACGGCAAACGTCAGCACCGGCTCGGAAAACACAAGCACGTATGACAGTGCGGTTTTTTCCGTCGCGTAGAAATATGCAATCGTCACGCGCGTGTACGCCAGCAGCGGCAGCGTCGCCAGAAACAGCGGCAGCCGGGCGGTGACGCCGGCGTTCGCCTCCGCAGACGCGCCGAAGAGCACGCCGATGACGCTGCGCGTGAGAAAGAGCGCGACAATGCACACCGCCGTGATGCCGAAGGCCGCGCGGTAAGCGCGCGCGCCGGTGCGGCGCAGCTCACCGAAGTCACCCGCGCCGTAGGTCCTGCTGATGAGCGGCTGGCTGCCGTCGCCGACGCCCTGCAGCAGCATGTATATCGTCGACAGCACATAGTCGATGCAGCCGTAGACCGCGATTGCCAGCGCCCCGCCGTAGCGCAGCAGGAAGTGATTCATGACCATGAGCGTGATGTTCGGCGAAAATGTCAGCCCGATCGGCGCAGCCGCGACCTTCAGCAGTGCGCCCCACAGCGGCAGCACCTCGCCCGCCTTCGGCGGCACGAAGCCCACGCGCCGCCGCACCAGATAGCCGATGGCGAGCAGCATCGTCGCCGCCTGTCCGATGACGGTCGCCCACGCGCCGCCGGCCATGCCCCAGTGAAACTCCCACACGAACAGGTAGTCGAGCGCGATGTTGGTCACAAAGCCCGTGCCCATCGCGACCATGGCGAACGCCGAGCCACCGAGGTTGCGGATGAAGGGCACAAGACCGGTGGCAAGGATCTGAAAGGCCGTGCCATAGGCGATCACGCGGATGTATTCCGCGGCCAGAGGGCGTGCCTCGTCCTGCGCGCCGAGCACCGTCAGCACCGGGCCGAGCAGCCCGAGCAGCACCGCCGCAAACGCCGCGCTCGTCGCGAGCAGCAGCAGCACCGTGCCGGAAAAGCACGTGCGCGGCGTCTGCTCCTCCCCGCGCGCCTGCAAAATGGTGCAGCGGATCGCACCGGCGAGGCCGATGCCCGTGCCGACAGCCTGCAGCAGCGCCGCTGCCGGATAGGCAAGCGTGATGGCAGCGAGACCGAGGTCGCCGAGCGATTGGCCGATGAAAAACCCGTCCACGATCGTGTACAGACCCGAGAGCGCAAACGCAAGCACGGACGGGAGCACATAGGCCGCAAAAGAGTCATGCCGAGTTGTCTTCATTTGATCATTTCCGTTTCCTTTTCAAAGATCATATTAAACAGCGCGATCGCATCCATCATCTCCTGCACGCGCGCATCACCCATGCGGGCAAAGACGGTGTCCTCGAGTGCATAAAGCGGCTCGAGCAGCGCGCGGGCGTAGGTCTGTCCGGCGGGCGTGAGGGAAGCGTTCTTCTCGCGCCGGTCGCCGCTGGCGTGGCTGAGCGTGACGTAGCCCTCGTCGCGCAGCGCGCGCACGACGGTGTTGACGGTCTGCTTGGGCAGGCCCGCGTGGTCAGCGATGGCCTTTTGCGTGGCGCCGGGATGGTTGTCGAGCACGTAGAGCACGAACAGGCGGTAGTTGTTCACGCCGTGCGCGGCGGCCCAGCGGTTGTAGAGCGCATCCGAGCGCCCCCAGACTTCCCAGAACTTTCTTGGACTATGCTGCATACTGTTCCTCCAAATAGTATTTATACGGACTATATTAGCATTTGCCCGGACGATTGTCAAGGCGGATGGAAAAACCGAGCAATTTGAACCGCTCCGGCACGCCAAAACCGCGCGCCCTCTGTTAAAAATTGCAGAGATGTGGTATACTTTCAAAAAAATTTTCACTCCCCTGTAACGCGGGGGATAAAAAAGTTGTCTTTATGATGGCACTTTGGACGGAAAGGAGTACACGCATGGACGATTCGCAGATCGTCGCGCTCTACTGGCAGCGGGACGAGCAAGCCATCGTCGAGACCGACGCAAAGTACGGGTCTTATTGCATGAAAATTTCGCAAAACATCTTATCCAACCGTGCCGACAGCGAGGAAAACGTCAACGACGCCTATCTGCACGCATGGGAGGCTATGCCGCCGCAGCGCCCGGCGATCCTCTCCGCCTTCCTCGGCAGGATCACGCGCAATCTGGCGCTCAACCGCTGCAAGGCGGCCAACGCCCAGAAGCGGCAGGGCAGCGCCTTCGCGCTCTTGCTCGACGAGCTGGATGACTGTGCCGTCGCGCACCCCGACCCGGAAAGCGCCACGGCGGCAACCATGCCCTCGCTCACGACCGACTATCTCGGCTCCGAGAACGCTGGTCTTGTCTGCTCACTTGTTATGATCGGCTTCGGCGTTGCCTCAGTCGGAACAAGCTTCCTCGCCAAGGCCGTCAACACCTCCATGGCCTTCATCCTGGCCGGCGTAATTGCCATTGTCGGCATCCTCGTCACACTTGCGCTTCCCAAACTCGGGAAGGCAGAACAATAATTCCGGGCTTCCGGCCCGTATCTCGGGCCGGAAGCTTTTTTTGCGTAAAAATATGATTTTTTCACACAGGGGATACTTGACAACTACCCCCTGTATTGTGTTACTTTATAAGTTCAGAACAAGTTAGGAGGTCAGAAATGACGAAATACAATCAGGTCACGCCGGAGATCGCCGCGCAGCTTCAGGCCATCGTGGGCGCGAAGCGCTTTTTCGCAGGCGACGCGGTGAAGGACGACTTCAGCCACGACGAAATGCCCATCTACGGCAAGTATTACCCCGAGGTGGTCTGCGAGGCCGAGAGCACCGAGGAAGTGTCCGCAATTCTGCGCGTGTGCTACGACAACAACATTCCCGTCACGCCGCGCGGCGCGGGCACGGGCCTCGTCGGCGGATGCGTGCCGCTGTGCGGCGGCGTGGTGCTGTGCACGACGCGCATGAACAAGATCCTCTCCTATGACATGAACAACCTCGTCGTGCACATCCAGCCCGGCGTGCTGCTGTGCGACCTCGCGGCCGACGCGCTCACGCACGGCCTGATGTACCCGCCCGACCCGGGCGAAAAGACCGCGACCGTGGGCGGCAACGTGTCCACGAACGCGGGCGGCATGCGCGCCGTGAAGTACGGCGTCACGCGCGACTACGTGCTGGCCATGACCGTGGTGCTGCCCGACGGCAGAGTCATGGAGCTCGGCAAGACCGTGTGCAAGACCAGCTCCGGCTACAGCCTGCTGCACCTGATGATCGGCTCGGAGGGCACGCTTGGCGTCATCACGGAGCTGACGCTCAAGCTCATCCCGAAGCCGGAAATGAACGTGAGCCTCATCCTCCCGTTTGCCGACGTGGAGACCGCCATCGCCTCCGTGCCGAAGATCAAGCTGGCCAACCTTGACCCGCAGTCGATCGAGTTCATGGAGCGCGACATCGTCGATTCCTCGGCGGCATTCACCGGCAACACCATCTTCCCCACGGTCGTGGACGGCAAAGAGGCGGGCGCGTACATCCTCGTCACCCTCGTCGGCGACAGCGAGGCCGAACTGACCGCGAAGATGGACCGCCTCGGCGCGCTTGCCGAGCAGTGCGGCGCGTACGACACGCTCGTCGTCTGGACCGACGGCCTGAAAAAGGACGTCTGGGCCGCGCGCAGCGCATTCCTGACCGTCATCGAGGCGGACACGAAGCTGCTCGACGAGATGGACGTCGTCGTGCCGGTAGACCGCATCGCGGAGTTTCTCGTCTACACCCGCGCCACCGGCAAGGCGGAGGGCATCACCATCCGCAACTTCGGCCACGCGGGCGACGGCAACCTGCACATCTACTGCTGCGCCAACGACATGGCGCTCGACGAGTTCAAGCGCCGCAGCAAGGCCGTCATGGACAAATGCTATGCCAAGTGCACCGAGTTCGGCGGGCAGGTCTCCGGCGAGCACGCCATCGGCCACGCAAAGAAGCAGTACCTGGTGGAGTCCGCCGGCGAGACGGCGTTCGGGCTCATGCAGGCGATCAAGCAGGTGTTTGACCCCAAGGGCATCCTCAACCCCGGCAAGGTCTGCACCTATGTGGAGGAGGGCTGAAGCATGCTGAATATTCTTGTTTGTGTCAAGCAGGTGCCCGACATCAACCTCGTGAAGATGGACCCCGTCACGGGCAGCCTGATCCGCGCGGGCGTGCCGGCGATCCTCAATCCGCTGGACGCCAACGCGCTTGAGGCGGCCGTGCGCGTCAAGGAGGCGCACGGCGGCACGGTCACCGTCATCACGATGGGGCCGGACATGGCCAAGGAGGCGCTGCGCGAGTGCCTCGCCGCGGGCGCGGACCGCGCCGTGCTGCTGTCTGACCGCGCGTTTGCCAACGCCGACACCCTCGCCACGAGCTACGTCATTGCGAGCGCGGCAAAGCTGCTCGGTGAGTTTGACCTCATCTTCTGCGGCAAGGAGTCGCTCGACGGCGCGACCGGGCAGATGGGCTCGCAGCTGGCCGAGCGCTTCGGCGCGAGCCAGATCTCCTCGACGGCGAAGATCGTCGAGGTGGACACGGCCGCGCACACCATCACGGCCGAGCGCGACCTCGAGCGCGGCACGGAGGTGCTGCGCGCGAAGTATCCCTGCCTGCTCACGGTCGAGAAGGCGAACTTCCGCCCCCGCATCCCGAACCTGAAGCGCTGGAAGGCCTCGCGCACCGCGCCCATTGCGGTCTACAGCGCGGCCACCATCCCGGGGCTCGACCCCGCGCAGATCGGCGACCCCGGCTCGCCCACGAAAGTGCCGCGCACCTATCCGCCGGAGGTCGGCGCGAAGGGCAGCATGATCGACGAGGGCAGCACGGAAAAGAACGTGGACCGGCTCTTCGAGCGGATCGCGGACGTGCTTTGAGGAGGTGCAGGCAGTGAATAAGACAGATTACAAAGACATGTGGGTCTTCATCGAGCGCGACGGCGACAGCGTGCTGCCGGTCTCGCTCGAGCTGTGCTCGGAAACGCGCAAGCTCTGCGACGCGAGCGGCGAGAAACTCGTCGCGGTCATCGTCGGCAGCATCTCGGACGGCGAGCTGCAGCGCGTGCTTGACTGCGGCGTGGACAAGGTCATCCACGTGACCGGCACGGGCTATGACTACTTCAATAACGATGCGTACACCAACCTCTTCACCGTCCTGTGCCGGAAATACCGGCCCACGGCGGTCATGGTCGGCGGCACGATCAACGGGCGCGATTTTGCACCGCGCTTCGCCGCGCGTCTCGGCACCGGCTGCACCTCGGACGCGACCGAGCTCATCTGGGATCCCGGGACGACGGACATCGAGTTCGTTGAGCCCGCCGTCGGCGGCAAGATGATGGCCGTCATCACCGTGCCGGTCGCGCGCCCGCAGGTCGGCACCATCCGCCCCGGCACCTTCAAGTATGCCCCCGTCGGCAGAAAGGCCGAGATAGAAGAGATACACGAGGAGGTCTCCTTCCCCGTGAGCGAGATACGCACAAAGTTCCTTGGCTTCACCGCCGACTCATTCGACCCCGAGCTTGACATCGCAAACTGCGAGACTATCGTCTGCGTCGGCGCGGGCATGAAGAATGAGAGCCTGCCGAAGTACCGCGAGCTCGCGGCACTGCTCGGCGGCAAGATCGCCTGCACCCGCCCGATCGTTGACCGTGAGCTTCTGCCATATAAGCTTCAGGTCGGCCAGTCCGGCGTCATGATAAAGCCCAAGCTCTATATCGGCTTCGGCATCTCGGGCGCGGTGAACCACGTCACCGGCGTCGACGCGGGCAAGTTCATCGCCGTCAATAAGGACCCGCACGCCCCCATCTTCAACTACTGCGACTACGGCATAGTCGGGGACATGGACGAGGTCTGCGACGAGATGATCCGCCAGCTCAAGAAATAAATATGGATCCGGGATAACGCTCATGTTATCCCGGATTTTTTGCCATTTGGGAAATATGTTCGACTTGACATTTGAAAGGAATGTTGTTATCATTTGACCGAAAGAGTAAATTCAGTCAAAAGTTTAAGGGGCGCGCACAGTGGCATTTTCAGAAGAGCAAAATGAATCGATCCGGAAAGAGCTGATTCGCGAGGCGCGGCACTGCGGAGTCACCATCGGCATGCGCAAGACCTCGGTCGAGCAGCTTGCCGAGGCGGTCGGCATATCCAAGGGCTCGTTCTATAAATTTTTTGACTCCAAGGAGCTGCTGTTTTTTGCCGCGCTGGAGGATATACATACCGAGGGCTACGCCGTGGCGCAGCAGGCGCTGCGGGATAACGCCGCACTGCCCCCTGCTGAGCGCGCGGAGGCGGCGATACTTGGAATGTGCCGGTGGCTGTCCGAGACGCGGGCGCTTGTCTTTATCGAGAACGATGCGGAGTTTCTGCTGCGCAGGCTGCCGCAGGAGGTCAAGTCCGCACATTACCACGACGATGAGGTACACATCCGCGCGCTTTTAGAGGGCAGCGGTTTGCAGCCCAAGGGCGGCATGGCCCTGGCCGCGGCGACGGTGCGCGGGCTTATTCTGACAGTCTCGCATCAGGAGCAGATAGGGGAGCTTTATCCAAAGGTTTTGGAGACACTTGTGCGCGGAGCGTGCAAAGAGCTTTTTTAAAATTTGTCAAAGAAACTCTGTGAGGCTTTTGGGGAACTTGTAAAGCCACCAAGAGTTAGTCGCATCTAACTTATAACCGCGGGTTAAAGAAATTTAACAGAGAAAGAGGGAGCTTATGGAACGCAAGGACGCGATACGCAGTGCCTATCGCATGACGGGCAGCAACAGCTTTTATGACGGAATGATAACCTGCTCCACGCCGGGCGGCAAGGCAGTGTGCCGTTTGGTATGGGACATGGACAAGGCGGAGTGCGACGATTATCTTGAGAAAGCGCTGTCCGGCATCCCGGAGGGATTTTCCGGGAAATTGCTGGAGGTCCCCGTCGGCACGGGCATCCTGACCATGCCGGTCTATAAGACGCTGCCGGACGCGGATATCACCTGCCTTGACTATTCGCCAGATATGATGGGTCAGGCGCGCGAAAAGGCAGAAAAGCTTGGGCTAAAAAATGTCTCATTCAGTCATGGCGACGTCGGCGCGCTGCCGTATGAGGACGGGTCTTTTGATGTAGTCCTGTCCCTCAACGGCTTTCACGCTTTCCCTGATACGGAGGCGGCCTACCGCGAGACGCTCCGCGTGCTCAAACCCGGCGGGACATTCTGCGGCTGCTTCTACGTTGCCGGTGAGTGCAGGAGGACAGACCGCTTTGTCAGCAGACTCTATGAGCGGATGAAGTTCTTCACCCCGCCTTATGAGACCGTATCGAGCCTGAAGGCGCGGCTTGAGAGCATGTACGCGGACGTGACTGTCGGGAGCCTTAAAGGCATCGCATGGTTCGTCTGCCGGAAAGGGTGAGAACGCATGACGCTTGACCTTAAAAGCTACCGGCGGGACTGCCTGCTCGGTGCCCTCGGCGCGCTGCTGATGCTCGTCGGCGACCTGTGTCTGAGCGTTATCCCCGCATTCAACGGAGACAGCGGACTGTTCGCGCGGGAATATTACCTGAGCGGAGCATACGAGCCGTGGCGGCTGCCGCTGCTGATAGCGACGGGGCTCACCGGCATGGCGCTGGGCTTCTTCACCGTGCGCGCCTGCCGAGACCAGATAAAGCCCGAGCACCGCAAGACGCGGCTTGCCATCCTCATCGGAGGAGTTATCTACGTAAGCTCCGCCGGAGCGCTGCATCTGTTCATCGGCAGCCTTGCCGACTGGACGAGCACGCTCGCCCCGCTTTTAGGCCGCGAGGAGACCGCGGCGCTCATTCAGGCGCAGTATGCGCGCCTGAACTCACCGATGCTGATCTCCTACGCGGGCATGTTCCTGCTCATCCTCGGCAGCGCCTACGCGGTGCTGACGGGGAAGACGGTTCTGCCGCGGCGGATGTTCATATTTCACCAGCTCGTCTGGCAGCTCGTATTTGTTCTGATTCCGGACATTCGGCAGCTGCTGGGCGCGGAGGTTTCCACTTGGGATTTTGTACTGAGCCAAGGCTCAGGGAACGCAGCGCTCTGCATCTGGATGACGACAAACGCCGTCTGGGCAGGGCGGCAGCTGAAGACAGAGGAGGTAAAATGACATGGATGAAAAAATAAAGCTCACCGGCGTACCGGAGACTATGTTACAGACGGTTTACGCCCGCGCTAAGGAGAGCCGCGGCCGCGGCGCGATACACGATGCGAAGGCCGAGGAGATCATCGGCGCGCTCGATTATGACTTCTCGCTTGCGGATAAGGACGCGCCCATGCACAGCGGCGTCATCGCCCGCACGATCGTGCTGGATAAGCTCACGTCGGCGTGGCTTGCGGCGCATCCCGGCGCGGCCGTCGTCAACATAGCCTGCGGGCTCGACACGCGCTGCTACCGCATGGAGGGCTATGCCCACTGGTATAACCTCGACCTGCCGGAGACTATCGCCGTGCGCGAAAAGCTCCTGCCGGAGACGGGGAATATCTCGCAGATCGCCATGTCCGCAATGGACGATTGGGGCGGAGAGATAGCCGAGCAGGGCACACCGGTGCTCGTCATCATAGAGGGGCTTACCATGTACCTGAGCGAAGCGGACGTGCAGCGCATCTTTGAAGTGATCGCCGGGCGCTTCGGGAGCGTGACCGTGTTCGTCGAGACAATGAACCCGATGGTCGTGAAGAGCTTCAAGGAAAAATCCATCGAGGGCAGCAACGCCAAATTCACATGGGGTGTGAAGAACGGCGCGGCGCTTGTGAAGCTCCTGCCGGGCTTCCGTTTCAGAGAGGAGCACAGCCTGACCGAGGGCATGGCGCAGTTCGTGCCGGTATATAAGCTGCTCGATAAGCTCCCCGCGATAAGGAATATTTCGAACAAGATCGTCATGCTCGAGAAAGGTTGAGGTGAACGGGATGTCATTTTTTGAAAACACACGCAAGCCGGCAGGACTCGGCGGCAAGCTCATGGTGATGATGATGAACATCGGCCACCGCGCCCTTGCGGGCTGGGGGCTGCAATTTCTGAGCATCGCGCCCGACGCGAAGGTGCTCGACTGCGGCTGCGGCGGCGGTGCGAACATAAAAACGCTGCTGAAAAAATGCCCGCAGGGCATCGTGAACGGCATTGACTACTCCGATGTCAGCGTCGAGTGGGCGCGGAAGCTCAACCAGAGCGCGATCGCCTGCGGCCGCTGCACGGTGCAGCAGGGCGATGTGTCGGAGCTTGGCTTCAAGGGGGCGCAGTTCGACCTTGTCACGGCGTTCGAGACGGTCTATTTCTGGCCGGGGCTCCCGCGCTGCTTCGGAGAGGTGTTCCGGGTTCTCAAACCGGGCGGAACGTTCTTCATCTGCAACGAGAGCAGCGGCGACACCGATAAGGACGATAAATGGACGGAAATGATCGACGGCATGACCATCTACCGCGACGTCCAGCTCAAGCAGGCACTGGAGCAGAGCGGGTTCCACGGTGTACAGATACATAAAAACAACAAGGGCTGGCTGTGTGTAACGGCCAAGAAATGATGGGGAGAGCATGTCTAAGAAAGCGACCGAGTTCCAGAAAAAGGAAATGAGCAAAATGTACCGGGGCACGGAGATCTTCAAGCCCCTGAACACCGGCTGGACGGATGAGAACGTTGCCTGTGTGCGCGAATGGGTGGCGAACATCTTCTTCTACCGCAGGGGCGGCACCACCATAATGATCGATGCCGGGTACAATTATGAGCGCCTTGAGGAGAAAATGGGCTGGCTCGGCATCGACCCTAAGTCCATTAAGCACATCCTCATCACCCATCAGGACACCGACCATATCGGCGCGGGGCAAGGCCGTATGTGACTATGCGCAGCTGCAAGAACCAGTTT
>OLGA01001836.1_pt1 | contig 16073 bp, 17 predicted proteins | sample 1604881 | NCBI WGS metagenome assembly OLGA01 (sample SAMEA3888896, study PRJEB22519) | human gut metagenome | biome: human gut; feature: human-associated habitat; material: faeces | place: Denmark | collected 2009
AGTTCAAGGATCTGGATACCTTCATGGCGGAGCTGAATAAGCTCCTGGCGGAGAAATAACGAAGCTCCCTTTCGAAACTGAGACTGTTGGCCAAGCTGCTGGTTGATTTTTAAGACTGTCTTAAAGATGTGAGAACATGAAAAATCGTCATCTGAAGGAGGCTTTACGATGTCATTTGAAGCAGAAGTTATCCCCCTGTTTATTGGTGGAGTATTGGTTGTAAGCAGCTTTGAACTGATTGTTGGATGTGTTCTGCTCAAGAACAAGAAAAGTGCTTGTAAAAAGTTCGTCCTCCATGTCATAACCATGCTGATAGGCTTTGTATTTTTAATTCGCAGTATATTTGCAAATTGGCTCAACATAAAGTTTGCCATTGCTTCTATATCAAATTCAACAAATATTGGCTTGTTTGGTATATTTTGGTGTGTTAGCGTAATGCTGATTGTATCCTGCATTCAAGAATGCTTGAAAAAGCAAATAGACGAGATTGTATAGGGGTGAATTCGAAAATGCTTTGCCCTATATGCCAAAAAGAAATGTCTCCGGGGATTTTAGGCGGCAGAGGATACAACTATTTTCTTCCGCAAGGAGAATCGGTTCCTAAATTGTTGAGCGATAGAATCTTGAAGAAAAAGAACGCGACTCTATTGCCGCCCGACGAATATGGCAGTTGGGACGTCAGCGGATGGCCTGCTGCGTTTTGGTGTGCTGACTGCAAAATGATCGTAGCAGATTATTCCCACCTCATGAAATGAGCCTTTTTACAGCACATTCCGGATATTCAGCGCTTCCATCTCCGCGATGAGCCGCAGCTGATCCCGGAGGTCGGACAGTTCTGCGTGAAGTTCCGTGATCTCCTCAGTTTCCGCAAAGGCGATGGCCCGACGGTACATGGCCTCCGCATCGTCCACCGCGTCGTGGTGAGAGACAATATGGAGGTAGGTCTGGCAGTGGGACCAGTCGTCGTAGCTTTCCCACAGGGTGTCCAGCGTTTCACACCACGCCCCGGAGAGAGCCAGCCGGTCTGCCTGCTGCAGCTGAGCGCGCCAGCGGTCTGTTTCCCCGTCCATGTGGCGGATGTTCCACAGGGAAAACGCCAGCAGCGCTGCCAGCACGCAGAGTGGGAGAGCGAGCGTGCGTTTCATGATGGTACCTCCTTGGGGATGCACAGGGTCTTTCCGGCCTCGTCCACCGTCAGAAGGAAGATCTCTCCGGCGGTGCGTTGCTCTTGCTTCAGAATTCCATGCAGCCAGTTCTCGTCCCGGCCGCAGCGGCGGAGGTTTTTCCACAGCACCCGTCCGTCGTTGATGAGGACGGTGGGCAGCGTGCCGTTTTCCGGCGATATGCCCAGATCCGCCGCGGTGGGCGGCTTCTGCCGCACCCACGGCAGTACGGACAGCTGGCCGGAATTTTCCAGCACGGCGTACTGCACCTCTTCGATGGAGGTGCAGCCCTGTCCCCGGAGCTGTTCCAACAGCTCGTCCAGCGTGTAGCGATTTTCCCGCATGGCATCCTGCTGCACTTCGCCGTTGCGGATCAAAATAGCCGGCGTGCCGCACATCACCTCCCGGAACCGCAGACTCAGCAGGGACAGCTGGCTCAGCAGCAGGGAAAGGGAGAGCAGCGTCAGGATGGGGATGACCCCCGCCAGCAGCGGGATGCCGAAATCCTGCATGGGTACCGTAGCCAGATCCGAGATCATCATGGTCAGCACCAGTTCGCTGGGTTCCAGCTCGCCGATCTGCCGCTTGCCCATGAGCCGCAGCCCGATCATGATGAGAAAGTAGAGAATGACGGTGCGGCACAGCGCGGTGATCATGTCCGTAGCCCCCCTTTTTCTTCCAGTATGGGCAGCCCTTGTGAAATTATGCGGCGCAGGGCGGGACGCAGCCGTGAAAATTTACATTTTTCCTCTTGTATTTGCAGTGGAAAGCAGATATGATAGGAAAGATTTCAATATGACAGTTCAAAGGAGCAGATTGTTCTGATGGGTAAATATTTTGGTACAGACGGATTCCGGGGCAAGGCCGGTGTGGATCTGACGGCGGAGCACGCCTTTCAGGTAGGCCGTTTTCTGGGCTGGTATTACAGCCGGCAGCATACGGAGGATTCCGCCCGCATTGTGATCGGCAAGGACACCCGGCGGTCCTCTTATATGTTTGAAAACGCGCTGGCGGCTGGCATTGCGGCTTCCGGGGCCGACGCCTATCTGCTGCACGTGACCACCACGCCCTGCGTCAGCTACATCACCCGGACGGAAAACTTCGACTGCGGCGTGATGATCTCCGCCAGCCATAACCCGTTCTATGACAACGGCATCAAGCTGATGAACGGCGTGGGGGAGAAGATGGACGACGCCCTTCAGGCGGAGCTGGAAGCGTTCATTGACGGCGATCCCGCGTATCTTCCCTGGGCAACTGAGGGAAAGATCGGCAAGACCATTGATTTCTATTCCGGCCGCAACCGCTACATCGGCTACCTGACCAGCCTGCCCTCCCGGTCCTTTGAAAAGCACAAGGTGGGGCTGGACTGCGCCAACGGCAGCTCCTGGATGATCGGCCGGGCGGTGTTTGACGCCCTGGGCGCCAAGACCTATGTCATCAATGACCAGCCGGACGGCGTGAATATCAATATGGGCTGCGGCTCCACCCATATCGAGGGGCTTCAGCTTTATGTCCGGGAGCATCATCTGGATGTGGGCTTTGCCTTTGACGGCGACGCCGACCGGTGCCTTGCCGTGGACGAGCGGGGACAGGTGCTCAACGGCGACAAGATCATGTATATCTGCGCCAAATACTTCAAGGAGCGGGGCCAGCTCCCCGGCGACACCGTTGTTACCACGGTTATGAGCAATTTCGGATTGTACAAAGCGCTGGACAAGGCGGGCATCCGCTATGAAAAAACCGCCGTAGGCGATCGGTATGTCTACGAAAATATGAAGGAGAACGATTTTGTGCTGGGCGGCGAGCAGTCCGGTCATATCATCTTCCGCAAGTACGCCCACACCGGCGACGGTCTGATTACCGCGCTGATGCTCATGCAGGTGATGATCGACACCCAGCTGCCCCTGAGCGTGCTGGCATCCGGCGTATCCATGTATCCGCAGGTGCTGAAGAACGTCCGGGTGGACGATAAGGACGGCACGTTGGCAGATGCTGGCGTGCAGGCTGCCGTGGACGAGTGTACCGCCGATCTGGGGGATTCCGGCCGGGTGCTGCTGCGGAAGAGCGGCACGGAGCCGGTCCTGCGGGTCATGGCGGAAGCTGGCAGCCCGGAGGAATGTGAAAAGCAGGTGGATCATATCATCGAGGCCATGGAGCGCAGCGGCCATCTGATCGAGGTGAAGAAGTAATGCTGACAGTCAAGGATCTCTATGACCTGAGCCATTCTCTGGCCGGGGACTATCTGGCGCAGTTTACCTATCCGTGGGAGGCGCTGGCCGGGATCTCCGACCTGATTCTGGAGATCGGCAAGCAGCTGCCGCAGGAGGAGTATTATCATCCTGCCGACTGGGACGGCAAGGTTCTGGAGAATGTCTGGGTGGCAAAGGATGCCACGGTGTTCAAAACCGCCTATCTCCACGGCCCCTGCATCATCGGCCATCGGACGGAGGTGCGCCAGTGCGCCTTTATCCGGGGCAGCGCACTGGTGGGAAACGACTGCGTGGTGGGCAACTCCACGGAGTTGAAGAATGTCATCCTGTTTGATAACGTGCAGGTACCCCACTACAATTACGTGGGCGATTCCATTTTGGGCTACAAGGCCCACATGGGCGCCGGATCCATCACCTCCAACGTCAAGAGCGACAAGCTTCTGGTGGTGGTGAAGGACGGCGCGGAGCAGGTGGAGACCGGCCGCAAAAAGGTGGGAGCCATGCTGGGCAACCGGGTGGAAGTGGGCTGCAACAGCGTCCTGAATCCCGGCACCGTTATCGGCCCGGATTCCAACGTGTATCCCACATCCTGCGTCCGGGGTGTGATCCCGGCGAACCATGTCTATAAGGACAAGGATCATATCATCGAAAAGAAGTAAGTTGACTGCGCCGCAGGCGGCAGCTTGCCGTCTGCGGTGTTTTCATAAAAGCCGCAGAACCAGAAAGGAGGAACGGGGAGTACCCATCAGGAGCGCCATGTGCCTGTAAAATGCTTGCACTTTATAGAACTTGATTTTACAGGATAACGAGGAGAGGGGAGTATCGAAAATTCGGCGGATGCCCCTCCGCGGCTGCAGACACGTGACAGGTTCTACAAATACGGGGGAGACCCCGGAACAGAAGGAGCCTGACTGCGGAAAAAGCGACAAATCTCTGCGCGTTTGTCCTTTTGAATCAAATTTCAGGAGGATTTTTACCTATGTGTGGAATTATTGGTTATGTGGGCCGCCAGGAAGCGGCTCCCATTTTGCTGGACGGTTTGGCCCGGATGGAATACCGGGGGTACGATTCCGCCGGTGTGGCGGTGCGGTCTGAGACCAAGGGCCTTCAGGTACGCAAGTCCAAGGGCCGACTTCAGGTGCTTTCCGACATGATCCACGGCGGCGCCGATGTGGAAGGAACGCTGGGCATCGGCCATACCCGCTGGGCTACCCACGGCGAACCGAATGACGTCAACGCCCATCCCCATGTCAGCGAGGACGGCCGGATCGCGCTGGTGCATAACGGCATCATTGAAAACTATATGGAGATCAAGCAGCAGCTTCTGCGCCACGGCGTTGTGTTCCAGTCTGATACAGACACGGAGGTGGTGGCTCAGCTGCTGGAGTTCCATTATAACGAGTGCCACAATATGCTGGAGGCTGTGGGCCGGGTGCTGCGGCGGATCGAAGGCTCCTACGCCTTCGGCATCATCTGCGCCGACTATCCCAACGCCCTGATCGCGGCCCGGAAAGACAGCCCCCTCATCATCGGCTGCGGGGATGGGGAGAACTTCATTGCCTCGGACGTGACGGCCATCATTGCCCATACCCGCGACGTCATCTATATGGAGGACGGGGAGATCGCCGTTCTGACGGCGGAGGGCGTCAGCCTCTTCAACGATGAGATGGACCCCATCGAAAAGGCTCACAGCCACATCGACTGGGACGTTTCCGCCGCGGAAAAGGGCGGCTATCCCCACTTCATGCTCAAGGAGATCTTCGAGCAGCCGGAAGCTATCCGCAAGACCATCTCTCCCCGCATCCGGGATGGCCGGGTGGTGCTGGATGACCTTCACCTGACGCGGGACTATGTTGAGAGCGTCAGCCGCATCTTTATTGTTGCCTGCGGCTCCAGCTATCATGTTGGCATGGTCAGCAAATACAACTGGGAGCGGCTGCTGCGCCGCCCGGTGGAGGTGTGTCTTGCCTCGGAATTCCGCTACTGTGACCCGCTGGTGGATGAACACGCTCTGGTTATTTTCATCAGCCAGTCCGGCGAGACGCTGGATACCATGGCTGCCCTGCGGGAAGCCAGGCGGCTGGGCGGCCGGACGCTGGCGGTGGTGAATGTGGTTGGCTCCTCCATCGCAAGAGAAGCCGACGATGTGCTTTACACCTGGGCCGGCCCGGAAATCGCCGTGGCAACAACGAAGGCCTATTCCACACAGCTGGCCCTGATGGATCTCATCGCCCTGTATCTGGGCGACCTGCTGGGGACGGTGGAAAAGAGCGAGTATGACCAGATCCTCCGGGAGATGGAGCGCCTGCCGGAGAATGTGGAAAAGGTGCTGGAGAGTACGGAGAATGTGAAGTATTTCGCTTCCCGGTATTTCAACCACGATTCCATCTTCTTTATCGGACGGAATCTGGATTATGCCATGGGCATGGAGGGGTCTCTGAAGCTCAAGGAGATCAGCTATATCCATTCGGAGGCCTACGCATCCGGCGAGCTGAAGCACGGCACCATTTCCCTCATTGAGCCGGGGACGCTGGTCATTGCGTTGGGAACATATGCGCCGCTGTTTGACAAGGCCATGAGCAACGTGGTGGAGGTCAAGGCACGGGGCGCCGAGGTGCTGGCGCTGACCACCGAGACGTTCCGGGAAAAGATGGAACACACGGCGGACAGCACCATGGCGGTGCCGGCAACGCATCCGGTGGTGCAGCCCTCTCTGGGCGTGGTGCCGCTGCAGCTGTTTGCCTATTATGTGGCGCTCCAGCGGGGCTGCGATATCGATAAGCCCCGGAATCTTGCCAAGAGCGTGACGGTGGAATAACGCGGACAGAACCGCCCGGAGAAATCCGGGCGGTTTGCATCGTTCCGGGACGGCCTGAAAGATTTACATAATTTTCCGGGAAAAATTGTCGGTAAAATATTGACCACTGTTCCTGCTTCCGTTATAATGCCGGTAGGGCGACATAACACCACGGCCCACTGGGGCTGTGGTGTTTTTTCAGAATTTACTCGACTTTTTCTGACAGAAAGGAACGGTTATGAAGCAGCGTTTGGTAAAATGGCTGGCGGCGGCAGTGCTGGCGGTAGGCTGTACCACCCTCACCGCCGGAGCGTTTACAGATACGGAAAACCACTGGGCGGCGAGCGCCATCAATAAATGGAGTCAGGAATACGGCATCATTCAGGGATATGACGACGGTACGTTCCGCCCTGACAATTCCATTACCAGAGGGGCCTTTGCGGGAATTCTGGATCGGTTTCTCCACTTTCAGACGACCTCTCCGGCAAATACCTTTTCCGACACGGCGGGAACCTATTGGGAGGACGCCATCCTGAAGCTCCATGCTTCCGGCGTTTATCTGGGCAATCAGGGCAAGGCGCTTTCTTCCAGCACCATTACCCGCCAGCAGGCGGTGGCCATGATCGGCAGAGCCTTTAACATTGCACCGGAGACCGCTTCCGTCAGCTATGCAGACGGCGGCTCTATTGCGGAATATGCGCTGCCCTATGTGGCGGAATTTGAAGCCCACGGCTACCTGACGGACTGCGCCGACGGCCGCTTCCGCCCCACGGATGCGATCACGCGGGCGGAAATCGTCAATATTCTGGGCAACATGATCCACACGCTGGTCAAGGAAAACACCACCCTGACCACGGATGTTCCGGGAACGCTGCTCATCAGCGCCGAGGACGGCGCAGCTTTGAAGGGAATCCACATCAGCGGGGATCTGATTCTGGCCCCCGGCGTCAAGGGGAATGTGACCCTGACGGATACAAGCGTCGGCGGCAGCATCCGCAACTACGGAACCGGGCAGGTGGTGTTTGCAGAGAGCAAGCCAGAGCCGGAACCGAAGCCGGAAGAACCTGCCAAGCCCGGTATCCAGCCCTCGGAGGTCTATACCCCCGGCGCTACGCTGAACCGCACCTTTACATACAGCGGCAAGGAGATCCCCATTTACCGGGACCGGCCTTTGAACATATTCGCTGACAGCGATTTCATCTGGTCTGAGGAGCATCCCGACCGGCTGGAATATCTGGGGGATGAGTTCCGCACCTGCTACGGCATCGATGTGTCCTCCTATCAGGGAGATATTGACTGGGATGCAGTGGCGGCAGACGACATCGACTATGCGATGGTGCGGGTCGGCTACCGGGGCTACGGCAACGGCACCCTGAACACGGATAAGAATTATGTGCAGAATATCAAGGGGGCCATGAATGCGGGCCTCAAGACCGGCGCGTATTTCTTCGCCCAGGCCATCACTGTGGAGGAGGCCATTGAGGAAGCGGACTACGTTATCAGTCTGCTGGACGGCCTGAAGATCGACGGCCCGGTGGCCTATGACTGGGAGATGCACGACTCTACCTACCGGGTCTACGGCACCACGCCGGAAATGGCCACGGCCTGCGCCGTGGCGTTCTGCGAGCGCATCAAAGAGGCCGGGTATACCCCCATGGTTTACGGCGGCACCTATGTCAGCTACATGAAATACGATCAGGGGGCTTTGTCCAAGTACTTCAGCTGGTACCCGGAATATAAGAGCGCCAAATCCGAGAAGCTGTGTCCCTCACTGATCTATCACATGGATTACTGGCAGTTCTCCAGCAGCTGCACGGTGGCCGGCATCAGCGGCCGGGTGGACATGAATATCCAGTTTGACCGGCGGTAAGCGGCCTGACGGCGGGCTGAGAGGTGTAAAGCAATTTGCCGGTAAAGCGTATGGGAAATAAAGAGACGCCGCGTCGGGGGTGTTCACTTTGGGATTATTGAAAACAACGATAATTTTTGAGTGACGTCCTCAAGCGGTGCCAACAAAAATACCACACAGCAGGCTTTATAGTCTGCTGTGTGGTATTTTCTATTATCCAAGCATTTCAATTATTTCGAGTTCTTCCTTTAGCTCAGTGATAAAATTTGGAATTTCTTCGCAGTGCTGTGCGGTAGCTTTTGCCCAAGTGATTCGCAAACGCCCAAAACGCAGCGGCGAGAAAACCGCGATGCTCATCGGCTATCGGCTTATTTCCGAGTTCGATGCTCCGCCGCTGACATGATCACACGGTTTGGGGCAATGTGGCAGATGATTTATAGGTTTTCTCTATAAGAAAACAATTCTTGCAAATTTGAACACGAATCCCCTGCACCGGTGTGACTACATAGGCGCAGAGAACAGGCCCGTCTTACCGGGCCGGAATGGAGCAGTATGACGATTCAAGATAAGATACCGAAAAACAAGCCGTATCGTATCAACGAGATGCAGGTCGGTGATACGCTTTTCACCGTAGTTTCCATTGAGAGTGACCGTGCCAGAGAGCATCTGTACGATAAGGTAAAAAGAATGATCCAGTTCTGCTGCCTTATCCTTTTCAAACTGCAACTCTGCCGCCGACTTCGCATTCTGCGCCGCTCTCGGATAGTAGTCTTGCAGCAGCTTGCCTACCTCGCTGTCACCAGACAAGAACATGATTGCCCTTGCGCCGACCTGCGTATTGATGTAATCGTCTGCAATGCGTCCAATCAGCACCTCATTGTTCTGTCCCTCGGCTACAATGCGGGTCTTGATAAGGTTCTGGATAAACTGCAAATCGGCACAGTCACGCTCTGTATAGCGGTGCTCAAAGTTGGTGGCTCTTATCTTTGCGATTTCTGCCCGCTGCTTGTCAATGTAGCGGGTATTTTCCTCAATGGCGCTCTGTACCTTGTTCAGCCACTCCTTGTTCATCTTCCGCAGTCCTCCTTCCCGATACCACTTGTCTGTATAGCCGCAGTCCTCTTTCTGCTTTTGCAGCTTGGCAAGGGCAGCGGGGTAAGGGTTGGTGTCAAATCAGACTTTGCAGCGTGTGAGGCTGCCATTTAGACCGTTGCATGACCGTCTATCCAGACGGCAATTCGTAGTTTGTGTTCATACCTGTTTTTCTCCTTCCATCTTGTCCGCTGTGTTGTTGTGTGTACCCTCTGCGGTGAGGGGTGAGGGGGTACGCTGAAACGTTGTACCAAATGACTGCTGTAATTTCTGCTTGCGATAGTTACGCATATACTCTCGTTTGTGCTTCTTTTTCAATTCCATGGGAATCGGCGGTCGAGACATGGGCTTTCCCTGCCAGAACATTTTTCCGACTGAAAGAGGCATGAACCGACCGTTCCTGCCATGTGGCCGCTATACAGGAAAAAATCCGATCCAGTGGAAAAGACCACAGATTTTTCCTTGAGAAGAGCGGTTGACATTGCTTTACATAAAAAAGTTTGACGGGAACCGCGCTTCGACAGAATGCTGGCCGGGTCTATGCTACTATCACCGTAGAAAAAGCTGAAAACGCCCTTGCACGGCTTTTTCAGATGGATTCCCGGCATCAGCAGATAGACAACAAAAGCAGCCGCCTGTGCAGATCCGACTGCAAATCAGACGGATTAAGGATTACTGCGGATAAAATTCGACAAAAGAGGGAATACTATGGAAATACGAGCGCGGGACAACGAGCGGGAACTGCTGCTGGAACTCAGCGGAGAAATCGATCATCATGGTGCGCGGAACGCGCTGAAAGAGGTGGAAATGGCCATTGACGCGGCGCTTCCCAGACTGCTGACTCTGGATTTTTCTGGGGTGACATTTATGGACAGCTCCGGGATTGCCCTGATCCTCCGCTCCCAGCAGCGGATGCAGCTGCTGGATGGCAGCGTGGTGATCCGGAACATACCGGCACAGGCCAAACGGGTTCTGGACGCCGCCGGGATCGGGCGGCTGGTTTCCATCAAGTGAACAGGAGGTTTACATAATGAAAACGAAGGCGAAAAATGAAGTGACCCTGCAATTCCCAAGTCAGAGCAGCAACGAGGGCTTTGCCCGCTCCGCGGTGGCGTGCTTTGCGGCCCAGATGGACCCCACGCTCAATGAATTGGAGGACATCAAGACGGCGGTTTCCGAAGCGGCCACCAATGCCATTGTCCACGCTTACCCGGATAGCATTGGAAAGGTGGTGGTTAAGGCCCGGATCTGCGGAGGGGACGTGCTGGAGCTGACGGTGCGGGATTATGGCCGGGGCATTCCTGATATTGATAAAGCCCGGCAGCCCATGTTTACCACCGGCGGCGATGAGCGGAGCGGCATGGGCTTTACCATTATGGAGAGCTTCATGGACAGCCTGACGGTGCGTTCCACAGCAGGGCGGGGGACTACGGTGGTGATGAAGAAGCGGATCGCCCCGCGCGTGAAGCGATGAGCGCTGCGCTGGAACTGCTGCGGGCTGCTCAGGAGGGGGATCGGGATGCCTGCGAGCAGGCAGTGCTGGAAAATAACGGGCTGATCTGGAGTGTGGTACGCCGCTACTATGGCCGGGGCGTGGAGCCGGACGATCTGTATCAGCTTGGCTGCCTTGGCTTTCTGAAAGCGGTAAAAGGGTTCGATTTTGCCTACGGAACCTGCTTTTCCACCTATGCCGTTCCCAAAATTGCCGGAGAGATCCGGCGTTTTCTCCGGGATGACGGCACGATCAAGGTGGGCCGCAGTGTCCGGGAGCAGTCCTTAACGCTCTACACCCTCCGGGAGCGGCTGCGGCAGGAGCTGGGGCGGGAGCCGTCGCTTTCCGAGCTGGCGGAGCGGATTGGCTGGACACCGGAGGAGATCGCCCAGATCGATCTGGCTACGGAAAAGCCGGATTCCTTACAGCGGGAAACGGCGGAGGGACTGGCGCTTGAGGGGATCCTGGGGACGGAAGCGCCGGAAGATGCGCTGGTGGAGCGGATCGCCCTGCGGGAAGCGGTGAACCAGCTGCCGGAAAAAGAGCGGATGACCATCCTGCTCCGCTATTTCAAGGGGCTGACGCAGGAGCGGACAGCCCGTGTGCTGGGGGTGTCTCAGGTACAGATCTCCCGGCTGGAGCGCCGGGGGCTGGAACGGCTGCGAAAGATGCTGCCGGCGTGAAATAGGATGCGTTCTGAAATTCCGTCATGGTATTCCAGTAGCGCTTGGGCATATTGCTCATCCGCAGCTTGGGATTTTCCCGTTCTTTGATGGCAATGGTGTCGTAAAACCGCTTCCACAGCAGCCGGTAGTTGGCCTCCGCTTCATCCGGCGGAGCCATCTGAAAATCTGCCAGCGGACGGATCACGGCCTTTCCAGCGGCATAGAACAGCGCCTCGTGGTGGGTGCGGTCGTAAATGAAAAATTTTTCGTTCTGATAGCGGGAGCAGAAGTGACTGCGTAAAACAGGGAGAACCCGGTTTTTAGGTTCGATCTCGCTGCCTAAAACACCGCCCAACTCCGAAAAACGGATAAACCCTTTCAGCAGATGGGCCTCTCCGTTGAGATGCCGGACGGCCGCTGCCACAGGGTGCAGGGTTTCGTCGGAGAAATCCCGCAGAAAACCGGCGCCCTCCCGCAAAAGCTTCACCACCAGACGGTAGAGACGGATCTCCTTCTCATCCATGCAGGTGAGGTAGCCCCGGCGCAGCAGCTCCTCTGCGTAAGGGGAGAGCTTGTGAATTTTGCGAAGCACCCGGCTGGCGTGTCCGGCGTCTGTGGAGACCGTGCGGGTGGGAAATAACGTTGGCGCAAAATCCTCATCGCTGAAAATGGCGGTGAGGATTTCCTTGTTGGCATAACTGTCAAAAATGCAACAGAGCAGCCCTTCAAAACTGCCGTCGTAAAGGTAGATCATTTCATTCATGGGGCGGCCTCCCGCAGTGATCCGGCGGAATCGAACAGGGACAGCTGTTGCAATTCCGGCTGGGGCAGCTGCGACTGCTCTGCGGCGATGAGGTTTCGGAGCAGGCTGTCCTGCGTGAAGCGCAGCCCGTCCGCCATCTGGCCGTTGGCCGTCAGAAAATACTGCGCCCGCTTCATGACAACGCCCAGCTTCGGCAGGTTTTCCACCCGCAGGGGGCCGGAGCGCCGGGCGGTCAGGATCCGCCGGGCGGAAACGACGCCCAGACCGGGAACCCGCAGCAGCGCCTCATAGTCGGCCCGGTTTACCTCCACCGGGAAGAATTCCGGGTGCCGCAAGGCCCAGCAGCATTTGGGGTCCAGCCGGGGATCGAAGGAGGGAGTCTTTTCATCCAGCAGCTCCTCGGCCCGGAAGCCGTAAAAACGCAGAAGCCAGTCCGCCTGATAGAGCCGGTGCTCCCGCAGCAGAGGCGGCTTGGTTCCTCTGGCGGGAAGAAGTGCATTTTCCACCACCGGCACATAGGCGGAAAAGAACACCCGCTTCAGCTGATATCGGTCATAAAGCCCCTGGGTCAATCGCAGGATGTGCAGATCGCTGTCCGGCGTGGCCCCTACGATCATCTGCGTACTTTGGCCTGCCGGAGCGAACTTCGGCGTGTGGCGGTATTTCACCAGTTCCTCTTTGTTCTGAATCCTGCGGTTCTGGATTTGCCGCATAGGGGCCAGAATCGCGGTTTTGGTTTTTTCGGGGGCCAGTGTCCGCAGTCCCGCTTCGGAGGGCAGCTCAATATTGCAGCTGAGCCGGTCCACCAGCAGTCCCAACTGTTCCACCAGCTCCGGGGCGGCGCCGGGAATGGCCTTGGCGTGAATATACCCGTTAAAGCGGTACGTCTCCCGCAGGATCCGAATGGCCCGGATCATCTGCTCCATAGTATAGTCCGGGTTCCGCAGGACGCCGGAGGAGAGAAACAGCCCCTCAATATAATTCCGCCGGAAGAAGTTGATGGTAAGATCCGCCAGCTCCTCCGGCGTGAAGGCGGCCCGGCGGGTGTCATTGCTGCGGCGGTTGACGCAGTAGGCGCAGTCGTAGACGCAGCAGTTGCTCATCAGTACTTTTAAAAGGGTCACGCACCGCCCGTCAGCGGAGAATGTGTGGCAGCACCCGGCGATAGACGAGGATGTGTTGCCGATCCACCCCTGTTTGAATCCCCGGCGGCTGCCGCTGGAGGTGCAGGCTGCATCGTATTTGGCGGCGTCTGTCAGGATCTCCAGCTTGCTGAGTACATCCATGGCTTACCGGGCGGCGCTCCGGCGGGGATGCCGGGCAGGCCGCTCAATATAGTCCACCACGCGGAATACCTGAGCCGCCAGCGTAGCCACGCCCATCAACGTAAAAAAGAAGCTCCATCCAGTCATCATAAACCCTCCGATCAAACAAATGTTCTTCAATGACATGATCATACATCGAACAATCGTTCGTGTCAAGTGAAAATTCAAAAAAATAGAGTATGGCGCGGTTGAGAAGCCTGTTGCTCCCGTGCTTGACTATGTGATGCTGCCGTGATGCATTGAACGAATCGGTGTGGTAAAGTGGGAGGTTTTGATATAACTGGCAGAAAGGATTGTGGATATTTGGGGAATCCTGATCCCCCGTGGCGGACTTCTCGTGGCTTTGTACATAGAAGGATTCAATCCTGATGTTAGTGCCTGGCGCGTCATATGTTTTGAAGTCCTTTTATTGCTGCTGAGTCTGGTGCGGATTTTTTTGTTTTGCAGTACTCATAGGGGGAAAAGGCACCAATATAGTATGCACATGATAGACTCTCCTCGTTTTTGGGGGCGAGATACACTGATCCATCCATATACACAGACCGTCATTGTTGTACTGTTTCTTTTTGGCACATTGGCTGTCGGCTTCCACCTTGCCTGACTGCTATTCGGTAGCCAGCCGCTGTGCCTGACAGCATAAAAACCTCCGTATGGGTTCACCATACGGAGGTTTCTCTTGTTTCCGGGGGGAAGAGCTGTCCTGACGAACAGAAATTCCTATGAAATATATATAAAGCGAAAAAATATTACTGCAACTGAGACAGCGCGGACAGCAGATCGTCCACGGCACTTTCCGGCGTGGCCCAGCTGGTGACGAAGCGGTAGACGGCGGTATCGGCGTCCAGCGGATGATCCATCTGAAATTCATACCCCATGGATGCCAGCTTTTCGGCGGTTTGTATGTTCATGACCGGGAACTGCTGGTTGGAGGGGGAGAGAACCGGAAACTTGTAGCCCAGCGCCGCGAACCCATCCCGCAGGCGGAAGGCCATCTCGTTGGCGTGACGGGCAAGGTCGAAATAGAGGTGATCCGTCAGCAAAGCCCGGAACTGTACACCCAGCAGCCGCCCCTTGGCCAGCATCCCGCCCCGCTGCTTCATGTGCCAGCGGAAATGGCCGCAGGGGACGGTCATGATCACGGCTTCCCCGAACAGCGCACCGTTTTTGGTTCCGCCGATGGTGAACACATCGGTCAGCGCCGCCAGATCCGGCAGGGTCAGGTCGCTGGCCGGGGAGGTGAGGGCGGAGCCAAGGCGCGCGCCGTCCATGAACAGCAGCAGCCCGTGCTCATCGCAGCAGCGCCGCAGGGCGGTCAGTTCCGCCTTGGTGTAGACCGTGCCGATCTCCGTGGTGTCGGAGATATAGACCAGCTTGGGGAATACCATGTGTTCTCCGCCGCCGGCGTGGAGCGCCAGTACGGATTCCACCATGGCAGGCGTTACCTTGCCGTCCGGAGAATCGGCGGTGCAGACCTTGTGGCCGGTGGCCTCAATGGCGCCGGTCTCGTGGCAGTTGACGTGGCCGGTATGGGCGGCGATCACCGCTTCATAGGGCTGAAGCAGGGAGGCGATGACCGTCAGGTTGGTCTGGGTACCGCCTACCAGAAAGTGAACCTCCGACTCCGGGGCGGCGCAGAGAGTCCGAATCAGGTTCCTGGCTTCCTCGCAGATGGGATCCAGACCGTAGCCGCAGGTCTGGATCAGATTGGTGTCCGTCAGTGCCTGAAGGACACGGGGATGTGCGCCCTCGCTGTAGTCGTTCTGGAAACTGTACATATTGAAATTCCTCGTTTCTGTAATCGGATTGTTACCCTTTTGATATTGCGATTATAGCGCGAATCGTGTATATTAGCAAGCGTGGCTAAAAATACTGAATGATGTTGGATGCCCGAATGGGGCGTCATCAAGGAGGAACAACATGATGAAGAAACTTTATGCGGTGATGGCGGCGGCACTGCTGCTGTGCGGCCTGCTGACTGCCTGCGGCAGCAAGACGGAGACGGCCAATGACGTGGATCTGACTGGATTTTACAACGCCCTGGCGGAAAAATACGGCTGGGGCGACGATATGATGGACCTGGACAGCGATATGCTGGAGATGTACTATCCCGGTTTGGGCGATATTGCGGCCAAGCAGTTTCTGGCCAAGGCCCCGGTGATGTCCTATGCCGTGAATGAATATGTGTTCATGCAGTGTGAGAACGAGGACGATGCCGCCAGAGCGGCAGAGATCCTCCAGACCCGAATCGACACACAGGCTGGCGGCGACGCCTTTTATCCGGAAACCATCGACCAGTGGAAGGCTGCCAGGGTGATGACCAACGGCGCTTATGTGGCGCTGATCGCCTCCGGCGAGCATCAGGCGGAGATTGAGGACGCATGGAGCGCCCAGTTCAACGGATAAGAGAAACGATTGGCGAGGAAAAACCAGCCGTGGTGTCACGGCTGGTTTGCTATACAGCTAAGAGATTGTATTTGAATGGCTTTCAAGTACAATAACTTTACAGAGAAAGAAGGTGAACAGCCCATGCGATTCAGCAGCCTGCCGTTTCTGTTCGGCTTTCTGCCCATCACATTGACCGTGTATTTTGCCGTGCCGACGCGCTGGCGGAATCTGGTGCTGCTGCTGACCAGTCTGGTGTTCTACGGCTGGGGGGAGCCGGTCTATATCAGCATCATGGTGCTGTCCATCCTCATCGACTATACCCACGGCCTTCT